>Ga0156023_1087_pt3 | contig 17291 bp, 17 predicted proteins | sample RifCSPlowO2_02_FD_107677 | JGI IMG/M metagenome (GOLD analysis project Ga0156023, IMG submission 107677) | Betaproteobacteria bacterium RIFCSPLOWO2_02_FULL_67_26
CGATCCACGCCAAGATGAATATCGGCAGGCCCACGAAGATGAACAATAAGAACCACGCCGTGAGCCACCCTTCGTGGTTGGTTTTTCCAATTGTGGTCGCGAGCGCCACCAGGAACACGACGCTTGCCAAGAGCTTAATTGAGGCCCGTTTCACAAACAGCCTAACGTGGTGTTCAGCGGCGGCTGCTTGCAGCCGTCCGCTGCAACACGGGGTTCGGCGGCATTGTGGCGCTCAGCGATCGCGCGCGCACTGCGTCACGAATCGGAAACGATCTCGTTCGTGGCGTTATCGACGACAACTGGACTCTCGAAATATGTCACTGATGGTGATGCGCCATACTTCTCCCGGATGTAGTTTCCCCACTCCTTGGTGTAGAGACCCTCAGCGTCTTTCTTCGATTTCCACAAGTAGACCCCACCTGCTGTTCCACCGTCCTCGGAGAGAAGGTAGTACTTGCGAATGAGCCCGGGTGTCTCACGGTACTTCGGCGCAGTGCTAACGAAGATTTCCTGCGCCTTCTCACGAGTGACCGGTTGGGGAAGCTTGAACTGAACTAGCGCGGTAATCATGGTGACTCACTCCTTAGGTTAGTAGAAAGCCTCGACGACCTGCGAGGACTCTTATGACGCCGAACGTTCCGGATCAGCAGCGCCGGCTGGCGTCGGCTGCATCCGGCGGTTAGGCCACAAGATACATAGCGCGAGCAGGCCGACTCCCGCCAAAGCGAGCAGTGTAGCCAATAGTTCGGCGCGGTACTCGCGCAATAAGACATGTGGTCCCGGACAAATCGCATACCCGGCTCTGGTTGAATCATTCTTCAAGAGGTAGCGGGCCTGACAAAATGTGTAGCTCTTGAAAAAAGTATTGCGCTTCCCGATGCGATAAGAGGTAATCGCGGCACCTTTCAGTTCCTCCAATGGAGGGGCGCGAAGTGTCCCAGCACCCTCATACCAAGTCGACCATTCGTAGGACTCGGCGAATTGCGGGATATCGCTGCGCCACCACTTTTCCCGCGCGCCCTCGATATTCGCGTCAAATTTCATGAACCCAGGTGTCGCGAAGGCGCCGACCAGCAGCACGACGGCCGCGAAACAACCAACTATTCGCACCGGAGATACTTTGATCATTGAGTGGCCTAACGTCCACGGCCACCGGCGCGCGCAACCGATGGCGGTTGATTAGGCGCGGCGCTCGCGCGCGCGTCCGAGTGGGCCGTGCTGTTAGCCGACAACCTCACGGACCTTGGCGTCCAGGAATTCGTGCGTACTCGTAGGAAGTCCATTCTTAGGTACAACCGTAAACGAAGGCACGAACTGGGAGAACACCAGCAGAAAACCGACCGGACATTCCCACACCGCCTTGATTTGGCTCCACGGAACTGTCACCACGCGATCCTTCGCCGAAAACTCGAACGCAGACTCTGTAAATGAGATATGGGCGGTTGGCGCGAGGAACCTAGCCACACGTGAAGCGTACCTCCGAGGAAACAGGAAGTAGAGGTACGCGCAGTAGAGCGGTCCGACGACAACGACGAAAGCAACCCACACCATGATCAGGTCAAATTTCGCACCGAGCGCGAGCGCAGCTCCAAACCCCAGCACGTTTACCACGCAGGCGGCCAGAAGCCACCTACCGCGGCCTTCGAAAAACCGTCGCATGTAGCACTTTGCTGCCTCCTCGAGAAGCCCTTGGTCATAACACGCCTCCATGTGCACCGGCAGAGTGGAGTTCATGGCGGCTAACGTGTCCCGATCACCCGCGTGAGGAAGCCAGCGCCGCGCGTACTCGCGTCGGCGTGGATCGGATGGTTATACCGCAACTTCGACGTAATCGACGCGGCTGGATGCCTGGGGAATGGGGGCGCCATCTTCGCGGAGTCCGGCGAGATGGAATTCGATGGCTTCGCGAAGAACGGCCTCGGTGTCTTTAACCGTGGCGCCTGTCGCGACGCAACCCGGAAGATCGGGCACGTAGCCGGAGAAATTGTTTCCCGCCTTTTCAATCACGATTGCGTAGCGCATTTCGACCTCACTTCTTGAGCCCGGACTGCTTGAGGATACTATTGAGTGTCCCGGGCGCCAAATCGTCGCTCGGTTTCCCCGCCACCGTAACCCGGCCGGGCTTCACGGGGTGCTTGAATTGCCTGTGGCTTCCGCGAGTTGCGACCAGATACCAACCGTCGTCGTGAATCAGTCGCAGTATCTCGCTGACTTTCATTTCGCAAGCATATCAGCGTGATCTACGGTGGATAAAATGCGCCGATTTTGTTGCGGTATAACGTATAGTGAACTTCCTAATTGTCGACTAATTTAACACCCGCGCAGCTTCGGTTGTCATCCTTCCCCGGAAATCAAGCGTTTATGGCAGTGTAGCTGTGCCTCGTGGCCAGGATAGGCTGCGTGGCTCGCAGGAATATTTTTTTAGGCTGCGTGGAGGGGAAAGATGTCCGAGGAATCAACAAAGTCTGATGCGGCGGCGGATCAGGCAGAACGGCCGCGCCTGCTAGACCAGGTACGCGATACGATCCGCCGGAAGTATTACAGCCGCCGCACGGAAGAAGCCTACGTACACTGGATCAAGCGCTTCATCTACTTCACGGGAAAGCGCCATCCCGCCACTCTGGGCGAGGCGGAAGTGACCGCCTTCCTGAGCCACCTCGCAGTCACGCGCCATGTCGCTGCCGCCACCCAGAACCAGGCGCTGTCCGCGCTGTTGTTTCTCTATAAGGAAGTGCTGGGGCAGGAGCTTGGATGGCTCGACGGCGTGCAGCGGGCAACGCGGCCGCCGCGATTGCCGACGGTGCTCACTCGCGACGAGGCCGGGCGCCTGCTGGCGTCCATGGTGGGCACGCGCTGGCTGCTGGCGAGCTTGCTCTATGGAGCAGGATTGAGGGTCATCGAGTGCCTGCGCCTGAGGGTCAAGGACGTCGACCTTTCCTACCGGCAAATCCTGGTGCGCGACGGCAAGGGGGAGAAGGACCGCGTAACGGTATTGCCGGAATCCCTGATCGAGCCCATGCGCGCGCACCTGGAGCGCGTGCGCATGCTACACGCACGCGATCTCGCGGAAGGCTACGGCGAGGTTCATCTGCCTTACGCGCTTTCGCGAAAATATCCGCGCGCCGGAAAGGAATGGTGCTGGCAGTATGCGTTTCCTTCGAAAAATCGCTCCGCCGATCCGGATGACGGCGTGATACGCCGCCATCATCTCGATGAGTCCGTGCCGCAGCGCGCCGTGAAGGTGGCCGCGCGCGCCGCGGGGATCGCCAAACACGTCAACTGCCACACCCTGCGGCACTCGTTCGCGACCCACCTTCTGGAAGGGGGCTACGATATCCGCACTGTGCAGGAGCTGCTCGGCCACTCCGATGTGTCGACGACGATGATCTACACCCACGTCCTGAACAAGGGCGGGCGGGGGGTGAAAAGCCCGCTCGATTCCGGCGGCGGGGCCGGTCAGCCGCCGGTAGCGCGGGATGTCGTGGCGGAGTACCGGGTCCAGGCGGGTTGACCGTCACTGCCCGGGAAAATCAGAAGTGCGGGACTTGGGCCCGCGCCTTGAACGGCGACGATCTCGTCTGTTCGAACACGGGCGACCTCCGAAAAGAAAGCGGCAAGTATCCAATCTTTCCGCATCGGTCGCCTGCGCGCCTCCACGGTCGCATCCCCATAAAATTGGGGCCCCTGCTCCGCGCTCCGGCGCGCGCCAAACCGGCGCGCAGCGTCCGGATTTGACGTCACTTCAAGTCGCAGGCAAACCGCACCGTCTCCGCGCCCGGATTGGACGCGCTGTGGCCGAAGGCGATAACCCCGCTGCCGTGCAGGATCAGCTCCTCCCGGCGCAGCTTGATCTCGCCGCCCGAGCCGAGCGTCGCGAAGGTGCCGTTGGCGCTCTGGTCGATCAGGACGAATCTCCCGCCGCGCAGCTCGATCTTGGCGTGGCGGCGCGAGGTCATGGGGTCCGCCATCACCACGTGGTTGCCGGCGGCCTCGCGCCCGAAATAGATGGTGTCCCTGAAGGTCAGTTCCTTCCCCTGGTGCGTCAGCTTGATGCACAGACCGTCGATCGGCACGGCAGGCGTCGCCATGCGGCCCGGAATCACCGTGCGGGTGCGCTCGGAACTCGACTGCCACAGCAACTCGTGGACTTCGATCTCCTCCGTCTTGCCTTTCACGGGCAACGCATCGAGCCGGCGCAGGCTCTCCCGCATCTGCGGGGACAGCGCGGCGACGGTATCGCTCGTGGTGATCGCCTGCCCGGCGAGCGCAACCCCGGCCATGCGGGCAGCCACGTTCACGCTGTCGCCGAACACGTCCTCGCCGTCCTGGATCACCGGTCCGAGGTGGAAGCCGATGCGGATGGTCAGGGACTTGCCGCTGGCAAGGGGTGGCCGCTGCGAGATTTGCCGCTGCATGTCCGCGGCGGCGTTCGCCGCGGCGTCGGCGTCCGGGAACGCGCACATCAGGCCGTCGCCGATCGTCTTCACCACCCGCCCGCGGTACGCCTCGGTGATGCCTTTCAGCAGCCCGATGACCTCGCGCACGTTCCCGAATGCCGCGGTGTCGCCAAGCGCCTCGTAGAGGCGCGTGCTGTCGCTGACATCCGCGAACAACACAGCCAGATTGATCTTCTCCTGTGGCACCGGGGTTCTCCCGGCGACAAGTTTATCAAACAGAGCGGGCCGCGCTGCGCCCGGCGATGCGGCCGAAGACCGCGCCCGACATGAGCCCGGTGCCAAGCGGGTAGTTGTAGTGGAAGAGCCCGCCCACCATTTCGCCGCAGGTGTAGAGGCCGGGTATCGGCTGCCAGTCGGTCGCGATCACCTGCGTGTCCTGGTTGACCTTCAGTCCGCCAAAGGTGAAGGTAATGCCGCCCGTTACCGGGTAGCAGACATACGGAGGCCTATCCAGCTTCAACGCCCAGTTTGACTTTTTCGGGTCTATCCCCTCGGTGTGTATCCCGTCCAGAACCGCGGGATTGAATGGCCCGCCGTGGCCGGCCGCCGCGTTGTATTCCTTCAGCGTCTTCAGCGCCTGGTCGCGGTCCAGGTCCAGCTGCTTCACCAGCCCCTCCAGGGTGTCCGACTGGTACGGTTCGCTGGTCGAATAGCGCGGCTCCAGCAGGCCCAGCACCTTGCTGTCGAAGATCTGGTAGACCAGGCTGCGCGTCTGCTTGACGATCATCCCGCCGTACCTGGCGTAGGTGAACGCGTTGATGTCGGCGCCCTCGTCCACCCAACGCTTGCCCTCGACGTTCAGCATCACGCCCAGGAAATACGAAAGCCGGTTGGTCTTGTCGGTGAGGTTCTGCACGCCGTAGTCGGCCGCCGCGGCGTTGATGGGTGTCGCATGGCAGCCGCTCCAGTGTCCCCATGGCATTGCGCCGATATCGAGGGCCATCTTCAGCCCGTCGCCATAATTGAAATTGGAGCCGCGCACCTTGGCATGGTCCCAGGGCGCGCCGAGGTAGCGCAGCCGCCACTCGGGATTGGTCTCGAATCCGCCGCAGGCGAGCACCACGGCCTTGGCATTGAACGTCACGAAACCCTCCGGCCCGCGCGCGACGACCCCGGTGACCCGGCCGCTCTCCGCTTGAGTGAGCCGCTGCGCGCCGGTCTCGTAGCGGATCTCGATGCCGGCCTTCTCCGCGGTCTCGAACCAGGTCTTCGACAGGCCCACGCCCTCGTGCACCGTGCGGATCATGGCGCCGCGCGGCCACTTGTACTCGTTACCGACCTTGACGCCCATCACCGACACGGCGAGCTCGAAATGGTGCTTGCCGACATCCTGTATCCAGCACATGGTGTCGTAGGAGTTCTCGATGAGAAGGGCCGCCAGCTCGGGGTCGCTCCGGCCCTGCGTGACGCGCATCAAGTCGTCCCGAAACACGTCCACCGGGTACGGCTGCACCCCCTTGTGGAAGCCGGGATAGTCGCGCTCGGCGTTCGGTACGAAGCGGTCGAGCTCCGAGACGTCGCCGTAGATGAACCGGAACACCGCCCCGGAGAAATGCGTGTTGCCGCCGCGCTTCTCCCGCGGCGCCTTCTCCAGCACCAGTACCCGTTTTGCGCCGTTTTCCCGGGCGGACAGCGCCGCGGCGAATGCGGCGTTCCCGCCGCCAACCACGATCACGTCGTAATCCATGCGCGTAGAATACGCGCACCACCGCACCACAATCCATCGCGGGAGCCCATATGATGAACTCCAATCGCAATTCCGCTTCCGGTCCGACGCGCGAGTTGGCGCGCTGGATCTCGTCGCTGCGCTACGGCGATCTCCCGGCCCGCACCAGGGAAGTCGTGCGCACCGTCCTCCTCGACACGCTGGGTTGCGGCGTTCACGGGCACGCGACGCCGTGGGCCAGGACGCTGCTGCAATGGGCGAGAACGGCGCCGCCCGCGAAGGGCGAGGCAACCGTCTGGGGCGAGGCGGCGCCGTCGCTGCGCGCGGCCGATGCCGCGCTCGTCAACGGCACCGCGGTCCACGCCTTCGAGCTCGACGATTACCACAACGCCAAGCTTCACGCCGGGGCGGTCGTGATACCCGCCGCCATCGCCGTGGCGGAAAAGCTCGATGCAAGCGGCGAGCGGCTGGTGACCGCGATCGCCGCCGGTTACGAAGTGATGATCCGGTCGAGCCTCGCGTTGAATCCCTCCGCAACGCGGCTGCGCGGCTGGCATCTCACCGGCGTGTGCGGGCCGTTCGGCGCCGCCGCGGCGTGCGCCGTGCTGATGGAACTGAACGAAGAGCAGACAGCGTGGGCGCTGGGACTCGCCGGCACCCAGGGTTCCGGGTTGTGGGCGTTCAACGCCGACGGCACCATGAGCAAGCGGTTCCATGCCGGGCGCGCGGCCTATTCCGGCGTGCTCGCCGCGGAACTTGCCGCGCTCGGCTTCACCGGGCCGACGCAGATCTACGAGTTCCACGATGGCGGCGTGCTAAAGGCGTTCTCCGACGCCTCCGACCCCGCCCCGCTCACGGATCAGCTCGGCACGGTGTACCGCCTGGACACTAATCGCATCAAGCCGTACTCGTGCTGCGGCAGCACGCACTCATACGTGGACGCCGCTTTCGAGCTGCGCCGGCGGCTCGGCACGCCGTGGGACGCCCGCCGCCGCGTGCGCGCGGGCATGGCCAAAGTGGTGGACGTGCAATGCGGGTTCCCGTACGTGCCGGGCACCGCGCTGAACGCCCAGATGAGCCTGCGCTACGTCGTCGCGGCCGCGCTGCTCGAGGGACAGGCCCTGCCGCCGCAGTTCGGCGACAACAAGCTCGCGGACCCGGCGCTCACCGCGCTGGCGCAAAAGCTCGAGCTCGAGCACGATCCGGCGCTCGACAAGCTCTATCCCGAGCGCTTCGCCGCCTGGATCGCGGTCGAGGACCAGGGGAAATGGGTGCGCGTGGACGTGCTCGACCCGACCGGCTCGGACGCCAACCCCATCGGGGCGCAGGGCGTCGTCGAGAAATTCAAGGGCATCAATCCGCAGCTGGCGGTGGACGCCATCGCCGATGCCGCGCTCCACATCGAGCGCCATTCCGTCAGGCAGCTGCTCGCGCTCCTTGTCGCCAAGCGCGCAAAGCAGTTGCAGACGGCGTGACGGGCCAGGTGTTTGCGACAGTCAAGTCTTATCCGCTGCGCCGAATAGCCAGGCATGTTCGCTGCGGTAGGCCGTCTCGAACGCTTCGATCTGCCGCGCGTATTCCCGGGTGCGGGAGATATCATCGAGACCCTTGAGCAGGCAGCGCTTGCGCACCGGATGCATGTCGAAATGGTGCGCGTGGCCCGTCGCGTCCGTGACGGTCTGCGATTCAAGATCGACGGTCAGGTTCGCCCCCGGCTGCTCGGTCAGTTGCCGGCGGATGGCTGCCACGTCCTGCTCGGGCAGCGTCACCGGTAGAAAGCCGTTTTTGAAGCAGTTCTTGACGAAGATGTCGCCGAAACTCGGGGCAATGACGCAGCGGAATCCGTACTCATACAGCCCGTAGACGGCGGTCTCACGGGACGAACCGCAGCCGAAGTTCACGCCTCCGACCAGTATCTTCGCGCGGCGATACGGCTCGCGATTCAGGACGAAATCCTTCTCCCGCCCATCGAGGTCGAAACGCAGCTCGTGGAAGAACGCGCGCGCAAACTGGCCCTGCGGCAGCTTGTTGAATCGCGTCGGGCACAGCTGGTTGGTATCGACGTTCGGTTCGTCGAGCGGCGCGGCAATCGCGGTGAGCCTGGTGAACGGTTCCATGGTCAGCTCCGTTGCAGCAGTTCGCGAACATCTGTAAGACGGCCCGTTATCGCGGCGGCGGCCGCCATGGCAGGGCTCATCAGGTGCGTTCTTACGCCCGGGCCCTGGCGGCCGCGATAGCTGCGGTTGGAAGTCGACGCGCAGCGCTGCCCGGGCTGCAGCAGGTCGCCGTTGATGGCAGTGCACAACGAGCAGCCTGAATTGCGCCATTCGAACCCGGCCTCCTCAAAGATGCGATCCAGGCCTTCATCCTCACCCTGGCGTTTCACGACCTGCGAGCCGGGCACGATCCAGGCCGGCACCTTCGCGCGCCCCAGCCGGGCGACCTGCGCGGCCGCGCGCAGGTCCTCGATGCGGCTGTTGGTGCACGAGCCGATGAAAACGTGGTCGACGCCGATATCGGCCAGCGTCGTGCCGGGCTTGAGATCCATGTAATCGAGCGAGGCGAGAATCTCCGCGCGCTTCTTTTCGTCCGCGACGGCGCCGGGATCCGGCACCTTGCCCGTGATCGGCAGCACGTGCTCGGGATTGGTGCCCCAGGTCACCATGGGTGCAATCGCGGCAGCATTGATGCTCACTTCGCTGTTAAAGCGCACCCCGGCATCGCTCTTCATCGTCTTCCAGGAATCCACTGCGCGTTTCCATGCGGCTCCGCGCGGGGCGTGGGGTCGCCCCTCCAAATAGGCCAGGGTCGTGTCGTCGCACGCCACCATTCCGGCACCCGCCCCGGCCTCGATCGACATATTGCAGACCGTCATGCGCGCGTCCATCGACATTCCTCGGATCGCGCTTCCCGCGTACTCGATGACGTGTCCCGTCCCGCCGGCCGCGCCGATAGTGCCGATGACGGTCAGGATGATGTCCTTCGCGGAGACCGCGAATCCCAGCTGGCCTTCGACCGCGATGCGCAGCGTCCTCGGCTTGCGCTGCCAGATCGTCTGCGTTGCCATGATGTGCGCCATCTCGGATGCCCCGACGCCGAAGGCAAAGCACCCGAAAGCGCCGTGCGTCGAGGTATGCGAGTCGCAGCCGACGATCACGAGACCGGGCTGGGTAAGCCCCTGCTCGGGTGGCACGATGTGCTGGATGCCCTGGCGCGGGTCGTCCAGGCCGAACAGCGGCAATCCGTTCTTGCGCGCCCGCCTCTCCAGGTTGATGACCATGTTCCGGATCTCCGGAACCACGATGCCTTCCACGCCCTTGGCGCGGCTCGTGGTCGGCACGTAGTGATCGGCAAAGGCAAAAACCTGGTCGGGGCGAAACACCGGATCGCCGCGCTCCTCCAGCATGACGAACGCGTGAGAGGCGCCTTCCGCGACCAGTGCGCGATCGATGTAGAGGAGCGATTCCCCTTCCTCGGTGAGCACGCAGTGGCGGTTCCAGATCTTTTCGAACAGTGTGAGCGGCTTCATTGCAGATGTCCTTTGCGTAGCGGTTCCGCGAGCCCGGATTCGGTCCGGCGCTCCCGTCAGACCTGCCGTGGATCGGCAATCACTCCCGCGATGGCCGACGCGGCGACGGTAGCCGGCGACGCCAGATAGATTTCCGCATCCGGGCTGCCCATCCGGCCCTTGACGTTGCGGTTCGATGCCGAGACGCACACCTCCCCCGCCCCCAGAATGCCGAGGTGATGCCCCGAGCAAGGCCCGCATCCGGGCGGCGCCACGACAGCATCCGCGTCCGCGAAGATCTCCACCAGGCCGGCGCGAAGCGCATCCTTGTAAACCTCCACCGAGGCGGGAATCACGATCATGCGCACCCCCGGGTGCACCTTCTTGCCGCGCATGATCTCGGCCGCCGCCGCCAGGTCTTCCAGCCTGCCCCCCGTGCACGAACCGATGAACGCCTGCTGGAACGGGATCCCCGCAACCTCGGTGACGGGCTTGATATTGGCGAGGTCATGGGGACAGGCCACCTGCGGAACGAGCGCGCTGACATCCATCTGATAGACGCGCTCGTAGGATGCGTCCGGATCGCTCTCGACCGGCGTGAACGGCTTGCGCGTCCGGCCCTTGAGAAAATCGAATACCTTCTGGTCGGCCTCGAAAATGGCGAACTTGGCGGCAAGGTCCACCCCCATGTTCGCGATGGCCCAGCGATTGCTCAGGCTCATCTTCTCCACCGCGCGCCCCGTGAATTCGATGGACTTGTACGCCGCAAAGTCGGCGCCGTGCTCGCCGGCAATTTTCAGCACGATGTCCTTCCCCACGACTCCGCGCGGCAGCTCGCCCGAAAGCTCGAATCGGATGCTCTCGGGCACCCGGAACCACAGGTTTCCCTTGGCGGCGACCCAGTACGCTTCCGGAATCTGCGTGCCGGTCGCGGCCACGTTGAACGCCCCATAGGAGGTGGTGTGCGAGTCGCAGCCCAGCACGAGCGTCCCCGGCAGCGCGTGGCCCTGCTCGGGAAACACCTGGTGGCAGATGCCACCCCGGCCGACGTCGTACCAGTGAGCGATCTCGAACTCCTTGACGAACGCCCTTTTCACCTGATCGAGCTCGGCATCTTCGACATTGCGGGCGGGGATCTTGTGGTCGTTCACCGCCACGACCTTCGACGGATCCCAGACTCGATCGATGCCGATTTCCTTGAACAGCTTGTAGATCTGCACCGCGCTGTCGTGCAGCATCAGGCTGTCCACCGTGGCCGTAACGATCTGGCCCGGCCTGACCTGGGGCAGTCCCGCGTTCCTGGCCAGGATCTTCTCGGCTATCGTCATTCCCATGGTCCGCCTCCCTCGATACCGCGTTATGCCACACCCAGCAACATCTGCATCTTCTCGCCGTTGGATTTGCACCACCGGTAGAGCGTGCCCAGATCGTTGCCCACGCAGAAGTCGCGCACGCCCATCTCGAAGTATTCCTGCGCGTCGTCGAAACTGTTGATGATCACCCGGGGCCGCACTTTCTTCTTCATGGCCTGCTCGAGCACCTTCTTGTGGACCTTCTTTATCTCGGCGCCGCCCTTGTGGCCGGGCTTGCCGACGGTGAGGGCATAGTCGCAGGGCCCGAAATGAATCATATCGACGCCCTTGACCGAAAGGATCTCGTCCAGCTGCTCCACGGCCTGCGCGGATTCGATCATGATCTCGATGACGACGTCGCGCGTCGCCTGGACCCAGGCCTCGCTCCCGCTCTCGATGACGTAGCCGACGTTGCGACGCATGCCGCAGCCGTGCAGCCCGCCGTCCTGCGGCGTCAACGGCTTCACGTAGCGAATGCACTCCTTGACCTCGTCCGCCGAGTCACAGTCCGCGAAAAGGATGTTCTGTATGCCCGAGCCGAGCGCCCTGTGCGTGGTGAAGATTCGCGGCTCCTTTTCCACCTTCATCATCGAGGTCATGTGGGGAAACAGGTCAACGGCGCGCGCGAAATTCGCCAGGTCGGGCGGCGTCCAGTCCGCGTATTCGCCGCAGAGCTCGACAAAATCGAATTTCCCGGAAAGCCCGATGATCTCGACGATCTCCGGCGACAGCGTCACCATGCGCGTGCTCAAGGTGGGCTTGCCCGCTTTGAGCATTTCTCTCAACTTGTTTCTTCTCATTCGCCGGTTCCTTCCCTGGAGTGTGGTGTCGACTCATGCATGGGTGCCGCTCTTCTGGTATTCCTTGCGCAGTATCTCCACGACGCCCCCGGCGCGGAGTATTCTCATCGGAACGTCAAGCAGCGGCTCGGCCTGCAGCACTTTTCCCGACGTGAGATTCCTGACGACCCCGCTCTCGAAATCCGCCTCGAGCACGTCGCCCTCGTCGAAGGCCCCGGACACCCCGCTGCAATAGAGCAGGGGAAACCCCAGATTGATCGAGCTTCTGAAGAACAGCCTCGAGAAGGACTCCGCCACCGCGCACCCGATTCCCAGCGCCATGAAGTTCTGCGCGGCCGGGCGGCTGGATCCGCAGCCGAAGTTCCTGCCGCCGACGATGACGTCTCCGGGTTTCACCTGCTGCGCGAACTCGGGCCGGATCGCGCGCATGCAGTATTGAGCCTGCTCCTTGATCGTGGTGCCGCGCGTAAAGCCCGGCTTGATGTGATCCGTGCTGATATTGTCGCCAAACTTCCACACCTTGCCCTTCGATACGAACATGAAAACCTCGCTTTTCTGCCGGATACGCGGTTGCACCTGCCCCGTCGGCACAGAACCGGCTCCCGTCGCAGGGACATACTTACCTACGTCCCGGCGCGCCACAAACGATGGATGCTCATGTGATGTATGATTCGACACTCATGCGTGAACCGGCCTTCGCACCATGCGCCGTCTGCCTCCGATCACCGCACTTCAAGCACTTGACGCAGCCGCACGCCACCTGAGCTTCACCAAGGCCGCGGCCGAGCTGCACGTCACGCAAAGCGCCATCAGCCACCAGATCAGGTTCCTCGAAGAACTCTGGAAGCTGAAGCTGTTTGCGCGCCTGACCCGGCGCGTTGAACTGACGCCGGCCGGGCAGGCTTTGACGCCGGTGCTGCGGGAATTCCTGACGCGGCTCGATGACACGCTCGGCATGCTGAAGGACCCCAAGGGCCACACGCGCCTTCGCGTATGGGTTTTCCCCTCGGTTGCCCTCAAGTGGCTGGTGCCCAGGCTGAACGCGTTCCGCCATGCCCATCCCGACATCGACATCTGGATCGCGACCCGCATGTCGAAGGAAGTCGGATTCCGGACCGGGCAGATCGACGCGGCATTTCACCTCAGCGGAGGCGGCTATCCGGACTTTGCGTCGTGGCAGCTGATGCGCGAGTACGTCTACCCTGTCGCCCACCCCCGCTTGCTCGCGCGGCGCCGGCAGCCGCGGACGCCGGCCGACCTTTGCCGGTTGCCGCTGCTGTTGCGCACCGGAGACGACGGCGCGGCGCAGTGGGAGTTCTGGTTCGACCGCGCCGGTGTGCCGGAAGAGATTTATGCCCCCTCGCTGCGCGCGGGAACGCGGTTCTCGGATTCCGCGACGACCCTGCAGGCGGCGCTCGAGGGCCAGGGCGTGGCGCTCGCACGCAGCGCGACGGTGTGGCAGGAGCTTACATCGGGACGACTCGTTCGGTTGTTCGACATCACCTGCCCGTTCCACCGCGCCATTCATTTCATCTGCCCGCGGGACCGCGCGGACTGGTATCCCATAACCATGTTCCGCGAATGGCTGATCGCCGAATCGGCGAAATCCCAGGCCGAATTCGACGCCGCGGAGGCGCGAGTCCACCGTCACGCCGCGGGCTCGCCCCCTAAACCCGGCGGCCGCGGCCATCGCCAACGGCAGCCGATTCGCACTGCCGTGCTGGACAGGAATGGCGCCGCCCCGGACAAGCTGAGGCGCCCCGGGCTGGCCTGACTCAATCCAGCTTCAGGCGGGCGCGCTTCACCACGTCGGCGTGCTTGCGCAGCTCCTCGCGCACGAATGTCTTGAATTCTCCCGGCCCCATGAGCGCGGGGTCTCCGCCCACGTTGGCCATGCGTTGCTGCACCTGGGGGGTAGCGACGACCTTGGTGATCGCGGAATAGATTTTTTTCACGACACCATCGCTCAAGCCGGCCGGTCCGAATACCCCCCACCAGGTTCTCGTCTCGAAGCCGGGCAGGAACTCGGCGATCGTGGGCAGATTCGGAAGGGCCGGATCACGTTTGGGACCGGTGACCGCAATGGCCTTGAGCCTGCCGGATTGCACATGCGGCATCGAACCCGGCTTGTTGCCGAAAATCAGACTGACCTCGCCGGACATGAGAGCGATGTATGCCGGTCCATTGCCCTTGAAGGGAATATGCCTGATGTCGAGTCCCGCCCTCGTCTTGAACATCTCCGTGGCGATATTCGACGCACTTCCGCTGCCCGAGGACGCGTAAGTGAGCGCGCCGGGCTGCGCCTTGGCGAGCGCGATCAGATCCTTCACCGTCTGTACGGGAACCGAGGGGTGAACGACGAGCACGGCCGAGCTCGTGCCCAGCCGCGCGATCGCATACAGGTCCTTCATGAGATCGTACGGCATTTTCGGATGTATGTGAGGATTGACCGTCATCTGGGTCGAGCCCAGCAGCAGCGTATAGCCGTCCGCCGGCGATTTCGCGACGATGTCCGACCCGATATTCCCGCCCGCGCCTCCCCGGTTGTCCACGACGACGGACTCTCCGAGAACATCGGAAAGCCCCGGTCCGATCAGCCGCGCCATGAAGTCGTTCGCCCCCCCCGGCGCCGAGGGCACCACGAGCCTGATCGCTTTCGTCGGATAGGCCTGGGAAAAGCCTGAGCTGGCCCAGAAGAACGCAACCACGAATAGCCCGATTTCAACTTTCCTCATACCGGCATCTCCTCTTGGTAGTTATAGTCCAGCGGCTTCTTTCGGCGGAACGCCCCTGCGGTCGCCGCGTCCATCGACGTTCCACGCGTCCGCAGCCAGCGGCCACGGATCAGCGGGCTCCAGCCAGAGCCGCAGCATCAAGCGCTTGCGCTGGGGGTCGTCGTGATCTTCCCATCCCGTGCGGGCGTGAAGGACCGTACGATTGTTGAGCAATTGAACGTCGCCGGGCTGCAGAGCCATGTCCAGCCGCATTGCCTCGCGCGCGGCGATTTCGTCGAACGCGTCCAGTACCGAGGCCTCCAGTTCCGTCAGGCTGCGGCCGGACTTCCTTGCGGCCTGAAGGATCGTAATGTGGGAGTAGTAGCAGCTGAGCCGCCCCGCGTGGTAGCTGAACACCGGGACGGGACGCTCGGTAATGGATGGAACGCCCGGGCGCTCCTCGCCCCTGCGGTCGTAGTGGAATCCCTTGTACAACTGGTCAAGATACTCCGGCGGATACCTGGCCAGGAACTCGTTGTAGACCGCCATGGAACTCGAAATCTGGCTGACTCCACCCGACTTCGCCTTGCGAACACAGAACAGAACGACGATGTCGGTCGCGGAATCCGTATGCAATTGCTGTCCGCTGCGCGTGGTGTAGCCGCGCACGTTAGTCGCCCCGTACTGATCTCCGCGATCGGTGACGTGCAACAGTCTTTCGCCGCTTGAATTCTGGGCCAGGGCCGTGCCGAAATGAGTGCCGATGCCCCAGAATATCTTTTCCAATTCGTCCACCGCGTATCGGCCGACCGGCACCCCGCGGATCAGGACGAAGCCCCTGCCCTTCTCGATCTCCTGCAGCAGGACTTTCAGCCCGGGCGCGATCGAGGGCAGCGGAAAGTCAGCTTTCCCGATTTCGTGAACGCTCAATCCCCGCAAGCACACGGCCGCCAGCGCGACGTCGATGTCCTCCAGCGCCGTGTCCGGCAGGTGATAGACCCAGCTGCCGCTTGCGGCGAGCTCTGCGCCTTTCCACGCCATCGGCCCGGGAACCGCCGATGCCAGAGTTCTGTCCATGACCAGCCCCGCATTCATCTGATCGCCGCGAGCGAATTGACCCTGATGGCATGTTTGCGCTGCTCCTCGCACTTAACAAACGATGATTATTCATCCAACGCATGAACCTATCCTCATGCGGAGGACGACGGGCGCGGGGAGCGGGTCAGGGTGAGGGGAAACAACGCCCGGGCAAGCCGGGCGCTCTTACTGCAGCTTCCAGGTCGCGCCGGATTCGGCCGCCTTGCCCTCGTCGCGCAGCTTGATCAGGTGGGCGTGCAGCGAGCGGCGCGCGACAGGGTGGATGCCCGGCGAGACGTCGTCGTAGACGAGCGGGAGCAGGTCATCCAGCGTCGCCGGGCTCTTCTTCCCCAGGGCGTCGAGCACCTTGCGCTCGCGCTTCGTGCGGTGCGCGATCAGCCGCCGCACTTCGTCGTGCGGTCTCTCGATGACGTGCCCGTGCCCGGGGGCCACCGCGGCGAGATCGAGGGACAGCAGCCGCTCCAGCGACCCGAGATAGGCGATCATGTCGCCGTCGGGCGGCGAGATCACCACGGTCGAGCCCTGCATGATGTGATCCCCGGTGAACAGCAATTTCTGATGCTCCAGCAGGTAACACAGGTGGTTCGACGCGTGCCCCGGGGTATGCACGGCGCGCAGGCGGAACGCTCCGCAATCGAGCACGTCGCCGTCGCGGAGCCGCCGGTCGGGCGCGAACGCCGCATCCTGCCGGCCGTCGTCGGGAACCGCGCCGAAGCCCAGGAGCTGCGCGCCGGTCTCCGCCTTGAGCGCCCGCGCCCCCGGCGAGTGATCGAGATGCGTGTGCGTGCAGAGGATCCATTTGAGCCGCGGGCCGACCGCGTCGCGCATTGCCGCGAGGTGCGGCAGGCTTTCCGGGCCCGGGTCTATCAACGCCAGGTCGTCCGTTCCCACTATATAAGTGTTGGTGCCCGGGCCGGTCATCATGCCGGGGTTGGGCGCCGTGACGCGGACCACGAATTCGTTGAGCCGCGCGGGCTCGCCGGGGACTATGGCTTCCACGCGCCGCTCCCCTCCGCGGTGCCCGCCTCCTCGTAGCCGGGCTCTCCGGGCAGCACGGACCGGCCATCCCGCGCCGTGCGTGGCAGCAGGGCCCGCACGTCCTGCGTCGATTCGACCTCCGCGATCAGCTCCGCCGCGGTGGCGCATCCCGCGAACCGCTCCAGCGTCTTGATCGTTGGAAAGCGCATGGCGAGCGCGGCGCGCGCATGCATGGCGAGCGCTTCGGCCGGACGCACCCACACGTGCGCGATGGTCTCGCGGTCGTCGGCGCGCGCCTCCTGGCCCGCCGGCGCCACTGCGAGGAAAAATCGCGTGTCGTAGCGGCGCGGCGCGCCGACCGGCGTGATCCAGTGGCCGAAATAGCGCAGCCGGTCGGTGGCGAGCCGCAGGCCCTCGCCGCGCGCGAAGGCCGCGAAATCGCCGCACCGCTGGCCGGCGTACCGTTCCGCTTTCGCACCCTCCAGGGACACGATATCGCCGCTGGCATCGTAGGCCAGGAGGATGCCCGCCTCCTCGAACGCCTCGCGGATCGCCGCGATCCAGTAGGCCAGCCCGCCACGCGAGAGGCCGAGCGTGCGGCTCGCCGCGGCATCATCCAGGCCGGCGCACAGCGCATGCACTGCGGGGGAATCGTCGGCGGTGTCGAGCGCGCCACCGGGAAACACGTGCACGCCCGGCATGAACGCGAGGCTGTGGT
>Ga0156023_1088_pt2 | contig 17256 bp, 18 predicted proteins | sample RifCSPlowO2_02_FD_107677 | JGI IMG/M metagenome (GOLD analysis project Ga0156023, IMG submission 107677) | Betaproteobacteria bacterium RIFCSPLOWO2_02_FULL_67_26
CCTACGACAGCGGCGACGAACAAGCGCCTTCTTGAGGCGGAGTGCAGATCCGAACTGCCTGAACTGCCCATATCTGAAAAGTTTCCGTGGCGGACGGCACTGAAGCCGTCACGTCCTGCTGCATCATGGATTTTTGCCCGGAGAGCGCCGCCCTGTGCCGCATGATCCGCGGCAAGAGGCGGGTATCGGGGGTCGTTTCCACCGGGGGGACGCGTTCATCGCGTCCTGCGGTGAAACCGACAGAGGGCTAGTTCAGCAGACGCTGAAGCTGGTAGATCAGGGGCGTGTTGTTAGCGGCACGCGCGGCGCTCAGTCTTGCCGAATAGGGGGGAAACACCGCCCGTGCAATCGGCGGGGAGCCGACATACGTGACCGCTGCCGATACGGGCAAGAACGAATTGGATTTCGCCGCGTCCCGTCCCTGAATGCAGTAAGGTGCACAGGCATTGAATGCTCCGTCCGTAGCTTGCGCGGTGGCGCAATCCGGCTCGGAACCTCCGGTACAGCAACTGTCAGAAGCGGTCGCGACAGGGATGTTGGCCGAGCTGGCAAGAGCAGCCGTGAAACCCGTGCAGACCTGGACCACGGCCAGCGCCGCAATGAGCAGCATGGCGCTCAGGCGCCGCGGGATTCTTGATAGTCTTGGCATCATCGCTTCAGGAAATCCGAAATGTGACCGCGCATCCGGGAGTTTGTTCATTCTACATTAATATCCGAGCCTGGCCTTCAACGCCGCCCCCACGTCGGACGGCGTATCCAGCACGGTGACGCCGGCGGCTTCGAGCGCCGAGCGCTTGGAGCCGTAGCTGCCCTTGTTGCCCATGACGATGGCGCCGGCGTGGCCCATCTTCTTGCCCTCGGGCGCGGCGCCCCCGGCAATGAAGGCGACCACGGGCTTCGTCATGGTCTTCGCATACTCGGCCGCTTCTTCCTCCATCGCGCCGCCGATTTCGCCCACCATGACGACGGCCTCGGTGCCGGGAAAAGTGTCGAGGGTGACGAGCGCGTCGCGCGTGGTGGAGCCGATGATCGGATCGCCGCCGATGCCGAGGAACGCGGACTCGCCGTAGCCGGCCTGGACGACGTTGAGGCAGAACAGCACGCCCAGGCTGCCGCTGCGGGAGATCACGCCGATCGAGCCCTTCCGGAAGATGCGCTCATTGAAGGCGGGCATGAAGCCGGCGAAACATTCGCCGGGCGTGACGGCGCCGGCGGTGTTGGGGCCGAGGATCCACACGGAGCGCTCTTTCGCCGCGGCCACGAAGTGCATCACGTCCTGCACCGGTATGTGCTCGGTCAGCACGACCAGTCCCTTTGCGCCGGCCTCGATCGCGTCCATGGCGGCTTCCTTGACCAACAAGGGCGGGATGAAGAGGACCGCAACGTCGAAGGTGGCGCCCTTCATTGCGTCCCGGGCGGTGGCAAAGACCGGCACGCTGCAATGCAGGGTGCCCGCCTTTCCCGGGTGGGTGCCGCCCACGATCCGGGTGCCGTAGGCCTGCATGCGTTCGGTCCAGAACGTGCCCTGCTTGCCGGTGATGCCCATCACCAGCACGCGATCGGTGCCGCGGACGATCATGCTGCCGCCCTCACCGCCGCTTGGCAGGCGTCGTTCATGGTCGCGAGCGGCGTGACGCCCAGGCGGTCCTTCAACAGCTTGATCGCCTCCACGTCGCCGGTGCCGTGCACCGAAAAGTAGATCGGCAGTCCGGGCTTCAGGGCCTCGATCGCCTCGATGACACCCTGGGCCATCACGTCGGTGCGCGCGAAGGCGCCGCAGAAGTTGATGACCAGGCTCTTGATGCCGGGCTTCGACAGGAGCAGCTCGAGCGCCGGCTTCGCCTGGGTGTAGGACTCGCCGCCGATTTCCAGGAAGTTCGCGGGGCGTCCGCCGTAGTGGCGGATCACGTCCATCGTCGTCATGGTCAGGCCGGCGCCGTTGGCGAGGACGCCCACGTCGCCGTCGAGGTCGATGTACTTGAGCCCCGCGGCCCGCGCCCTGGCTTCGAGGCCGGTCAGCTGCTCGGGCGCGCCCGCGCGCGCAACATCCAGATGGCGGACGATGCCGCAATCGTCCATCACGAACTTGCAGTCGAGCGCGACGACGCGCCCATCCCGGGCGACGATCAGCGGATTGATTTCCAGCAGCTCGGCGTCGTGGGCGGCATAGGCCTCGTAGAGCTTCGCGAGTGCGTCGGCGACCTTGCCTTCGGCCGTGCCGAGGCCCAGGCCCTGTACCAGCGCGCCGCCATCCGCACGGGAGAAGCCGCGGCGAATGTCAACGGGTTGAAGGCGAAGCTTGGCGGGCGCCGCAGCCGCCACTTCCTCGATGTCCATGCCGCCCTCGGTCGAAAACATGACGAGCGGTCCCTTGCCCGAGTTATCGTTGAGCACCGCGGCATAGAGCTCGCGTTCGATCGGCACCTGCTCCTCGATCAGCACCTTCTCGACTTTGAAGCCGGCGATTTCCATGCCGAGGATCGCCCTGGCATGGGCCCTGGCTTCCTCCGGTGTCGCAGCCCGCTTGATGCCGCCCGCCTTGCCGCGCTTGCCGGCCGGGACCTGGGCCTTGACCACGACGGCGCCCATCCGGCCCGCGACCGTGGCGGCTTCATCCGGCGTTCTTGCGAGCCCGCCCTTGGGGACGGCGATACCGTGCCGCGCGAGGAGCGGCTTGGCCGCGTGTTCCTCGAAGTTCATCTACTTGCCGAATTTCTTCCAGTACGGACCGAACAGGTCCCGTTCCGCGGGCTTGTGCTCGGGGATGGTGCGAACGATGCGCGTGATGTTCAGAAAGTGCCGGTAGTTGAGATTGTCCGAGAAGCTGTTGCCGCCCCAGGTGCCGCAGCCCATCGACAGCGAGAACGGCAGGCCGTTGTCGAAACTGCCGCCGGTGGCGAAGGTGTGCGCCTGCTTCACGATCACGCGCGCCACCGTCAGCTCGTGGGCGAGGCGCCGGATGTGCGCCTCGTTCTCGGTGTAGATGCCGCAGGAGTGACCGTTGCCCTGGTAGTCGTAGATCGTGCGCAGGATGTCGAACGCGCGGCCGAAATCGCGCGCGCGGTAGACGGCGAGCACGGGCGAGAGCTTCTCGCCGGAAAAGGGATGGCTTCTGCCGGTGCCGGTTTCCTCCACCATCAGGCATTTCGCGCCGAGCAGCCCGGGGCGGGCGAGGCCGGCGACCGCGCAGATCTTCGCCACCGGTTGCGCGGTGACGGCGGGCGAGAGCATGCCGCCGGGAAACATGGCCTTCTGCAATGTCTCCTTTTCCGCGGCCGTGAGCAGCCCGCCCCCTTCCTTCTCGAGCGCAGCCAGCATCCTCGCGTAGACCTTCTCATGGATGATCACGGCGTTCTCGGAGGAACAGCTCGTGGCATTGTCGAAGATCTTGGACGCCATGATCTTCCTCGCCGCGTCCGCGCAGTCGGCGCTGTCGTCCACGATCACCACCACGTTGCCGGTGCCGACGCCCAGCGCCGGCGTTCCGCTTGAATAGCCCGCGCGCACGTTGCTCTGCGAGCCCGTCACCACGACCAGGTCCGCCTGCTTCATCAGCTCCTGGGTGAGCGCCTTCGTGACCGGGACGGGCAGGTGCTGCACCAGGTCGGCCGGCGCGCCGATGCGCCCCAGTTCCGCGCGCATGTATTCCAGCAGCAGCGCGCAGGTGCTGTAGCCCTTGGGGGAGGGCGCGACGATCACGGCATTGCCGCACTTCACGGCATTGATGATGTTGTTGGCCGGGGTCGCCGCCGGATTGGTCGAAGGCACGACCGCCGCCACCACGCCAACCGGGCGCGCGATCTCGGTGATGCCTTTCCCGGGATATTCGGCGATGACGCCGGTGGATTTCGCGCCCTTCAGATCGCGCAGCAGCCCCAGCGTCTTGCGGTGGTTCTTGAGTATCTTGTCGGCGACGACGCCGAGCCCCGTGTCCGTGACCGCGAGCTCCGCGAGCGCCTTGTTGTGGTCCGGGTTCATGATGGCCCAGCCGACAGCAGTCGCCGCCTCGTCCAGTTGCTCCTGGCTCGAGCGCTCGAAAAGTTCTTGCGCCGCGCGCGCCCGGCTGACGAGTCCCGCGACGATGCTGGAAACAGTACCGGCGTCTTTCGTTGCTGTGATTGGCGTGGCCATCAGGTGTTCCCGAAAGAATACAGCGTTGCGATGATACACCAGCGAAGGGCGCCGTATGAGCGCGGCGCGCGCGCGAGGATAGCGCGCGCGCTCAAGATAATGCTAGACTCCAATAAATAAAAAACGCAATCCACTGGTGAAAATGGACGAAAAGAAACACGCCAGGTTCGAGGGAAGACTGGTCTTCGTCGGTTTCGGTTCCATCGGTCAGGGCACGCTGCCGCTGATCCTGCGACACATCGATATGCCGCGGGAGCGCATTTCCATCCTCACCGCGGACGATCGCGGGCAGAAAGAAGCCGCGGAGTACGGCATCAAGTTCGTGATCAACCCGATCACGCGCGAGAATGTCCAGCAGGTATTGAAGCCGATGCTCGGAAAGGGGGATTTCCTCCTCAACCTGTCGGTGGACGTCTCGAGCCCGGTGCTGATCGAGTACTGCATGCAGAACGGGGTGTTCTACCTCGACACCTGCATCGAGCCCTGGCACGGCATGTACACCGACGGCTCGCTGTCGCTGGCGAACCGTTCCAATTACGGCTTGCGCGAGGAAGCGCTGAAGGTCGGCAGGAAATACCCGAAAGCGGCTACCGTCGTCCTCACCCACGGGGCGAACCCGGGTCTGATCTCGCACTGGGTGAAGCAGGGCATGGTCAACGTCGCGCGCGACGTTGCGGGCGGCGACGTGAAGATACCGAAGACGCGGGAAGAGTGGGGCCGGCTTGCGATGAAACTCGGCATCAAGGTGATCCACTGCGCCGAGCGCGACACGCAGGTGGCCGAGCCGCGCAAGCAGAGGAACGAGTTCGCCAATACCTGGTCGGTGGACGGCTTCGTGAGCGAGGGCCGCCAGCCCGCCGAGCTGGGCTGGGGCACGCACGAGAAGCATTTCCCGCACGACGGCAAGCGCCACGACTTCGGCTGCGACTCGGCGATCTACCTCACCCGTCCCGGCATGTCGGTCAGGGTCCGCTCCTGGACGCCCGACGAGGGCCCGTACCACGGCTTCCTCATCACCCACGGCGAGGCAATCTCGATCGCGGACTATTTCACGTTGAAGGAAAAGGGCAAGGCGATTTACCGGCCGACTTGCCATTACGCCTACCATCCGTGCGACGACGCGGTGCTGTCCAACCACGAGATGGGCGGCAAGAACTGGATCGCCCAGCCCAACTACCGCATCCTCATGGACGAGATCTTCGAGGGCGTGGACGAGCTCGGCGCGCTGCTCATGGGGCACCCGAAGGGCGCCTACTGGTTCGGCTCGCGGCTCTCGATCGGGCAGTCGCGCAAGCTGGCCGCGTTCAACAACGCGACCAGCCTGCAGGTCGTGGCCGGCGTGCTCGGCGCGATGATCTGGGCGCTGGAGAATCCCGACCGCGGCGTGGTCGAGCCGGACGAAATGGACTACCGGCGGGTGCTCGACATCGCCGATCCCTACCTCGGCGACATCGTCGGCAAGTACTCGGACTGGACGCCGCTCAAGGACCGCGGCTGGCTGTTCGAGGAGGACGTGGACAAGACGGACCCGTGGCAGTTCAAGAATTTTCGCGTCGTCTGATGCGAAAATTCGGTGATGGGTGATGGGGAGTAGCATTGTTCGGATGATCCCCTTCGGAGACCCTGATGATCGCCGTCATCTTTGAGGTCGTGCCCGCTCCGGGGCGCAAGCAGGAGTATCTGGATATCGCGGCCAGCCTGCGGCCGGATCTGGAGAAAATGGACGGGTTCATCTCCATCGAGCGGTTCGAGAGCCTTACCCACCCGGGGAAGGTACTGTCGCTGTCCATCTGGCGCGACGAGGAGGCGGTGAAGCGCTGGCGCGAGTTCGAGGGACATCGCCTCGCGCAGGGGAAAGGCAGGGGAGGTATATTCGCCGACTACCGTTTGCGCGTCGCGGCCGTGATCCGCGACTACGGCATGTTCGAGCGCGGGCAGGCGCCCGCCGACAGCCGGGCGCTGCACGACCGCAAGGGCGCGTCCGGATCTACTCGATCTTGATGTTGGCGTCCTTCACGATCCGCGCGTACTTCACGCGCTCGGCACCGATGAACGACGCAAACTCGGCGGGCGTGTTGCCGACGACTTCCGCCCCCTGCTCGGCGATCCGGCCGGTGATGTCTTTCTGCCGCAGCACTTTGACCGTCTCGCTGTGCAGCCGGGCGATGTTGCCCTTGTTCATAGCCGCCGGGGCGACCAACCCCCACCAGGTGCTCATGTCGAAATCGGCCACGCCGCTTTCGGTGACGGTCGGAAGATCCGGGAACAGTGCCGAGCGCTTCGCGGAGGTGACCCCCAGCGCGCGCAGCTTGCCGGCCTTGACCTGGGGGCCGACCACCGGCACCACGTCGAAGCCCAGCTGCACGTGGCCGGCGACTATGTCGATGATGGCGGGACCCGCGCCCTTGTAGGGAATGTGCAGCAGGTTGACCTTGGCCTGCAGCTTGAACAGCTCCCCCGCCAGGTGCTGCACCGTGCCAATGCCGGAAGATTCGTAATGAATCTGCCCGGGACGCGCCTTGGCGAGCGCGATCAATTCCTTGATGCTTCTCACCGGCAGCGACGGATGCACGATTACCACATTGGGGCTGGTCGCGACCAGCGTCACCGGCGCGAAGTCCCTTACGGGGTCGTAAGGCAGCTTGGGGTACAGCGACGGCAGGATCGACATCGCTGTGATGTGGGCCATCATCACCGTGTAGCCGTCGGGCGGAGCTTTCGCCGTCAGCTCGGCGGCGATTTGTCCGCTCGCGCCACCGCGGTTGTCCGGCAGTATCTGCTGCCCAAGCGTTTGGGAGAGCCGCATGCCGACGATGCGGCCGATGATGTCGGTGCCGCCGCCCGGCGGGAAACCGATGATCATGCGGATCGGCTTGGCGGGGTATTGTTGCGCCGCCGCGGGACCGGCCATGGCGACGGCCACAGACGCGAGGGCGATGCTCTTCAACAGGGTCGTATTCACGGGTTCCTCCTTCGGTCTTTTTAAGTTGCCCCGGGCGATTATACGGCGTCACACCGCCCATCGGTCGCTCATCAGCTTCGCGATCGGCTCCGACATCTCGTAGACGCTGGACACGGCGAGATCCGGTCCGTACGGGATGTTCTCGCGCTCCGCGCGTTTTCGCAAGCGTTCCTCGTGGACCGCCATGACGTCCCCGGGGAACGGCATCCGGCCCGGGTCCACGATGCGCAGGTAGCCATCGGCGTCGCGCGCCGGCAGCACCCGGCTCGCCACGCCGCGGTTCGGTGACCAGGGCACGTCGAGCACGCCCGCCTCGAAGGCGCGCACCGTGCCGACCGCGACGTCGCCGTCGCCCATTTCCAGCACCTTGTCCACGATCGGCCGCACCTCGCGCCCGATCAGCGCCTTTTCCCGCTCGTACTCGGGCAGGCCGTCGAGCCGGATGTTGCGCGCGAGGTAGATCGCGGTGCGCGTCATGCGCAGGCCCTCCGCGTTCGCCTGCGGCGTCGGGATGCCGTAGGCCTCGTGCGTGCTCTTGGTGGTGACGCTGTTGGCGCCGGCGATCGCCGCGAGCGTGCCGCCGTAGGCGATCATTGCCGCCGACTGCGCGTCGTCGTGCGGCCACGCGCCCATCCAGTGCAGCAGCGTGACCGGCGTGAACACGTCGCGATGGCCCTTTTTCGCGAGATAGTCCTGGCACAGCTCGCGGCATGCCGCGACCGCGGCGGCATCCTGGATGAGATGCAAGGTCTCGCCCATTTCCAGGCCGTAGTTCCTGACGCCCTGCGCCGCGGCGAGCAGGCAATCGAGCACGCAGGTCACGATCGCGATCGAGGGCGGGACGTTGGTGCCGGTGAGGAATCCCGGCTGGCGGCGATGGAGCTCGACGCCGCGCGCCTGGTACAGGGCCGCCAGGCGGTCGAGATACTGATAGTTGCGGATGCCTTCCTCGATCGTGAGTTCCTTGATGTAGGACGTCGTGTAGGCGATGCCCGAGCCGAGATAGCCCGAATAGCCCCCGGCGTAGCCGATCTCGCCGGTGAGCATGGGCATCGCCGTGCCCGTCAGCATGATCGCGGGCTTGTCGATGGCGTCGACCAGCTGGCTCGCCTTCGCCACGCCGTAGTTCACCATCGGGTAGCCGTTCAGGAGCGAGCGGCCGGCCTTCTCGGATTCCTCGATGCCGTGCTGCGCGAGCTGCCACTGCTCGTTGCGGGTGTAGCTGTCGGTGGTGGTGGGCACGACGTCGGCCAATCCCTCGCGATCGAGCGTGACCATCAGGTCGCGGTGCATGTTGAAGGTTCCGCAACCCCCGCGCGGCTGGGTCAGGCAGCGCCGCTGGCGGTCGGCTTCGCGCATGACCCAGGCCAGCTGCTTGTGCCGCGGCAGCGCCTTGTGGCGCTCGACGGCGGCGTCGATATCCACTTCCGCGCCGGTCGGCCAGCGCGCGAGGTTGGCGCGGCGCATGTTCTGGAATACTTCATCCGGGATCGGCGCTTCCGAAAGCGGCAGCCGGGTGGCCGCGTCAGGCGCGGCGGGTGCGTTCATGAGTATTCTCCCCGGCGATCGGTTCGAGGTGGGCCAGCGCGAGTTCCAGTGCGGCCTGCGGGTCAACAGTGTTGAGCAGGCCACAAGCGTAGAGCAAATAGTGGCGGTCGAGCAACAGCCGCGGTGCCGCGGGCCGCAGCGACAGGGGCTCCAACGGGTCGGCGAGCGTCATGGCGAGTATCCCGCCCGGGTTGGGGCTTGCGACGATAGCGCCGCCGGTGCCGATCACCGCGTTGACATGCGAGAGGTCCTTGCCGTGCTGGACCGTGACCGGGCCGTGGACCGTGTGGACCGTCTCGATCGTGCCGCAATGACGCGCGACGGCATGCTTGACGGCGGCGCACGCGAGCGCCTGCTCGAACGCGATCTCTTCCGCGGTCCGCGGCAACCATCCCACGTCCCGGGCGACGGAATCCAGCAGTGCAGTCGCGCGCCCGGCGCTCAATCCCGTCTCGCCCGCAAGGCGTTCCAGGCCGGCGACATCGGCAATCGTCGCGGCGTTGTGACGCATGCCGAGATCGCCCTCCACCGTGCGCTTGATGCGCGGCTCCGGCAGCCCGACGGCCACCACATTTGCCGCCGGCGCGCCGTCGGCGACTGAATGCACGTCGGTTGTCGCGCCGCCCGGATCCACGACGACGAGCGGGCCCAGGCCGCCGCGCCCGCCGATGCCGTCGGCAAGCAGCCGGGCCCCTTCCATCACCGCGGCGGGCGTGGGCATCAGCACCGCGTCGAACGCCGATTGGGCGCGGTCTATGCCTTTCGCGCGCACGATGCGGTCGATGAAAACCTGCCGGATCGCCGCGCGCGCGGGCTCGATGTCGAGCACGTTGAATTCCGGCATGACGTTCCCGGCAACGATGACCGTCTTGCCGGCCAGCGCGGCGCACGCATCCTCGGCGGCGGCTCGATTGCCGGCGTACACGACCGGACAGGCGAGGCCGGTTGCGCCCAGGCGCCTCGCGTTGGCGATGACCACTTCGCTGTTGCCGCCGTCGGTGCCGCCGGCAAGCAGCAGGATGTCCGGCGCCAGCTCGTGGATCGCGTTGATATCCGATGCCGTAAGGCGATAGGCGAAGGTGCCGACCAGCTTGGCCCCGGCGCCCAGCGCGGCGCGGCGCGCCGCTTCCGCGGTCAGCTCCCGCACCAGCCCCACGGTGACCATGCGCAAACCACCGGCCGCGCTGCTCGAGGCCAGGCGGTAGCGGAATGCCGGCAGTCCGCCCAGGCGGCGCTCGAGGTCGGCGAGCGCGGCCTGCATTCCGATCATGATGTCGGTCGCTACCGTGGACGGCCCCTGGCCCGAGCCCAGCACGCGCCGTTCGGCGAGGTCGACCGCGCGCAGCTTGGTGTAGGTCGAGCCGAAATCAATGAGCAGCGCGGCGGACATGGGGTCAATCCAGCGCGCGGCGCAAGTCCCGATCGCGCGTGGCAAAGTCCTCATGGAGCCACTCGATCACGGTTTCGACGCGCGTGCCGGGGGGCGCGGCGCGGTCGAACCCCATATCCAGGAAGATCTTCTCCACCGCCGGCCACGGGTGCTTGCCGACGATGAGATTGCCGCCGACGTAGAGCAGAATATGGTCGAGGCCGGCTTCGACGCAGAGGTCGCGAAAACCCCGGCAGTCGAGCTCGCCCTGGCCGTAGAGCGACGACACCAGTATTGCGTCCGCTGCCGTCTCGATCGCGGCCTTCACGAAGTCGCCCGCAGGCGTGAGCGCTCCAAGCGATACGACCTTGTAGCCGGATTTCTCAAGCGCCATCGAGAGTATCCGGTTGCCGACGATGTGGGTGTCGGAGCCGATGACGCCGGTGACGAGCGTTCTCTGATTCGCGGCCATGCGGTCAGTGGCTCACCTTGAGCAGGAGCTTGCCGCGCGTGCCGCGACCTTCGAGGTAGCCGTGCGCCGCCGCGGCCCCGGCCAGCGGGAATTCGCGGTCTATCGTGACGGCGAGCCTGCCGGCGGTATAGGCGGCAAACAAGTCGTCGGCGCGCTGCTTGAGCTCGTGCGGCGTGCCGATGTAGTCGGCGAGGTGCGGGCGCGTGAAGAATACCGATCCGGCCTCGGCCAGCTCCAGCGGCTCGACCGACTGCACCAGGCCCGAGGCGCCGCCGTAGTTCACGCACAGGCCGCGCCGCTTGAGGCTCCTGATGCTGCCGTGGATGGTGTCCTTGCCCACTGCGTCGTAAACGACGTCGACGCCTTTGCCCCCGGTAATCTTCATCACTTCCTCGCGGAAATCGACCTCGCGGTAGAGGATGACATGATTGGCGCCGCGCTTTGCCGCGATGCCGGCCTTGTCCCGGCTGCCCACCGTGGCGATGACCGTTGCGCCGCGCAGCTTCGCCAGCTGTATGAGCAGCTGGCCCACGCCGCCTGCGCCGGCATGGACGAGGCAAGCGTGTCCCGGCTGCAGGGGGAACGCCGAATGCGACAGATAGTGCGCGGTGTTGCCCTGGAGCATCAGCGTCGTGGCGACCGGAAGCGGCACGGCGTCCGGCACCTTGACGAGCTTCCAGGCGGGCACCGCCGCATACTGCGCGTAGCTCCCGCGCACGATGCAGTAGGCGACGCGGTCGCCGGTCTCGAGGCCGGTCACGCCCTCGCCCAGCGCCGCGACGGTGCCGCCGCCCTCCATGCCCAGGGTCATCGGCAGCGGTGTCTGGTAGGTATGCGAGCGCGCGTAGTGACCGCTTCTCATGTAGACGTCGATGAAGTTGATGCCGGCGTGCTCGAGCCTGACCACGGCCTCGCCCGGGGCCGGCCTGGGATCCGGCCAATCCCGGTATTCCAGGCATTCGGGCCCGCCGAACTTTGCGATGACGACCGCCTTCACGCCGTCTTCTCCCGGACGGCGCCCCGCGCGGCGCAGGTGAACGAATCGACGCGGTGACGGGCAATGCTCTCCGGGTCGAGCCGCGGCACGTAGCCCGGCTCGAGCTGCAGCGCGCCGTCGCGAACGACGAGGGGCGCGGCGAGCAGCGGCGTTCGGACCTTGAGGAAGCCGTTCATTTCGCCCGCGTTGTCGATGTGGCGCGCGGCAACCAGCCCCTCCAGCCAGCAGCCGAGGTCGCAGGCAACACCGTTGCCGAGCACGGGCCTCATGCCCAGCTCGCGGATGCGCTCGATCGCGAGCCCCAGCGCTTCGAGCGTCCCGAGTTTCATGAGCTTGACCTTGATGTAGGCCGCGCATTTCAAGGCGGCCGCCTTCTCGATGTCGGCCATCCCGTAGATCGACTCGTCCAGCATGAGCGGGACGCTCGTCGCCTTCGCCACGGCCCGGTGCGAGTCCCAGTCCCCGGCGGGGCAAGGCTGCTCGAAGAGCTCGATGCCATCGGGCTCGAGGGCGCGCACGAACGCGATTCCCTGGTCCGCGGAGTAGCCCTGGTTGGCGTCGATCCGGATTCCCGCGCGGCCCCGCACGGCGCGCTGCGCCATTCTTACCCGCGCAGCATCCGCGGCGGCGTCGAACCCCACCTTGAACTTGAGCGTCCGATAGCCCGCGGCGAGCAAGCGTTCCGTTTCGGACATCATTGCCGCTTCGTCCTTGGCGTCCAGCAGGCCAAGCAGGGGCACGCTCGTTGACCGCGGCAGCTGCAGCGCGGAACTGTCCCCGATCATTTCGACCGCGGTGCCAAACGCCGTGGCGGTAAAAGGGTGGGTAACGACGAGCGCCGCCAGACGCGAGCGCGCTGCCGCAAGATCACCGCCGGCCAATTCCTGCGCAACCGCGCGGGCGACCCGCCAGCAGTCGTCCATCGTTTCGTCGGTATAGCCGGTCAGCACCGTCGCCTCGCCCAGGCCGCGCCGGCCCTCCCGGTCCGCCGCCTCGACGATGAGCGTGTCGTAACGTTCGACCGCGCCGAACGCGAGCCGGTACGGCTGCGTGAGCGGCACGGCGAGCCGGTGAGCCGTGATGAGGTCGAGGGTGCGCATGGGCCGGGATGCGGGGGTTAGTATTATAGGAAACTGGGCTTCCACCCATCGCGCTATCGCATCACTGAGGTTGGGCATTTGAAACGGGGCTGATAATGGCCAACGCGGCGGACGCTCCACAGCACGGACTCGCCACGCCTTCAGCGTGGGTCGTCCGCTGGGCCGATCGCATCCCGGCAGGCGGCCGGGTGCTCGATCTGGCTTGCGGCAATGGCCGGCATGCCCGTTACTTTGTCGAGCGCGGCCACCCGGTGGAAGCGGTGGACCGCGACCCGGCCATCCTCGAGCGGCTCGCGGGCGTAACGGGCGTTGCCGCGCGCTGTGCCGACCTGGAACAGGGTCCGTGGCCGTTCGAAGCGCAACTTTTTGCCGGCATCGTGGTGGTCAACTACCTGCACCGCCCGTTGTTCCCCCGCCTGCTGGCGGCACTGGCCCCGGAGGGCGCGCTGATCTACGAAACCTTTGCGGCCGGCAACGAACGCTATGGCCGGCCCTCCAATCCCGCGTTCCTACTGAATCCCGGTGAGCTGCTGGATGCCGTCCGCGACCGGCTGCGCGTCGTTGCCTATGAGGACCTCACCGTTTCGGAACCCCGGCCGGCCCGGGTCCAGCGCATCTGCGCCGTCAACACTGCTGGCTGAACCTGTAGCATTGCCGCAACAACCGGTGCGCCAATAGGGCACGGCGTTGATACTGATCAACCTTTTTGTCATCCGATGCGTTAATAATGTGAACGTGGATCCCACACTCGACAAACCGGCGCAGGACGAACAGGCCGACTACGGTCTGGAGGTGCTGTGCGCAAGCTGGAACCCGCTCGCTTCGGCGCTTGCCGAGCCGGTGCAGGCTTGCCGCGAGCTCGTCAGCGAGCTGGCGACCGCGGATGCCGAGGATTTTCTCGCCAGCTTCTACCGTTCCCAGCAGGGCTGATCCCGTTCCAACTTGGGGTTCCACGCCCCCGGGCGCCTCGCTTGGCCCGACGCACGTAGGACAGGTCCTGCTCGATTCGATTTTCCAGCAGTTGGAACGGGACTGAGCGCCGCCGCCGGCGCCGGCCGCAACCAACCCGCCACAGCACGGTCACACGCTTATCCGGCGCGGGCCGGATAAGGTAGAATTGTGAAATTTCACCGGCCCCCGTGCCTGTTTTAAAAGGGAATTTCCGGAAATGGCAGCGTTGAAGGGCAGCCTGGTCGCCATCGTCACCCCGATGCAGGACGACGGTGCTCTCGACCTCGACACGTTCCGCCGTCTGATCGACTGGCACATCCAGGAAGGCACGGAAGGCGTCGTCGTGGTCGGAACGACCGGGGAATCGCCCACGGTGGGGTTCGACGAGCACCGGCTGCTGATCAGGACCGCGGTCGACCACGTCGCGAAACGCGTGCCCGTCATTGCCGGCACCGGGGCCAATGCCACCAGCGAGGCGATCGAGCTCTCCGCGTTCGCGCGGGAGGCGGGCGCCGACTACAGCCTCTCGGTGGTGCCGTACTACAACAAGCCGACCCAGGAAGGGCTCTACCGCCATTTCAGGGCGATTGCCGAGGCAGTGGACCTGCCGATGATCGTGTACAACGTTCCCGGCCGGACCGTCGCGGACCTGCAGAACGATACGGTGTTGAGGCTTGCCCAGGTCCCGAATATCGTCGGCATCAAGGATGCGACCGCCCATCTCGAGCGCGGCTCGGACCTGATCCGGCGCAAGCCTCGCGATTTCCGTGTCTTCAGCGGCGACGACGCGACCGGCCTTGCGTTGATGCTGCTCGGCGGCCACGGCGTGATCTCGGTCACCGCCAATGTCGCGCCGCGCCTCATGCGCGAAATGTGTTCGGCGGCGCTGGCGGGCGAGGCGGTGAAAGCGCGGGAAGCCAATAACCGCCTGCTGCCGCTGCACCGCAATCTGTTCCTCGAGGCCAACCCGATCCCGGTCAAGTGGGCCGTGCAGCAGATGGGGCTCATCCGGGGCGGCATCCGGCTGCCGCTGACGCCGCTGTCCGCCGCCTGCCACGAGCCGGTGCGCGAGGCGATGCGCCACGCGGGCATCCGGCTCGAGGTGAAAGGAGGGCAGTATGCCGCTGCGTGATGTCGCGCGCGGTCTGCTGTGCCTGCTGCTCGGGACCGGGCTGGCGGCGTGCGGCGTCATTCCGACGATCGACCTCAGCAAGAAGATCGACTACAAGACGGCGGGCAAGCTGCCCCCGCTGGAAGTGCCGCCGGATCTCACGCGCCCGGGAATGGACGACCGCTACACCGTCCCCGACATCAATCCCAGGAGCACCGCGACCTACTCGGAGTACAGCCGCGAACGCGCGGGCCGGCGCCCCGGGGCCGGTGCGTCCCCGGTGCTGCCGCAGCTGGACAGCGCGCGGGTGGTGCGCGATGGCAGCCAGCGCTGGCTGGTGGTCAAGGGCGAGCCGGCGCAAATCTGGCCGGTGGTGAAGGAGTTCTGGCAGGAATCCGGCTTCATCGTCAACGTCGAATCGCCCGACGCCGGCGTGATGGAGACCGACTGGGCCGAGAACCGCGCTCAGCTCAAGGACATCGGGTTGGTGCGCGGGCTCCTGTCCCGGTTTCTGGACCAGGTCTTCACGACGAGCGAGCGCGACAAGTTCCGCACGCGGTTCGAACGGGGCACCGAGCCCGGCACGACGGAAATCTATGTCAGCCATCGGGGCATGGAAGAGGTCATAACGGGTTCGTTGTCCTCCGACGTCCCCGACACCCGCTGGCAGCCGCGCCCGCCCGACCCCAATCTGGAAGCCGAGATGCTGGGCCGGCTGATGACGAGGTTTGGCGTGGAGCAGACCCGCATCAAGGCCCAGTTCGCTTCGGCCGGCAGCACCCTGCAGCAGCGCGCGACGCTGCTCAAGGGGGCGGATGGCACGCGCACGCTGACGCTCGACGAGCAGTTCGACCGTGCCTGGCGGCGTGTCGGGCTCGCGCTCGACCGCGTCGGATTCACGGTCGAGGACCGCGACCGCTCGAAAGGCCTCTATTTCGTGCGCTACATCGATCCGCAGATCGACAACAAGGCGGCCGAAAAAGGTTTTTTGTCGCGCTTGAAGTTCTGGGGCGGCGACAAGCCCAAGCAGGAGCAGTTCCGTATCGAGGTGAAGGACAATTCCAAGGGGGTCCAGGTCGTGGTGCTCAGCAAGGACGGGGCCCAGGAAGGCACGGAAACCGCCGGCAAGATACTTACGCTGCTCTACGACCAGCTCAAGTAGCTTGATGCGTTTCGCGTCATTGGGCAGCGGCAGCAAGGGCAACGCCCTCCTGGTCGAGGTCAACGGCACGCGTATCCTGCTCGACTGCGGCTTCGGACCCGATGAAGTGACGGCCCGGATGTCCCGTCTCGGAGTGGCGGCGGGCGATCTGGATGCGATCATCGTTACCCACGAGCACAGCGACCACGGCGGGGGCGTCGCAAAGCTCGCCAGCCGTTTCGACCTTCCCGTATACCTGACTCGCGGCACGTTGTCAGCGCTGGGCGCCGAGGGCCGCGGCATCGCGAACCGGAAATGGATCGACGCTTATACGCCGTTCGCGATCGGCGGGATCGAGGGGAGACCCTACACGGTTCCGCACGACGCGCGCGAGCCGGTCCAGTTCGTGCTCTCCGACGGGGCGGTGCGGCTCGGCGTGCTGACCGATACCGGCTGCCCCACGCCGCACATCGCGCAGGCACTTTCGGGCGTCGACGCGCTGGTGCTCGAGTGCAATCACGATCCGGACATGCTGCAGGACGGCCCCTATCCCGCCTGGCTCAAGGACCGGATCGCGGGCCGGCTGGGGCATCTCGCCAACGCGGCCGCGGCGGAAATCGTCCGGGCCATGGATTGCAGCCGGCTCAAGCACGTGATCGCGGCGCATCTTTCGCAGCAGAACAACACGCCGGACCTCGCGCGCGCCGCGCTGGCCGGCGCGCTCGGCTGCGCGCCGGAGTGGATCGGCATCGCGACGCAGGAGGAAGGCTTCGCCTGGCGAGAGATAACTTAGCCGCCAAGACGCCAAGAACACCAAGGCCGCCAAGAAAGCCAAGACGATAATCGAACTGCCAGGACGCCGAGGCTGCCGGGAAGAGGCCGGATGAAGTCGCGTGAAAAATCCAAAATGTAGCTGATTATAAAAAAGTCCACCTTATGTGATAACATCCTACTTTTCCAGAAAAGTGGAGATTTCATGGAATCGTATATGACCGTCAAGGGGCAGATCGTCATCCCTTTCAAGATCCGGCGGAAATTCGGAATCAAGGAGGGCACGCGTGTGCAGGTTGAAGTGGATGAGCAGGCGCATCGAATCATTCTGACGCCCGTCACCCGTGATTACATCCAGAATCTACGCGGAAAATACAAGGGCAAGGGCCTGCTGGCCGCGCTCGCGGCGGAGAAGAAGCGCGAACGGGAAGCCTGATGCCGCGCCGTCCGAAGGCGATGGTGCTCGATTCCTGGGCGGCTCTGGCTTATCTGGGCGGCGAATCAGCCGGCCAGGAGGTTGCGGATCTGATCACCGGCGCTCACGAGAGCCGCGTTCCCATGTGCATGTCCATCATCAACGCGGGCGAGGTCTGGTACATCCTGGCCAGGGAACTCTCGGAGGCAAAAGCCGACGAGGCGCTGGTCGACCTGACGGGCCTCGGCATCGAATTGATCGATGCGGACTGGCCCCTCACGCGGCTGG
>Ga0156023_1067_pt1 | contig 16693 bp, 20 predicted proteins | sample RifCSPlowO2_02_FD_107677 | JGI IMG/M metagenome (GOLD analysis project Ga0156023, IMG submission 107677) | Betaproteobacteria bacterium RIFCSPLOWO2_02_FULL_67_26
TCAGCCACGACGTGTTCAACGAGCGCTCGGGTACCGTCATCGCGGTGGCGTTGACAAGTCAGCCTCAGCGCGCCGGCTTTCCGCTGACCCTCGAGCTTCAGGCGGCAAAACTGCCGAAGCGTTCGTGGGTCAAGATCAGCCAGATTCGCACGCTTGCCGCCGAGCGCATCGGGGCAAGACTTGGCCGCGCATCGCCCGAGGAGATTGCGCAGGTCGTCGAGGGCCTCAATGAAATTATCGGAATCTAACCGCCGGTTCGTGACCGACACGTTCCGCGCGGCACAACCGGGACGTTGAATCTGTAGAATAAGTCCGGAACTCGTTGATATGCCGTCGTACTAAGGTGTAAGGAGGGGCGCTTTGCCCCTCAGCATGGGGGAGGCGGCGATGGCGCGGTTGAGGCATTAAGCGTCCGATGGTCGCGGTCAAATACGACGATCTCTTGCTGGCCTTCGATTTCGTCGGCTCAACGCCTCCGACGGAGAACAACGCGTACATCTGCCTCGATAGCGGCGAGATTTTCTGGACGTCGGAGCTGAACTCGCTGGAGGAGGAAGTTCCAGATGATCTGGAAACATCCAATCGCTACCTCGCCGTACCGCACAAGAACGATCTGAACCTGGGTAGAAATCTTGCATTGCGCTTCGTGATGCAAGCGCTACCCGAACGGCGTGAGCAGGTCGCAGAAATCTTCCGGCGCAAAGGCGCTTACGCCCGCTTCAAGCAACTCTTGGCGTCCGAAGGTGTCCTGGAAAAGTGGTACGAGTTCGAGTCCCAATCAGTCGATACAGTGCTAAGGGAGTGGTGTACGCAAAACGGTATTCAAATCCGCGAGAAAGGTGACGAGCCAACTGTCCGGTAGGCAATAGCTGGTTCGAATCCTGTAAGTCCTGTTAATCCTGTCTATTCCGCTTTTCCTCCGTGCCCTCTGCATCCTCGGCGGTGAGAGGTTTCGGGCGCCGCATGGTGCCTGAGATCATCCTGTATTCGAACAGCCGGCACTCCAGCGCGCCGTTGTAGAGCGGAGTGCGCTTCGAGGCCTTGAGGCCGATCAGCCTGGCCAGGCGCAGGTCGGCGGTCAGGATGTACGCGGTCCATCCGGCGTAGCGCTGCTTGAGCGCGTCGCCGAGCCTCGGGTAAAAGGCCGCGAGTTCCGCGTCATCGCCCAGCCGCTCGCCGTAGGGCGGGTTCATGACCATGACGCCGGACTGCGCCGGCGGGCCGCCGTCGAGCACTTCCATTTGTTTCACCTGGATCGCGTCCGCCAGCCCGGTCGCGGCGAGATTCTCGCGCGCGAGTCCCAGCGCCGTGCCCGACTTGTCGCTGCCGAAAATGGGAAGCCGGCCCGGGGACTTGCGTCGCGCGCGCGCGCGGTCCTGCAGGTTCCGCCACGATTTCGCGTCGAAGTTCTCCAGTTTCTCGAAGCCGAACACCCGGTCCAGCCCCGGCGCCGCATCGAGCGCCATCATCGCCGCTTCGACCAGGAACGTACCGGCCCCGCACATGGGGTCGTAGAGCGGCGCCGGCACGGCCCAGCCGGCCAGCTTGAGTATGCCGGCGGCGAGGTTTTCCCGCAGCGGGGCCTCGCCCGCCCTGGCGCGCCAGCCGCGCCTGAACAATGCCGCGCCGGAGGTGTCGAGATAGAACGTGACTTCCTCGCGCGTCAGGAACGCATGGATCCGGATATCCGGAGACTCCGTGTCCACGTCGGGACGGCTGCCGCGCGCCGCGCGGAAGGCATCGCATACCGCGTCCTTCACGCGCAGCGTGACGAAATCGAGGCTCTTGACGGGAGACTTGATCGCCGAGACGTTGACGCGGAGCGTCCGGCCCACGTTGAAGAGCCGTGGCCACGGCAACGCCTGCGCCGCCTCGAAGATGTCGTGCTCGTCGCGGTAGGGGGCTCGCCCCACCTGCCACAGGATACGGCTTGCCACCCGGCTCTCGAGATTGGCGGCGTAGCACAGCGCCAGATCGCCGGTGAACGCCGCGCCGCCGTCAACCGCCTCGACGCCGCTTGCCCCGAGCGCCACGAGCTCGTCCGCCAGCACCCGTTCGAGGCCGCGGGGGCAGGTAGCGAAGAAATGTTCCATCAGGCGCGGGCGCGCCTGACGGGGTTCGTGAGCACGCCGATGTCCTGCTGATAGATCTCGACCGTGTCGCCGTCCTTGAGATCGGGCTCGGTTGCGTTGTCGGTGCCGAGCCACAGCACGTCACCGGGGTAAAGCGTCATGTAGCGGGTGATCTGGGCGATGTAATGCTGCGCCGAGAACAGCATCTTGCCGGTGTCGTACTCGGTCGCGGTCGCGCCGTTCACGCGGATGCCCACTGTCAGCTTCATGGGGTCGAGGCCGGTCGCGATGAAGGGCCCCATGGGCTTGAAGGTGTCGCAGTTCTTGGCCCGCCACAGCGTGCGGTCCTGCTTCTGCCAGCTGCGCTCGGAGAGGTCGTTGCCCAGCGTGTAGCCGAGCACGCAGGAGAGCGCGTCCTGCTCCGAAAGATTGCGCGCCTTCTTGCCGATGACCGCCACCAGCTCGCCCTCGAACTGGACCGGGCCGGGTGAGTCGGCAGGGATCACGATGCTCTCGCCGGTCGCGATCAAGGCATTGGGCGAGCGGTAGCCGATGTCCGCTTTCTCGGGCGGCTTGCGGTTCAGGCCGGCGCGCTTGTTGGCCCACTCGATGTGCGCTGCGTAGTTGAGGCCGGCACAGTAGAAATTGGCGGGCACGCACGGCACCAGTGTCTTGAGCGTCGACAGTGCGTGCTTTTTCGACGTCGCCCGGTAGCGGTCGAAGATCGAGCCTTCCAGCTCGGCCACCTGGTCTCCTTCGACAGCGCCGTGGAAAATGCGCCCCTGCTGCTCGAAACGCCCGAGTTTCATATTGAGTGCCTTTGGTGATGGGTGATGGGTGATGGGTGATGGGTGATGAGTGATGGGTGATGTCACTGCACCGGCAAGGGCGCGATGACCTCGAATTCGACGCGCACGCTGCGGTTGCGATTCTCCCGCAGGCCCGCGACGCGCGCTTCGAGCGCGGCGCCCCGGTCCATCTGGCGCGCCACCGCGGCGTTGTCGCGGCGCGGCACGTAGCCGAGGATCACGCCGCGCCAGTCGACGCGGACCGCGTTCGCATCATACGGATTATCCGGTTCGCGCACCAGTTGGAGGCGGTCTCCCACCTTCATGTCGCGCCATATCTCGCGCCCGTCGTGATGGCGGAAGCCGGCGAGCGGCGAGCGCTGGACGACGATGACCGCCTCCGCGGCGGGCGCGGGCGGTGCAGCCACGCTCACGGCGATTACGAGTACGGAGAGCGCGAACCTGGGGGACATTCCCCTAGAACGGCTTGACCACCACCAGGATGACAGCCGCTATCAGGATAACGGTGGGGAATTCGTTGAACCAGCGGTACCAGACGTGGCTGCGGGTGTTGCGGTCGAGCCGGAAGTCCTTGATCAGCGCGCCGCACCACAAGTGATAGGCGGCGAGAACCACGACCAGGGCCAGCTTGGCGTGCATCCACCCGCCGGTGATGCCGTAGCCCAGCCACAGCCACGTGCCCGAGGCGATGCTCAACACGGCGCCCGGGGCCATGATGCCCCAGTAGAGCTTGTGTTCCATGACCTTGAAGCGCTCGTTGCTGGCGCTGTCTCCGGTCATCGCGTGATAGACGAACAGCCGCGGCAGGTAGAACAGGCCCGCGAACCAGGTCACCACGAAGATGATGTGGAAGGCTTTGATCCAGAGCATGCTTACCCCGTTACTCGTTATTCGTTGCTCGTGACTGGTCCCGGTCAATGTTACTTCAAGAGGCGGCGGCGGGTGAGGACCAGCGCGAGATAGAGGCTTACCACCGCATAGGCCGCGAGCACAGCGAGATGCAATGGGATGTCCGCCGGAACGGCGCCGCTCATCAGCGGGCGTACCAGCTCCACGGCGTGGGTGAGCGGCAGGACTTGCGTCACCGCCTGCAGCGGGCCGGGCAGCTGCGACACCGGGAAGAACACGCCGCACACCAGCATCATGGGCGTGATCACGAGGGTGAAGTAGTACATGAAGAAGTCGTAGCTGGGGGAGAGCGCCGTCATGACGAGCCCCATGCCGGCGAAGGCGAGACCGGTGAGGAACACGACCGGGATCGCCCACAGCGCGTGCGCCGAGTGCACGAGCCCCAGCGCCCATGCCACCAGCAGCACCGCCATGCCCGAAAGAAAGCTTTTGCTGGCCGCCCACACCGCTTCGCCCAGCACCACGTCGTCGAGCGTCACCGGCGCGTTCATGATCGCGTCCCAGGTCTTCTGCACGTGCATGCGCGAGAAGCCCGAGTACATCGCCTCGAACGAGGCGCTCATCATGGTGCTCGAGCACACGACGCCGGTGGCGAGGAACGCGATGTAGGACATGCCGCCCACCTCCGACAGCATCGCGCCGAGCCCGTAGCCCAGCCCCAGCATGTAGATCAGCGGATCGGCGAGATTGCCGAGCATCGAGGGGATGGCGAGCTTGCGCCACACCAGAGAATTGCGGCGCCAGACGTAGAGGTGGCGCAGGCTGAAGGAGGGTAAGGACAGTGTTTTGGCGATCATGGCGTGCTCCTTGTGTCAGTCGCGCAGCTCGCGCCCCGTCAGCTTGAGAAAAACGTCCTCGAGATTGGCGTGCCGGTGCAGGTAGCGCAGCGCTTCCTGCTGCTCCAGTTTCTGGACCAGCGGGCCGGCGTCGTGCGCGTAGCAGAACACGGTCCCGCCCGCCTGCTCGCAGCGCGTCGCCAGCGCCTGGCCGACCTCCCGGGCCCAGCGCTCCGCGCCGTCCCCGTACACTTCCACCACCTGCGGCTCGATATGGCGCGCGATCAACTCGCGCGGCGCGCCCTGGGCGATGAGACTCCCGCGGTCCATGATGGCCAGCCGGTGCGCGAGCCGCTCCGCCTCGTCCATGAAATGGGTGGTGAGGAAGATCGTCTTGCCCTGGTTGAGCAGGCTGCGCAGGCGCTCCCAGATGAGATGGCGCGCCTGCGGATCGAGCCCGGTGGTGGGCTCGTCGAGGAACAGCAGGTCGGGATCGTTGATCAGGGCGCGGGCGAGCGTCAGCCGCCGCTTCATGCCGCCGGAGAGCGCCTGGATGCGCGCGCCGGCACGCGCGCTCAAGCCCGCAAAATCGAGCAGGGCCGGGATACGGCCGCGGATGTCGGCGTCGGTCAGGCCGAAGTAGCGGCCGTACACCAGCAGGTTTTCCTCCACGGTGAAATCCGGGTCGATGTTGTCCGCCTGCGGCACGACGCCGATGCGGCGGCGCGCCTCGCGTGCCCGTTCCGGCACCGGGAGCCCGAGCACCTCGATGCGGCCCCCGTCGGGCTCGATCAACCCGAGGCACAGGCGCAGCGTCGTGGTCTTGCCGGCGCCGTTGGGGCCGAGCAGGCCGAAGCACTCGCCCGCCCTGAGCTCGAGGTCGATGCCGGCGACCACCTCATGGTCGCCGTAGCGTTTCCGCAAGCCGGCGGCGCGCAACTGGGCAGTGGGTTGAGGGCGCGTCACGGCGTGCGCCGCTCAGTTTTCCGCCGCAGCGCGGGGGAAATACCGCACGACGATATCGGCGAGGAGGTTGAGCCGGCCGTGGAAAAAGTGCTCGCCGCCGGGCACCACCACGACCGGGAGGTTCTGGGGCCGTGCCCAGTCGAGGACCGCCGCGAGCGGCACGACGTCGTCCTGTTCGCCGTGGATGACGAGCGTGCCGGGGGGCACGGCCTCGGAGCGGATCCGGCTCACCGCCGGGCCCACCAGCACCATGCGCTGCGGCTTCAGGCGTTTGGCCACCTGCGTCTGCACGAAGCCACCGAAGGAAAACCCGGCCAGCGCCAGCGGCAGGTCGCCGTAACGGCGTTTCAGGTAAGCGGCGACGGCGAGCAGGTCGTCGGCCTCGCCCCGGCCCTCGTCGTGTGCGCCCCCGGAGGCGCCCACGCCGCGAAAATTGGGACGCGCCACGACGTGGCCGAGCGCGAAGAAGGCCTTGGCGAGCGTGGTGACGACCTTGTTGTCCTTGGTGCCGCCCTGCACCGGGTTCGGGTGCGCGATCAACGCGATGCCGCGGCGCGCGCCACCCGGGTCGTTGATATCGGTCTCGATGTTCCCCGCCGGCCCCTCGATCATCACGCGCGCGAGCGACGCGGCGGGCATCGGGTGGACATTCAAATGCGCAGGCGCTCCACGACGCGGCCGTTGACGAGATGCTCGTTGATGATTTCCTCGATGTCGGCCTGGTCCACGTAGCTGTACCACACGGCCTCGGGATAGATCACCATCACCGGCCCTTCCTTGCAGCGGTCGAGGCACCCGGACTGGTTGATGCGGACCTTGCCGGGCCCGGAGAGCTTGAGCTGCTTCACGCGGTCCTTGGCGTAGTCGCGCATCTTCTGCGAGCCGCTGTTATTGCAGCATTGCTCGCCTTCCTGGCGCTGGTTGCAGCAGAAGAAAACGTGTCTCTCGTAGTAGCTCATGAAGATCCCGGATGTGGCCCGCGTTGATCGGCGCCGCCGTCACGCGGCGTCCGCTCGAACGCGGAGCGCTGCGGCAGGCCATCGCGTAGCCGTGGCTTGAATTATAGACGAAGGCGCCGGGCCGCCAGCGCGAAGAGCAGAAAGCCGATCGCGAGCAGCGGCCAGAGCTCGGATAGCGCCCGCACGATGCCGGAAAAGCTCAGGAAATGCCCCGGCTCCCGCGCCAGCAGCCGCGGCGGAACGTTCTGGTAGGGATTGTCGGGCGCGAGATTGACCGCCGCGGTCGCAACGGCGATGCAGGCGGCTGCTGCGACGAGTTGCGCCGGGCGCGGCAGGCGCGCGGCCGCCCACAGCAGCGCGCAGCCGGCGATCAACCCGGCCAGCACGCCGGGGGTGAGCCAGGCGAGCGGCGCCTGTGCATGGACCAGCGTCGTGGCGTTGAAGAGCTTGACCGCGAGCGCCGCGCCGACCAGCACGCCGATCGCCGGCACGGGGCGCGCCGCATCGCGCATCAGCGCGAACACCATGAGCCCTACCCCGAGCAGGTTGAACAGCACCACCACGGCCTCGCTGGAGAGCGCGAGCCACGGTGTGTGGGCGAACGGCGCCGGCAGATCGAAAGTGGCGCGGACCGCGCCGCTGGCGAAGAGCCTCGCCGTGGGATGGAACTGCGTGACGAGCCACAGGACGACGATCACCAGCCCGGCATCGGCCGTCATGCCTTCGACGAACAGGCGATGGCGCGCGGCGTGCAGCGTGCCGCCGAGAATCCGGGTGGGGGCGAACAGCGGCGCCGCCATCGCGCCAAGCAGCGCCCCCAGCGTGTTGGCCAGCAGGTCCACGTTGGAGGCGATCCGCGAGGGCAGGAACATCTGCGCCGACTCCATGGCAAGGCTCAACAGCGCGGCGGCGAGCGTCGCGGCGATCGCGCCGCGCGCGGCGCCATAGCGCGCGCCGCAGCCGATCGAGAGCATGAAGCCGAGGGGAACGTAGGCGGCGACGTTCACCGCGACGTCCTGCAGCGTGATGAAGGGCGGCCATGGCGCGACGAAGTAGCGCAGGATTTCTTCCGGCGGCACGCGCCAGCCCCCCAGCGGCTGCAGGCTGGCATATGCAATGACGAGCAGGTAAGCTGGGGAGAGCATCCATGCCAGCCGCACGCTGTGCGCCGAGAATCCCGCAGGCGCCTGGTGGGGATTCTCCTTGCCGGGTGACATGGGATTCAGTCATTCGCGATGCTGCGATACACCATGCAATTCTATGACATCTTCAACGGCGACGCCGACGGCATCTGCGCGCTGCAGCAGCTGCGGCTGGAGGAGCCGCGCGCGAGCCTGCTGGTGACCGGCGTCAAGCGCGACGTGCGGCTTCTCGATCGGGTCATCGCGCAAGCGGGCGACGAACTCACGGTGCTCGACATTTCGCTCCGCGCCAATGCCGGCGCCGTGACGCGGCTGCTCGGGGCCGGCGCCCGGCTGCGCTACTTCGACCACCACGCGGCCGGTGAGATCCCGCGGCACGCCAACCTCAAGGCGTTCATCGACACCGCGCCGGACACCTGCACCAGCCTCATCGTCGACCGCTATCTCGGCGGCCGCCAGCGCTTGTGGGCGGTGGTTGCGGCCTTCGGCGACAATCTCCCCGGCCCCGCGCGGCGTGCCGCGGAAGGGCTCGGCCTCGACGACGCCGACCTCGATCGTTTGCGCGAGCTGGGGGAATGCATCAACTACAACGCCTATGGCGACACCGTGGAAGACCTGCACTATCATCCTGCCGACCTGTTCGAGACCGTGAGTCACTATCGCGACCCGCGCGATTTTCTCGAAGGCGAGCCGGTTTTCCAGGTGCTGAAGGCGGCGTTGGCGGACGATCTCGATCGCGCCGCGGCGGTCACACCGCAGGCTGCGGGCGCAAACGCCGCGATTGTCGTGCTGCCGGACGCCGCGTGGAGCCGGCGCATCCATGGTTTTTTCGCCAACCGGCTGGCGGGCGCCCATCCGGCGCGCGCCCACGCGCTGCTGGTGAGCGGGCGCGGCGGCTACGTGGTGAGCGTGCGCGCGCCGCTCGAGAATCCGCGCGGCGCCGACACGCTGTGCCTCAAGTTCGAGACCGGGGGCGGCCGGCAGGCCGCGGCGGGGGTCAACCGGTTGCCGGAGGCGGACTACTCGCGCTTCGTCGCTGAGTTCGTGAGGGCGTTTTCCGCCTGAGCAGGCATCACGCGTTGCGGGCTCCGGCCGCGTCCGGGGGCGTTGCGTACCACTGCGGCATGAGCGATCCCGCCAGCATGCCGGCGAGGCTCGCGAGCAGGGCGGCCAGCTGCGGCGGCAGCAGCGCCGCCGGCGCGGCAATTTCCATCGCGAGCCAGGTCGCGAGTCCGGCAACGATCGCCGCGGCCGCGCCCTGGGTGGTGGCGCGCTTCCAGTAGAGGCCGAAGACGAGCGGCGTGAACGCCGCGGAGAGCGTGATCTTGTAGGCATTCTCGACCATCTTGTGGATGGTGGCGTCCGTGTACGCGGCGTAACCGGTGACGAGGAGGGCGAAACACACGACCACCGCGCGCGTCATCCACAGGAACTGGCGGTCGGTCATTTCACCCACCATGCCCCGCAGCACGTTCTCGGAGATCGTGACCGAAGGCGCAAGCAGCGTGCCGCTCGCCGTGCTCATGATGACCGCGAGCAGCGCGCCGAAGAAGATCACCTGGGCGTGGAGCGGCAGGTGCCCGGTGATGAGCGCGGGCAGGATGAGCTGCGAGTCCTTCTCGATCAATCCGGCGACCATCGCGGGGTCGAGCAGCGTCGCCGCGTAGGCGAGGAACAGGGGCACGAATGCAAACAGGAAATAGGCGGCGCCGCCGAGGATGGACCCCCATGCCGCGGTCCGTTCGTCGCGTGATGCGTTGACGCGCTGGAACACGTCCTGCTGGGGTATGGATCCCAGCCCGAGCGTGACGAGCGCCGCCGTGAAGGCGATCATGTCGGCGGCGGCGGGCCGGGGCAGGAACGCAAGCTTGCCGTGCGCTGCCGCATGCGCGACGACGGCGCCGATGCCGCCCGCCTTGTCGCCGACCAGCCATGCGACGTAGAACAGGCCGAGCACGATGACGATCATCTGGAAAAAAGTGGTGTAGGCGACCGACCACATGCCGCCGAACAGCGTGTACAGCAGCACGATCGAGGCGCCGATCACCATGCCGGCGGTCTGCGAGAGCTCGCCCTGGGTCAGCACGTTGAACACCAGCCCGAGCGCAATCACCTGGGCCGCGACCCAGCCGAGGTAAGAGAGCGCGATGCAGATGCTCGTCACCACTTCCACCGGCCGGTTGTAGCGCTTGCGGTAATAGTCGCCGATGGTGAGCAGGTTCATCCGGTAGAGCGGGCGCGCGAAGAACAGACCGACCAGGACCAGGCACAGCGCGGCGCCGAAAGGGTCCGACACGAGGCCGCCCAGGCCCTCGCGCAGGAACGTGGCGGAGATGCCGAGCACCGTTTCCGCCCCGAACCACGTCGCGAAAACCGTGGCGAAGACGACCCAGATCGGCAGGTGGCGCCCGGCGGTGATGTAGTCCTTCGCGCTGTGCACCTTCATCGCCGCAATAAGCCCGAGGGCGATGGAAACCGCCAGGTAGGCGATCACGAACGTGAGGAGCATGGTCCGGCCCGTTCAGCGCAGGACGAGCAGCACCGCGGCGACGGCCAGCGCCAGCGCGATCGCCGCGAGCATGCGGTTGCGCCTTTGCGACTCCCGCAGCAGCGCCGCGAGTTCTTCGTGCGCCGCCGCCTGCGCCTGGCGCGCAAGCGCCTGGTGCAGCAGCCGCGGCAGCTGCGGCAGGATCGCGCTCCAGTACGGCGCTTCCTGCCGCACGCGCTCGATGAAGCCGCGCCAGCCGACCTGCTCCGCCATCCAGCGCTCGAGGTGCGGCTTGGCGGTCTCCCACAGGTCGAGCTCGGGGTCGAGATCGCGGCCCAGCCCCTCGATGTTGAGCAGCGTCTTCTGCAGCAGCACCAGCTGCGGCTGGACCTGGATGTTGAAGCGGCGCGAGGTCTGAAACAGCCGCAGCAGCACGCGTCCGAATGAAATGTCCTTCAGCGGGCGCGCGAAAATCGGCTCGCACACGGCGCGGATCGCCGACTCGAAATCGTCCACCCGCGTCTCGCGCGGCGCCCATCCCGATTCGATGTGCGCTTCCGCGACGCGCCGGTAGTCGCGGCGGAAGAACGCGAGGAAGTTCTGCGCGAGGTAGTTCTTGTCGACCTCGGTCAACGTGCCCATGATGCCGAAATCGAGCGCGACGTAGCGGCCGTCGGGCGTCACCAGGATGTTGCCGGGGTGCATGTCGGCATGGAAATAGCCGTCGCGGAACACCTGGGTGAAGAAAATCCCCACGCCGGCCCGCGCCAGCAGCGGGATATCCACGCCCTGCTCGCGCAGCGCCGCGACCTGGGAGACCGGCGTGCCGTGCATGCGCTCCATCACCATCACTTCGCTCGAGCAGTAGTCCCAGTGGATTCCCGGCACGAGCAGCACGGGGGAGTTCTCGAAGTTGCGCCGCAACTGGCTCGCGTTGGACGCTTCGCGCAGGAGGTCGAGCTCGACTTCGAGATGCTTGGCGAACTCGTCCACCACCTCGTGCGGGCGCAACCGCCTGCCGTCCGACCACAGCCACTCGAGCAGCGTCGCGACCGCGTGCAGCAGCGCCAGGTCGCCTTCGATCACCGCCGCAATGCCGGGCCGCAACACCTTGACCGCGACCTCGGTGCCGTCGGACAGGCAGGCGAGATGCACCTGGGCGACGGATGCGCTCGCGACCGGTTCGCGCTCGAACGACCCGAACACCTGCTCGAGGGGCCTGCCGTAGACGCGCTTCAGGATTGCGGCGACCTGCTCGGCGGGGAAGGGCGGCACGCGGTCCTGGAGCTTCGCCAGCTCATCGGCGATATCGGCCGGCAGCAGGTCGCGGCGCGTCGAGAACACCTGGCCGAACTTGACGAAGATCGGCCCGAGCGTCTCCAGCGCCTGGCGCAGCCGCACCGCGCGCGGTCCCTCGATCGAGCGCCAGAAAAAGACCGCGCGGATCAGCGCGCGCAGTCCTTTCACCCGCTCGTGGCCGAGGAAGAATTCGTCGAGCCCGTAGCGGACGCCGACCGAGAGGATCTTCAGCAGGCGAAGCAAATGCATGAAACGATTTTAACCGCCAATGCGCCAGGAACGCCAAACACCCGCTGCGCAACGCATCGCTGCGGTACTGCGGGAAGGGATTTACTTGGCGCCGTGGCGGCGCGAGTGTTGCTCGAGGCGCTTCTCGAGGCGCGCGACATCGTCGCGAAGCTCGTCCACGGCGCGGTTGAATGCCTCGAGATCGTGCTTGCCGGCGATCAGCGGCCGCTCCTCCGTCCAGTACTCCGCAAAGGAGCGGCCCGTGTTCTCCAGCGCCTGTTCGCTCCAGCGCCGCAGGGTTCGCCCGCTCTCCGCCATGCGATGGGCGGCAATGTCGCCGAACGCGCGGCTCAGGTCTTCCTCGACGTCCCAGCGCAGGTTGTGCGCGACAAAATTGATGGCGGTCGCGAAGTCCGCGTCACCCGTGGCCTCGATTTCGCGCCACGCCGCCTCGTCGCGCGCGGCGAGCCGCAGCATGAGACCGGGGGTCAGCCTGATCGTGACGGCGGGAACGGAGCCGGCCTCGGCCGGAGCGACTTCCCCGGTTGCCTGCGCGGTGAGCGAGAGCGCGAGCGGGGCGAGGTCGAAGCGCGCGGTCCTTCCGGCAAAGCGCTTGAGCTCGTCGCGCGCCCAGCTCGCGCCGCGCAGGAGATGATTGATGGCCGCCGCCGCCGCGCTGTCGAACGCGCCGGCAGGGCTCGGGGATCGGGATTCAGCCGGGTTGCCCGTCACCGGTCACCGGCCACCGGATACGCGGTCAGGACTGCTGGATGCCCGCGACCTGCCAGCCGGAACCGCCGCGGACCGGCTTTTCGAGATGCCAGGTTTCGCTGAACGGCTCCGCATCGCGGTCCGCCGCCTCGCGGATCATGCCGGAGAAACGCACGCTGACCACGTAGGACCCGCCGTCCTCGGCGACATCGATGACCTCGGCGTTGAGCGTGAGCATTTCGGTCCTGTGCGGGGCCTCACCCGCGGCACGGACGTCCGCCTCGATTTCGCGGTAGACCGCCGGCGTCAGGAAATCGCGCATCGTCGAGAGGTCCTGCCGGTCGTGCGCTTCCTGCAGCCGCACGAAGTTGAGCCGGGCGTGCCGGATGAACTCCGGCTCGTTGAAGCCTGCCGGCCAGCGGCTCGCCAAAGCGGCTACCGAATGCGCCCCGGCACCGCCGGGACGGGCGGCTACCGGCAGTTCGCCGGTACCGGCTCCCGCGTATTGCAAGGGCTCGGGTGCGGCGCGGCCGCGCAGCAGGGCGCGCGCGACGAACGCCACGATGGCGATGACCAGGCCCACCAGCAGCAGTCCCGCGAGCAAGCCACCCAGTCCGTTGTTGAGGAACAATGCGGCGAGGCCGGCGCCCAGGGCGAGTCCCGCGAGCGGGCCTAGCCATTTCGAGAAGCCGGAGGGCTGCTGCGCCGGCGTCGCGGGAACGGCCTGCTGCTGTTGCTGCTGGGCCGGCGCGGTGGGGGCCATTTGCTGCTGGGCCGGGGCGCTGCGTTGCATGCCGAGATTGCGCCCGCCGCCGAAGCGCCGTGCGTCGGCATCCTCGATCATCAGCGGCAGTGAAGAGAGGGCGATTACGAGCGAGAGCAGTATTTTCATGACGCCTCCTGCGGTGGGCCTCGTCAGGGCGTGGAACGGCATTCTATCCCAGTTGCCGCGGCCCGGTTAGCACGCGCGGTACCGCGGGTCAGAACCGGTATCCGCGGTGCAGAGCGACCACACCGCCGGCAAGGTTGAAGTATTCGACCCGCTCGAAGCCCGCCTGTTCCATCATGGCCTTGAGCGCGTCCTGGTCGGGGTGCATGCGGATGGATTCGGCGAGATAGCGGTAGGCGCCGGCATCGTTCGCCACCCGCTTGCCGAGCGCCGGCAATATCCGGAACGAGTAGGCGTCATAGAGGGGCTTCAGCGGCGCCCAGACGCGGGAGAACTCAAGCACCAGCAACCGGCCGCCCGGCTTCAGCACGCGGCGCATTTCCGCGAGCGCCGCGTCCTGGCGCGTCATGTTGCGCAAGCCGAAGGCGACGCTCACGCAGTCGAAGCGGTCCGGGGCGAACGGGAGCTTCTCCGCGTCGCACTGCGCAACGGGCAGCATCCGTCCCGTATCGAGGGCGCGGTCGCGGCCGAGCCGGAGCATCGCCGAATTGACGTCGGTGAGCACCACGTCGCCCCGGGCACCGACGCGGCCGGCGAACAGACGCGCGAGATCGCCGGTGCCGCCCGCGATATCGAGCACGCGCTCGCCCGGTCGCACCCCGCTCGCTTCGACCGCAAAGCGTTTCCACAGCCGGTGGAGCCCTCCCGACATGAGGTCGTTCATGAGGTCGTAGCGCGACGCGACGGAATCGAACACGCCCGCGACGCGCCGCGACTTCTCGCCCTCGGGCACCTGCTGATAGCCGAAGTTGGTGGTTTTTGTCATGGCAACTGCGTGAGCATTCACGCCTTTCCTGCTTGGGGGTCGCGGCTGGCGCCCGCTTCTTCCATGCGTTTGAGATAGTGCCGCCACATCTCGTCCTGGCGCCTGCCGTAGTCATAGAGCAGGTCCCACGAGTAGATGCCGGTGTCGTGGCCGTCGGAGAACGCGAGCTGCACCGCGTAACTGCCGACCGGCTCGATGCGCTTGATTTCCACGTCCTTCTTGCCGACCTGCAGCACTTCCTGCCCCGGGCCGTGACCGCGTACCTCGGCGGAAGGGGAGTACACGCGCAGGAATTCGAACGGCAGCCGGAACGCGCACCCGTCGGCAAACGCGATCTCCAGGATGCGCGATTTCTGGTGCAGCTTGATTTCGGTCGGCTGCGGAACGCCTTTGTTCAGTCCCGCCATAGCGTGTCCTGTTCCAGGGGGCAATCATGATAACCGACCCCACCCTGAACGAACACTCTGATCCGAATCGGTATTTCCGGGGACCCGCCACGCTGTCACAACGTTGTCACGTTTATTTCATAATATCGCCATGGCCTGAATTGAAAGGGACTTTCGATGGCGGCAACCATATTGGTGGTCGAGGATGAGCCGGCGATCCAGGAGCTCATCTCCTACAACCTCGAACTGGCGGGGCATAACGCGTTGAAGGCGCAGAACGCCGAGCAGGCGCTGGAGATGGTGCGCACCGCGCTGCCGGACCTGGTGGTGCTCGACTGGATGCTGCCCGGCATGAGCGGAATCGAGTTCGCGAGAAAACTCCGCGCCGACAAGCGCACCCAGGCTGTGCCGGTCATCATGCTGACGGCGCGTGCCGACGAACGGGACAAGCTCCAGGGGCTCGAGACCGGGGCCGACGACTATCTCACCAAGCCGTTTTCGCCGCGGGAGCTGAACGCCCGCGTCAAGGCCGTGCTGCGGCGGCGCGCCCCGCAGGCGACCGACGACCCGGTCGAGATCTCGGGCCTGAAGCTCGATCCCGCGAGCCACCGCGTGATCGGCAACGGCACGCCGCTGGCGCTTGGCCCCACCGAGTTCCGGCTGCTGCATTTCCTGATGACCCATTCCGAGCGGGTCTATTCGCGCACGCAGCTGCTCGACCAGGTGTGGGGCGACCACATCTTCGTCGAGGAACGCACGGTGGACGTGCACATCCGGCGGCTGCGCAAGGCGCTCGAGCCCACCAGCCACGACCGGCTGATCCAGACGGTGCGCAGCGCCGGCTACCGCTTCTCCGCAACCGCGTAAAGAGCGCGCGCGGCGGTCCGCGGCCGCGTGCCATATAATACTGTCCCACTCGCCGGAGCGCCGCCCGTGGAGCACTGGGGAAGACTGCTCTTCATCCTGATCGCGCTGGCCGTCCTCAGTCTGGCCGCGTGGCCGGCTGCCGGATCGACTGCGGCAATGGCGGTGTTCGCGGCGGGCCTGCTCGTCATCGCCGTCACCCATTACCGCCATATCGCGCTGCTGCGGCGCTGGCTGCGCGACCCCGTGCCCGAGCGGGTGCCCTCGGGCCTGGGCATCTGGGACCTGGTGTTCGCCGATCTGTATCGCCTGCTGCGCCGCCAGCGCCAGAGCGAATCGCGGCTCACCGCCACGCTCGAGGATTTCCGGCAGGCGGGGGCCGCCATGCCGGACGGCATGGTGATCCTCGACTCGCAGGACCGGATCGAATGGTGCAACCCGGTGGCCGAACAGCATTTCGGCCTCGACCGCAGCCGCGACGCCGGACAGGGCATCACCTATCTTGTGCGCCAGCCGCAGTTCGTCGAGTACTTGCAGGCGCAGCGCTACAGCGAGCCACTGGAGATGCGGCAGACGCGCGGGGATCTCATACTCTCGGTGCAGCTGGTGCCGTACGGCGACCAGCAGAAGCTCATGATCAGCCGCGACGTCACCGACCTCGAGCGCGTGGAGACGATGCGGCGGGACTTCATCGCCAACGTCTCACACGAGTTGCGCACGCCGCTCACGGTGCTGAGCGGATTCCTCGAAACCATCATGGATATCAAGCCCGCCGACAGCGAATTGCTGCGGCGCTCGCTGCCGCTGATGATGGATCAGACCGAGCGCATGCGACGGCTGGTCGAGGACCTGCTCACGCTGTCCCGGCTGGAAAGCTCCCACAACCCGCCGCGAGAGGAATCGGTGAACGTCCCGGAGCTGGCGCGCGTGCTCTATCACGACGCGCTTGCGCTTTCCGCCGGCCGGCACCGGGTTGCCCTCGATCAGGCAGACGACGACTGGCTCACGGCGAGCGAGGAGGAACTCCGCAGCGCGTTCAGCAACCTGGTCAGCAATGCGGTGCGCTATACGCCGGCCGGCGGCGAGATCATGGTCGTCTGGCAGCGGCGCGGCCCCGAGGCGGTATTCAGCGTGCGCGACACCGGCATCGGCATCGCCTCGCAGCACCTGCCGCGGCTCACCGAGCGCTTCTACCGCGTGGACCGCAGCCGCTCGCGGGAGACCGGCGGCACCGGACTCGGGCTTGCCATCGTCAAGCACGTCCTGAACCGGCACCAGGCGCGGCTCGAGATCGCGAGCGAGCCGGGGCGCGGCAGCACCTTCAGCGCCGTGTTTCCGGCCGAGCGGCGGCTCGCGCCGGTCCGGCGCG
>Ga0156023_1090_pt1 | contig 16420 bp, 14 predicted proteins | sample RifCSPlowO2_02_FD_107677 | JGI IMG/M metagenome (GOLD analysis project Ga0156023, IMG submission 107677) | Betaproteobacteria bacterium RIFCSPLOWO2_02_FULL_67_26
CGGCACCGCGCTCGGCGTGATCCGCTCCGCGGTCGGCACCGCGCTCGGCGTGATCCGCTCCGCGGTGGCGGCGGGCAAGCGGATTTCGGTCATCGTGGACGAGACGCGCCCGTTCCTGCAGGGCGCGCGGCTGACCGCGTGGGAACTCGTGCAGGAGGACATCCCGGTCACGCTGATCACCGACAACATGTCGGGCCACCTGATGGGGCGCGGCGAGATCGATGCGGTCATCGTCGGCGCCGACCGCGTCGCCGCCAACGGCGACGTCGCCAACAAGATCGGCACCTACATGATCGCCGTGCTCGCGCGCCGGCACACCATCCCCTTCTACGTCGCGGCGCCGTTGTCCACCATCGACCTGCGCCTCGCAAGCGGCGCCGCCATCCCGATCGAGGAACGGGACGCATCGGAAGTGCGGGGCTATGCCGGCGTCGAGTGGGCGCCGACCGGTGTCAACGTGCGCAATCCCGCGTTCGATGTCACGCCCGCGGACCTGGTCACTGCGCTCATCACCGAGAAGGGCGTGGTGCATGCGCCGGATCGCGGAAAGATCGCCGCTCTTTTTGAGTAACGGGCCACTGGTGACGAGTAACGAGCAACGAGCAACGAGTAACGGAATCACACTGGTAACCGGGGCGAACGGCTTTGTGGGCCGGGCGCTCTGCGCCGCGCTCGCCGCGTCCGGGCGAGGGTTTCGCACCGCCGTCCGCGCGCCCCATCCCGATTTCCCCGGCGCCGCCGCGGTCGGCGAGATCGGCCCTGACACCGACTGGCGCGCCGCGCTCGACGGCGTGCAGTGCGTGGTGCACCTGGTATCGCGCACCCACGTGCTGCGCGAGACCGCGCCCGACCCGCTCGCGGAGTACCGCCGCATCAACGTGCAAGGCTCGCTGCGACTGGCGCAGCAGGCAGCCGGGGCCGGCGCGCGGCGGCTCGTATTCATGAGCAGCATCAAGGTGAACGGGGAGTCGACCGTGAAGCCGTACACCGAGGATGCTCCGCCGCGACCCGAGGATGCCTATGGCGCATCGAAGCTGGAAGCGGAGGAGGCGCTGACGCGGGTCGCCACCGAGACCGGCCTGGAGGTGGTGGTGCTGCGCCCGCCGCTGGTCTACGGTCCGGGCGTGAAGGGCAACTTCCTGCGGCTGCTGGAACTCGTCGCGCGCGGCGCGCCGCTGCCGCTCGCGTCCATCGACAACCGCCGCAGCCTCGTCCACGTCGGCAACCTGGTCGACGCCGCGGTGCGGGCCGTGTACGCGCCGCAAGCCGCCGGCCGGACCTTTCTTGTGTCCGACGGGGAAGACGTTTCCACTCCGGGGCTCGTGCGCGCGCTCGCGCACGCGCTCGGCGTCCGGGCGCGCCTGCTGCCCTGCCCGCCTGCCTTGATGCGTATCGGCGGTGCGTTGACCGGACGAGCAGGCGAGATCGCGCGGCTCACGGGATCGTTGCAGGTGGACAGCGCAAGAATTCGGCGCGAGCTGCAATGGCAGCCGCCCTTTACGCTCACGCAGGGACTGGAGCAGACTGCGCGGTGGTACCTCGAAACCCATCGCATGGCCCTGGTCCACAAACCGTAGCCCGGCCCCCCGTGACGCTCTCGGTCATCGTCATCGCGCGCAACAACGAAGCCACGCTGCGCCGCTGCCTCGAGTCGGTCGCGTGGGCGGGCGAGATCGTGGTGGTCGATTCCGGCAGCACGGATCGCACCATGGAAATCGCCCGCGAGTTCACGGCCAACGTCCACCAGACTCCCGACTTCCCGGGCCACGGCCCCCAGAAGAATCGCGCGCTCGACCGGGCCACCGGGGACTGGGTGCTCTCCCTCGATTCCGACGAGTGGGTAACGCCGGCGCTGCGCGCCGAGCTGGAGGGCGCCATGGCGGCACCCGGTGACCGGACAGCATTCACGATGCCGCGGCGCTCGAGCTTCTGCGGGCGCTTCATGCGCCATTCCGGCTGGTGGCCCGATTACGTCACCCGGCTGTGGCGGCGCAGCGCCGCGCGTTTTTCCGAGGATCACACCCACGACCGCGTGATCGTGGACGGCAAGCTGGGCCGGCTGCGCCAGCCGGTCATGCACGAGGCGGTCACCGACCTCGAGCAGATGCTGGTCAAGATCAACATGTACTCCTCGAGCAGCGCGGCGATGTTCCACCGGGAAGGGCGCCGCGCCTCGCTCGCCACGGCGCTCGCGCACGGCGGGTGGGCGTTCGTGCGGACTTATATTCTGCGCGCGGGCTTCCTCGACGGCCGCGAGGGCTTCATGCTGGCCGTGATCAACGCCGAGAATTCCTATTACCGCTACGCCAAGCTCATGCTGCTGGGCCGCAAGAACGTTACGGGTGATGAGTGATGGGTGACAGGACGCCGCCGCGCAGCGTCCTGATCATCGTGACGCGCCGCATCGGCGACGTGCTCCTGGCAACGCCCTTGATGCGCTCGGTCCGGCGGGCCTGGCCGGAGACCGCGCTCGATGCGCTCGTTTTCGAAGGCTCCCAGGGCGTGATCGCCGCAAATCCCGACGTCCGGCGCATCCTCACCGTGCCGGAGCGGCCGGATGCGTTCGCGCACCTCGCGTTCCTGCTCAAGCTCGCCCGGCGCTACGACGTCGCGCTGTCCACGCTCCACGGAGACCGCCCGACGCTCTACGCGTTTCTCGCCGGCCGCTGGCGGGCCGGACTGCTCAACGCCACGCCCAGGGAAGCCTGGAAACAGCGGTTCCTCCACCAATGGGTGCCGTTCGATAACTGGAACACCCACACCGTGCGCATGAACCTCGCGCTGGCCGGCGTGCTCGGCATCGAGCCCCGCCACGAGGTGGTCGTGTCCTGGAGCTCGGAGGAGGCGCGACAGGCGGAAGCGCTGCTCGGCGGCGCGGCGGCGGGACCGATCGCGGTGCTGCACCCTTTCCCCAGGTTCAATTACAAGATGTGGCACCGCGCGGGCTGGCTCGAGGCCGCGGCGTGGCTCGCGGCGCGCGGTCACCGCATCGTGCTTTCCGGCGGCGGCGAGCCCGCCGAGCTCGCCTACGTCGCCGATCTCGCGCGCGACATGCCGCCGGGGACGCTCAATCTCGCCGGCCGCCTCTCGCTCGGCGCGGCGGGGTGCGTGCTCGCGCGCGCCGCCGTCTACCTCGGGCCGGACACGGCGCTCACGCACATGGCGGCGGCGCTCGGCACCCCGACTGTCGCGTTCTATGGTCCGACCGACCCGGTCAAGTGGGGGCCATGGCCCATGGGCCACGTCTCGTCCGCCAACCCCTGGCGCCGCGTGGGAAGCCAGACGGTGGGGCGGGTGCGCCTGGTCCAGGGCAATGCGCCGTGCGCGCCGTGCCACAACGAAGGCTGCGAGCGCAACGTCGAGAGCTTCAGCGACTGCCTGCTCGATCTGCCCGCGGCCCGGGTCACGGCCGCGATTCGCGAGGTCACCGGGATGCCGGCCTGACGCCGGCCCGGTCGAGCCCGCGCAGCGTTCGTTTCAGGCCTTCCTCGAATGGCGTGGCCGGCTGCCAGCCGAGCTCGGCGCGGGCGAGGCGGATATCGAGCACGTTGGCGGGCACGTCGAATTTCCGCCCCGGCGCATGGCGCCGCTCGATCGCGCGGCCGATCACGCGCTCGATCGCGTCGGCGATTTCGTTGAGATCGCGGCCCACGCCGCCGCCGATGTTGATGATCCGCCGCTCGCCGCGGTAATCGAGCGCGCGTGCGAGGGCGTCGGCGACGTCGCCGACGTACAGATAATCACGCACGACGCGGCCGTCGCCCCAGATCTCGATCGGCTCTCCGCGGTGCGCCCGGTGCAGGAACGCCGTCACCGCGCCCTGCCCCGAGGCCACGCGCTGGCGCTCGCCGAACGGATTGGCGACCCGCAGCACGCAATAATCCATTCCGTGCAGCACGCGGTAGAGCTCGAGGTACTTTTCGACCGCCAGCTTGGTGATGCCATAGGACGTGATCGGATGGGTCGGGTGCTCTTCGGTAATGGGCACGCTGCGCGGGACGCCGTAGACCGTGCCCCCGGACGATACGAACACGATCTTGCCGGCGCCGTTGCGGCGCCAGGCTTCGAGCAGACGCAGCGTGCCGAGGACATTGCTCTCGACGTCGGCGCGCGGATCCTCGATCGAGGACTTCGGCAGCGTGGTCCACGCCAGGTGAAAAGCGGCGTCGCAGCCCTCCACCGCGGCGCGCAGGTCCCGTGGATCGAGAAAGCTCCCGCGCACCCACTCGATGTCGCCGCCGGCCGGCAGGTGGCCGGCCGCGCCCCGGTCCTGCAAATCGAAGACGCGGACCGCGTGCCCCGCCTGGAGCAGCCGTTCCACCAGGTGCGAGCCGATGAAACCCGCGCCGCCGAGCACCACGCACTTCATTGCCGCCATTATCCCCGTTTCTCGAGCACCAGTACCAGCGAGCGGCTGAACAGGAGCGGCGCGCGAAACGCCTGGCTCAACAACTCGCGGTTGCGCTGCGCGTGGCGGGCATCGCCGCCGCGGACCATCAGCAGCCAGGACGCCGCCCAGGCGAAGGGCAGCAGGCACAGATACAGCGGCATCAGCGCCTTCTTCTTGTAGCGGTCGCCAAGCACCGCCTGGACCCGCGCGCCGTGTTGCCCGAACAGGTAGCGAAGCTGGAAGAACGACAGCGGGAACACGTGCCCGCGATCGGCGGCGACGCCGGGCGCGAGATCCGGCGCCGCGGCAGGATTGAACTGGTAGGGCACGCCGGTCAGGAGCTGGTGCAGCCGGGAATAGAGGCTCGTCACGTTGGGGGTGGATACGACGATCTCGCCGCCCGCCCGCGTGACGCGCGCGAGCTCGGCGATCAGCTGCACCGGGTTCACCAGGTGCTCCACCCCTTCCAGGCAGATGACGGCGTCGAACGCTGCGTCGGCAAACGGCAGCGGCGCCGCCATGTCCACGTACTGGTAATCCGGCCGCTCGCGATTGATGTCGCCGCACGTCACCGTATGCCCCATCTGCCTCAGCGCATCCGCCAGCAGCCCGTTGCCCGCGGGCAGATCGAGGATCCTGAGGGGGTCGCGCCGCCCGGTGAAATGCCAGGCGACGACCTCCATGTAGCCGGTAAAATTCGCGACGTGGCTGAATGCTTTCGCGCTCATGGTCACCTGGCGCAAGCCGTGCCGCGGCACAACAGGTAGAGGTCCCGCCCGCCCACGCGGTATTGCGCGGCGATCCGGCCGACGGCCGGGTTGGGCTGGTAGGCGATGACGAAGCCGGTATCCCACCGCTCCGGCGGAAAGCCCACCGGCGGCGCGGGCAGCCGCAGGATGTCGAGGTGCGCGGCCACACTCAGACCGCTCGCGCTGTCATTGGTGGTGTAGAGCGGCTCGCCCGCGGTCCGTTCCAGGATCTGCCGCGCCACGTCCGCGTAGTTCACGCCGCGGTAGTGCAGCTGGTAGTAAGGATACGCCGCCAGGACCAGCACCAGCTTGACGGCCACCATCGCAACCAGCCAGCGCCGTGTCACCGCCACGGCCTGCGAACCCGCGCACCACAGCAGTCGCGCGATCACGAGGCCGGCCAGCGGATAGAGCGGAACGAGGTAGCGCAGCGAGCTGTGCGGCGCGAGCCAGTACGGCAGGTAGCCCAGGAGCGCGATCCACAGCGCGGCGCGGAAATGGCCGTCCTGCGCCGCGCCGCCCGTGCCGTGCCGGCGCCAGGCGTAGTACGCCGCCAGCAGCAGCGCCGGCGCCAGCGCCCAGGCCGTGCCGAGCGTATAGCTGGCCAGCTTGACCAGGTAGTCGAGCCATCCCGCCGGCACCAGCTTGGCCATGATCTCGCCGAACATGCGCTCCCCCTGCTCGGCTCCGGCGCGCACGACGTAGAGCCACAGCAGGGGCATTGCCGCCGCGACGGCATGCGTCACCCACGAGGCGGGTCCCAGCAGGAAGGGCCGGTATGCCCGGTTTGCCAGCAGCACCAGCGCTGCGGCAGCGTAGAACGCGTAGGCGGTCAACGCCTTCGTCATGAACGCGCACGTCAGCGCCGCGACAGCGAGCGCCAGCAGCGCGCGGCTTTGCCGCAGGCACGCGACCCACAGGCACGCGATCGCGCCGAACACGAAGAAGCCGAACAGCGGATCGGCGTAGGCGAGCCAGCCGCGGTAGAAGAACAAGTCGGCAAGCGTCAGGTAGACCAGCGCCGCGAAGGCCGCGAACGCCGTGTCGCGCCAGAGCGCGCGGGCAAGCCAGGCCAGGATCAGCCCCGCGCCAACCGTGGCGGCGATCGTGATCGCGCGCATGATGCCCAGCATGTGCTCCCATCCCGCGAGGCCCGCGAACAGGATGATCAGCCAGTTCGGCAGCGGGTTGTGCTGCACGTCCGCGCCGTAGAGCAGCTGCCGGACCCACTCGCCGCGGTGCCACATCTCGAGCGCGGAAACCGGCAGGATCGCTTCCTCGCCGACATAGTGGAAGGCGATGGCCGGCAGAAACGTCGCCGCCGCCGCCGCGTAGAGCATCCAGTGGCGCCGCGCCGCGCTCATGGAAACGCGTAGAGCCCCGGCGCGATGCCCCGCCGGTAGTCCGGCCAGAAGCGGGCGAACAGCTTCCGGTAGCACTCGCGCATGGCGTGATGCTCATCCAGGTACTCGAGCGGGAAACAGCCGTAGCGCTCCGAACGGCCGGCATCGATGACCACGATGCCCTCGCGCCCGGCCCACCCCGACAGCGCTTGCTTCAGCCGCGCCAGGTTCCCGGCCGAATGCGGCGCGGCGGCGAGCCGTTGCTCCAGCCCCGGGATCAGCGGGGGCAGGAGAACGATGACCTTGCCGCCCGAGCGCGCGAGGTCCCGGCTGAGCCGTGCCACCCGGCCCAGATGCGACGCGTTGGGACTGCCGCGGGTGGACTGCAGCGCGAGGGAGTACTTGGAGCTCGGCAGGCTCCCGGCGAGCACCCGCTGTTCCACGTCCTGCGGCCGGATGCGGTTGAATGCGGAAAACGTCGAGCTGCCGTCGTAATAGAAGCCGCCGCACTTGCCGCGGTACAGGACGTCGAAGTCCTTCGCGCGCGCGCCGTCGGGGCAGCGGTATTCGTCGCCCGACACTTCGAAAAACACCTGGTGGAAGGCCTTCGTCTTGTCCTGGGCGCGCAGCACGTCGCGCAGGATCGCCGAGAGATTCGCGATCTTCGGGTACGAAAGCGCGTCCACCAGCTTGCGGTGGAACGGGATTTCCTCGGCGGTCATCGCACTGAGGACGGACTCGGGCGCGAGGTCGATCCTGCCCGGGCCCCCCTTCTCGAACAGAAAGCCGATCGACCAGTCGAAGGGAACAATGAACCATTTGATCCGGTCCGCGAAATGGGCGGCGACGTATTCCGCCTCTCCTAGCGCCGCGGCGAGCGAATTGCCGGACTGGCTGAAGTTGTAGGCGCGGATCCCCTCGGGGAACACGCCGGCCGTGATCCCCATCACGCTCGATGCGCCGAATACCACGGCATTGATATGCGGCAGCCGGTCGTGCAGCCTCAGGGCCTTGAACGGGCGGTTCGTCCATATGGGTGGCGAGTAGGTCACGCCGCGCGTCGCCTGCTGCCAGTCGCTCGCCAGCCGGGTGATCTCGGGGCTGCCCTGCCCGCGCGCGCCCAGGGCCAGATTCAGCCCGATTACCGGCGCCAGGATGACCGTACACAATGACAGGAAAACGAGCAGATAGGTCCGGCCGGTCATGTCAGAACTGGAAATAGAGGAACTCCGAATGGCGGTGCAGGTTGATCAGCACGACGAGGGCCATGCCCGCGGCCAGCGCGGCGGTTGCGAAGGCCGGTCGCCACTGCCAGCGGGCGGCGGCGGACTCCGGCGGGATGCCGAGCGCGGGACGGCTCGTCGCCATGATCTGCTGGGTGTTGGGCGCGAACCAGACGATCAGCAACAGGATCCAGATCCAGTGGACGACGCCCGTGCGCGCGAGCGCCGGCGTTGCGGCGAACACGACGCCGTGGCCGGCGAGCCACTGTCCGAACGCGCCCCACCGCGCGAGCCAGATATCCGGCACCACGAAACCGTTCATGCCGGCCATCGCGCGCAGGATCGCCCAAGCCGTGTCCAGGCTGTCGGCGCGAAAGATCACCCAGCCGACGACGACGGCTGCGAAGGTCACGGCGCAAGCCGCCGCGCGACCGAGGCGGGTCGAGCGCGTCAGGTCGTGTCCCAGCCGCACGCGCAACGCGCGCCACGCGTGATTCACCGCGAGATAGGCGCCGTGCAGGCCGCCCCACACGACGAAGGTCCAGCCCGCGCCGTGCCACAGGCCGCCCAGCAGCATGGTCGCCATGAGATTGACGTAGCGCCGCGCGGGGCCCTTGCGGTTGCCGCCGAGCGGAAAATACAGGTAGTCGCGCAGGAAGCGCGACAGCGTCATGTGCCAGCGCCGCCAGAACTCGATGATGTTCACGGCCTGGTAGGGCGAATGAAAGTTGATTGGCAGCCGGATGCCGAAGAGCAGCGAGAGCCCCACCGCCATGTCCGAATAGCCGGAAAAATCGAAGTAGAGCTGGAACGTATAGGCGAGCGCGCCGCACCACGCCTCCAGGAACGTCAGCGCGACGCCCGCCTGCGGGGCGTTGAAGACCGGCCCGACGTAGGCGGCCACGCCGTCGGCGATGACGACTTTCTTGAACAGCCCGATGACGAAGATCGTGAGCCCGGCGGCGATCTTGTCGAAGTCCGGCCGGTAGGTCGCCGGCACCCCGAACTGCGGCATCATCTCGCGGTGGTGCAGGATCGGGCCCGCGATGAGGTGCGGGAAGTAGGTCACGAAGAGGGCATAGTGCGTGAGGCTGTATTCCTCCGCCTTGCCCTCCCACGCGTCCACCAGGAACGCGATCTGGGTGAACGTGAAGAACGAGATGCCGAGCGGCAGCACGATCGAGCCGAGATCGATCGCCGCGCCGGACAGCGCATTGAGATTCTCCAGGAAGAAATTGGCGTACTTGAAATAACCGAGCACCGCGAGATCAACGGCGACCGCGAACGCCATCAGCCGCCTGGCGCCGCGCCCGCCGTCCCGGGCGCGCGCGCGCACGATCGAAATACCCATCGCATAGTTGAAGAGGAACGAGGCCACCAGCAGTCCCACGTACACCGCGTTCCACCAGCCGTAGAAGAAAAGGGAACCGGCCACGAGCCATGCCGCGGCGAGCTTGCGGTTGACCGCGCCGAGCGCGAAGAACCCGGCGAGGGCGGCCGGCAGGAACAGGAAGATGAAGACGTGCGAGTTGAACAGCATCGTTCACACGGGACGGCGCGCCACCAGCAGCAGCGAGCCGCCCGCGGGCAGCCGGACTCCGGCGCGAATCAGGACGCGCTCGACGTCCAGCAGCCGCTCCAGCGGCCCGTTGAGCCAGCGTGAGGGCTTCAGGTCTGCAAGCGGATCGTAGTCCGCGGCGGGCCGGCGCTGGGCGTATCGCGACAACATCATCAGCGGCAGCAGGGCGGTGACGAAGGAGGTCATTCTAATGATCTCCAGGCCGGCAGCGACGGCCTTCGCCCTCAAGTCGCGGGCCCGGTAGCGTCGCACGTGGTGCTGGCGCACGTCGTATTCGCTCCACAGCCAGGGGTGCTGGGGCACCGTCAGGACCACGCCGCCGCCGGCGACCGTGGCCGCGCGCAGCTCCGCAAGCACCGCGCGGTCGTCCTCGATGTGCTCGATGACATCGAACGCGCCGACCACGTCGAACTCGTCGCGAAACGGGACGCGGCGCGCATCCATCTGCATGAGCGTCGCCCGCGGCACGCGTTCCGCCGCAAAGGCGAGCCCCTCGATTGCCGCCTCGCTGCCGGTGACGCGCATCGCCGGGAACGCCGTGGCAATGCCCGACAGCACGAAACCGGTCCCGCAACCCACCTCCAGCAGGCTTTTCGCCGAACCGAAATGACGGCGGATCGCCCAGACGATCAGGCGGTTCCTGGCGCGAAACCAGAAATGGTCCGGCTCGAGCCGCGCGAACTGCGCGAAATGCGCCGGATCGAACCCCACGCCGCCGCCCGCCAGCTCCGGGGCGAAAACCGGAAATCGCCCGCTAACGGCCGGTTCGTGGCCGCACCGCGGGCAGCGCCAGCTCGCGCCCGCGAAACCGGCGCCGCAGCCGAGGCATCGCCTCAACCCTGGCTCCCGATGAGGATGCCCGCGACGATCAGGGCGAGACCGGCCATCTTGGGCCCGGTGACGGGCTCCTGGAACAGCCAGCCCGAGAGCAGCACGACCAGCACGAACGACAGGCTGGTGAACGGGTACGCGTGCGAGAGATCGAGCTTGGTCATCGCCGCCATCCACGTGAGCGAAGCGACCAGCGCCGCGGCGAGCGCCGACACGATCCAGGGGTTGACCAGCAGTTTCGCCAGAAACCAGAGCTGGTCCGGCGTCGCTTCGGGAAACGCGCCGGCGCCCGCGACCTGCCATTTGATGACGAGCTGGCCGTAGACCGTGAGCAGGATGGTGCAGGCAACGTAGGCATAACTCATGGGGTCACCCGGTAGAAATGTTGTTCCGGTCGTCATCGAAGGTGGTATGCATGACGACGTAAAGCGGCCTTTTCTTGGTTTCATCGAAAGTCTTGCCCAGATAGATCCCGATCACGCCGAGAATGGAGATGATGATGCCGCCGATGAAGTAGATCGAAACGATGAGGCTCGCCCAGCCGGTGATCGAATAGCCGTAGAGCAGCGCGCCGATGATGATGTACACACCGTAGCAGAATGCGAGCAGCGCGAGGATGAAGCCGAGGCGCACGGCGAGCCGCAGCGGCTTGTCGGAATGGGCGATCACGGTGTCCGCGGCAAGCTTCCAGAGCTTCGCCATGGTGTAGGACGACTCGCCGTGGAAGCGTCCCGCCTGCTGGACGTCGACGTACGCCGTCGGAAAGCCGAGCCAGTTGACCATGACCCCCAGATGCCGCAGCTGCTCGCGCAGGCGGCGGATGTTTGCGACTACCTTTCGCGACAGTATTCGAAAGTTGCCGGGCGCGACGTACTCGACGTCGGCGAGGTAGCGAAACACCTTGAAAAAAACGTCCGAGGCCCGGCGCTTGAGCCAGGGGTCCTGCCGACGGTCGCGCCGCGCGTGCACCACGTCGTAGCCTTCACGGGCCTTCGCATAAAGCCTGGGGATCTCCTCCGGCTGGTCCTGCAGGTCGCAGTCCATCACCACCACCCAGTCGCCGTCGCAATGGTCCAGCCCGGCGGTGATGCCGTAGTACTGGCCGAAGTTGCGGCTGAACTGGATGCCCTTCACCCGCGCGTCCTTGCGCGCCAGACCCTGGATGATTTCCCAGGAGCGGTCACCGCCGCAGTCCTCCACCATGACGATTTCGAAATCCTGCGTGATGCCCGAGAGCGCCGCGACGAGCCGGCGATAGAGCTCCTCGAGGCAGCCTTCGGCCCGGTAGACGGGCGTGACGACGGAGATATGGGCCATCGCTAGCCTGAGGGCGCGAACTGGATGCGATACAGCTTGTCGTAGATCCCGCCGCGCGCCAGCAGCTCGCGGTGGGTGCCGGTCTCCGCGATGCGGCCGCGGTCGAGCGCCACGATGCGATCGGCCTTCTCCACGGTAGAGAGTCGGTGCGCGATGACGATGGTGGTGCGCCCGCGCATCAGCGCTTCCAGCGCCGCCTGCACGTGGCGCTCCGACTCGGTGTCGAGCGCGGACGTCGCCTCGTCGAGCACCAGCACCGGCGCGTTCTTGAGCAGCGCCCGCGCGATCGCCAGCCGCTGGCGCTGCCCGCCGGAGAGCTTCAGGCCATTCTCGCCCACCAGTGTCGCGAGCCCCTGCGCCATCTCGCGGATGAACTCCATCGCGTGCGCCGCCTCCGCGGCGGCGATGATATCGCGCTCCGCGGCGCCGTTCATCATCCCGTAGGCGATGTTGGCCGCGACCGTATCGTTGAACAGCACCACGTCCTGGCTCACCAGCGCAATGTTCGCCCGCAGGCTCGCGAGCGTCAACGCCTCCAGGTCGTGGCCGTCGAGGCGCACGCGCCCGCGCGTCGGGTGGTAGAAGCGCGGCACCAGGTTGGCGAGCGTCGTCTTGCCGGCGCCCGAGGCGCCGACCAGCGCCACCGTCTCCCCCGGCGCGATGGCGAGGCTGACCGAGTCGAGGGCGAGCCGGCCGGGATCCCCGTAGGAAAAGCTCACGTCCTCGAACCGGATCTCCCCTCGCGCGCGGCCGATCGCCACCGTGCCGCGATCGGGCTCCTCCGCCTGGTCCATCAGCCGGAACACGCTCTCCGCGGCGGCGAGCCCCTTCTGCAGGTACTCGTTGATGTCGGTGATGCGCTTCAGCGGCGCGGTGAGGAGCAGCATGCCGGCGACGAATGCCGCGAACTCGCCCACCGACAGCTGCGCCGCGCTCGATTGCAGCATCGCGTAATGGACGATGACCGCCAGCGCCACCGCCGCGATCAACTGCACGATCGGCGCGCTCGCCGCCACCGCCGCCACCTGCTTCATCAGGTGCCGGCGCACGCGATCCGACTCCTCGCCGAATCGCCGTTTCTCGTATTCCTGCCCGCCGAAAAGCTTCACCACCTTGTGCGCGCCGATCGCCTCCTCGATCACCTGCGTGATGTAGCCCATCGCCTGCTGCACCTCGCGGCTCGAATTGCGCAACCGCACGCTCAGCACCCGCACGACCAGCACGATCAGCGGCGCCATGACCAGCGCAAACAGCGTGAGCTTCCAGTTGAGCCACAGCAGGTACGCGAGCAGCCCGACGATCGCCAGCGTGTCGCGGAACACGATGGTGAGCGCGCTGGTCGCCGCCGCGGTGACCTGCGTCGCATCGAAAGTGAGCTTGGAAATGAGGCCGCCGGCAGGCTGCTCGTCGTAGAACGGCGCCGGCAGCGCCAACAGCTTCGCGAACATCGCGTTGCGCAAATCGGTCACCAGCCGGTTGCCGACCCAGCCCAGCGAATAGGCCGCAACGAACGCGGCGGCGCCGCGCACGGCGAAAAGCACGACGATCGCGACCGGCATCCACCGGATCAGCACCGGGTCCTTCTCGATGAACGTGCCTTCGATCAGCGGCTTCAGCAACGCCGGCAGCATCGGCTCGGTCGCCGCGACCGCCGCCATGCCGAGGACGCCGAGCGCGAACACGCGCCAGTGCGGTTTGACGTGCGAGAGCAGCCGCAGGTACAGCGCGGAATTCGACATGACCGTGCAACAATAACAAACCCCGGCGCAAAAGAGAAACGGCAACGCCTTGTAGCGCTGCCGTTTTTTGCCAGGTACGGCCCGTCCATGACGTTTATTGCGGGACCGTAATTGATAGCCGGGCGCTACCGGAAGGCGTACTCCGCGGTGACGGTGAAATTGCGCTCGGGCAGCGGGTAGGAATTGTAGCGGTCGGCGACGAACTGGCTGCGCACGGCGTAGTTGTAGTACTTCTCGCCGAGCAGGTTGTTGGCCGCAGCGGTGAACCGCCATCCGCCTTCCTGGTGCACGAACTTGAGATCGAACACCGTGTAAGCCGGTATTTTCGTGTAAAACGTGTTCCCTTCGTCATTGTCCATGTATTGCTCTCCGACGTAGCTCACTAGCGCGTTGAGCCGGGTCTTCGCGGTGATTGCCCACGAGGCGCTCAGTCTTGCCTGGTTGCGCGGCACGAGCGGGACCGTCTTGCCTGCCACCACGACGTTGAGCGCGGTAAAGGGCCCACCCGGCAGCACGCCCTCGCGGAACTTCGCCTCCGTCAGCGTATAGCTGGCGCCGAGACGCAGGGACGCGCCGACGGTATGGCTCCCCTCCAGCTCGAGGCCCCGGCGCCGTGACGGTGGCAGGTTCGTGTTGCCGATGCCGGTGCTGAAAATGTCGAGATGGATCTCGTCGTCGACATCGATCACGAACAGTGTCGCGCGCAGCGCGCCGGCTGCCGAGCGCCACTCCAAGCCCCCGTCATACGAGCGCGCCGTCTGCGGCCTCAGGAACTGGAACTCGCGGGCGAACACCGGTGAGAATTCGTAGACCTCGTCTACATTGGCGAACCGGTAGCTGCGTCCCGTGCGCGCGCTCGCCGCCCACTCCGCGGCGATCTGGTAGCGGGCCGCCAGCTCGTAGGCGTGCTGCGTGTCCGTGCGGCCCCCGGTTGGCGCGCCCGATCCGAACGCGCCGCCCGGCGCGGCCGGATCGAAAAAATCGCTGGCCTCGATCCGGTAGCGCTCGCTGCGGGCGCCGGCGACCAGGGTCAGGCGGGGCGTGATCCGCATCGTGTCGTGCAGGTACCAGGCCCGGTTCTCCTGTATCGCGTCGACGGTGTTGAACGGGCGCCCGATGTTGCCCGGGGAATTCGACAGCAGCTGCCGGTAGTCCCAGTGGTACCAGTCGAGACCCGCGATCAGCGTGTTGGGCAGGCCGAATAGCGATTGGGGGAACTTGATGCGCGGCGACACCGACCACACGCCGAGCTCGGCCAGCCGGTAGTCGGGAAATCCGCCCTGGTCGAAGTACGAGTTCTGCTCCTTGTCGCGATAGCCGAGGCCGAGGTTCAACTGGCCGATGGATGTTTCGTGGCGCCAGTCGAATGTCGCCCGGTTGCCGCTGCGCTGCGCGTAGTCGAGCGGGGTCGCGGCGCCACGCCGGTTCGTTTCGAGCAGGTTCAGGCCCGCGCTCGGCTGCACCAGGCGCGCCCCCGGCAGCCGTATGCCCTGGTTGTCGCTGGCGAGCTTGAGCGAGGCGTCGCCGCGGTCGGTGAGCAGCCTCAACTCGGTCTGGAAATTGGTCTGGCGGTTGCGGTTGTTGTCGCGGTAGCCATCGGACACGTAGTTGCTGGCGATCACGTTGATGCCGAGATTGCCCGCGACGGTGTTCGCGTAGAGTTGGCCTTCCCGCGTGTCATACGATCCAGCCCGGCCCTGGATCACGGCGGTGTTGCCGATCCTGGCCGGCGACTTCGTGATGATGTTGATTACGCCCGCCGTGGCGCCGTCGCCATAGAGCACCGCTCCCGAGCCGCGCACGATCTCGATGCGCTCGATGGCGGCTAGCGGGATCCCCGACCATTGCACGCCGGACAGATCGATATCGACGATGCGCCGCCCGTCGAGCAGGATCAGCGTGTTCTGCGTGCCGGTGATCCCGAAACCGCGCAGGTCCACGGTGGCGGTGGCCGCATTGTTGCCGAAGAAGTCGTGGATCGCGATGCCCGCCTGCTCGGCGAGCAGGTCCGGCACCGTCTTGGCCGTGCTGCGCTGGATGTCTTCGGCCGTGATTACCGTCGCGTTGACTGGCCGGTCGAGGTACGCCTCCTCGAAGCGTGTCGCAGTGACGATGACCGGCACGCCCACCGTGACCGGGCGCTCGGCCGCAATGGCAACACACGCCGCAGCCGACAGCGCCGCAGCGATTCCTTTCCTGCAAGACATGTTTTCCCCTCGCGCATGCCCGCCGCATGCAATGGATTCGACGAGGAGACGCGCGGGGACACAGCTCGGACACAGAGCCGGGACTGTCGCAACCCCGCGACATCACCTCAACAGTCGGCCCAGGCCGGTCTACGGGCTCGCGAGAACTTGATCCGCCGCCTTCCCAAGCGCACAGCGCTCAGTGGCGTAGTGGCGGAACCACGCTCGCTTACCGTTGCGGGGGCAGCACAGGCGTTTCACCTGTTTCCCGTTTAACCCGCCGCGAGACATCGCGGTCGGGCACCCGGTACCGAGTGCGGGTGGACGGTCGCTTACGGAAAGCGCGCCGCCCGCACGGGACCGATTGTAAGTGCCGGCTCGCCCCGGCTCAACCCGGGTGTGGCAGCGCCGCAAACACCGCCCCGCTCCCGGGCAAATTCCGCTTCTCCTCAGGCCTTTAAGCGCCGGTTTCCCGGACTGTGGCAACGCCCGCCTCCGGCCACTCACGATGACACCGTCAAGGCGCGGAATTCACTCATGACTTTGATGCCAAACAACATTCAAAAATGGTCGTTACCAGTTGACCTAACAGGATTTTTGAAACTATAGTGTGGCGCATGGACGCCGACCTGAAATCGCTCGAACAGAAATTGAGCCAGTTCGTCGAGCTATGCCAGCGGCTGCGCGTCGACAACCTGCAACTGCGCCAGCAACTCGATTCCGCGATGAGCGACAACAAGCAGCTCTCGGAAAAAATCGGCACCGCGACCAACCGCTTGGAGAATCTGCTTAATCAGATTCCTGAAGACGACGCATGAGCGCGGATCCAAAGGGCCTGCAGATCAACGTCATGGGACGCGAATTTCGCGTTGCGTGTCCGGAAAACGAGCAGAAGGGCCTGCTCGAGGCCGTGGATTACCTCAACAAGAAGATGCTCGAGATCCGCGAGAACGGCAAGGTGATCGGTCTCGAGCGCATCGCCATCATGGCGGCGCTCAACATCGCGCACGAGCTGCTCAGCACCAAGGTCGGCGGCTTTGACTTGGCGGACCTGAAGCGTAGA
>Ga0156023_1058_pt2 | contig 15884 bp, 21 predicted proteins | sample RifCSPlowO2_02_FD_107677 | JGI IMG/M metagenome (GOLD analysis project Ga0156023, IMG submission 107677) | Betaproteobacteria bacterium RIFCSPLOWO2_02_FULL_67_26
CTTTATTGTCACCCCGCGCGCTTTGACCCCCGCCAGACAGTCGTGCAGATCCTTCCAATTGGCGACAACCAGCGGAAGATGAATCTCGTGGGAGGAAATCCAGAAGTCGAGGATGTCTCCCAGCAGGATCAGCGTATCGCCCGTCTTCAGTTGGGGGATGAAGACCTTATAAAAGTAGTCGGATTGCGAGAACGGCAACCCGAGGTGGATGTCGGAGCAGATATAGTGGCGACCCATTTGATCTCCCACGCCAGAAAACGCTGACCCTGAAGTATTGCGCCAATTCTCCACCACTACAAATGGGCAAGCCCATTTTGTGAACGCTGAGGGATGGCCCGAAACCAGCTAAGTGTTTTTATGCCCAGAAGCGCACAACCGCTGTCAGGGACGGACGACAGTCCGTGTCAGGAAATACCTGACACGGGAAGTCGAAAGTCGAAAGTCGAAAGAAAGCGAATTCCGCGAGGCGGGCGGTCGCGATTCTTCGCTTATAAGCGAAGAACCGGCAACGGCCGGACCCGGCCCCACTTATCTTTAAGGCCGGCCGAAGAGGGGAACGCCGCGCTGGCGCATGGGGACGATGAGGACCGCGCCGGCGAGGAAGCCGCCGATGTGCGCCCACCAGGCGACGCCGCCCTGGCCGGGACCGGCGAAATAGACGTTGAGAAACTGGAAGCCGATCCACAACCCGAGCACCACGTATGCCGGCAGGTCGACGATGGCGCGGAAGACCAGCGTCTTGATCGGCGCATGCGGGTGCAGCATCAGGTAGGCGCCGATCACGCCCGAGATCGCGCCGCTCGCGCCGATCATCGGCACCGTCGAGCCCGGCTCGGCGACGGCGTGGCTCAGCGCTGCGACGATGCCCGATGCCAGGTAGAACGCGACGAACCGCGCATGCCCGAGCGCGTCCTCGACGTTGTCGCCGAGCACCCACAGGAACAGCATGTTTCCGACGAGGTGCATGAGGCCGCCGTGCAGGAACATGCTGGTGACGAGGGTGACGTTCGCGGGCACCTGGGCGATTTCGGCCGGCAGGGCCTGGTATCCGAACACGACCGACGGGATGGCCCCGTACGAGAACACGAAGCGCGACGCTTCCCGGTCCGGGAGCGACAGCTGGTACCCGAACACCAGGACGCAGGCTGCGATGAAGGCGACCGTGAAGTAGCCGAACCGGATGCGCCTTAACGGGTTATCGTCGTGGAGCGGCAGCAACATGTGAGCGGGGATACTGAAGGCGAAAGGCGAAAGGCGAAAGGCGAAAGACGGAAGGCGGAAGGATGACTGAGGCGATTACTGCATACGACCCGGCGCGTCGCACGCCGGAAACCCGGTCAGGCCGGGAGAGGGCGCGCGTGAACGATTTCGCGGCGGCCGACGGGTCTGAGCTCGGCGGCGGTGAGTGTCACCACGGCGATGGTCTCGCCGTCTAACGCGACGAATTCCACCTCAAACCCTTTGCCGCCAGCGTGCGCGTGCACGATCGTGCCGACGTCGCCCGCTTTGAGGCGGTGCGCCGGCAGATCTACGGCCAGAACGACGCTGTCGAGTTCCTTGATCATGTCTTCAGCTCCGGGAGCGGGTACGCCGTCACGAAGTTTGGTGTATCGCTGCCCGATTCCGTGAACCATATTACTCGTAATCGGGGATTCCGACCATCCGGGGAATTCAGCGCCCCATCAATGGTGTATCGGGTCCCAAACTTCGTCCGGGCAATGGCCGAGACCTCGTTCGATCCAGCATGCGTGACGAGTGCCTGGATCAGTATTTCGGGAGCGGCGCGCGAGAAACCGAACAGGCCGAAGAAGCGGGCCTTGTGACGTCCCGCCGGATGTGTCGTGGAGAGCAGATAGTCCGACACCTTTTCGGCCCGGACGATCGCCCGCTCCAGGTTCGGAAGTTTCATAACTGGATATCCCCTCACGATTTCCCGGTCTCGCCGGCCAGGACGTCGATGAAGCGGGTGCGGCCGGGGAGGCGATACACTGCGAAATCCCGCCGATCGGCGGTCAGGATCTCCCGCACGCCACTGCGGTTCGCCAGCAGCACGACCGAGGCGTCGGCGAAGTCCATGGGCTGGTCGGCATACTTGCGGGCGAGTTTCTCGACTGCCCGGAAGTCCACGGGCGCGCGATCGACAACGAGCAGCCCGGCCTGCGCGGCGTCGCCCAGCCAATCAAGACAGCGCATCTGCTGTGCGTGCGACAGCAGTGCCAGCGCTTCGGTGAGTACTGCCTCGGTGGTGAGGAACCGTCCCCGGTAGTCGCGCAGAAACCCGCGGCAGCGGTGGTGCAGGGGGTCCGTCTCGTCGAACAACCCGATCAGGAAACCCGAGTCAACGACGACGTTTCTCACGAACGTAATCGCGGAAGCGCCGTTGACGGGAAGGGCGTGACGTGCGAGCCGCCTGTTTCGGCGCGACCGGCAAGACGGCCTCGGCAAGGCTGCCGAGCGTCGGCCCGGTCTGCACCACGAGATACTGGGCGACGCCCTGTTGCACGACGTGGCTGCGGGTCAGCCCGGTCTGCTCGCAATGGCGATCGAGCGCCTCGGCGAGCGCCGGGTCGAGCCGGACGGAGAGGGGGGCACGGGCCTTTGTCATACAAAAAAGTCTACTGTATGACAGATAGCCTCGCAAGGCCCGAACCCCGGTGAGGTCTGACGCCTCCGCCCGCACGCGTCCAGGCGAGCCGCCAGTCACGCGTTCCGGCATGTCAGTCGTCGGTAATGAATCCGATCCGGCGCTGCGGTACTCTACGCCTCGTGAACCCTCTCTTGCTGGCCCTCGGGGCGATGTTCCTGCAGCAGACCTTCGTCGCGCTGGGCCGGGCCCTGCCCGCGGTGATCGCGCCGGCGATCATCACGGACCTGCGCCTCGATGCCTACTGGATCGGCATCTATTTCGCCGTGACGGCCGCCTCCTCGCTCGTCGCGCAGCTCGGGTGCGGCAGCTTCATCGTGCGCCATGGCGCCTTGCGCGTGAGCCAGATTTCCCTGGCCGTGCTGGCGGCGGGCACCGCGTTGGCGGCGCTGGGAACGCCGCTGGCGCTCGTGCTGTCCGCGATTTGCACGGGCGGCGGGGCCGTGTCCACGCCGGCGAGCTCGCACCTGCTGAGCCGCGTCTCGTCGCCGCGCTACCTGCCCCTGGTGTTCTCCACCAAGCAGACGGCGGTGCCGGCCGGCCTGCTGCTGGCCGGGTTGCTCGGGCCGCAACTGACGGAATGGACGGGCTGGCGCGTCACGATGCTGCTCAGCGCGGCGGCGTGCGCGAGCTTCGCCCTGATGCTGCAGCCCCTGCGCGGGATTTTCGATACCGACCGGGTGCCGACGCGCGCTTTCCGGATGTCGGATTTCAAGGCGACCCTGGTCTTGGTGCTCGCCACGCCCAGCCTGCGGGTCTTTTCCTTCGCGTGCCTTGCCTTCAACGGCCTGCAGGCCGTCGTCACGGCGTATTTCGTGGTGTACCTGACGACGATCGGCTACACGCCCGTCGCCGCGGGCTTCGTCTTCTCGGTGGCGGTGGCGGTCGCCGTCCCCGGCCGCATCTTCTGGGGCTGGCTCGGCAGCAGCCATGTTTCCCCGCGCGGGGTGATGGCGGGGCTTGCCCTCGGCATGGCCGCAAGCGCGGGGCTCCTCGCGCTTTGCGGCGCCGGCTGGCCGACGCTCCTGGTCGGCCTGGTCGCCAGCGCGCTCAGCGCGACGGCGCTCTCCTGGCACGGCGTCCTCCTGGCGGAAACCGCGCGCGCGGCGCCGGCGGACATGCGGGGCGGAGTCACCGGCGGCGTGCTCTCCTTCGGCCAGGTCGGCGCGCTCGCCCTGCCGCTCGTGTATTCAGGGCTGCTCGACTTGACCGGCAGCTACGGGGCCGGCTTCGTCGTGTGCGGCGTGCCGGCGCTGCTGGTCGGCGTGCAACTGCTGCGTCAGCGCGCCGCATCTTGATCACAGACCGGGCTATCCGAGCCCGAGTCCTTTGCCCAGGCAAGCTTGGACAGGATCAGGTCTTCGCGGCCTTGCTCCTCAGCTTGTCCGCCCGCTTGGCGGCCTTGATCAGGCCCTTCTTGTGGCGCTGCTTCTGCCGCCTTCTCTTCAGCATCTTGTTGTGACCCATGCGATTGTGTCCCACTGGAACCTCCGGTTGATGACGGCAGGGTTGAGGGATGAAGGATGAGGGATGAGGGATGATTTGTCACCATCGCCTCGCCGGCCGGCCTGAATTTCAAGGCGCGGCGAAAGCGTATAGTGTCAACCTTCGACAAACCACCAGGAGGCTACGCATGTCCCGGCTTCACGCTTTGGTTTTCGCCCTCTGCGCTTCGTTTGCGGCAGCGAGCGCATCCGCGCAGACGGCCGCCACCTATCCGAACAAGCCTTTGAGACTGGTTCACGGTTTTCCGGCCGGGGGCCCGGCGGATTTCTTCAGCCGGATCATCGCCCAGAAACTCGGCGAGATCGTGCGCCAGCAGGTGATCGTGGACAGCCGCCCGGGCGCCGGCAGCATCATCGCGACCGAGCACGTCGCGAGGGCGCCCGCCGACGGCTACACCGCGTACCTCGCGAGCAGCGCCATCCTCGCGCTGTATGCCAACCTGTACACCAAGCTCCCGTACGATCTCAACCGCGATTTCGCGCCGGTCACGCTGGCGGTCGCGGTCCCGGAACTGCTGGTCGTGCATCCTTCGCTGCCGACGAAGACCGCAAAGGAGTTCGTCGCGCTCGCGAAGGCGAACCCGAAACAGCTCATCTACGGCTCGACCGGCAACGGCAACATGCCGCACCTCGCGATGGAATCGTTCCGGATCGCGGCCGGCATCAGCATCCTGCACGTGCCCTACAAGGGCGCCGCGCCGGCCGTCGCGGACCTCCTCGGCGGGCACGTTCACGCCACGATACTCGACATCCCGGTGCTGCTGCCGCACGCGAAGGCCGGCAAGTTGCGCGCGCTCGCGCTCGCCACCGCCAGGCGCTCGCCGTCGCTGCCCGACGTTCCCACCATGACCGAAGCGGGCTTCCCGACGGTCAGCGCCGACAATTGGTACGGGATCATCGTCGCCGCCGCGACGCCGAAGGACGTTCTCGCCAAGCTTCACGCCGCGCTGGTCTCGGCGCTGCAGGCGCCCGAGACGAAGCAGAAGATGGAGGCCCAGGGCGCCAACGCCCTGTCGTCGAGTCCGCGGGAGCTGGCGGAGTACATGCGCAAGGAAACGGCCAAGTGGGGCAAGATCATCAAGACCGCGGGGATCAAGCTCGACGGCCAGTAACCTGAAGGCGGGATCAACAAGGAGAAGAGCATGGCTGCAACGGGTCGTTTACGAGTGGGATTCATCGGGGCGAACGGAAGGTGGGGGCCCAGCGCCCATGCGCCCGCGCTGCAGCGGCTGCCGGAGACCGAGATCTACGCGGTGTGCACGGCGCACGCGGACACCGCGCAGGCGGCGGCCGACAAGTACGGCGTGAAGCACGCCTACGGCGACGTCAAGGCGCTGGGCGCGGACCCGCAGGTCGAGGCGGCGCTGGTCGCCGTGCGCGTGCCGGCGCACTACGCGCTGTCGAAGGCCGCGATGGAAGCGGGCAAGCACGTCTACTGCGAGTGGCCGCTGGGCGCGAACACGAAGGAGGCCGAGGAGCTGGCGGCGCTCGCCCGCAAGCTGAAGGTGCGCACGATGGTCGGCCTGCAGCGGCGCGCGTCGCCGGCGTACCTGCACCTGCGCGAGCTGGTCAGGAGCGGCTACGCCGGGCAGGTGCTGGCGGTGAACATGATCATGATGGGCGGCGGCGTGCTCACCCGCACCGCGGACCGCACCTGGCAGCGCGACGTCACGCTCGGCGCGAACACGCTGACCATCACGTTCGGCCACGCCATCGACGCGCTGTGCATGGTCGTGGGCGAGCTGACCGAGGTGTCGGCCATCGTAGCCACGCAGGCGCCGCAGTGGTTCGAGACCGACACCAAACAGTACGTGGACGTGACCTCGCCCGACAACATCATGATCCAGGGCCGGACCGGGGGCGGCGCGGTGGTCAACGCCTACGTCGGCGTGCACCCGTACCACGGCAGCGGCTACCGGCTGGAGATCTACGGCAAGGAGGGCACGCTCATGATGATCGGCGGCGGCGAGGCGGGGCAGGAGGCGAACCGCAAGGTCATGGGCGGGAAGAAGGACGACAAGGCGCTGCAGGAGCTGCCGGTGCCGGAACGGCTCAAGTGGGTGCCGGAGGAAGTGCGGAAGCTCGGCCCCGGATACGACGTCGGCCAGATGTGGGTCAAGTTCGCCGAAGCGATCCGCACCGGCGCGCCCGTCGAGTCCGACTTCGATCACGCCGTGCGCCGCCACCGGATGCTCGACGCCATCCGCCGCGCCTCCGAGACCGGGCAGCGGCAGAAGGTCGCGCCCTAGCAGGCATCACGCCGTTCGTGCGCTAACGTCCGCCTGGGTGACCTCGCCGGTGTAGACGTAGCCGGTTTCCTCGACGCTGCCCGCGCCGACGTAGATGCCGATCACCTCGAGCGGCTCGGTCGCGCTGAGGTTGTGCATGAAGTGCTCGACGCCCTTCGGGATGTAGTGCACGTGGCCGCCCCGCACTTCGGCGCGGTCCGGGCCCGCGCCGGCGAGGCCGCGGCCGCGGATGACGTAGTAGAGCTCCTCGCAGTTGTCGTGCCGGTGCTTCTTGTGCACGGCGCCGGGCATGAACTTCGCCCAGAACAGCGTGGTCGGGCTCCCGTTGTGGCGGCCGATCGGAAGGCGGAAGTCGGTGATGCTCCAGCCGTCCTTCTCGTCCATGCGCGCGGGCTTCACGTCGTCGATGTGGACCTGGATGCCCGTGCTGAATTTCCCGACCCGGGGCAGCTCGAGGTCCGCCCCGGTCACGTGGCCGCGGAACTCGTAGCCGGTGTCCGCGACGCTCGCCGCGCCGACGTAGAAGCCGATGACCAGGCCTTCCTCGTCCTTCGTCTCGTTGTGGAAGAAGTGCTCCGAGCCCTTCGGCATGAGGCGGCAATGGCCGGGGCGGACCGCGCTGCACTCCTTGCCCTGCCCGACGACGCCGCGGCCCTTCAGGTAGACGGCGATCTCATCGCAGTTGCGGTGGAGGTGCTTGGCGTGGGTGGATCCGGGCCGGAAGATGGAGTGGAAGAGGGTGGTGGAGCTCCCGTTGCGGCCCGAGATCGGCAGCCGGAACTCGGAGATGGCCCAGCCCTCGCCCTGCTGCATGTTCTCGGGGCGGACGTCGTCGACGTGCACCAGCGGGTACTTGAGGGGCATGGCGCCAGTATATAAGGCGAAAGGCGGAAGGGCGAAAGCCCCTCTTATCTCGTCACCCACGCCTCTTCACTTGTAATACAATAGCGAACTCATTGTATTACATCGGAGCAACCGCATGACCCTCACCGTCCGCCTGCCGCCGCGCATCGAGCAGGAACTGGCTGAGTATTGCGTCAAGCGCCGTCTCACCAAGAGCCAGGCCGTGAAGCAGGCGCTGGAGGAGCTGCTGCGTTCGCCCAAGGGGCGTGCGCCCGATTCACGCCATCCCTTCATTGGCGGGGATAAGGGCGACGGCTCCGACGTGTCCGGCAATATCAAAGCCGCGCTGCGCGCCCGTTTCCGCAAACACGGCCGATGAGACGCTTCCTGGTGGACAGCGGGTTCCTCGTCGCACTCGGCATCGAGCGCGACCCGCGGCATCGTGCAGCGCTCGATTTTCTCGACAGTTATCACGGTGAAATGCTCGTGCCAGCGCCGGTCGTAGTCGAAACGTGCTACTTCCTTTCGACGGCCGGCAAGGTGCGCCTGCTTGACTGGTTGCGCAAGATTCCGCGCAAGGTTCTCGATCTGCCCACCTGCGCCTATCCAGACGTCAGCGAAATTTTGACTCGCTATGCCGATCTGGACCCTGACTTCACCGATGCGGCGATGGTCTGGTTCGCCGAAGACACGGGTTGCCGCGCCATTCTGACCGTGGATGTTCGCGACTTTTCCACCTTCCGCCTGGCGAAGGGGAGGCGCTTCGAACTGGTGAAGTGGTTCTAACACCAGTGACCGGGCGCCAGGCGCGAGTATGAGCTTGCTCTGACTCCCGCAACGCGGGAGACTCATCACTCATCACCGGGGTTGGTCCCTCATGCTCAAACGTCCCAAAGGCTCCGCCGGCACGCTGGTCGTGCTGGAGCACGCCTCGAGGATCCTCAGGGACAACCCGCTGGGCGATCCGCACGCGCGCAAGCTCGCGGCGTGGCTGCCGCCGCAGTATGACGGGACGGGCCGCCGCCGCTTCCCGGTGCTCTACGACCTGGTCGGCTTCACCGGCTCCGGCCTGTCGCACACGGGCTGGAAGCCGTTCGGCGACAACGTCCCGGAGCGCGCGGCGCGCCTCGTCCGCGAGGGCAGGATGGGGCCGGTCATCATCGTCTTCCCGGACTGCTTCACGGCGCTCGGCGGCAACCAGTACGTGAACTCGCCGGCGATCGGCGACTACGCGGACTACCTCACGCGCGAGATCATCCCCTTCGTGGACCGCGAATTCCGCACCCTCGCGCGCCGCGAGCACCGCGGCTGCTTCGGAAAATCATCCGGCGGCTACGGCGCGATCATCCACGGCATGCGGTACGCGCGGCACTGGGGCGCGATCGCGAGCCATTCCGGCGACGCCTACTTCGATTTCGTCTACTGGTGCGACTGGCCGAACACGTTGAACGAGCTCATGAAGCACCGCCGGCCCCGGCGCCGGCCCGGGCGCTACGACGCGCGGCGCGAGTCGGGCCGCCGGCGCATCGCCGCGGGGCTCGACGACGGGCGCGTCCGGCGCTTCCTCGAGCACGTGTGGGGGAAGGAGAAGATCACGACCGCGGAAGGCCACTGCATCATGAACCTCTGCATGGCGGCCACCTACGACCCCGACCCCGGGGCGCCGAACGGATTTCGCGTGCCGTTCAACCTGGAGACCGGGGAGTTGATCGCGGAACGCTGGCGCAACTGGCGCCGGCACGACCCGGTCAACCTCGTCGCCCGCTACCGCGCGAACCTCAAGCGGCTGCGCGGCATCTACATCGACTGCGGCTGGCGCGACCAGTACTACATCCACTACGGCTCGCGCGTCCTGTCGAAGCGCCTCGCCGCGGCCGGCATCCGCCACACCTACGAGGAATTCGACGACAACCATTCCGATGTCGACTACCGGATGGACGTCAGCCTGCCGTTCCTCTACCGGGCGCTACGCTGAAGGATCGATATTGAAGTAGGCGTACGCCGTGTCGACCGGTGACGCGTAGATCGGGACGCGGTCGACGATCGTCGCGGTGGTGCCCTCGACGGCGCCGGCCGCGGCGATCCAGTTGCAGGTCTCGCGCGTGCCGCCGCCCTGGGGGCCGCTCAAGGCGGGCATGCCGGTCACGGTGCGTCCGCGCGCGCTGATGTCCTGGCTCGCGTCGCTCTCCGGGATCCGGTAGCCGTCGAAGTGGGCGGCCATCGCCTTGATGTCGCCCTTCGCCATGTGGGCGAGCAGCGCCTCGTCGAATGCCTCGTTCAGCCACGCGCCCGGCCGCGACGGCGTGTGCCACAGGCCGCCGGAGCCGACGAGGGCGACGCGCAGGCCGTCGGGGAAGTCCTCCACGATCGCGCGCACCGCCCGGCCGAGCCGGTAGCAGCGCTCCGCCGTCGGCTGCGGCGCGTAGTAGCAGTTCATCAGGAACGGCACGATCGGCGTCTTGAGGTCGGTCAGCGACTGCACCGGCCGCAGGATCGCGTGGCCGATGCCTTCCTCCGGCTTCGGCATGGCCATGGAGAACGCGGGGTCGAAGCCGTGCTTCATCAGCCCGGTCAGCAGGGCGACGGCGAGCGGCGGGTGGCCCTGCAACCGCGCCCGCTGGAGCGGCTTCAGCGGGCGCTCCGCGGCGATCGGCGCGTCCTGGTCCACCACGTTGCCCTCGAATTCCTCGCCGACGTAGATGGAGAAGGCGGGGAAATTGCTGAAGTCGAAGCACTCCAGCTGGTCGTCGCCGAAGATCACGATCACGTCCGGGCCCGCTTCCGCCAGTTTGCGCTTCAGCACGGCGAAGCTCGCCTGGATGCGCGCGTACTTGAGGCGGTTCGTCTCGAGATCGTCGAACGGCACGTCCGCGCGCAGCGGGCGCCCCTTGCGCGCGTCGTTCCACGCCTCCGGCCTGCGGTAGCAGAACGGGGTGTGCGAGGTCTGGAAAACGCCGACGATCCGCGCCATGACCGGTTCGCCGTCCGGCGCGTCACTCCACCTTGACGCCGGTGGTCTTCACCATCTTCGCCCATTTCGCGACTTCCGCGTGAACGAACCGCGTGAAATCGGCGGCCGAGCCCGGGTGGATGTCCATGCCCCGCACGTTCGCATTGGCGATCACGTCCTTCTGCGCCAGCGCCAGGTTGATCTCCTTGTTCAGCAGGTTGACGATCACGCGCGGCGTCCTGGCGGGCGCGAAGAATCCCACCCAGGAGCGCTCCTCGAATCCGGGGAAGCCGGATTCCTCGACCGTGGGCACGCCCGGCATGCTCGACGTCCGCTTCAGGCTGGCGACGGCCAATCCCTTCATGCGGCCCGCCAGGATGTGCGCCAGCGCGGCGCCCGAGCTGTTGAGCAGCTCGACCTGGCCGCCCAGCACCGCGACGACCGCCGGACCGCCGCCCTTGAAGGGGACGTGGGTCGCGTCGAGCTTCGCCAGCACCCGCAGCAGGTAATCGGCGGCGATGTGCGACGAGGTGCCGACCCCCGCCGTGGCGAAGTTGATCTGCCGGTTCCGCGAGCGCTGGATGAAGTCCTTCAGGTCCCTGGCCGGGTTCGAGGCCAGCACCGAGAACACGCCCGCGGCGGACACCGTGTTCGCGACCGGCGTGAAGTCCTTCAGGAGATCGTACCCGAGGTTCTTGTACAGGCTCGGCGCGACGGTGCTCGCGGCCGTGGTCACCAGCACCGTGTAGCCGTCGGGCGCGGCGTCGGCCACGATCTTCGCGCCGTAGTTGCCGCCGGCGCCGCCGCGGTTGTCGATGACGAAGGACTGGCCGAGCCGCTCGCTAACCTTCTGCGCGACCAGCCTGCCGTTGCCGTCGGCGAAGCCGCCCGCCGCGAAGGCGACGACGATGCGCACCGGCTTGTTGGGATAGGCCTGCGCCCCGGCCGCGGCCGCGTGGCCCAGCACTGCAGCGATGCCCAGCACGGAGATTGCCCGCGTGAAACTGCCTTTCGAGTTCATGATTCCTCCTCATTGTTATGACAGCGGACCGCGAAGACGCGGCATGGGGACCCATTCTAAGCCAGACCCGCTAGCCGCGCGCCTTACCCATTACCGGTTTTCTGTCAGTCCGCCAGCGCCGGATACAGCGCCTGCGCCGTCCGGCGCAGGATCCAGTCCTGGTCCTGCTGCGGCAGCGCAGCCAGCGCCTGCTTCGCTTCGTCCACGATTTTCCCGAGCGTGCCTTCCGTGGCGGGATAGTTCGAGCCCCAGGCGATGCGCGAGGCGCCGAATTCCCCGACCAGGCGGGCGAAAAACGTCCCGGGCGTCGCCTTGCCCTTGCGCGAGTCTTCCACGTTGCGGCTGGTGAGCTTCAGGTAAACATTGCCGTAGCGCGCGAGGTCGAACAGGAACTGCGCCTTGGCGTAGGGCGGCCCGTCCTCGATCGTCGGCTTCAGCAGGTGGTCGAGGATCACGCGGATCTTCGGGTAGCGCCTGAGCAGCTTCTCCAGCTGCGGTATCGCCGCCGGCGTCATCTGCATGCAGATCGGGAGGTTCAGCTCCCCGGCGCATTCCCACGCCGGGATCAACCGCGGGTCCTCGAGCCAGGGTTGCTGCCCGGGCATGGTGCTGCCGGTCGTGAACAGGCGCAGCCCGGCGAGCTTCCGCCCCACCCAGTAGCGGATCTTCCCGGGGGCGTCCGGCGCCAGCACGTCCACCGAGAACACGCCCGTGAAGCGGTCCGGCCGCGCGGCGACCGCGTCGGCCACGTACGAATTGTCGTAGCCGTAGACCGTGGAAGCGTGGACGATGGCCGCCTTGCCGACGCCCGCCTCGTCCATCGCGGCGATCAACTGCTCGAAGCTGACCGGCCGCTTCTGCGACCAGCCGGACTGCTCGCCGCCCAGCGGCGCCAGCGGGTAGCGCCGGGTGTCGCCGGAGATGATGTGCGGATGGATGTCTGCCACTTTCGTCGCCATGCGTCTTCCTTTCAGGCTTCCGGGTTGAGGAACATCTCGTCCATCGCGTATCGTTTCCCGAGCAGGCCCTGCTGGTGGCAATAGGTGATGAGCGCGTCGATCGCGGGACGGTTGGCCGTGACGCCGTAGGGCAGCGGGTCGCCGACGATGGCGGCCATCCGCCGGTAGAAATCGTCCTTGTCCGACACGGATGCGCCGGCCGCGAGCTGCGCCCGGTAGCGCTCCTTGGACTCGACGAACGCGTCGAACAGCGCCTTCGCGATCCACGGCTGCCGGGCAAGCAGCTCGTCCTTGACCACGATCAGCCCGTGCACGGGGTAGATGCCGGTCTTGCGGAACCACTCCGCCTCCAGCCGCGGCGCGTCCGGGAACAGCTCGACGTAGCTGGGCGGCCGCTGCGCGGTTGCCTGCCAGCCGTCCTTGGGCGCCCCGGCGCGGCCGATGCCCGCGTTGTCGGTGAACGCGGCCTGGATCTCGCCCGCGGCCATCATGTCCACCAGCGAGCGCCCCGCCGGCGCCTGCACGACGTTCGCCGGCAGCCGCAGGCTCTTCACGTGCTCCTCGTCGTCCACCACCCAGGTGACCTTGGAGAGGTCCACGCCATACTCGTTCTGCAGGATGCCGCGCGTCCAGATGCCGGTGGTCACCGAGTACGCGCGCACGCCGGCTTTCCTGCCCTCGAGGTCCTTGGGCGCGCGGATGCCGGCGTCGTCGCGGCAGACGAAGCCGGCGTGGTGAAAGCGCCGGTAGATGAACACCGGCAGCGCCTTGAACGGCGAGCCGGCCTCGCGCGCGATCATGTAGGTCGCGGGCGCCATCTCGCACACGTCGAACTCGACGTCGCGCACCATGCGCCGGAACGCGGCGATGATGGGCTTGACCTCGATGAAATCGGGCTTCACGCCCGCGATGGGCACCTGGCCCTGCTTCAGTGCCGCGGTGTGCCCGTAGGTGGCGATCGCGATCCTGAGCGCCAGCGCGGGAGACGCCTCACCTATCACGGGCGTCAGCCGTCCAGCTTCCGGGTCACATCGTCGAACAGCTCGTCCACCGTAAAGCGCTTCGGAATGAGCCGCTGCCGGTAGACGTATTCGATCGCGACCTCGAGGTTGCGGCGGTTCTCCTCCAGGCCGAACGGCGTCATGTCGAGCGCGCCGGGAGCGGGCGGGGGCGCGGCGCGCTTCGCCTCGCGCAGCAGCCGGTACACTTCGCGGACCGCGTCGGGGCTGGATTTCGACAGCGGCTCCTTGACCGTCACCATGTGGTTGATCTGGATCGCGCGGTTGCGGGCGTGCCAGTCGCGCGCCGCCTGGTCCGGATCGGGGATGAGGCGCTTCAGGCGCGGGTCCGCCAGCGTGGTGTCCCGCAGCACCGCGGCGTCCACCTCGCCGTCGAGCAGCATCGCGAGGAGCTCCTTGCCCGCGGGCGCGCGCTCGACCGAGGGCGGGTCCTTGAATTCCGCGACGTGCGGCTCCTCGAACGTCACCCAGCGCACGGAATCGATGTCGAGCCCGAAATCGCCGGCGAGTATGCCGCGGAGCCACATGCTCGTCGTCACCGAGTAGGAGCGGATGCCGATGCGCTTGCCCTTCAGGTCGCCGGGGCGCAGCTCGCCGCGCGCCGAGTTGTAGACCATGAACGGGTGCTGGAAGCGGCCGAGCACCACCGCCGGCAGCAGCACGTACGGCTTGCCGTGCGCCTTGGCCATCAGGTAGGTCGTGAGCGCCAGCTCCGAGACGTCGAACTCGAGGTTGCGCACCGTGCGCTTGAACGCGCTCGCGACCTGCTTGACGTCCGCGAAGTCGAACGCGACCCGGGTCGAGGTCAGCTCGCCCGCGCGCAGCGCGTGGGTCGTGGGGTAATCCCCCAGCAGCGTCTTGAGGCGGATCATCTTAGAGGCCTTCCACGATCCGCAAGTCCCGCACCGCGCCGTCGCCGAGCGCCTTCAGCGCGGCCTGGTAGCCGGGGCTGTCGTGCACGGCGATCGCCTGCGCGACGCTGTCGAACTCGATGACGACCGTGCGCTGCGCGACGCCGTGCTCGTACACCTTCGCCGGGTCGCCGCGCACCAGGAAGCGCCCGCCGGACGCCTGCATCACCGGCGCGGCCAGCTTGCGGTAGGCCTCGACTTTCGCCGGGTCGCTGACGGAGCGGAACATGTTGATCCAGTATCCCTTGGCCATGGTGAGTCTCCTTTCGAAAAACCACATGATACGTGATGAGTGTCGTCACTTGCTCTCATCGGCGCGGGCGTGGCGCTGCAGGAAGCGCACGATCTCGCTCGTTTCGAGCACCGGGGTGGTGCGGAGCGTCTCGTCGCCGACGACCGTGTTGTGCCAGGCCATGTGCCGCTTCATGCGCTCCACCACCCCCGGCCATTCGCGCGCGGTGTGGCGCCGCGGATCCGGCAGCGAGTGGCACTGCGTGCAGGCGATGCTGTATATCTTCCCCGGCTCGGACAGGAGCGCGGGGTGGGCGGGATCCATCTCGTTCTGCCCGTGCTTCTGGAGGTAGCGGGTCAGCGTCGCGACGTCCTGCTCGGCCGGCGCCTCCACCTGGTCCATCATGTCCTTCATCAGCTGGCCGAGGTTGCCCTTGCCCTGCATGCGCCAGACCATGCGCACGACGATGGCGTTCCACTTGTCCGCCGTGTGCATCCCGGGATTCGGCAGGTAGTGGCACTGCACGCAGTAGCGGGCGGTCAGCCGGGCGCCGTCGCTGCGGGGCTCGGGCAGGTCGCGCGGCTCGACCGATGGCGGCAGGATGCGCTCCAGCATCTTGCCGTGCGGGCTCTGCGACCAGAGATGCTTCGCCCGCTCGACCCCCGCATCCAGGCCGCCCTTGCCGGCGGCGGGCGCCGTGGAGTCGGCCGCCGCCGCCGGCGCGGCGCACGCCAGGGCGAACAGCGCAGCAATCCACCACCGGGTCGGGATCGGTACGAGTTCAGGCATGGGATATCGACCCTAGTTTAGCCCATGCTCGCCGCGATCATTCCACGCCGGCTAGAGCGTATGGCGGCGGTCGCCGCTTGCGAAGCCGAGGAGCGGCTGGGGGACGCCCTTGCCGAGCGCGATGACCTTGAACAGCTCGCCCATCTCCGCGGGCGAGAGCAGCTTCTGCGCCTGCGCGGCGAGCGGCGCATAGACCGCGGCGTTCTCGGCCGGTGTCTCGGCGAGGACATCGGTGATGCCGCAGTTCACCAGGAATTGCGCCTGGTTGGTGTAGCCGAGCACGTCCAGGCCCGCTTCCCGCCCCGCCTGCGCGATGGCCGAGAAGTCGAGGTGCGTGGTGATGTCCTGCAGCCCCGGCAGCAGGAACGGGTCGTCGTGCGCGCGGTGGCGGTAGTGGCACATCAGCGTGCCGCCGGCGCGCTGCGGATGATAGTACTCGTGGCGCGGGAAGCCGTAGTCGATGAAGAGCGCCACGCCCCGCGCGAGGGCGTCGCCGAGGCTGCGAATGAAGGCGCGCGCGACGAACTGGATTTCGCTGCGATAGCCGTCCGCGGGAAAAAGCGTTGGCTCCAGTCCGGTGGGCGCGGACCCGGAGGACCGCGGCGCCCAGTGGAATGTTCCGTCCCGGATCGTCACGCCCATCTCGACAACGCTCCCGCCGTCGCGCCGGAACACGTGCGCCGGCATGGCGTCCAGCACCTCGTTGCCGACGACGACGCCGGTGAATTCGCGCGGCAGGCCGTTCAGCCACGCCACGCGCTC
>Ga0156023_1093_pt2 | contig 15586 bp, 15 predicted proteins | sample RifCSPlowO2_02_FD_107677 | JGI IMG/M metagenome (GOLD analysis project Ga0156023, IMG submission 107677) | Betaproteobacteria bacterium RIFCSPLOWO2_02_FULL_67_26
GTAATAGGTGTACCAGTTGGCGAAGTTCTGGATCTCCTCCGCGTAGGTGCACACGTTCGCGGTCGTGGTGCAATCGGGCCGCACCGCGGTCGCGCTCTGGGCGAAGGTCGCGGTCGAGGAGGTGATGTCCGTGCGCGTGAAGCGGCCGTAGCGCGGCTCATCGTAGGTGTCGGTGAACTTCTTCTGGCACTTGGGCGTGGTCGAGCTGGCGGTGTCGGAGACCGCGGCCGTGGAGGCGGCGTTCGCCCGCCCGCTGCACCACCGCACCGGGGCGGGAATGTTGAAGGTGGCGTCCTGCGTGAGCTGGCATTCGATCAGGTTCGCGTCCTTGCACCATTCGTTCGCGCTGATCGTGTAGTAATACGGATGGTTGTTCGCGATGACGCGGTGCCGGAACGCGAGCGCAGTCGAGGAGCCCGCGGGATAGCCGCCACCGGACATGTCGTTCGGAAAGTAAAGGAAGTAGCCCCCCCCGACGTTGTCGATGCCGTTGCGCCGGCAGACGGCCGTGCTCGCGAGCTGCGCCGCCGATGCCGAGCTCGTGGCGCAGTAGAAAACGTCCTTGGAATCCGTCTTGAGGTTTATCGTCGTCGCGTCGAGGTAGTAGTCAATTTTCGCGGCAGCGGGGTCCGAGTTCCCGAGGCTCCCGCCGGTGGAGTTGACGCCCGGTTCGAAGTAGATGTCCGGGTTGTAGTAGACCTGGTTGAACTGCGCGCTGAAGTACGGGGGGTCGCCCCAGTCCGAGGTGCTGCCGCCGTCATGGCATGACGTGCTGCCCACGCTGCACCCGCCCGCGGTGCAGTTCACGCTCTTGCACATGTTGCTGTCGTCGACCTCCTCGGGCATGAAGCCCCGCAGCATGCTCCCCGAGTCGTCGAGGATGTACATGAGGTTGGGCAGCACCGCGTCCGACGGCGAATTCGCGAGCGGCACGTCGGCGAGGTCCGCGAGTTCCGCGAGGCCCGGCCCCGGCAGCGTGGCCGCCAGCCCGCAGGCGGCGATCATCGCGGGGATGACCCTCAGCTTGAACGGGTCCTGGCGCTGGCGATGGGATTTCATGCTCGGCTTCCTTTTGTGTGCCTGCTTGCGCGTTCGTCAAACCTGGATCAGGACCGTCACCTGGGTGATGCTGATGGTGTTGCGCGGCCCGTCGACGCGGGTGGTGACGCGGTAGTAGATCTGCGGGATGCCCTCGAACTTCGCGGCGCCGACGGACATGCTGCCGCCGGAAGCCCCGCCGGTGGGGGGGTAGTAGAGCGCGCACACGTTGGACGTCGCCGACCCGGTGCACACCGTGTTGTACGGGATATCGGCGCAGTTGCACATGCGGTGAATGATGTAGCGCACGACGTTGCCGGCGTTATCGGGCTGGCCGACGAAGCCGCCCTCGTTGGCAAGCTTCACGGCATTGGTCCATTGCGCGATGTCGAACCAGTCCGGTTCGTTCGCCGGCTTGGCGGAGAAATAGCCGACGGCCGCGTTAGTGGTCTGTAGGGTGGTCCCGCTGCTGTTGGCCGCGAGCCAGTCGAAGGCGACCTTCACGCCGCGGTCGGCGCCCTGCACGGTCGCCTGCTTGAACGCCATGTTGCCGGCGATGCCGAGCGTGGTGTCCACCGAGCGCATCAAGGCGATGCCGGCGAGCGTCATGGCGACCAGCACGATCAGCGCGATGAACAGTACCGCGCCGGCCTGGCGGCGCGGGCGCGGCAGGGTAGTCCGGGGACGGGCGGGAATGCGGCGGCAGGGTCTCATGTTATCGGGTACCAAATGGCGTTGCGGACGGGGATGGCGGTCTCGAATACGCGGAAGCGGTAATTGCGCCAGTTGTTCGGATTGGCGTTGAGCACCGGCAGCGCGTTGGGCGTGCAGGCCGCGGCCCCGGTGTACGAGTCCGCCGAGCCGTCGATGTTCGTCATGAGGAAATTCGTCGCCGTGCCATTGCCCTGGGTCCACTGCGGGTTCGGGCTGCAGTAGGTCTTGTCGAATTGCGAGCTCCGGGCGACGATGGCGATGCGCAGCGCCAGGACCCTCGACCAGCCGTCGAAGTCGGCGGGTTGCGTGGTGTCCCACACGTCCACCGTTCCGTCGGCCGTCCCGCTGGTGTCCCTGCCGTACTGCGCCTGCAATTGCACGATGCCGTCCATGATGGCGCTCGCCGTGCTGGTGGTCAGCAAGTTCCGGTGCATCAGCTGCCCGGTCGTCGTGGCAATCGAGTAATCGATTACTCCGGGCGCCTGGCCCAGGTTGTAGACCACGCCGCCGCTCTGGTTGGTGTTGCTCCAGCCGGGGTAATCCACGCCGTTGCCGCCGGCCTTGTTGTAGCGCGCGGTCGCGGAGCCCCCGGACGGCGGCGTGTAGGTGGCCGCGCTCACGTGATGGACTTCCTCGGCGGGCGTATCCGGCACGTCCGTGACCTGCTGAATGCTGCACTTGCTCGCCGTGCTCGTGTCGCAGGCGAGCACCAGGTCGCCCGGAAGGAACCCGAAACGGATCGCCACCTTGTGCACGGTCGAGGCGGAGGCGCTCGCCGAGTTGAGCCGCACCGGCGCCACCGACAGGTCGGAATTGCCGTACACGAACCGGAGGCCGTCCGGCGCGCCGCCCACGCCATCGGTGATTTCAATGGCGACCATCTTGAACTCGCTGTTGGCGGGGAGGATCGGATCGCGGGCGGGCGGGCCGTCATCCGAGGCGAGCACCTGGCGGCCGAGCAGCGGCGCGTAGTTGATGCCGTAGCCGGCCATGCGCGCGTCACGCTCGATCGAGTAGAGCGCCAGCAAGCCGGCCTGCTGCGCGTCGCCGCCGCCGGTGGTGGTGCGCTTCTGGCTCTCCGAGACCGCGAACACCTGGAAGATCACGACCGAGCCGATCAGCCCGATCACGGCCGCGACCATGATCTCGACCAGGCTGAAGCCCAGCGCGCGCGAGCGTAAGGATGGGGTTCGATGCGGCATGCCGGTTTCCTAGGGGGCGGCGATCAGGGCGATGGTGCGGTGGGTGTGCGCCGACTGGGCATTGGGCGGCTGCCAGCGCACGTCCACGGACACCTGCCCGGTCGCCGTGTCGACGTCGATGATCGGCAGGTTCGCCGCGGCTCCCGGCAGGCCGTTCCCGCCGGTGGTGCCGGTGATCTTGTCGACCCAGGGCTGGATAGCCGTCGGCGGCGTGCCGCTGCCCGCGAATTCGTAGTTCGCGAGGTTGGCGCGGTCCACCCACATCTGGGCAATGATCTCGTTGGCGAAGAAGCTCGCGTCGGCGCGGTACTTGGCGTCGGCGACGTGGGCGATGGCCAGTGCCTGCATGCCGATCAGCGCCAGGATGCCGGCGGAGAAGATGAGGATCCCGATCAGCGCCTCGAGCATCATCGCGCCGCGCTGCAATTTCGCTTTCATCGGCAGTGTCATGTCGGTCTTTCCCTGCGCGGGTGGCGGCTCACGCGCAATACGCCGGCACCTTGGCCGGGCAGGCGCGCGTGTCACCGCTGCTGACCGCCGGGTCGCACAGCTTGAGCAGCCCGGCGGCACCCACGGCGACGCACAGCTCGCGGCTGTCCGCCGCGGGGATCGCGTTCGTGTCGATCTTGATTTCCGTAATCGGCGCGCTCGCGTCGCCGTTCGTGGTGATCCGGCCCGTGCCGTCGAAGCTGGCCTTGGTGGCGCCGTCGGGCTTGATGGTGATCACGGCGCTGTCCGATCCCTCGGAGGCGGGCCGTGTCTGGATCACCTCCCCGGTCGTGACCACCTTCAGCGTCCAGCCCGAGCCCGAGGCCAGCTCCAGCTCGGTCTTGACGTTGCGGCGGACCGCCTCGGCGCGCGCAAGCTGCAACCCGTTGAAGATGCCCTCGGCCGCGGTCCGGACCTGGGTGTTCTGTATCCAGATCCGGAAGCTCGGCAACGCGGCCATCATCAGGATACCGAAGACCGCGATCGCGATCATCAGCTCGATCAGCGTGAAGCCCGATGCGGATTTATCGCTCATCAGCAGCGGCCGTCCTTGGTGCGCGCCCAGCAGTTGTTGGTGCTGGGGTTGGTCCAGTCGGCGGCGGTAATGTTGGAGGCCTTGGCGTTCGACTGGTTGACGGTGTACTCGAACCCGGTCATGCCCTCGCCGCCCTTTCCGGTTGCCGTCACGGTGTAGGTCTGCGCCATAGTCGCCGCATCGGTTGCGCAGGCGAAGTCGAAGTAACGGGAAGTGGGCAGGGCCGCCCCGCAGGTCGTCCCGGCGGAGTTGTACTTGCGGTTGTCCTGGAAGTACTGCTCCATACGCACGCGCATGTCGCCGAGGCCGGTGAAAGCTTCCGAGAGCTTGCCGCGAATCACATAGTCGCGGTAGGCGGGCAGCGCGAACGCGGCGATGATGCCGATGATGGCGACGACCGTGAGCAGCTCGATCAAACTGAACCCGCGGGAGGGCTTCATGCATTGCTCCTTGTGGTGTCAAAGATTATGGGGTTTCGCGGCGCAAGCCAAAGCCAGCCGACGAGAGGACGGGCGGGCGTAACGAGCGGCCGACGGCAGCGTCATTTTTGCATAGTGTTCAGTGGGATGTGTGCAATAAGTCACGATTAGACTCAGTCCAGATCATGGTCTAGAATTAGTCGCATGATGCCAATGCCTTACACGCGCGACCAGCTCGTCGAGCAGCTGCGGCGCCACGACATCAATCCCACGCACCAGCGCATCGAGATCGCCTTCGCCCTGTACTCGCGCGGCGAGCATCTCTCGGCCGACCAGGTGCTGGCCATCGTCAACGATCGCCACTCCGAGACGTCCAAGGCGACGGTCTACAACACGCTCAACCTGTTCCTGGAGAAGAAGCTGATCCGCGAGGTGATCGTCGACCCGAACAAGGTGTTCTACGACCCCAATACCGAGCCGCATCACCACTTCTACAACGTCGACACCGGCGAGCTCGCCGACATCGACGCCGCCGGAGTCGAGGTCCATGGCTTGCCGCCGCTGCCGGACGGCATGGTCACCGAGGGCGTGGACATCATCGTGCGCGTGCGCTCGCGCTAGGTCCAACACCCGCGGGGTATAATTCGCGCCTTTCGCTGGCGTAGCTCAGCTGGTAGAGCAACTGATTCGTAATCAGTAGGTCGGTGGTTCGAGTCCACTCGCCAGCACCAACAAAAAAAGCTGCCCGCGGGCAGCTTTTTTCGTCGGGGCTTTCATAGAGTGCCCGAGATTCCGCCATCGAGATTGACGCTGGTTCCGGTGACGTAGCTCGCGGCATCCGACACGAGGAAGGCGATCACGTTGGCGACCTCCTCGGCCTCGCCCACCCGCCCCAGCGGGATGTCCTTCGCCGTCTGGCGGTAGTACTCCTCCGCGCTCCTGCCGTCCCGCGTGTAGCGCCGCTCGTGCTGGCCGGACTTGATCTTGCCGATGCAGACCGTGTTCACCAGGATGTTGTCCGGGGCGTATTCTTTCGACAGCGCCTTGGTGAGGGCAAGGCCCGCCGCGCGCGAGACCGATGTCGGGTAGGACTCCGCGCCGGGCTGCTTGGCGCTCGAGATGGTGATGTTGACGATGCGGCCGCCCCCGTGCATCTTCATGTGCGGCACGGCGAGCCGGGTGCAGCGGATCGCGCCGAACACCTTGAGCTCGATGTCGGCGCCCCAGGTCTTGTCGTCCACCTCGAGGAACTTGCCGCGCGCGGAGGTTCCCGCGTTGTTGACGAGGATATCGATGCGCCCGAAGCGCTCGATGACCGCCTTCATGAAGCGCTCGACATCACCGGCCTTGCTCATGTCGGCGGCAACCGCGAGCGCCTCGACACCGGCTTTCCGGATCTCGGCCGCCGTCTTGTCGAGCGGCTCCTGCCGGCGCGCGCAGATCGCCACCCTGGCGCCTTCCTGCGCGAGCTTGAGCGCGGTGGCGCGCCCGATGCCGTCCGTGCCGCCCGTGACGGCGGCGACCTTGCCTTTCAGTCCCAGCTCCACGTTGGACTCCCGAAAATGAAAACCGGATTGTAAGTCATGCGCGAAAGGTCGTAGGATACGGCGTACGGGAAACCGATCATATGATGAGCTCATCAAGCCGCTTCCTCGCCGTCCTGACGGCAACGCTCTTCGCTGCTGCGGCGGCTGCGCAGGAACAGCCGCAGCCCGCTCCGCCGGCGCTCCAGGGCCGGCAGGACCTCACCGTTGACGCGCTCTCGGTGGTGAAGGTGCGCAGCAAGGCGCTCGCCAACGCGCGCTCCATGCGCACCCTCGGCCCGCAGCGCGAGGGCACGGGGGTGGTGATCGACTCCGAGGGCCTGGTGCTCACCATCGGCTACCTGATCGTCGAGGCCGAGACGGTGGAGCTGTCCACCACTGACGGGCGCGCGGTCCCGGCCACGGTCGTCGGCTACGACTACGGCACCGGCTTCGGCCTGCTGAAGGCCCTGCGCCCGCTGCCGGTCAAGCCGGTGCAGTTCGGGCAATCCGCCGGCATCAGCGAGCGCGAGCTGGTCCTGATCGTCGGCTTCGACGGGGTCGCGCCGGCCTACGTCGTGTCGCGGCGGCCATTCGTCGGATACTGGGAGTACCTGCTGGACGAGGCGATCTACACCGCGCCGGCCACCGTGAACTGGAGCGGCGCGGCGCTGCTGAACCGCGAAGGGAAGCTGCTCGGCATCGGCTCGCTCGTCGTGGGCGACGCGATGGGGACACGGACCCAGGTCCCGGGCAACATGTTCGTGCCGATCGACCTGCTGAAGCCCCTGCTCGGCGACCTCATCGCCACCGGCAAGTCGTCCGCGCGGCCGCGCCCGTGGATCGGCATCAACACGCAGGAGGTGCAGGGCAACGTGATCGTCATGCGGGTCTCGCCGGAAGGCCCGGCCGAGGACGCCAGCATCCGCACCGGAGATGTGATCGTCGGCGTCGGCGGGCAGCAGATCACGGGGCAGGCCGACTTCTACACCAGGCTGTGGAAGACCGGTGATGCCGGCGTCGACGTTCCGCTCGAAGTGCTGCGCGCCGGCCGGGTCGAGACCATCACGGTGAAATCCATAGATCGCGACCGGTATTTCAGGCCCAAGCCCACTTATTAGGACAGGAACTCGCGCACGGCCTTCACGCACTGGTCGGGCGCGAGAAAGTGGATGCCGTAGTCGACCCCTGCGAGGCTCACGAGCTTTCCCCGCGGCAACGTCCTCGCCATCTCGGCGAGCTGCTGCTTGCGGAGTTCCGGACAGTTGTCGCCGACGATCAGCAGCGTCGGCGCCGTGATTTCCTTCAGCCGCGGCCACAAGTCGGCGGTGGAGAAGCAGCGGAACACCGCGGCCGCGACGTGGCGCGGCGTGCGGTCCATGTCGCGGGCCCACCATTCCCCCAGCTCGGGCGGAATCTTCGTGATATCCACCCGGTACTTGAGCGTCCGCTTGCACCACTCGTAGACGCCGTACTTCTCGATCGCTGCGGCCTGGTCCTTTTCGCCGATGGCATAGGTGTCCACCGTCTGCTGCGCCATCTTGGCGGTGGTATTGCACGCCGTGATGGACGAGATCCGCCGCGGCGCGAGCAGCGCCGCGGCCATGCCGACCGCGCCGCCCGTGGAGTCCCCCACCCAATGCGCCCGCTCGATGCCCAGATGATCCATCAGCCCGAACGCATCGCGGGCGAGCTGGTCGATCTCGAACCGGTAGCCGGGCGCGGGCTTGCCGCTCGCGCCGTAGCCGCGCGGGTCCATGCGCAGCACGCGGTAGTCCCGGGCGAGCAGCGGCACCCACGCGTGCCAGAACTCGAGGCTGCGGCAATAGCCGGAATAACAGAGAAAAGTTTCCGCGGGCGGATTCCGCCACGGGTCGGTGAAATCGGCGAGGTGGTAATGAATGTCGATGTCGCCGATGCGCGCCTTGTCGAAGATTCGCGGGGAACGTTCCATCAATACATTCCCATGCCCGCGACGCCGGTCGCGAGGTCCATCTGCTCGACCAGTTTCCTGCCGACGAGGTTGCGCAGCGTCTCGGTGGTGCCGCCGCCGAGGCTGCCGTAGCGCGTGCCGCGGAAATAGCGCGAGACCGGGAACTCGTCGGTGTAGCCGTAACCGCCGTGGACCTGGATCGCTTCCGACGTGACGCGGATGCTCATCTCGTTGCAGTAGATCTTGGCCATCGCCGCGAGCGTGGGATCGGGAAACCTGTCGCCGCTCACCGCGGCGCGGTAGAGCAGGCCGCGCCCGGCCTCGATCTCGACGTACATGTCGGCGACTTTCCAGCGCATGCCCTGGAATTCGCCGATCTTCTGCCCGAATGCGGAACGGTCGCGCATGTAACGCACGGCCTCCTCGAGCGCGCCTTCGGCGAGCCCGAGGCAGATCGCGGGATTGAGGCAGCGCTGGGTATTGAACGCCGCAAGCAGCTTCTTCATGCCGTCTTCCCGCAGCACCAGGTTTTCGAGCGGCAGCTCGACGTTGTCGAAGACGACCTCGCTCAGGTACTCGCCGCCCATGGTGTGGAAGCTCGACTTGACGGTCATGCCTTTCGCGCCGCCCGGCACCAGCACGCAGCCGATACCCCTGGCGCCGGGGATCTTGTTGACCCGCGTGAATACCACGAACATCTCCGCGATGTCGGCGCGCGAGATCAGCGTCTTCACGCCGTTCACCGTGACGCGATCGCCCCGGATGTCGCAGTTCGTCGAATAGTTCGGCACGTCGGTGCCGGCGTTGGGCTCGGTCATGCAGATGGCGAGGAATGCCTCGCCGGCGGCGACGCGCGGCAGGATGCGGCGCTTGATGGGTTCCGGCGCGTAGGTCGAGATGACGCGCGCCTGGACGCCGACCTCGCCGAGCGCCGCCATCGCGGTCACGTAGCACACCTTGCCGATCTCCTCGAGCACCAGCACCGTGTCGAGGATGCCGAGGCCGGAGCCGCCGTACTCCTGCGGCACCGCCATGCCGAGCACGCCGATTTCCGCGAGCTGCTTCATGTTCTCCGCGGGCCAGGTGCCGTCGAGATACCGGATCGCGCGCGCCTTGAAGTCCTTCTGGCACAAGCGGCGCACGGTGTCCACGAACGCGCGCTGCTCGTTGCTGATGCTGAAATCCATCGCGCTAGATTAAACGCCTATTTGACGCTGCTCAAGTCCGTAACCTAGACTCTGGCTTCGCTCACCGTTTCATCTCCATTCTAAGAGGTCATCGTGGATCAACCGCAAGGCGGCAAACCGGTCACCGGGCAGGAGCACTGGACGAGCAAGGGCGACGTCAGGCTCTTTCTGTGGGAGAAACGCGCGGCCGGCCCGCAACGCGCACAGGGAACGGTCCTGTTCGTGCACGGCTCCTCGATGGGCTCTCAGCCCACGTTCGACCTCCAGGTGCCGGGGCGCCCGCATTCCTCCGCAATGGACTATTTCGCCGGGCGCGGCTTCGACACCTGGTGCGTGGACATGGAAGGCTACGGGCGCTCGGACAAGAAGCGCGACATCAATTGCGACATCGCCAACGGCGCCGACGACCTCGCGGTGGCGACCGCTTACATCATGAAGACGCGCGGGACGAAGCAGTTCCTGACTTACGGTATTTCGTCCGGCGCGCTGCGCGCCGCGTTGTTCGCGCAGCGTCATCCGGACCGCGTGCAGCGCCTCGCGCTCGACGCCTTCGTCTGGACCGGCGAGGGCAGCCCCACGCTCGAGGAGCGGCGCAAGAAGCTGCCGGAGTTCCGGTCGAAAAACCGCCGTCCCATCGACCGCGCCTTCGTGCGCAGCATCTTCAACCGCGATCACCCGGGATCAGCCGAGGACAAGGTGGTCGAGGCGTTCGCCGATTACATCCTCAAGCTCGACGACTCGGTGCCCACCGGCACCTACGTGGACATGTGCTCGAAGCTGCCGGTGGTGGACCCCGCGAAGATCACGGCGCCGACGCTCGTCATGCGCGGCCAGTTCGACGGCATCGCGGGTTTCGACGACCTCATGGAATTCTTCAAGCGCCTGCCCAACCCGGACAAGCAGTTCGCGGTGATGGCCGGCATCGCGCACGCGAGCTTCCACCAGATCAATTACCTGATGGCCTACCATATCCTGCATTCGTTCTTCACCCAGCCCGAGCCCATCTATCGCGGCTGAGCGCGGCCCGGGTTGCAGGTCCGTCCAATCCGTGGAATCATAGTCCAGTAGCACATAACCAGACCGAGGAGGGAATCATGAGGAATCGTGCAGCATCAAGGTCGGTGGCGGTCGCTTTGACGAGCGCGCTGCTGCTGGCGGCGGGGCCCCTGTTTGCGCAGAGCTGGCCGACGAGACTTGTGCGGGTGATCGTACCGTTTGGCACCGGCGGCGGCACCGATATCCAGGCGCGGCTGCTCGCGAATAACCTTCAGAAGCTTACGGGCCAGAGATTCATTACCGAGAACCGGCCCGGCGCGGGTGGCCTGATTGGGGCAGAGATAGTCATTAATTTGCCTGCTGACGGCCATACGGTGCTGTTCACCACGGCGACGCTGGCGATCAACACCACGCTCTATTCCAAGAGCCTCAAGTTCGATCCGCGGACCGATCTGCTGCCGTCCACCCTCGTGTCCAACGCACCGAACGTGCTGTGCACGCATCCCAGCGTGCCGGCAAAGACGGTCAAGGAACTGGTCGCGCTCGCCAAGAGGACGCCGCAGGGGCTCAACAACGGCGTGAACACTCCCGGCAGCACCAGCCATCTCGCCGCGGAGATGCTGGCGCAACTGGCGAAGGTCAACACGACGATCGTTCCCTACACCGGGGGCGGGCCGGCGATCCAGGCATTGATGACGGGCGACATCGACATGCTGTTTGCAACGGGCCCGGTTGCCGCGGCCGCCCTGAAGTTGGGGCGCGTGCGTTGTCTCGCGGTAACGACTGCGGAGAAGAACATATCTTTTCCGGAACTTCCGCCGATCAGCAGCGCCATTCCGGGCCTGGTAATCGGCAACTGGTACGCGATGTTCTTCGCGAAGGGCACGCCGCCGGAAGCCATCAACCGGCTGAGCGCGGTGATGAAGCAGGCGCTGAACGACGCCAAGATCAAGGGCTTCTACGCGCGTGAGGGCCTGGAACCCGTCGGTAGCTCGCCGGACCAGTTACGCACGCAATTCCTGGCGGATGTCGAAAAGTACGCGAAGGTGATCAAGACCCGAAAAATTCCGCTGCGGTAAGCCGCGTCCCTCGGAGCGTTGCGTAACAACAGCCCTGGCCAGCGCCGGCCGGCGGCGCTATTCCGCGTCCGGCTGCTTCTCGGGTGCGGCGCGCTGGAACGCCTCGAGCGCCTGGCAGCTCTTCTCGATCCTCAGCAACGTGGGGTAGGGGGACACGTCGCACTTGAAGCGCCGCGCGTTGGCCAGTTGCGGCACCAGGCAGCAGTCGGCGAGCCCGGGTGTGTTGCCGTGGCAGTACGATCCGGTTTCCGCGTTTCCCGCAAGCGCCGCTTCGAGCGCTCCGAGCCCCTCGGCGATCCAATGGCCATACCAGGCCTGCTTCGCACCATCGGCGAGACCCATGGGCCCGGTCAGGTAGTTCAGCACTCGCAGGTTGTTCAGCGGGTGCAGGTCGCAGGCGATCGCCTGCGCCAGTGCGCGCACCCGCGCGCGGCCCGGCGGATCCTTCGGCAGGAGCGGGACCTGCGGGTGGACCTCATCCAGGTACTCGATGATGGCGAGCGATTGCGCGAGCAGCCGCCCGCCGTCCTGCAGCACCGGCACCAGCGCCTGCGGGTTCAGCTCGCGAAATTCGGGCTTGAGCTGCTCGCCGCCTCCGCGCGTGAGATGCACCGGGACGGATTCATACGCGAGCCCCTTGAGATTCAACGCGATGCGGACGCGGTACGACGCCGAGCTGCGGAAATAGCCGTACAGCTTCACGCATCGCAGGGCGCGTGCTCGCGCCACAGGCCAAGCGCCTTCTGCGCGGGGCGGTCGGAGAAGCTGAACAGCACGGCGTCGCCGTCCGCCTCGTGCTGCACCTTGCTCCACGACGGCGCGACGAACACGTCCTGCGCTTCCCACTCCAGTACCTTGCCGTCGACGCGGGTGCGGCCGCGGCCTTCGACCGCGCAATACACGGTGCCGTCGGTCGTCCGGTACGGCCGGCCGCGGTAGCCTTTCGGGAGCATCTGGACGAAGGCGCCGATGGTGGGCATCGGATAGCCGCCGGTGGCGGGATTCGAGTACTGGAGCTTCAGGCCATGGCACGGGTGCAGGTCGTTGCCGCGGCGCAGCTGCTCGAGCGCCTCGCGCGTGCGCGCGTAGGGGTAGCAGAACACCGGCGTCGTGAGCGACTGCGGCGTGTATCCGACCGGCAGCAGGTTCGACCCGTAGCGCGCCCGCGAGTCGCCCTCCGCCCGCATCACGGGCTGCATTGCTTCCGGGTAGCGCTCCATGAAGCCGGCATCGAAGTACGCCACCATCGGCACATCGAGCCCGTCGAGCCACACCACCGGCTCGCTGCCCGGGTTGCCGTGATCATGCCAGGTCCACGAGGGCGTGATGACGAAATCGCCCGGAACCATCGTCACGCGCTCGCCGTCCACGGCGGTATAGGCGCCGGTCCCCTCGATGATGAAGCGCAACGCGGTCTGCGTGTGGCGGTGGCTCGGCGCGACCTCGCCGGGCAGGATCAGCTGCAACCCGGCGTACAGCGTGTGCGTGATGGCCGATTCGCCGCGCAGCCCCGGATTTTCCAGGACCAGCACGCGCCGCTCGGCCTCGGCGGCCGAGATCAGCTCCCCGGCCTCCATGACATACGAGCGCACGTCGCGGTATTTCCAGAGCGCCGGCACGCAGGGCGTGGCGGGAGTGGGCGGCGCCAGCTTGCCGAGCACTTCCCACAACGGCGCGAGATCATGCCGCGAGATACGGTCGTAGAACTCGCGGCGCTTGGGATTCTGCTGCGGTATCGCTGACATGGCCCGTCTCCGTTGCTGCCTACTATATCTCAGGCACTGCGCGTCGTGCGCAGCGTGTCCTGGTCGTAACCGGCGACCTTCGCGTAACCCTTCGTCAGCGCGGCAAGTTCCTCGCGGCTGATCACCTCGTCGATGTCCTTAAACGGCTTGTCGCCGGTTCTCAGGTAGACCTCGCGCAGGATCGCGTCGGGCGGATTCTTGCGGTTCATTCGTACGATATTGGCCGTCGCTTCGAGCCGCCGCGCCTCGTATTGCTTCAGCGCCTCGACCGTGTCCTCCCGCTGCGCCAGGCACTCCGCGAGCGCCACCGCGTCGAGGATCGCCTGGCCCGCGCCGTTCGATCCGCGCGGGACCATCGGGTGCGCGGCGTCGCCGAGGAGCGTCAGGCGGCCGAAGCTCCAGCGCGGGAGCGGCTCCTGGTCCACCATCGGGTACTCGAGGATGGTCTCGGCGTTGCGGATCAAGGCCGGCACGTCGAGCCAGTCGAACGTCCAGTCCTCGAAGACGTGGATGAAATCCTCGAGCTCGCCGGCGCGGTTCCAGTCGCGCCGCTTGTATTTCGGGGTGAAAAACTCGCCCACCCAGCTCACGAGCTGGCGGCCTTGAGCGTCGCGCCGGCTGCGGATCGGGTAGATGATCATCTTCCCGGACTCGAGCCAGCCCGCGCGCACGAAACTCTCGCCGGTGAGGAACGGGGTCCACCAGGTCGCCCCGCGCCACATGTTGACGCCGGAGTAGATCGGATCCCCTTCGTCCGGATAGAGCTGCTTGCGCACCACGGAGTGGATGCCGTCGCAGCCGATGGCGATTGCGCCGTGCTGCGGCGGCAACGCTTCACCGGTCGAAGTGCCGGTGAAGTGCGCCGTCACGCCCTTGCTGTCCTGCTCGACGCGCGCGCAGCGCCAGCCCGGGAATATCCGGTCCGCACCGATGCGGCGGCTGCACGCTTCGAGCAGCACGGCCTGCAGGTCCCCGCGGTGGATCGAGAACTGCGGCCAGTCGTAACCGGCATGGCGGCCGAGCGGCTCGCTGTAGACCAGCTGCCCGAAGCGGTTGTAGAACGCCGCCTCGCGCGTTGTCACCGCGGTGCCGGCGAGCGCGTCCTGCAGCCCGAGACCGGCGAGCTCCTTCGTGGCGTGGGGCAGGAGGTTGATCCCCAGGCCGAGCCCCTTGATCTCCGGCGACAGCTCGTAGACCCGGCACGGTATTCCGGCCCGGTGCAATGCCAGTGCGAGCGTCAATCCGCCGACGCCGGCGCCGATGATGATGACGTCGTTCTTCATGTTCACAACCTGGACGTATTTTACAGTGGAGCTCCGCAAGAGCGGCCGCGATTTGTCCTATACTTCCGCTTCCCCGACATCAATAAATGACCGTTTCGGTACGACTGAAACGGCCCCTGGTCACCATGTCCCCGCGTTCAAATACACGTCCCGCGCCCGACAAGGTCCTCGTGACCATTGCCGATTACGTCGAGCGCTACCCGGTGAAGAGCGCCCTTGCGCTGGAGACCGCGCGGCTCGCGCTGATCGACAGCCTGGGTTGCGGCTTCGAGGCGCTGTCCTATCCCGCCTGCACCAAGCTGCTGGGGCCGGTCGTTCCCGGGACCGTCGTGCCGAACGGCGCGCGCGTGCCGGGCACGCCTTTCGTTCTCGACCCCGAGCGGGCAACGCTCAACATCGGCGCGCTCGTGCGCTGGCTCGACTTCAACGATGCGTTCTACGGCGCGACCGTGATCCATCCTTCGGACACGTTCAGCGGCATCCTTGCAGTCGCGGACTGGCTTTCCCGCACGCGAGTGGCGCAACGGAGGCCGCCGCTCACCGTGCGCGACGTGCTGGAATCCGCGGTCAAGACCTACGAAATCATGGGCGGGCTCGCGCTCGAAAACGGCTTCACCGCGGCCGGGCTCGACCACACGATCCTGGTGAAGATCGCCACCACGCCGGTGGTGACGAAGCTTCTCGGCGGCACCCACGAGGAGATCGTCAATGCGCTTTCGCAGGCGTGGGTGGACGGGCACGCGCTCGCGACCTTCCGCCGGAAGCCCAACACCGGCCCCCGCAAGTCGTGGGCCGCGGGCGACGCGGCGAGCCGCGGCGTGCGTCTTGCGCTGATGGCCGTCACGGGAGAGATCGGCTGCCCGTCGGCGTTGACGGCGAAGACCTGGGGCTTCTATCACGTGCTGTTCAAGGACAAGCCGTTCCGGTTCCAGCGCCCGCTGGGCGCCTACGTGATGGAGAACGTGCTGTTCAAGATTCCGTACCCCACCGCGTTCCATGGACAGAGCGGGGTGGAGGCGGCGATCAGGCTGCATCCGCTGGTGAAGGACCGGCTGGACGACATCAAGCGCGTCGAGGTGCGGTGCCACAACTCGACCATGGTGATACTCGACAAGACCGGCCCGCTCCACAATCCCGCGGACCGCGACCACTGCATGCAGTACATGATGGCGGTCGGCATGATTTTCGGGACGATGACCGCGGAACACTACGAGGACCACATCGCGGCCGATCCACGCATCGACAGGCTGCGCGCGAGGATGCATCTGGCGGAATCGAAGCAGTACGAGCGCGAGTATCACGATCCCGCCAGGCGCACCAACGCCAACTCGATCCAGGTCTTTTTCAGGGACGGGACGAAGACCCCGCTGTCCGAGGTGCTGTATCCGCTCGGCCACCGCCGCCGCCGCAAGGAAGGCATCCCGGCGCTGATGAAGAAGTTCG
>Ga0156023_1095_pt1 | contig 15461 bp, 18 predicted proteins | sample RifCSPlowO2_02_FD_107677 | JGI IMG/M metagenome (GOLD analysis project Ga0156023, IMG submission 107677) | Betaproteobacteria bacterium RIFCSPLOWO2_02_FULL_67_26
GTCGGTGTCACGCCCGTCATCATCGCTCATGGCGTCGAGTGGGCCGGCGCGGGCGAGGCCAAGGCGTTGCGCAAGGAACTCGCCCAGCGCGTCGAAAGCTGGCGCCACGAATGGGAAAGTCTCGATACCGGGAAATACCTGACCCATTACGCCGCGAATTTCTCCACGTCCACGATGGATCTTGCCCAATGGTCGGAACACAAGCGCAAGGTCAACGCCGGCAAGGAGTGGATCCGGCTCAAGCTCGACAAGGTGACCATCTTCCTCTATCCGGGGCGCGACGATCTCGCGGTGGTGAGCTTCGACCAGGATTACGCGAGCAGCAACCTCACCAACCAGATGCGCAAGCGCCAGTACTGGATCCGGGAACGCGGCACATGGCGGATCCTGTACGAAGGTACCGCCTGACATACGGTGACTGGTGGCTCGTGACTCGTGACTGGATCGGTCGGCACTTCGCGCCTCCCGCAATCACTTTCAGAATCATCGCCGCGGGGTTGTCGCTGCTCGCGTCGTTCGCTACCGGTGCGGCGAATCCGCAGGTGGAGCTGAAGACCGCCATGGGGGCGATCGTGGTCGAGCTCTACCCCGACCAGGCACCGCTCACGGTGGAAAACTTCCTCCAGTATGTAAAGGCCGGCTTCTACGAGGGCACCCTCTTCCACCGCGTGATCCCCGGCTTCATGATTCAGGGCGGCGGCTTCACCCGCGACTTCCAGCAGAAGCCCGTGCGCAAGCCGGTCCGCAACGAGGCCGGCAACGGGTTGCGAAATGAGCCCGGCACGATTGCGATGGCGCGCACCCGCGAGCCGCATTCGGCAACCGCCCAGTTCTTCATCAACGTGGCGAACAATGAATCGCTCAACTTCCGGTTCCCCACGGTCGAGGGCTACGGCTACACCGTGTTCGGAAAGGTCGTGAAAGGCCTGGACGTGGTGAACCGCATCGTCAAGGTGCCCACCGGCCAGGGACCCCCGCCGCACGCCAACGTGCCGGCAACGCCGGTCGTCATCGAGAGCGCGCGCGTGCTCGAAGCCGCGGCGAAGCCAGCGGGCAAATAGAAAAATGGTCAAGCTGCATACCCATCACGGCGTCATCGTGCTCGAGCTCGATGAGCAGCGCGCGCCGCTGACCGCAGCCAACTTCCTGCAATACGTGAAGGACGGCCATTACGCCAACACCCTGTTCCACCGGGTGATCGACGGGTTCATGATCCAGGGCGGCGGTTTCGAGCCCGGCATGCGCCAGAAACCCGCGCGCGCGCCGGTGAAAAACGAGGCGGACAACAAGGTGAAGAACGCGGCCTATACGATCGCCATGGCGCGCACCTCGGAGCCCCACTCGGCGTCCGCGCAGTTCTTCATCAACGTCGCCGACAATACCTTCCTCGATTTCACCGCAACGACGGCGCAGGGCTGGGGTTACTGCGTGTTCGGGCGTGTCGTGGAAGGCGCCGAGGTGGTGGACCGCATCAAGGGCGTCAAGACCGGCCGCAAGGGCGTGCACCAGGACGTGCCGCTCGAGGACGTGGTCATCGAGCGCGCCGAGGTAGCCTGACCGAAAATGCACAGCATTTTCGTCTCCGACCTTCACCTCACTCCCGAGCGCCCGCAGGCCAGCCAGATTTTCTTCGAGTTCGTCCAGGGTCCCGCCGCGCAGGCGGGGGCGCTCTACGTCCTCGGCGACCTGTTCGAGTACTGGGTGGGTGACGACGACCTGGGCGATCCCTACAACGCCGCGGTCGCCGACGCATTGCGCGCGTTGAGTGGCAGGGGCGTCGCGCTTTCATTCATGCACGGCAACCGCGATGTGCTGGTCGGACAGGCGTTCGCGGAACGCTGCGGCGCGCAGTTGATTGCGGATCCCCTACTGCTCGACCTCCATGGCACGAAGACGCTCCTCATGCACGGCGACACGCTGTGCACGGACGACGTCGACTATCAGAAGTTCCGCGTCTACGCGCACGACCCGGACAACCAGCGCAAATTCCTCGCCCAGCCGCTCGCGGAGCGCCGCAAGCAGATTATCGGTTTCCGCGCGGAGAGCGAGAAGAGCAAGGCCGGGAAAGCGGCGGAGATCATGGATGTGGCGCCCGCCACCGTGGACCAGACGCTGCGGGCATTCGGCTTTCCCCGGCTCATCCACGGCCACACGCACCGGCCCGCGCGGCACGTGCACGTCGTGGACAGCCACGCCTGCGAGCGCTGGGTGCTCACCGATTGGTACGGCCGCGCCGGCTACCTGCGCTGCGACGCCAGCGGCTGCACACCGGTTGCCCTTTAAGCCTGATCCACCCTGCCCTCGACGGCGTGCCGTCGCCGGGGGTTGATCCAAGTCAAGCTCAAGCGCCGGCGCGATAGGACAATGGGCTCGACGATGGAAACGATAAGAACGGACGTGGCCATACTGGGCGCCGGGGGAGCCGGGCTGCGCGCCGCGATTGCTCTCGCCGAGAACGCGCCGGGGCTGCGCATTGCATTGATCTCCAAGGTCTACCCGATGCGCAGCCACACCTGCGCGGCGGAGGGCGGCGCCGCCGGCGTCATCAAACCCGGGGACAGCCTCGAGCAGCATTTCGACGACACCGTCAGCGGCGGCGACTGGCTGTGCGACCAGGACGCCGTCGAGGCGTTCGTCGACGAGGCGCCGGGAGAACTCCTTCAGCTCGAGCACTGGGGCTGCCCGTGGAGCCGCGAGCCGGACGGCTCCGTCGCGGTGCGGCCGTTCGGGGGCATGAAGCGCGAGCGCACCTGGTACGCCGCCGACAAGTCGGGTTTCCATATCCTGCACACCCTGTTCCAGACTTCGCTCAAGCACGCCTCCATCCGGCGCTTCGACGAGTATTTCGCCACCGATCTCCTGGTGGACGACGGCCGCTGCCAGGGGCTCACCGCGATCGAGATGCGCACCGGACAGCTCAAGCTCTTCCAGGCGCCGGCGGTCATCATCGCGACCGGCGGGGCCGGGCGCATGTTCCGGTTCAACACCAACGGCGCGATCAAGACCGGCGACGGCATGGCGATGGCCTACCGGGCCGGGGTGCCGCTCAAGGACATGGAGTTCGTGCAATACCACCCGACCGGGCTGCCGAGCACGGGCATATTGCTGACCGAGGGTTGCCGCGGCGAAGGCGGCATCATGCTCAACCGGCACGGGCGCCGCTATCTCCAGGATTACGGCATGGGACCGGAGACCCCCGTCGGCCGGCCGGTGCTGAAGACGATGGAGCTCGGCCCGCGCGACCGCCTGTCCCAGGCGTTCTGGCACGAGCAGAAGAAAGGCAACACGGTCGAGACGCCGTGGGGCGACTGCGTGCTGCTCGATATGCGCCACCTCGGCGAGAAGCTGATCGACGAGCGCCTGCCCTTCGTGCGCGAGCTGGCGACGAGCTACCTCGGCAAGGATCCGGTGACGGACCTCGTTCCGGTGCGGCCGACGGTGCATTACATGATGGGCGGCATCCACACGGATATCGCGGCGGCGACGCCCCTGCCGGGATTGTTCGCGGCAGGAGAATGCGCGTGCGTGAGCATCAACGGCGCCAACCGCCTCGGCTCGAACTCGCTCACCGACCTGCTGGTTTTCGGGCGGCGGGCCGCCCTCAGCGCGCTCGATTACGTGCGCGCGGCGCCGCGTGTCGCGAACGAAGCCACCCTGGCAGCACTCGCCAAGGCGGCGCAGACGCGCATGCGCCTGCTGTTCGAGAAAACGGGCGGAACCGAATCCATTGCCGGGCTGCGCGCGAAAATGATGGATATCATGGAAGAGCAGGCCGGCATCTACCGCACCGGGGACGGCCTGGAGAAGGCCCGCGCGGCGCTGAACGAGCTGCGCCGCCGCCATGCCGGCATCGAGCTCAACGACAAGACCAATGTCTACAACACCGAATGGCTGCAGTGCCTGGAGCTGAAATCCCTGCTCGATTGCGCGGAAGCCGTGGTCGCCGCCGCACTGGCACGGCGTGAGTCGCGCGGCGCCCATCAACGCCTCGACTACACCGAGCGCGACGATCGCAATTATCTCAAGCACTCCCTCGCCCACCATCACCCGACCGACGCGCCCCGCATCGGCACCCTCGACGTGGTGATCACCCGCTCCCAGCCCGGGGTGCGGGATTATTCGGGAGCGCATCGATGAGCGAGCGGCGGATCGAGCTGGAAGTGCTGCGCTACAGCCCCGAGCGGGATCGAGAGCCCCGCTTCCAGTCCTATACGGTACCCTGCCTGGACGAATGGGTAGTGCTCGACGCCCTGAACCACGTGAAGGACCATCTCGACACGACCTTGAGCTACCGCTGGTCGTGCCACATGGCGGTGTGCGGAAGCTGCGGCATGATGGTGAACGGGGAGCCGACGCTCGCGTGCAAGGCGTTCGTGAGGGACTATCCCGACCGCATCCGGGTCGAGCCGCTCGCCAACTTCCCGATCGAGCGCGACCTGGTCACCGTCATGGACGATTTCATGGAGAAGCTCGCGCGCGTCAAGCCGTGGCTGATCCCGGGCGAAGACAAGACGCTGGGCTCCGGGGAACACCGGCAGACGCCGGCCGAGCTCAAGCGCTTCAAGCAGTACACGATGTGCATCAACTGCATGCTGTGCTACTCCGCGTGCCCGGAATACGGACTCGTGCCTGAATTCCTGGGACCGGCCGCGATCGCGCTCGCCCACCGCTACAACCTGGATTCGCGCGACGGCGGGCGCGCCGAGCGGCAGGAGATCATCGCCCGGGACGAGGCGGTCTGGCAGTGCTCGTTCGTCGGGGCCTGCTCCGAGGTCTGCCCCAAGCACGTCGATCCGGCGGGCGCGCTGCAGCAGGTGAAGCTCGCGAGCACCGTGGATTGGTACCGGGAGCACCTGCTGCCGTGGGTGAAGAAATGAGCCGCAGGCCGTACGTCCGCGAGATGCCGACGACGCATTGGTTCCTGCGGCAACCGCGCTACCTGCGCTACATGGCCCGCGAAGTGACCTGCGTTTTCATCGGCGCCTATGCCGTGCTGCTGGTGATCGCGCTCGCGCGGCTGGCGGAGGGCCGCGAGGCCTACGAAGGGTTCCTGCGGGCGCTGGGAAGTACCGCGGGCATCGCGTTCCAGGTCGTGGTTCTCGCGTTCGCGCTCTATCACACGGTCTCGTGGTTCAGCGTCACCCCCAAGGCGATGCCGATCCAGCGCGGCGAGGAATTCGTCCCCGGGGGAGTCATCATTGGCGCCCATTACGCCGGGTGGATCGCCCTCTCGATCGTCGTGCTGGTCCTGGCCGGAGTGCTCTGACATGCCCAAGTCGAACAAGCCGATCGTCTGGGGATTGTTCGCAGCCGGGGGCACGGTCACGGCATTCATCACGCCGGTGCTCGTCGTGCTGACGCTGCTCGCTGCTGCCGGACACGTCCCCGACCTCCTGACCTACGACCGGCTGCACGCGTTCGCGGCCCATTGGATCGGCAAGGCGGTGCTGTTCGGCATCGTGTTCCTGTCGCTGTGGCACGCCGCCCATCGCCTGCGCATCACGCTGCACGATTTCGGAATCCGCGGTGACGCGCTGGTCGCCGTCGTGGTATACCTCTTCGCGGCAGCGGGTAGCGTGGCAAGCGCCGTCACCCTGCTGCGGATATGAACCCATGAAAAGAACAGCAGTCCCGTTGCCCCGCTACCTGGAGCAGACCTACTGGTGGGCGTACCTCCATCCGCAGGGCGTTCGCCTGTTCGAACGCCAGTGGCTGGTCAACCTCATCCTGTGGGGCAATTACCGCAAACTGCGCGACGCCGCCCTCGCGGCAATGGGGACGCCGATCGACGGCAACGTCCTCCAGGTCGCCTGTGTCTATGGGGACTTCACGGAGCAGTTGGCGCGGCGCCTGGGCGGCACGGCGCGGCTCGATGTGGTGGACGTCGCCCCGGTCCAGCTGGACAACCTGCGCCGGAAAATCGGCTCGCGCCCGGGCGTGACGCTGCACCACCGCGACTCGGCCAACCTCGGGTTCCGGGATGCAAGTTACGACCGGGTGATCCTGTTCTTCCTGCTGCACGAACAGCCCGACCACGCCCGCGCCCGGACGGTCGAGGAAGCGCTGCGGGTGGTCCGGCCGGGCGGCAAGGTCGTCTTCGTCGACTATCACCGGCCGGCCCGCGGCAATCCGTTCCGCTACCTCATGCAGCCCGTGCTGACGCTGCTCGAGCCTTTTGCCATGGATCTGTGGCTCAATGACATCGCCAGCTGGTTGCCGCCCGCCGTGCGGCCGGCCGCGATCGAGAAGCGGACCTACTTCGGCGGGCTCTACCAGAAAGTCGTCATCACCCGCTGAGCGCCTGCTGGAAATCGCCCACCAGGTCGTCGCTGTCCTCGATGCCGATCGACAGCCGGACCAGCGAATCGACGATGCCCATCTCGGCGCGGCGCTCCGGCCCCATTTCCCAGTAAATGGTGTGGGCGATCGGTATCGCGAGCGTCCGGTTGTCGCCCAGGTGGCTGGATGAGATCACCAGCTTCAGCCGGTTGAGGAAGTCGAAGCAGTCGATGCCGTCCGCCAGCTCGATGCTCATCAACGCGCCGTAGGTCTTGAACAGCTCGCCGGCGAGCTGGTGCTGCGGGTGATCTTCGAGCCCCGGGTAGTAGACCTTCTTCACCTTCGGGTGCCGGGCGAAAAAGCGCGCGAGCTGCAGCGCGTTGGCGGAGGCCCTTTCCATCCGCAGCGCCAGCGTCTCGGCGCCGGTCGCCAGGCGGTGCGCGACTTCGGCTGCCAGCGTGCCGCCCACGTCGCGCAGGCCCTTCTTGCGGATCTGCAATATGCCCCACTGTGCGGCATTGGCCGTCTTGTAGTTGTCGTAGATGTTCGGAAAGCGCGTCCAGTCGTAGAGGCCGGTGTCGGTCACCGCGCCACCCAGCGCATTGCCGTGACCGCCGATGTACTTGGTCAACGAATTGATGATGAGCCCGGCCCGGTTCTGCTTGGGCCGGTACAGGTAGGGTGACGTCATCGTGTTGTCCACGATATAGAGCAGACCGCGGCTCGCGCAGAGCTCGCCGATGCGCGCCAGGTCGGCGATCTGGGTGCACGGATTGGCGATGGTCTCGACGAAAACGAGCCGCGTGTCGGGCCGGATGGCCCGCGCCACGTTCTCCACGCGGGTCGCGTCGACATAGCTGATCTCGCAGCCCAGGGTACTGAGAGTGCCGAACAGGCTGTTGGTGTTACCGAACAGGAACGAGCTCGAAACGACGTGATCGCCCGTGCGCAGCAGCGCGATGAACGTGGCGGCGATGGCGGCCATGCCGGTGCTGAAGGAGGCGGTGGCAATCCCGTCCTCCATCTTGCTGATCTTCGCTTCCAGCGCGGCCGTGGTGGGATTGCCCTGCCGGCCGTAGACGTAGCCGGGCGCCTCGCCCTTGAACACCTTCGCCAGCTCGCGCGCATCGGGATAGCCGTACGCCACGGCAGCGTGCATCGGCTTGTGCACCGCGTAATGCTCGATCGGCGACTCGAGGTCGGAATGCAGGATCGTGGTCGTGAATCCGCGCTTCATGATGCTCGCTCCATCCAGCGGAACCGCGCCCCCGGCAGGCGGCCCCGAAAACAAAAAACCCGGCCAGCTAACGCGGACCGGGTTCTCCGTCGCTTTAGCTGCACTTTTAACGCGCCCGCAAGCTGAACCTCAAATCGGCGCGGAACGAAACTTACACTGCACGGCGAAAATTGTCAAACCTCGCCCTCCAGATGCAAGAGCGGACAGCGTCGTTCACTCGACAAGCTCGAGCCCCAGATCCAGCTGCGCGCTCGCGGCCGCGGCCATGTCGGCCATCTTCGCGCCGTCGCGCCGCTGGGCCTCCACGCCGTCGAGATACTCCTTCGTCACGTCGCCGGTCACGTAGACGCCGCTGAAGCAGGAGTCCTCGAAGTTGACGACCTTCGGATTGACGCTGCGCACGTCCTCCCGCAGCGCGTCCAGGTCCTGGTAGATCAGCTCGTCGCAGCCGACCTCGCGCGCGATCTCGGCTTCGCTCCTGCCGCAGGCAATCAGCTCCTCGCGCGTGGGCATGTCGATGCCGTAGACGTTGGGATAGCGCACCGGCGGCGCGGCGGAGGCGAAAAACACCCGGCGCGCGCCGGACTCGCGCGCCATCTGGACGATCTCGCGGCTGGTGTTGCCGCGCACGATCGAGTCGTCCACCAGCAGCACGTTCTTGCCGCGGAACTCCATCGCGATCGAATTGAGCTTCTGGCGCACCGACTTCCGGCGCATTCCCTGCCCGGGCATGATGAAGGTGCGGCCGATGTAGCGGTTCTTGATGAAGCCCTCGCGGTACGGGAGGTTGAGCTGTTTCGACAGCTCCATCGCGGCCGGCCGGCTCGAGTCCGGAATCGGGATCACGACGTCGATGTCGAGGTGGCGATACTGGCGGCGGATCTTCTCGGCCAGGCTCTCGCCCATGCGCAGCCGCGTCTCGTAGACCGAGATGCCGTCGATCACCGAGTCCGGCCGCGCGAGGTAGACAAACTCGAAGATGCACGGGTTGAGCGAGGCGTTGGGCACGCACTGGCGGCTGTAGAAAGTGCCGTCGGGGTCGATCAGGATGGCCTCCCCCGGCGCGACGTCGCGCACCACCTGGAAGCCCAGCGCGTCGAGCGCCACGCTCTCCGAGGCCACCATGTACTCGGTGCCGCTCTCGGTCTCGGCGCGGCCGAAGACGAGCGGCCGGATGCCGTGGGCGTCGCGGAAGGCGAGCAGCCCGTAGCCGGCGATCATCGCCACCACGGCGTAAGCGCCGCGACAGCGGCGGTAGACGCCGGAGGCTGCCGCGAAGATGGTCGCGGCGTCGAGCTTGTAGTTGGTGGCGCCCTCCTGCAGTTCGTGCGCGAGCACGTTCAGCAGCACTTCCGAGTCGGAGTTGGTGTTGACGTGCCGGAGGTCCTGCCGGAACAGCTCCTGCTTCAGCTGCTCGGTATTGGTCAGGTTTCCGTTGTGACCGAGAACGATGCCGAACGGCGAGTTGACGTAGAACGGCTGTGATTCCGCCGCCGACCACGCCGAGCCCGCCGTGGGATAACGCGTGTGGGCGATACCGGAGAACCCCGCCAGCGCGCGCATGTTCCGGGTGCGGAACACGTCGCGCACCATGCCGGGGCCCTTGTGCATGTGGAAGGTGGGGCCCTCCGCCGTGACGATGCCGGCCGCGTCCTGGCCGCGGTGCTGCAGCACCATCAGCCCGTCATAGAGCAGCTGGTTGACCGGGTTCTTGGCGACGACCCCGACTATCCCGCACATCGCGCGCTCTCAGTCCCAGTAGCCACTAATCGTAAGTGATGCGTTGCGACAGGTCCGCCGGCAGCCAGGTCTTGATGCTCCCGGCAAACGCGACCAGCGGATCGCTCAATACCGCGTTGCGCCACACCGGCTGACGGGGCAGCGACGTCAGCCCCGCCAACAATACCAGAATCATCACCACCAGCACGCCCCGCGTCAAACCGAAGACACCCCCCAACAGGCGGTCTTCCATGCCGAGACCGGCGCTTTTTACCAGTTTGGAGGCCAGAATGGCAAGCACGCTTACCGCAATCAGCACCACCATGAAGACCGCCACGAAACCGGCCAGGAACCGCAGCGTCTCGGTGGGTATCGCCTCCGGCATCCACGATGCAGCCTCCCCGGCCAGCACGTTCGCGGCGAGAAACGCCATCACCCAGGCGGCGAGCGCCAGCACCTCGCGCACCAGGCCCCTGATCAAGCTGAGCAGAACCGACAACCCGACAATGACGACAACGGCGAGATCAAAAAGGGTCATCTCGTGGTGATGTTGCCGTTCATTCCGAGCGCCTTCAGCTGCCCGCGCGCCTTCTCCGCGGCCGCGCGCGTGGCAAACGGGCCCGCCCGCACCCGCGTCACGTCCCCCTTCGCGGTCTTGACCACCTCGGTATAGGACTTGATGCCCGCGGCGGCGATTCTCTGCTGCATGCTCTTCGCCTTCGCGGCGTCGGCGAGCGCGATTACCTGCACCACGAACTGTCCTGCCGCCGGCTTGGGCCTGGCGGCGGGCCTGGCCGTCTTCGTCGCGGGCCTGGCGGGCGCCGCGGCGGCCGGCTTGGCCGGCGCGACGGGTTCCGGCCCGGCTTTCGGCGCGGGCGCTTCCTTGAGTGATTCCGTGGCTGGCGCCGGCGCCACGCCGACGGCAGGCGGTGGCGTGTCCGCCGGCTTGGCTACCGGCGCTTTCGATGCCGCCCTGGAGTCCGGCGCCGCGGGAAGCGGCACCACCCGGGACGTGAAAACCCCCGAATCGGGAGACGGAATCTGGACTGAGACTTCCTGGCGGGGCGGGCGGGGCTCCGAATCGAGCACCATCGGCAGCACGACCACGAAGGCGGTTACCAGCACGATGGCGCCGATCAGGCGCCGCCTTGCGCGTCGCTTAAGCTGGTGCTCTTCGTCGCTGATCGTTCGCGCCATCTGCCGCCGTTACCCCGCCGTCCGTCTGCCGCAATGGCCTTCGGATCACCCGGGTCTATTCCCTGGCGCGGGATGCTCGCAATTGCATCACCGCGGCCACGGTGTAAAACGATCCGAACACCAGAATTCTATCATTTTCCGTCGCCTTATCGCAGGCTTGCGCGTAGGCGGCGGCAACGGTGTCGCACGGCGTGACCGTGCCGACCGCGGCGCCAGCCAGCACCTTGCCCACCTCGTCGACAGGCGCGCCACGCGGGCCACCCAGGCCGGCGATGAACCAGTGCCCGACGCGTGACCCCAGCGCGGCGACGACGCCGGCGATGTCCTTGTCCTTCAGCATCGCGAACACGGCCAGCGTGCGTCCCCCGCCGCCCATGGCATCGAGGCTCGCGGCGAGCGCTCGCGCCGCCTGCGGATTGTGCGCGACGTCGAGTATCACGGCCGGCCGCCCCGGCAGGACCTGGAAACGGCCAGGATTCTCCGCCTGCAGCAGGCCCGCGCGGATATCGTTCATGGTCACCGGCAGGCGTTCGCGCAGGCACTCGAGCGCGGTGAGTGCCGCCGCCGCGTTTCCGAGCTGGCACGTCCCGCGGAGCGCCGGGTGCGGCAGCGCATTGCGTTTGCCGCGAGGACCCCAGTACTGCCACTGCCGCGCCTGCGGCGTGGCGCCGAAGTCGGTGCCGATCCTCAGCAGTTGCGCCCCGATCTCCTCCGCGTGGCGCGTGAGGCTTGCCGGAGGCGCGGGATCGGCGCACACGGCCGGCCGGCCGCGGCGGAATATGCCCGCCTTTTCGCGCCCGATCGCCTCGCGGTCCCCACCCAGGAAATCCACATGGTCGATATCCACGGTGGTGACCACGGCGCAGTCGGCGTCGAACGCATTGACCGCGTCGAGCCGGCCGCCGAGCCCGACCTCCAGCACCGCGGCGTCGACGCGCTGTTTGGTGAACAGCCAGGCTGCGGCCAGAGTCCCGTACTCGAAATAGGTGAGGGCCACGTCACGCCTCTCCCGCTCGACGGCGGCAAGGCCCCGCACCAGTTCCTCGTCGGGGGCTTCGGCGCGCCCGACGCGCACGCGCTCGTTGTAGCGCAGCAGGTGCGGCGAGGTATAGCACCCGATGCGGTAGCCGGCATGGTGCAGGATGGACTCCAGCATCGCGCAGACCGAGCCCTTGCCGTTGGTCCCGCCGACCGTGATGATCGGGAAGGCCGGGTCGAGACCGAGCGCCTGCTTCACGCTTTGCACCCGATCGAGCCCGAGCGCTATCGCCTGCGGGTGCTGCCGCTCGATGTATTCGAGCCAGCCCGCGAGCGATGTCGGCACCGGACTCATGGTGCCCGGCTGGAAAGACTCATGCTGCCGGCGGCAGCCTGAGCAGCATCGTCAGCATGGCGGCGAGCCGGTCGCGCATCTCGCGCCGGTCCACGATCAGGTCGATCGCGCCGTGCTTGAGGAGAAACTCGGAGCGCTGGAAGCCTTCCGGCAGCGTCTCGCGCATGGTTTGCTCGATGACTCGCGGCCCGGCGAAGCCGATCAGCGCGCCGGGCTCCGCGATCACGACGTCCCCGATCATGGCAAAGCTCGCCGATACCCCGCCCATCGTGGGATCGGTCAGCACGCTGATGAATGGCAGCCGCTCGTGCGCGAGCTGCGTGACCGCCGCGCAGGTCTTGGCCATCTGCATGAGCGAGAGCAGGCCCTCCTGCATGCGCGCGCCGCCGCTCGCGGTGATGCAGATGCAGGGCAGCCGCTGCTCGAGACAGGCCTGCACGCCGCGCACGAAGCGCTCCCCCACCACCGAGCCCATCGAGCCGCCGAGGAAGCCGAACTCGAAGGCGGCCGCGACCACCGGGATGGTCTTGATCGAGCCCTGCATCACCACCAGGGCGTCCTCTTCGGAGGTCTCGTTGCGCGCCTCCTCGAGCCGCTCGAGGTAGCGCCGGCTGTCCTTGAACTTGAGGCTGTCCACCGGCGCAACCTCGGCGCCGATCTCGTAGCGCCCCTCGCGGTCGAGCAGAACATCGAGCCGCTCGCGCGCCGAGATGCGATTGTGGTGCGAGCACTTGGGGCAAACGTGGAGATTCTTCTCGAGGTCGGCGCGGTAGAGCACCGCTTCGCACGATTCGCACTTGCTCCACAGCCCTTCCGGCACCACCTTCCGCGGGCTGCCGGCGTCGCGCTTGATCTTGGGCGGGAGCAGTTTCTGCAGCCAGCTCATGGGGTCTCCGCGCGCCCGCTCACGCTTTCACCGCCGACAGGCTGTCGAGCCCCTCGCGTATGGGCGCGAGAAACCGCGCTACCCGGGCGAGGACCTGGTCGCGGGGCGCCTTCTCGATCTCCTGGATCAGCGCGCTGCCGATGACCACCGCGTCGGCGACCGCGCCTACCGCGCACGCACTCTGCGCATCGCGGATGCCGAAACCCACGCCCACCGGCAGCCGCACGAAGCCGCGGACATGCTTGACCCGTGCGGCGACGTCGGAAATATCGATATTGGCGGCCCCGGTCACGCCCCGCAACGATACGTAATACAGATAGCCGCGCCCGAGCTTCGCCACTTGCGCCAGCCGCTCGTCAGTCGTGGTCGGCGAGAGCAGGAAGATCATGTCAAGCCCCCTCTCGTCGAGCATCGCAACCAGCGGCCGCGCCTCCTCGGGTGGGTCGTCCACGACCAGAACGCCATCGGCGTCGGCCGCTCTGGCCGCATCGGCGAAGCGTTCGGCGCCCATCGCCTCGATCGGGTTGGCGTAGCCGAACACCACGACCGGCGTCGTGCGGTCGGTCTTGCGGAACTCGGCGACATAGCCCAGCACGATCCGGAGCGATACGCCGTGCTTCAGCGCCCGCTCGCTCGAACGCTGGATCACCGGGCCGTCGGCCATCGGATCGGAGAACGGCACGCCCAGTTCGATGACATCGCACCCGGCCCTGGCGAGCGCGTGCATCAGCGGCACGGTGAGCTGCGGGTCGGGGTCGCCCGCCGTGATGAAGGGAATGAGGGCTTTCTTGCCCTGCTTCTTGAGCGCGTCGAATGTGGCGGCGATGCGGGACATCAGAATTTGATGCCGGACTTTTCCGCCACGGTGTGCATGTCCTTGTCGCCGCGCCCGGAGAGGTTGATGAGCAGGATCTGGTCCTTCCTCATGCGCGGGGCCATCTTGGCGGCGTAGGCGAGCGCATGCGCCGACTCGAGCGCGGGCATGATGCCTTCGAGGCGGCACAGGTCGTGGAACGCCTGCAACGCCTCGGCGTCGGTCACGGAGACATACTCGGCGCGCCCGCTGTCCTTCAACCAGGCGTGCTCGGGGCCGACGCCGGGATAGTCGAGCCCGGCCGAGATGGAGTGCGTCTCGATGATCTGGCCGTTCTCGTCCTGCAGCAGGTAGGTGCGGTTGCCGTGCAGCACGCCGGGCTTGCCCGTGCACAGCGTTGCCGCGTGCTTGCCGCTCTCCAGCCCCTCGCCAGCCGCCTCCACCCCGATCAGCCGCACTTTCTCATCCGCGATATAAGGATGGAATATGCCCATCGCGTTGGAGCCGCCGCCGACGCAGGCGAGTATGGCGTCGGGCTGGCGCCCGGCGAGCTCCAGCATCTGCTCCCTCGCCTCGCGCCCGATCACGGACTGGAAGTCCCGCACCATCATCGGGTACGGATGGGGTCCGGCGACCGTGCCGATGATGTAGTAAGTGTTCTCCACGTTCGTCACCCAGTCGCGCATCGCCTCGTTCAGCGCGTCCTTGAGCGTCTTCGAGCCGCTCTCCACCGGCACGACCGTGGCGCCGAGCAGCTTCATGCGGTAGACGTTCTGCACCTGCCGCCTGACGTCCTCCGTGCCCATGTAGACCACGCACTCCATGCCGTAGCGCGCGGCGATGGTGGCCGCCGCCACGCCGTGCATGCCGGCGCCGGTCTCCGCGATGACGCGCCGCTTGTCCATGCGCCGCGCGAGCAGCGCCTGGCCGATGACGTTATTGATCTTGTGCGCGCCGGTGTGGTTCAAGTCCTCGCGCTTGAGGTAGACCTGGGCGCCGCCGAACCGCTCCGACCAGCGCCGCGCGTGGTACACCGGGCTCGGGCGCCCGACATAGTGCTTGAGCTCGTAGGCGAATTCGGCCTGGAATTCGGGATCGTTCCGGTAGCGGGCGTACGCGGCCTTCAGCTCGTCGAGCGCCTGCATGAGCGTCTCGGCGACGAATACCCCGCCGTAGGGCCCGAAATGCCCGCCCGCATCGGGGAGGTCAACCATCCGCATTGCGCACCCCCTTGATGAACGCCGCGATCTTCGCGGCGTCCTTTACGCCCTTCGCGGACTCGACGCCGCTCGACACGTCCACCGCGCTTGGCCGCACGCGGCGCACGGCATCGGCGACGTTCTCCGCGGTCAGGCCGCCTGACAGTATGACCGGCAGCGGCAAGCCGCCCGGGATCAGGCTCCAGTCGAAGGCGGCGCCGCTGCCGCCATGCAACCCTTCGACGTAGCTATCGAGCAGCAGCGCCTTGGCGTCGTGATAATCCCGCGCGTATTGTAGCAAATCCACTCCCGGCCTCATCCGCACCGTCTTGACGTAGGGCCGCCCGAACTGGCGGCAATACTCGGGCGTTTCCGCGCCGTGGAGCTGCAGCATTTGCACCGGCGCCTGGCCGAGCGCCACGCGCACCTCGCCCGCCGGCGCATCCACGAATAGCCCCACTGTCGTGATGAACGGCGGCAGCACGCGGATGATCTCCGCGGCCCGCGCCGGCGCGACGCAGCGCGGGCTCGGCCCGTAGAACACGAGCCCGATCGCGTGCGCGCCGGCGCGCGCAGCCGCCAGGGCATCTTCCACCCGCGTGATGCCGCAAATCTTGACCGCCGTCGCCATACTTTCGTGACTCGTTGCTCGTTGCTGGTGATTCGACTATATCGCGCTTCCGTTGCCCATATCGATTAGCGAACGGCGCGGCGCTTCAGGCAGACCCCAGCGCGGCTCGTAGATCACCCGGAACAGATACAGACCGGCGGCCTCGAAGGTCGGAGCGGCGCGGCTG
>Ga0156023_1119_pt1 | contig 15148 bp, 30 predicted proteins | sample RifCSPlowO2_02_FD_107677 | JGI IMG/M metagenome (GOLD analysis project Ga0156023, IMG submission 107677) | Betaproteobacteria bacterium RIFCSPLOWO2_02_FULL_67_26
CAACGTGTCGATCACGGTGGCGCTGATCCAGCCGATCGCGATGGAGGAGGGGCTGCGCTTCGCGATCCGCGAGGGCGGCAAGACGGTCGGCGCCGGAGTCGTGGCGAAGGTTATCGAATAACGGTGAATCGTGAGTCGTGACTCGGCTCACCCATCACAACTCACGAATCACGGGGTAAAAAATGGCAGTCAAAAGTCAGAAGATCCGCATCCGGTTGAAGGCGTTCGACTACCGCCTGATCGACCAGTCGGCGCTCGAGATCGTGGACACCGCCAAGCGCACCGGCGCGGTGGTGAAGGGTCCGGTGCCGCTGCCGACGCGCAAGCAGCGCTTCGACCTGCTGCGCTCGCCGCACGTGGACAAGAAATCGCGCGAGCAGCTGGAGATCCGCACCCACCTGCGGCTGATGGACATCATCGATCCCACCGACAAGACGGTGGACGCGCTGATGAAGCTCGATCTTCCGGCCGGCGTCGACGTCGAGATCAAGCTGTAAGGATTCAGGATCAAGGATCTAGAATATGAGTTTGGGACTAGTGGGGCGCAAGGTCGGCATGACGCGCGTGTTCACCGATGATGGCGACACCATCCCGGTGACCGTGGTGGACGTGTCGAACAACCGCGTGACCCAGATCAAGACGCCGGAAACCGACGGCTACAGCGCGGTGCAGGTCGCGTACGGCAAGCGGCGCGCAAGCCGGGTCAACAAGGCCGCTGCGGGGCACTTCGCCAAGGCGGCGGTGGAAGCCGGCCATATCCTGAAGGAGTTCCGCGTCAAGACGGACGAAATCGCCGATCTCAAGGTGGGCGGCGCGGTCGGTGCGGACATCTTCAAGGTCGGGCAGAAGGTGGACGTTTCCGGCACCACGCAGGGCAAGGGATTCGCCGGGGTCATCAAGCGCCATCATTTTTCCTCCAACCGCGCGAGCCACGGCAATTCGGTCTCACATAACAAGCCCGGCTCGATCGGCCAGAACCAGGACCCCGGCCGGGTCTTCCCCGGCAAGCGCATGGCCGGCCATCTGGGCGCCGCGCGCAGCACCGTGCAGAACGTCGAGGTTGTCCGGGTCGACGCCGGCCGCCAGCTGCTCCTGATCCGGGGCGCGCTGCCGGGTTCGCGCGGCGGCGACGTAACGGTCAAGCCGACCACCCGTGCGGCGCGGCCGGTGGCAGTGGCCGCCCCGGCGCCCAAGGCCGCCGCGAAGCCGGCGAAATGACCGGTGAAATGAGGGACGCGATGGAACTCCAGGTCATCAACGAGCAGGGCAAGCCCTCGGCCAAGGTCGCGGCCTCGGACAATGCTTTCGGGCGCGACTACAACGAGGCGCTGGTCCACCAGCTCATCACCGCGTATCTCGCCAACGCGCGCCAGGGCACGCGCAAGCAGAAGGCGCGCGGGGAAATCAACAAGTCGAACAAGAAGCCATGGAAGCAGAAGGGCACGGGGCGCGCGCGCGCCGGCCGGGCGTCTTCACCGCTGTGGCGCGGCGGCGGGAAGGTCTTCCCCAATTTGCCGGACGAGAACTTCAGCCACAAGCTGAACCGCAAGATGTACCGCGCGGGCGTGTGCTCGATCCTGTCCCGGCTCGCGCGCGAGGACCGGCTGGCGGTGGTCGAGAAATTCACGCTGGACGGTCCCAGGACCAAGGCCCTGGCGGCAAAGCTGAAGGGCATGGGGCTCGACGACGTGCTGATCATCACCGACAGCGTCGACGACAACCTGCGGCTCTCGTCGCGCAACCTGCCCAAGGTCGACGTGGTGACGGCCGGCGCGGCGGACCCGCTGTCCCTCCTGCGCCACGCCAAGGTGCTGGTGACCCGGGGCGCCGTCGCCAGGATCGAGGAGTTGCTGGCATGAGCGTCGCCGCCCCCAACGCACAGCAGCAGGCGCGCCTGATGCAGGTGATCCTGGCGCCGGTGATCTCCGAGAAAAGCACCTTCGTCGCGGACAAGAACCGGCAGGTCGTGTTCCGCGTCGACTCCCGCGCGACCAAGCCGGAAATCAAGGCGGCGGTCGAGTTCATGTTCAAGGTCGAGGTGCAGTCGGTGACCGTGACCAACGTGCGCGGCAAGGAGAAGCGCTTCGGGCAGTTCCTCGGGCGCCGCAATCACTGGAAGAAGGCCTACGTCTGCCTGAAGCCGGGGCAGGAAATCAACTTTGCCGAGCAGGCGGAGGCGAAATAATGCTGGTCAAGATCAGACCCATCACGCCCGGCCAGCGCCAGCAGGTCCGCGTCGTCAATCCCGACCTGCACAAGGGCGGGCCGGTGCCGCACCTCGTCGAGCGCAAGAAAAAGAGAGGTGGCCGCAACATGCATGGCGAAATCACCATGCGCCACCAGGGCGGCGGCCACAAGCAGCTCTACCGGAAAGTCGATTTCAAGCGCGACAAGGACGGCATCACGGCGAAGGTCGAGCGCCTGGAGTACGACCCGAACCGCAGCGCGTTCCTCGCGCTGCTGTGCTATGCCGACGGCGAGCGGCGTTACATCGTCGCGCCGAAGGGCGTCGGCGCGGGCGCGCAGCTCGTTTCAGGGCCGGAAGCGCCGATCAAGTCCGGCAACACGCTGCCGCTGAGGAACATTCCGGTCGGCACCACCATCCATTGCATCGAGATGCTGCCTGGCAAGGGCGCGCAGCTGGCGCGCGCCGCCGGCGCCTCGGTGCAGCTGCTCGCGCGGGAAGGCGACTACGCCCAGGTCCGGCTGCGGTCGGGCGAAATCCGCAAGGTGCACATCAACTGCCGCGCCACCATCGGCGAGGTCGGCAACGAGGAGCATTCGCTCGAATCCATCGGCAAGGCGGGCCGCGTGCGCTGGCGCGGCATCCGTCCCACGGTACGCGGCGTCGCGCAGAATCCCGTCGATCACCCGCATGGCGGCGGCGAGGGCAAGAAGTCCTCGGCGCGCGACCCGGTCTCCCCGTGGGGCACGCTGTCGAAAGGCTACAAGACGCGCAAGAACAAGCGGACCGACGCGATGATCATCCGCCGCCGCAACGCCAAGATCGTCGGAGGCTAATTCATGGCACGCTCGATCAAGAAGGGGCCGTTCGTGGACCTTCACCTCATGAAGAAGGTGGAATCGGCCCAGAAGACCAACGACAAGCGCCCGATCAAGACCTGGTCGCGACGCTCGACCATCTTGCCCGACTTCGTGGGCCTCACCATTGCCGTGCACAACGGCAGGCAGCACGTGCCGGTTTACGTCACCGAGAACATGGTCGGCCACAAGCTGGGCGAGTTCTCGCACACCCGCATCTTCAAGGGCCACTCCAAGGCCGGCTCCGCGCAGGCCGCGGCGGCGGCTGCGGCTGCAGCGGCGACCGGAGACCGGAAGTCGTCGGCCACGGCGGCGCCTGGCGCGGCCCCGGCCGCAGCGCCGGCGGCCCCGGCGGCGGCAAAGGCGTAAGGACGGGCCAATGAACACGATTGCCAAGCTGCGCGGCGTCCGCCTCTCGGCCCAGAAGGGCCGGCTGGTGGCGGACTTGATCCGCGGCAAGCCGGTGGAGCAGGCGTTGAACATCCTGCGTTTCGCCCCCAAGAAGGGCGCGGTGATCATCCGCAAGGTGCTGGAATCCGCCATCGCCAACGCCGAGCACAACGACGGCGCCGATATCGACGAGCTGAAGGTCACGAACATACTCGTCGAGCGCGGCACCTTCCTGCGCCGCTTCCGCGCGCAATCCAAGGGCCGCGGCGCGCCAATCATGAAGCCGACGTGCAATATTTTCCTGACCGTCGGCGACGGGAGAAAGTAGCAATGGGCCAGAAAATCAACCCGATCGGATTCCGGCTTGCGGTGAACCGCAACTGGGCCTCGCGCTGGTACGCCAACAACAAGAACTTCCCGGTGATGCTGCTCGAGGACATCAGGGTCCGCGAGCATCTCAAGAAGAAGCTCGCCCACGCCGCGGTGTCGCGGGTCGTGATCGAGCGCCCGGCGAAGAACGCCCGTATTACGATCTTCAGCGCGCGCCCCGGAGTGGTGATCGGCAAGAAGGGCGAGGACATCGAGTCGCTCAAGGTGGAATTGCAGAAGATGCTGGGCGTGCCGGTGCACGTCAATATCGAGGAAGTGCGCAAGCCCGAGACCGACGCCCAGCTGATCGCGGACTCCATCGCGCAGCAGCTGCAGAAACGCATCATGTTCCGCCGCGCGATGAAACGCGCCATCACCAATGCGATGCGGCTCGGCGCCCAGGGCATCAAGATCGCGAGCTCGGGGAGGCTCAACGGCATCGAGATCGCGCGCTACGAGTGGTACCGGGAAGGCCGCGTGCCCCTGCATACGCTGCGCGCGGAAATCGATTACGGGGTGTCGGAGGCGAAGACCAGCTATGGCGTCATCGGCATCAAGGTGTGGGTGTTCAAGGGCGAGGTGATGGCGAAGAGCGACCAGCCGGCGGCGGCGATCGCCGCGGCGCTCGCGGCGCCGGCCGCGACGCCTGCGGACAAGCCCGCGCCCGCCGGCGACAAGCCGAAGAAGCCGCGGGCGAGAAAGGCCCCGGCCAAGTCAGGAGCGAAGCATGCTGCAACCCGCAAGGCGTAAGTACCGCAAGGAACAGAAGGGCCGCAACCGCGGGATCGCGACCCGCGGCAACAAGGTGAGCTTTGGAGAATTCGGCCTGAAGGCGACCACGCGCGGGCGCCTCACGGCGCGCCAGATCGAGGCGGCGCGGCGCGCGATGTCGCGCCAGATCAAGCGCGGCGGCCGCATCTGGATCCGCATATTCCCGGACAAGCCGGTGTCGCAGAAGCCGGCGGAAGTGCGCATGGGCAACGGCAAGGGCAACCCCGAGTTCTGGGTGTCCGAGATCAAGCCCGGCGCGGTGCTCTACGAGATGGACGGCGTTGACGAGAAGGAGGCGCGCGAGGCGTTCCGCCTGGCGGCTTCCAAGCTGCCGCTGCGCACCACGTTCGTTTCGCGGCTGGTGGGCGGCTAGTCAAGAGGAAACAGGACGAATGAAGGCGGCCGAACTGAAGGCAAAATCACCGGACGAGCTGCAGCAGGAGCTCAATTCGCTGCTGAGGGCGCAGTTCAACCTGCGCATGCAGAAAGCCACGCAGCAGCTCACCAACACGAGCCAGCTCGGCAAGGTGCGGCGCGACATCGCGCGGGTGCGCACGGTGCTGGCCCAGAAGGGACGGGGCAAGGCATGAGCGAGAGCGCGAACAAGCGCCAGCTGACGGGGCGCGTCGTCAGCGACAAGATGAAGAAGACGGTTACCGTGCTGGTGGAGCGGCGCATGAAGCACCCGCTGTACGGGAAATACATCACGCGCTCCAGCAAGTATCACGCCCACGACGAGGCCGCCGAGTGCAAGGCGGGGGACCTCGTCCTGATCGAGGAGTGCCGCCCGATCTCCCGCACCAAGGCGTGGCGGGTGATCCAGCTGGTGCAGAAGGCGAAGATCGTCTAATTTTCTATTTTTACGTTGCGGAATCAGCGGGATAACCGTATAATCCGCAACCTTTTCGCCGCGCACCGGCAGGTGCGGCGACCGACCCGGACGGGCGCCAATACTGGCCGCAGTACGGAAACTGAGCGGCCAAGTTGGTGAAGACAGTTTAGCGAGAGAACGATGATACAAATGCAGTCCCTGTTGGACGTGGCCGACAACACCGGGGCGCGCTCGGTGATGTGCATCAAGGTGCTGGGCGGCTCGAAGCGGCGCTATGCCGGCATCGGTGACGTCATCAAGGTGAGCGTCAAGGACGCCGCGCCCCGCGGTCGCGTGAAGAAAGGCGAAGTCTACGATGCCGTGGTGGTGCGCACCGCGAAGGGCGTGCGCCGCGGCGACGGCTCGCTGATCAAGTTCGACTCGAACGCGGCGGTGCTGCTGACGCCCAAGCTCGAGCCGATCGGCACGCGCATCTTCGGGCCGGTGACACGCGAGCTGAGGACCGAGCGCTTCATGAAGATCGTCTCGCTCGCGCCGGAAGTGCTGTGACGGGCGGGGCCATGCGCAAGATCCGAAAAGGCGACGACGTCATCGTGACCACCGGGCGAGACCGGGGCAAGCGCGGCACCGTGCTGCGGATCGTGGACGCGGAGCACGTGCTGGTGGAGGGCGCGAACCGGGTGAAGAAGCACCAGCGCCCGATCCCGATGAAGGGCGTGACCGGCGGCATCATCGACCGGGAAATGCCGCTGCATATCTCGAACGTGGCGCATTACAACCCCGGCACCAAGAAGGCCGACCGCATCGGCATCCGGGTGCTGGAGGACGGCCGCCGCGTCCGCTATTTCAAGTCCAACGGCGAAGTGATCGACGCATGAGCGCAGCGAAGACCAGGGACACCAAGGACGCCAAGGGCGGCAAGGAAGCCGCCAAGGGCCAGAAGGACGCCGGCAAGGAAAACAAGGGCCAGCAGCAGGCCCGGCCCCCGAAGGAAGCCAGGCAGCAGGGCGCGCCGAGAGAGGCGCGGGAAAAGCGGCAGGATCCGAAGGATGCGCCGGAGCAGAAGGAGCCGAAGGAGCGGAAGCCGGAACGGCCCGCCCCGGTGCCGCGCCTGCAGATTCTTTATCGCGACGCCGTGGTGAAGCAGTTGATGCAGCAGTTCGGCTACACGACCGCGATGCAGGTGCCGCGCATCGAGAAGATCGTGCTCAACATGGGCGTGGGCGAGGCGGTCGCCGACAAGAAGATCATGGACAACGCCGTCTCCGACCTGACCAAGATCGCCGGCCAGAAGCCGGTCGTCACCAAGGCCCGCAAGTCGATCGCGGTGTTCAAGATCCGCGCGGGATACCCGGTCGGCTGCAAGGTGACGCTCCGCGGCCGACGCATGTACGAGTTCCTCGACCGCCTGGTGAGCGTCGCGATGCCGCGCATCCGCGATTTCCGCGGCATCTCGGGCCGCGCCTTCGACGGCCGGGGCAACTACAACATCGGCGTCAAGGAGCAGATCATCTTTCCGGAGATCGAGTACGACAAGATCGACGCGATCCGGGGCATGAACATCACCATCGCCACCACCGCGAAGAGCGACAACGAGGCAAAGGCGCTGCTGGTGGCCTTCCGCTTCCCGTTCAGGACCTAGAAGCTTACAGGGGCACACCGTATGGCAAAGACCGCAGTGATCAACCGCGACAAGAAGCGCCGCGAAACCGTCAAGAAGTTCGCCGCGCGGCGCAAGGAACTGCTGGAGACGGCGGGCAACCAGAAGCTCTCGCCGGAGGAGCGCTACGCGGCGCGCGAGAAGCTGCAGAAGCTGCCGCGCGATGCCTCCCCGGTGCGGCTCAGGAACCGCTGCGCGCTGACCGGGCGCCCGCGCGGCGTGTACCGCAAGTTCGGACTCGCGCGCGGGAAGCTCCGCTTGATCGCGCTGCACGGCGAGATCCCGGGCGTGATCAAGGCGAGCTGGTAGGAGACCGAGCATGAGCATGACCGATCCGATCGCCGACATGCTGACGCGCATCCGCAACGCCCAGGGCGCGGAGAAGCCGTCGGTGGCGATGCCTGCGAGCAAGGTGAAGGCGGCGATCGCCCAGGTGCTGAAGGACGAGGGCTACGTCGAGGACTTCGCGGTGCGCGAGCTCGAAGGCCGGCCCACGCTCGAGATCAGCCTCAAGTACTACGCCGGCAAGCCGGTAATCGAGAAAATCGAGCGGGTCAGCCGGCCGGGGCTGCGGATTTACCGCCCGAAAGACGACCTGCCGAAGGTGATGAACGGCCTCGGCGTGGCGATCGTGTCCACCTCGCGCGGGGTGATGACCGACCGCAAGGCGCGGGGCCTCGGCGTCGGCGGCGAAGTGCTGTGCATCGTGGCGTAACGGAGACCTGCAATGTCGAGAATCGGTAACGCTCCCGTCACGCTGCCCGAGAAGGTCGAGGTGGCGATCGCTCCGGGCGAGATCTCGGTGAAAGGGCCGCTCGGAACGTTGAGCCAGAAGCTCCCGCTGGAGGTCCAGGTCGAGAAGGTGGAGAACCGGCTCCAGTTCAAGGCCACGGGCAATTCGTCGCGGGCGAACGCGCTGTCGGGCACGCTGCGGGCGCTCGTCGCCAACATGGTGACCGGCGTCACCAAGGGCTTCGAGCGGCGGCTCACGCTGGTGGGCGTGGGCTACCGCGCCCAGGCGCAGGGCGACAAGCTGAACCTGACGCTGGGTTTTTCCCACCCGGTGGTGCACCCGATGCCGAAAGGCGTCAAGGTGGAGACGCCGACCCAGACCGAGATCGTGATCAAGGGCATGGACCGGCAGCAGGTCGGCCAGGTGGCGGCTGAAGTGCGCGGCTACCGCAGCCCCGAGCCGTACAAGGGCAAGGGCGTGCGCTACACCGGCGAGCAGGTCGTGATCAAGGAAACCAAGAAGAAGTAACGGGGACGACCATGTTCGACAGGAATCATCAGCGTTTGCGCAGGGCTCGCCAGACCCGCGCCAAGATCTCGGAGCTGGCGGTGGTGCGCCTGACCGTGCACCGCTCGAACAGCCACATCTACGCGCAGGTGATCGACCCGAGCGGAGCGAAGGTGCTCGCTTCCGCTTCCACGATCGAGCCGGAAGTGCGGGCGAGCGTCAAGTATGGCGGCAACGTCAAGGCGGCGGCCGAGGTCGGCCGGCGCATTGCCGAGCGGGCGAAGAAGCTCGGCATCGAGGCGGTCGCGTTCGACCGCGCGGGCTACAAGTTCCACGGCCGGGTCAAGGCGCTGGCGGAAGCCGCGCGCGCGGCCGGTCTCAAGTTCTGACGGGATCGAATCATGGCGAAACTTCAAGCATCGAAAATGCAGGGCGGCGAGGACCGCGGCGACGGGCTGCGCGAGAAAATGGTCGCGGTCAATCGCGTCACCAAGGTGGTGAAAGGCGGCCGCGTGCTCGGCTTCGCGGCGCTGGCGGTGGTGGGGGACGGCGACGGCGGCATCGGCATGGGCAAGGGCAAGGCGCGCGAGGTGCCGGTCGCGGTGCAGAAGGCGATGGAAGAAGCGCGCCGCAAGCTGGTCAAGGTGAGCCTCAAGCACGGCACGCTGCAGCACGCGGTCATCGGGCATCACGGGGCTTCCCGCGTCTACATGCAGCCGGCCTCCGACGGCACCGGCATCATCGCCGGCGGACCGATGCGCGCGGTGTTCGAGGTGATGGGCGTGCACAACGTGCTCGCCAAGTGCCTGGGCTCGACCAATCCGTACAACGTGGTACGCGCCACCATCAACGGGCTCACCAGCATGAACACGCCGGCCCAGATTGCCGCCAAGCGCGGCAAGTCGGTCGAGGACATCACGGGGTAGTCATGGCCAAGCCGCAAGGCAAGACGCTGAAAGTGACGCTGGTGCGCAGCCCGATCGGCACCAAGCAGCAGCACCGCGCCTGCGTGCGCGGGCTGGGCCTGCGGAAGATCCGCCAGACCGTGGAGCTGGCCGACACGCCGGCCATCCGCGGGATGATCGACAGGGTGGGCTACCTGGTGAAGTGCGAGTAGGCAAGATATGAAGCTAAACGAAATCAGGCCGGCGACCGGCTCCAGGCATTCGAAAAAACGCCCGGGCCGCGGCATCGGCAGCGGGCTCGGTAAAACCGCGGGCCGCGGCCACAAGGGCCAGAAATCGCGCGCCGGCGGTTTCCACAAGATCGGCTTCGAGGGCGGACAGATGCCGCTGCAACGGCGGGTGCCGAAGCGCGGCTTCAACTCGCGCAAGAAGGGCGAAACGGCGGAAGTGCGCCTCTCGGACCTGCAGCGGCTTCAGTCCGACACCGTGGACCTCGCGGCGCTCAAGGCCGCCGGCGTGGTGCCGCAGCCCGCCCTGCGCGCCAAGGTGATCCTGGCCGGTGAGATCAAGCGCAAGGTGGCGCTGAAGGGCCTGTTGGCATCCAAAGGCGCCCGCGCGGCGATCGAAGCTGCCGGCGGCAGCGTGGAGCCGCCGGTGCCCGCACCGGCGGCGGGCAGGCTGAAGGCGAAATCCGCGGGCGGACCCGCGGCGCCCGCCGCCAACTAAGGGACCGAACGCGCTTGGCTGCCGCCGATTCATTTCTGGGCCTGGGCAAGATGGGCGACCTGAAGCAGCGCCTGCTGTTCCTGCTGGGCGCCCTGATCGTGTTTCGCATCGGGTCCTTCATACCGGTGCCGGGCATCGATCCCGAGCAGCTCGCGGAGCTGTTCCGCTCGCAGCGCGGCGGCATACTGGACATGTTCAACATGTTCTCGGGCGGCGCGCTGTCGCGCTTCACGATATTCGCGCTCGGCATCATGCCCTACATCTCGGCGTCGATCATCATGCAGCTGATGAGCGTGGTCTCGCCCACGCTGGAGGCGTTGAAGAAGGAGGGTGAGTCGGGGCGGCGCAAGATCACCCAGTACACGCGCTACGGCACCGTCGCCCTCTCGCTGTTCCAGGGCCTGGGCATCGCGATCGCGCTGGAAGGGCAGCGCGGGCTGGTGATCGAGCCCGGCCTCGCGTTCCGCCTCACCACCACGTTGACGCTCATGACCGGCACAATGTTCCTGATGTGGCTGGGCGAGCAGATCACCGAGCGCGGCATCGGCAACGGCATCTCGCTCATCATCTTCGCGGGCATCGCCGCCGGGCTGCCGCAGGCGGTGGCCGGCACCCTCGAGCTGGTGCGCACCGGCGCGTTCTCGATACTGGTCGCGATGCTCATCTTCGCGCTGGTGCTGGTGGTGACCGCGTTCGTCTGCTTCGTCGAGCGCGGCCAGCGCCGGCTCCTCGTCAACTACGCCAAGCGCCAGGTCGGCAACAAGATCTACGGCGGCCAGAGCTCGCACCTGCCGCTGAAGCTGAACATGTCGGGCGTGATCCCGCCGATCTTCGCCTCGAGCATCATCCTGTTCCCGGCGACCCTGGGCGGCTGGTTCGGCGCGAGCGAGGGCATGACCTGGCTCAAGAACATCGCGGCGACGCTCTCGCCCGGGCAGCCGATCTACGTGATTCTTTACGCTTCCGCGATCATCTTTTTCTGCTTCTTCTACACGGCGCTCGTGTTCAACCCGAAGGAGACCGCCGACAACCTGAAGAAGAGCGGCGCCTTCGTGCCGGGCATCCGCCCCGGCGAGCAGACCGGGCGCTACATCGAGAAGATACTGATGCGGCTGACGCTGGCCGGCGCGATCTACGTCACCCTGGTGTGCCTGCTGCCCGAGTTCCTGATCCTCAAGTGGAACGTGCCGTTCTACTTCGGCGGCACCTCGCTCTTGATCATCGTCGTGGTGACCATGGACTTCATGGCCCAGGTGCAGGCGTCCATGATGTCGCACCAGTACGAGAGCCTGCTCAAGAAGGCGAATTTCAAGGGCGGCATGTTCCCGACGCGCTGATGGCCAAGGAAGAGACGATACAGATGCAGGGTGAGATCGTGGAGACCCTGCCCAACGCGACCTTCCGGGTGAAACTCGAAAACGGCCATGTGGTGCTGGGGCACATATCCGGCAAGATGCGCATGCATTACATCCGCATCCTGCCGGGCGACAAGGTGACGGTCGAGCTGACGCCCTACGACCTGTCGCGCGGGCGCATCGTGTTCCGCGCCAAGTGACGAAGGCGTGAACGGTGAACGGTGAATGGTGAATGGAGCGCGGACATGAAAGTGATGGCATCGGTGAAGCGGATGTGCCGCTACTGCAAGATCGTCCGGCGCAAGCGCGTGGTGCGGGTGATCTGCAAGGACCCGCGCCACAAGCAGCGCCAGGGGTAGCGGGCGCTATTGTTGTTGAAAATTAACAGGTTAGACGCTAAAATCGCAAACTTTTTGCGGCGAGGACAGGCATGGCCCGGATCGGCGGAGTGAACATACCCAACCATCAGCATGCGGAGATCGCATTGACGGCGATCCTCGGCATCGGCCGTTCGCGCGCGCGCGCCATCTGCGGCGCGGCGGGCGTGGCGGTGTCCACGAAGATCAAGGATCTCTCGGACACCCAGATGGACAAGCTGCGCGAGCAGGTCGCGAAGGTCCCAATCGAGGGCGACCTGCGCCGCGAGGTCTCGATGAACATCAAGCGCCTGATCGATCTCGGCTCCTGGCGCGGCAAGCGCCACAAGTCGGGCTTGCCGGTACGGGGGCAGCGCACGCGCACCAACGCGCGCACGCGCAAGGGCCCGCGCAAGGCGGCGATAAAGATCATCCGGCAAGTCGCCACAGGCTGAAGAGGAAAGACCCGATATGGCAAAAGCCGCCACCCGCGTGCGCAAGAAGGTCAAGAAAAACGTGGCCGAGGGCATCGCCCACGTCCACGCCTCCTTCAACAACACCATCGTCACGATCACCGATCGCCAGGGCAACACGCTGGCGTGGGCGACCTGCGGCTCGAACGGCTTCAAGGGCTCGCGCAAGTCCACGCCGTTCGCCGCGCAGGTGGCGGCCGACCGGGCCGGGCGCCTTGCCCAGGAATGCGGCGTGAAAAACCTGGAAGTGCACATCAAGGGCCCGGGGCCGGGGCGCGAGTCCGCGGTGCGGGCGTTGAACGCGGTGGGTTTCAAGATCACGCAGATATCCGACGTGACGCCGGTGCCGCACAACGGCTGCCGTCCGCCGAAAAAACGCAGAGTCTAGGGATTGAGAGGTAGCGAAGCCTATGGCCAGAAATCTCGATGCGAAGTGCCGGCAGTGCCGGCGAGAGGGCGAAAAGCTCTTCCTGAAGGGCGAAAAGTGCTTCACCGACAAGTGCGCGATCGAGCGCCGCAACTACCCGCCGGGGCAGCACGGCCAGAAGAACACCCGGCTCTCGGGCTACGGCGTGCAGCTGCGCGAGAAGCAGAAAGTGCGCCGCATCTACGGGCTGCTCGAGCGCCAGTTCCGCAAGGTCTACCACGAAGCGGAGCAGGGCAAGGGCATTACCGGCGAGAACCTGCTGCAGCTGCTGGAGAGCCGCCTCGACACGGTGACCTACCGCATGGGTTTCGGGGCCTCCCGCACCGAGGCGCGCCAGATCGTGCGCCACAACGGCATCCTGGTGAACGGCAAGCGCGTCAGCATCCCGTCGTTCCAGTGCCGGCCGGGCGACGTGGTCGAGGTCGCGGAGAAGAGCAAGAACCAGCTGCGCATCAAGGGCGCCGCCGAGGCGGCGGAGAGCCGCGGCTTCCCGGAGTGGCTGGAAGTGGACGCCAAGGCGCTCAAGGGCAAGTTCAAGGCGCGGCCGCAACGCTCGGAACTCCCGTCCACCATCAACGAATCGCTCGTGGTCGAGCTTTACTCCAAGTAAATTCGCGAAGTCCTCGCCGTAGTACAAACGTAAAGGGTTCCGAACCATGCCCAGCACCGCGTTTCTCAAGCCCCGCATCATCGACGTGCAGAACTTCTCGCCGTACCACGCCAAGCTCACGATGGAGCCGTTCGAGCGCGGCTACGGCCACACGCTCGGCAACGCGCTCCGGCGCACCCTGCTGTCCTCGATGCCGGGAACCGCGGCGACCGAGGTCAAGATCAGCGGCGTGCTGCACGAGTATTCCACGCTGGACGGCGTGCAGGAAGACGTGGTGGACATCCTGCTCAACCTCAAGGGCATCGTGCTGAAGCTCCACAACCGCGAGGAGGCCCTGCTCTCGCTCAAGAAGAGCGGCGAGGGCCCGGTCACCGCGGGCGACATCGAGCCGATGCACGACGTGGAAATCGTCAATCCCGACCACGTCATCGCGCGCCTCGCCGCCGGGGGCAAGCTCGACATGCAGATCAAGATCGAGCAGGGGCGCGGCTACATCGCGGCGACCACGCGCAAGAGCAACCCCGAGGAAGGGCGCAGCGTCGGCTCGATCCTGCTGGATGCCTCGTTCAGCCCGGTGCGGCGCGTGAGCTACGCCGTGGAAGCCGCGCGCGTCGAGCAGCGCACCGACCTCGACAAGCTGGTGATCGACGTCGAGACCAACGGCGCGATCGATCCCGAGGAGGCGGTGCGCTCCGCCGCCCGCATCCTGGTCGAGCAGCTTTCGGTGTTCGCGGACCTGAAGGGCCTGCCCACCCACATCGAGGAGAAGAAGGCGACCCAGATCGACCCGATCCTGCTGCGGCCGGTGGACGACCTCGAGCTCACCGTGCGCTCGGCGAACTGCCTCAAGGCGGAGAACATCTATTACATCGGCGACCTCATCCAGCGCACCGAGACCGAACTCCTGAAGACGCCCAACCTCGGGCGGAAATCACTGAACGAGATCAAGGAAGTGCTCGCGACGCGCGGCCTCACCCTCGGCATGAAGCTGGAGAACTGGCCACCGGCAGGGCTGGAGAAGCTGACTACGTGAGGAACGAATCATGCGTCACCGACACGGACTGAGAAAGCTCAACCGCACCAGCAGCCATCGCCTGGCGATGTTCCGCAACATGGCGAACTCGCTGCTCAGGCACGAGGCGATCCAGACCACGCTGCCCAAGGCGAAGGAGCTGCGGCGCGTGGTCGAGCCCATCATCACGCTCGGCAAGAAGCCCTCGCTCGCCAACCGCCGGCTCGCTTTCAACCGGCTGCGCGACCGCGAGGTGGTGGTGAAGGTGTTCGACGAGCTGGGACCGCGCTACGCGAAGAGGAACGGCGGCTATCTCCGCATCCTCAAGTCGGGATTCCGCAAGGGCGACAACGCGCCGATGGCGTTCGTCGAGCTGATGGACCGCCCGGAGGCCGGCGCGGAGGGCGCACAGGACAACAAGGAGGGGGCAAAAAAGGGGTCTAAGAAAGAGGCGGCTGCGAAGGCTGCATAGGCATCACGCCACTTTTTAAAAGCCGGCCGAAAGCCGGCTTTTTTCTTGTACGGCAAACCTCCAACCGCGGAGGAAAGGCAAGACAAGAATTAAACCGCCAAGCGCGCCTAGAGAAGCAATTCAAAATTGAACCGCAGAGACCGCCGAGAGAAACAAGAATGAAACGGCAGGTAATCGCCGGAACGACAAGAACGCTACAACTGTGCCATCGCGGGCATCCGATCCCAGACCTTGCCTTGATAACGACGACCGTTCGCGTGCTTTGAGCGCTTCCGGCCGTCGGCACCCCAGGTCCCCCACTGCTTGAAGAAGAACGCCACGCTGGCGTCGTCGCACTGCTGCTTAACGTTTTCGACCCATTCGGGTTTCATGGGCCGCGCTTTCTTGCCAGACTCGCCACCAACGATGACCCAGTGAATCCCGGAGAGATCGAAATGCCCCAGGTCCTCAAGCAGCGGTTCGACGGACAGGAAGCGCACATGCGCATCGATGCCGTGGAGGATGCCAA
>Ga0156023_1099_pt1 | contig 15005 bp, 14 predicted proteins | sample RifCSPlowO2_02_FD_107677 | JGI IMG/M metagenome (GOLD analysis project Ga0156023, IMG submission 107677) | Betaproteobacteria bacterium RIFCSPLOWO2_02_FULL_67_26
GGGCTGCTACCAGAAAGTGCTGGCCGTGACGCCGGGCCACGCGACGGCGCATTTCAACCTCGGCAACCTGTTCCGGCACATGGGGCGGCTCGAGGAGGCCGAGGCATCTTTCCGGCAGGCCCTGGCCGCCGCGCCGGACGATCCCGACATCCACAACAATCTGGGCCTGCTGCACGAACGGCAGTCACGGCTCGAGGACGCGGAGTCATCCTACGGGCGGGCCCTGGCGCTCAGCCCCGGTCACGTGCACGCCCGAAACAATCTGGGCAACGTGCTGCGGATACGGGGGCAGCTTGACGGGGCGGTGGCCTGCTTCGAGAAGGTGCTGTCCGATGCGCCGGACCATATTGACGCCTCCGTCAACCTTGGCAACGCGCGGGCCGATCAAGGCCGCCACGCCGATGCCCAGGCGCTGTACGAAAAAGTCCTGCGCCTGGACCCGCGCAACTTCGAGGCGCACCACAACCTCGGCGGGCTCCTGAAGCGGCAGGGACGACTGGCGGAGGCGATCGTGCATTATCGGCGCGCGCTCGATCTTGAGCCGCGGCGGGCGATGGCCCATCACGGGCTCGGCACCGCCCGTCTCCAGGCCGGCGATCTGGATGCCGCGCTGGCCTGCTTCCAGAGCGCGATCGAGCTGGACCCGGGTCGTGCCGACACCCATTTTGAATGCGCCGAAACGTTCAAGCTGCTGGGACGGCTCGACCAGGCGATCGATTCGTATGAGCGCGTGCTGGCCCTGGATCCGGGTTACTCCCGGGCGCTGGGCGGGCTGATCTACCTGCGCCAGCACGTGTGCGATTGGAACGGCATCGACGCCCTGTGGGAGCGCTTGCGCGGCGAGGCGCTGGGAAAGGCCGGGTCGGGAGTCTCGCCGTTCAGCGTTCTGTACATGCCGTTCTCCGCGGCGGAGCAGCTGGCCTGTGCCCGGGAGTGGGCGCGCCAGTTGCTCGATCACCTGGCGGCCGCGCGTCCGGGGCCGGGACTCGGCGCCGGGCCGCGGCCCCGTAATCCGAGAACGCGAATCGGCTATCTTTCGCGGGACTTCTACCAGCATGCGACCTCGTACCTGATGGCGGAGCTTTTCGAGTTGCACGATCGGGGCCGGTTTGAGGTCTTCGCGTATTCCTACGGTCCCGATGACGGCAGCGCGATCCGGGCGCGCATCCGCGGGGCGTGCGAGCATTTTGCCGACGTGTCCGGCGAGTCATTTGTGGAGACCGCGCAGCGGATCCGCGGCGACGAAATCGACATACTGGTCGATCTCAAGGGCTACACGCTGGGTTCGCGCCCCCAGATCCTTGCGCTGCGGCCGGCGCCGGTGCAGGTGAACTGGCTTGGCTACCCGGGCAGCATGGGAGCCGAGTGCGTGGATTACATCCTCGCCGACCCCTTTATCATTCCGGAGGGGGCGGAGCGCCACTATTCCGAAACGGTGGCGCGGCTTCCCGATTGCTACCAGGTGAACGACCGCAAGCGCGAGGTGAGCGGCGAGACGCCGTCGCGCGAGGAATGCGGTCTGCCTGCCGCCGGCGTGGTCTTCTGCTGCTTCAACCAGACCACCAAGATCCTGCCGGAACTCTTCGGGTCCTGGATGCGGATCCTGCAAGCGGTGCCCGACAGCGTGCTCTGGCTGCTCGAAAGCAATCGCTGGGCCGCGGCAAACCTGCGGCGCGCGGCGGCGAACCACGGTATAGCGCCCGATCGGCTCGTCTTCGCGCCGCACAAGCCGCTGCGCGAGCACCTCGCCCGCTACCGGCTCGCCGATCTTTCGATCGATACCTTTCCCTACACCTCGCACACCACGGCGAGCGATGCCGTGTGGGGCGGTTGCCCCCTGGTGACCCGTGTGGGGGAAACCTTCGCCTCACGCGTCGCGGGCAGCATTCTCAGGAGCGCGGGCATTCCCGAGCTGGTAACGGACTCGCTGGACCGCTACGAGCGCCTGGCGATCGAGCTGGCCACCACCCCGGAGAGGCTGCAGGCCATCAGGCGCAAGGTCCAGCAGAACCGGGATTCCTGCCCGTTGTTCGATACGCCGCGATTCGTCCGGAACCTGGAAGGCGCCTACGAAAAGATGGTTACAATCCGTTGAATGGCCGCATCAGGCTGTTTTATGCGCCGCGGCCGGTGAAGCAGGGGAATATGAAGAGACACATGATTGTTGACGGGACGGAGGGCGGTCGTGAGTGATCGCCCGATCGAAGAGCAGATACCGCGTTTGCGGCGTTACGCGCGCGCGCTGACGGGCGACCGCAACGCCGCCGATGACCTGGTGCAGGACACGCTGGAGCGGGCGCTTTCCCGCTTTCACCTGTGGCGCCAGGGCAGCGACCTGCGGGCATGGCTGTTCACCATCATGCACAACATCTACGTCAACCAGACCCGCTCGCGGATACGGCACCCGCACGAGGCGCTCGATGAGTCCGCCGCGGAAAAGCTGCATGCGAGCGAGCCGGACTGGGCCGAGCTGCGCGACATCGACGACGCGCTGGCGCGGCTGCCGGGCGAGCAGCGCGCGGTGCTGCTCCTGGTCGGACTGGAGCAGTTCACCTACGAAGAGGCCGCGCGCGTGCTCGACATTCCGCTCGGGACCGTGATGTCGCGCCTGTCGCGCGGGCGCGAGCGCCTGCGCGTGATGCTGGGCACCGACCCCAGGACGCCGGGGCTGAAGGTGGTGAAATGAGCGGTATTCCGGTCACCGAAGCCGAACTGCACGCCTACGTCGACGGCGTGCTGCCGGCATCGCGTTCCGACGCGATGGCGGCGCATCTCGCGGACCACCCGGAAGACGCGGCGCGGGTCGCGGCTTACCGGGAGCAGATCGCGGCGCTGCGCCGTGAGTACGATCCCGTGTTGAGCGAGCCGGTGCCGCAGCGCATGGCCGTTCCGCGTCGCGCCTGGATGCGGCCGCTCGCGCGCGTCGCGGCCGTCGCGGCATGGTTCGCGCTCGGCGCGGTCATCGGCTGGCAGCTCAATACCCACACCGCGGACAAGCGTGGCGAGTCGACCTCGTGGGCGCGCCGCGCGGCGATCGCGCACGTCGTCTACAGCCCGGAAGTGCGCCACCCGGTCGAGGTCGGGGCCGACCAGGAAGCGCACCTCGTGGCCTGGCTGTCGAAGCGGCTGGGCGCGCCGGTCAAGGCGCCCTTCCTCGGCAGCCAGGGATACCAGCTGGTCGGGGGCAGGCTGCTGCCGGGTGACCGCGGCCCGGTCGCCCAGTTCATGTACCAGGACGGCAGGGGGCAGCGCTTGACGCTCTACGTGCGCGTCAACCCGGACGACAGCCGCGAGACCGCATTCCGGTTCTCGCAGGAGCGCGGGGTCGGCGTGTTCTACTGGCTCGATCGCAAGCTCGGCTACGCGCTCTCCGGAGAAGTGGAGAAGGCGGAGCTGTTGCGCGTGGCGACGGCGGTCTACCGCCAACTGAACCCGTGACTCGTGACTGCTTACGGAAGCAAGCGTTCCCGCGCCATCAGCTCGGACACCGTTTCCCGCTCGCGGATGAGGTGCGGCTCGCCTCCGTCCACCATCACCTCCGCGGCGCGCGGGCGGGTGTTGTAGTTGGAGCTCATGCTCATGCCGTAGGCGCCGGCCGACATGATGGCCAGCAGATCGCCTTCGGCGAGCGCCAGCATGCGGTCGTGGCCCAGGAAATCCGCGCTTTCGCACACCGGCCCAACGATCTGGTAACGCTGGCGCCGGACGCCGCGCCGGTTTTTCAGGACCGGCACGATTTCGTGGTAGGCGTCGTAGAGCGCTGGGCGTATCAGGTCGTTCATCGCCGCATCGACCACCGCGAAGCTCCTGGTTTTGCCGTGCTTGAGATACTCGACGCGGGCGAGCAGGATGCCGGCATTGCCTGTCAGGGAGCGTCCCGGCTCGAGCAGCAGTGTCTGGGGACGCCCGCCGATTCGAGCGGCCAGTGCCCGCGCGTAATCGGCCATTGCCGGCGGCGCTTCATTCTTGTAGCGAATGCCGAGTCCGCCACCCAGGTCGAAATGCGAAATCCGGATGCCCTGGGCCTGGAGCCGGTCGGCCAGCGCCAGGATCCTGTTGAGCGCGGCGACGAATGGCGCGATCTTCGTGATCTGGGATCCGATGTGACAGCTGATGCCGGTAATCCTCAGGCGCGGCAGCCCGGCTGCCGTGCCGTACAGCGACAGGGCATCCCGGTACGGCACCCCGAACTTGTCCTGCTTCAGCCCGGTCGCGATATAAGGGTGAGTCTTGGCATCGACGTCCGGATTGACGCGGAGGCTGACTGCCGCGGTCTTCCCGACTTGCGCGGCAACGCGATCCAGCCGTATCAGCTCGCTCTCGGACTCGACATTGAAGCACAGGACGCCCGCCGCCAGCGCCTGGCGCATCTCCTCCGCGGTCTTGCCGACCCCGGAGAACACGACCTTGCGCGGATCGCCGCCGGCGGCGAGAACGCGCGCGAGCTCGCCCCCGGACACGATATCGAAGCCGCTGCCGAGACGGGCGAGCAGGTTGAGCACCGCGAGGGAGGAATTGGCCTTCACGGCGTAGCACACCAGGTGGTCGCGCCCGGCGAAGGCCGCGTCGAAGGCCCGGTAGGCCTCGGCGAGCGCGGCGCGCGAGTAGACGTAGCACGGCGTGCCGTAACGCTCCGCGATGTGCGCGAGCGGGACGTCCTCGGCGTGCAGCTCGCCGTTCTGGTAGTCGAAGTGGGCCACGGGGCGTCGGCTACGGATTCTGCTTCGGGTTCCTGTCGTTCGGGTCACCGCTCACCAGTGTCCTTCTTCTCCGCCGGCTCCGGGGCCGGCTTCGGCGCGGGCTTCAGCGCTTCGGGCTTTGATTTCGGCAAGTACAGCGCGCCCCTGTAGCCGCATCCCGCGACCAGCACGGCAAGGAGGATCAGGCAAATTGCGGAGCGCATGAGCCGGATGGTAAGCGGTAAGCCGTGAAGCGTAAATGGGGAACCGTTCACCGTTCACCGTTCACCGTCACCGTGTTGAGGCGCCGCACCTCGCCCTCGATCCAGTCCTCCACTCTGCGGTTGAGCGCCTCCGGCTCGAAATCCCCGGCATCGATCGGCGCCCCGATGCTGACGGTGATGGTGCCGGGAAACTTGAGAAACGCATTACGCCGCCACAGCGCGCCGGAATTGTGCGCGACCGGCACCACCGGCGTCGCCGTCTTCACGGCGAGCCAGGCGCCGCCGAGCTGGTACTTGCGGCGCGCGCCGGGCGCGGTGCGCGTGCCCTCCGGGAAGATCACGATGCAGAGCCCGCGCGCGAGCCGGTCGCGGCCCTGCTCGAGCAACTGGCGCAGCGCGCGCGGGCCGGCGCCGCGGTCGATCGCGATCGGACGCAGCATGGCGAGCCCCCAGCCGAAGAACGGGATCCACAGCAGCTCGCGCTTCACCACCCACACCTGCGGCGGGAAGATGCCCTGGAAGGCGAGCGTCTCCCACGCCGACTGGTGCTTGGACAGTATGATGAAAGGCTCGCGCGGGATATGCTCGGCACCGATCACGTGATAGCGGATGCCGCAGATCGCGCGCGCCGCCACCACCATGGACCGCGCCCAGAGGGAGATCACCCGATAGCGGGCGAGCGGCGGAAGCGGCAAGGTGAGGAGCGCGACCAGCGCGTACGGCGGGGTGATGACGAGCTGGAACAGCGCGAACAGCGTGGAACGCAGTACGACGCCGGGGCTCATTTAAGAAACGACTTCACCGCCTCGGCGAGATTCTTGTAGACCAGCGTCCCCGGCGGGAGCCTGCCCTCGCGGCGCGTCGCCTCGCCCTTGCCCGTCAGCACCAGCATCGGCTGCCCGCCGACCGCGGCGCAGGCCTCCAGGTCGCGCTGCGAGTCGCCGATGCAGGGCACGCCCTTGAGGCTGGCGCTGAAGCGGCGCCCGATCTCCTCGTGCAGTCCGGGCCTGGGCTTGCGGCACAGGCAGTTGGCCTCCTGGGCGTGCGGGCAGTAGAACACGGCGTCGATGCGCCCGCCCGCCTGCCCGACTGCCCGGTGCATCCGGTCGTGGATGGCGTTCAATGTGGCCATCTCGAACAGCCCCCGGCCGACGCCGGCCTGGTTGGTCGCCACCGTCACCACGTAGCCCGCCTGGGTGAGCTTCGCGATCGCCTCGAGGCTGCCGGGTATCGGCTTCCACTCCTCGGGGCTCCTGATGTAGGCGTCGCTGTCGAAGTTGATGACGCCGTCGCGGTCGAGGATGACGAGTTTCATGCGGCGAGTTTGGAAATGTCGGCGACACGGTTCATCGCCTCGCGCAGGTCGCGCAGCAGGGCAAGTCGGCCGCGGCGCAGCTTCGGGTCATCGACCATCACCATGACGGAGTCAAAAAAAGCATCGACGGGTGCCTTCAGCACCGAGAACGTCGTGAGATAGCCCGCGTAGTCGCCACGATCAAACAGTACCTTGGCTCTCTCCGAAGTCGAGCGGATGGCCTCATGCAATGCGCGCTCCGCCGGCTCCATGAGTTCGCTTGGCTCCACGTTTGCGAATGACTCTCCCTTTGCCTCCGCCTGCTTGAGTATGTTGACAACGCGCTTGTTGGCGGCAGCAAGACTTTCGGCTTCAGGCAGCGCCTGGAAGGCTTTCACGGCTTCGAGCTGTTTGGGCACCAGGCTGGGTTGAATGCGATTCGCGCTGAGAACGGCGTCCACTTGAAGCGTGGAAAAGCCGAGGTCCTTCAAGTAGCCGGCAAAACGGTCGTTTACAAATTTCACGAGTTCGACAGGGGCCTTGCTTTTGAAGGGCTCGAACGCAGTGTCAGCCAGGTCCAGCAACGACAAGGGCAATTTGTTCTCGACGACGATCCTGACGATTCCAAGCGCCGCCCGACGCAGACCGAAGGGGTCCCTGTCGCCAGTCGGTTGCTGGCCGATGCTGAAAAGGCCGGCGACAGCATCGAGCTTGTCGGCAAGCGCGACGGCGCAGGCGATCGAGCTCTCGGGCAGCTTGTCGCCCGCAAAGCGCGGACGGTAGTGGGCCTCGATCGCGTCGGCGACTGTCTGCGGCTCCCTGTCGTGCAGCGCGTAGTAGCGGCCCATGGTGCCCTGCAGCTCGGGGAACTCGCCGACCATCTCGGTCAGCAGGTCGGCCTTGGAGAGCCATGCCGCGCGCTCGGCGAGCAGGGGATCGGCGCCGATGTCGCGGGCGATCCTGCCGGCCAGCAGCTGGATGCGCTCGGCGCGCTCGAGCTGGCTGCCGAGCTTGTTGTGGTAGACCACTTTCGCGAGCAGCGGCACTCGCGTTTCGAGCCGGGTCTTGCGGTCCTGGTCGTAGAAGAACCTGGCGTCGGAGAGCCGCGCTCGCAGCACACGCTCGTTGCCGTGGATGATCTCGCGGGGATTGCCCGCTGCGATATTGGAGACGAACAGGAAGCGCGGCAGCAGCTTGCCCGTAGCCTTGTCGCGCAGCGGTACATACTTCTGGTGCTGCTGCATGGACAGAATCAGACACTCCTCCGGCACTTCCAGGAATGCGGGGCTGAACTCGCCCGCATAAGCTTCCGGCGCTTCGACCAGTGCGGCGATCTCGCCGTAGAGCGCGCTGCTCGCAACGGGCGTTGCACTGCTACCACATAACTTATTGAGTTTATTTATAATTATTTCCTGCCGGGTCTCATAGCCGGCCACCACCATGCCCTTCAGCAGCGCTTGCTCGTAATCCCCGGCGTGCTTGATCGTGATTCGCCCGCTGCTCAGGAAGCGATGGCCGAGCGTTTGATTCGAGCTTTTCCGGCCCAGCACCTCTCCGGGCACGACGCGCGCGCCGTGCATCATCACGAGCCCGTGCACCGGGCGCACGAACCGCGCCTCGCCGTCGCCCCAACGCATCATCTTGGGAACAGGCAGCGCCTTGAGCGTCGCTTCGACCACGGCGCCGAGAGCTGCGTCGAGCGTGTTTCCGCTCGTCCTCATGCGCGCAACGTAGATTTCGCCTTTCGGCGTCTGCTGCTTCTTCAACGCCGCGGTCGCCACGCCGCACTTCTTCGCGAATCCCTCGACAGCCTGGGCGGGTGCGCTGACCGAAGGACCCTGAACCTCGCGCTCCAGATCCGGCGAACGTCCCTGGACGCTCTCGATCAGGACCGACAGGCGTCGCGGTGTCGCATAGGTCGTTAGCTTGCTGCCAGTCGAGGAGACAAAGCGCTCTTTCTCGAGCCTTGAGCGAAGTTCGTGGCCGAAAAACTCGGATTCCTCTCGCAAAGCTTTCGGCGGCAGCTCTTCGGTCAGCAGCTCGACCAATAGAGTTTCCGTGTTCCCCGATGTGCTGGTTTTCTTGCTGGCCATCGCTCAGGCCCGGGCTTTCTTGTTCTTCGGGACGGCAGGCTTGACCAGCGGAAACCCGAGAGCTTCGCGCGATTTGAAATAGGCCTGGGCGACGAGGCGGGCGAGGGCGCGCACGCGGCCGATGGTGGCGGCTCTCTCTGTTATCGAGATCGCGCCGCGCGCGTCGAGCAGGTTGAAGGTGTGCGAGCACTTGAGCATCATTTCGTAGGCGGGCAGCACGCACTGCGCCTCCATCAGCCGCTTCGCCTCGGTCTCGAACTGGCCGAAGTGCTGGAACAGGATCCCGGTATCGGCGAGCTCGAAGTTGTAGCGCGATTGCTCTACTTCATTCTGGCGATAGACATCGCCATAGGTGACGCCGTCCACCCAGACGAGATCGAACACGCTTTCTTTTCCCTGCAGGACCATCGCCAGGCGCTCGAGGCCGTAGGTGAGCTCCCCAAGCACCGGCTTGCATTCGAGCCCGCCAACCTGCTGGAAATACGTGAACTGCGTGATCTCCATGCCGTTCAGCCACACCTCCCACCCCAGGCCGGAAGCGCCGAGCGTGGGCGATTCCCAGTCGTCCTCGACGAATCGGATGTCGTTCCTGCGCGGATCGATGCCGAGCGCGTCCTGGAGCGAGCCGAGATAGATGTCCTGGAACTTCTGTGGCGAGGGCTTCATCACCACCTGGTACTGATAGTAGTGCTGAAGTCGGTTGGGATTCTCGCCGTAGCGCCCGTCCTTGGGACGCCGGCAGGGCTGCACGTACGCGGCATTCCACGGCTCGGGTCCGATCGCGCGGAGAAAGGTGGCGGTATGGAACGTGCCGGCGCCCATCTCCATGTCGTAGGGCTGCAGCAGAACGCAGCCGTGCTTGTCCCAGTACTGGTTGAGCTTGAGGATGATCTGCTGGAACGTGAGCATTGCGGGCATGTCGTCACTAACCCGCGAATTCTACAGGGTTTTACACGGTCGCGGAACGCGCGGCGTAGCGCTGTATCGCAACCGCAGCAGCAATCAGGAGAGCGCAGAGCACGAGCGCTGCGGTGTTGCCCCACCGCACGTACGGCGTGGCGCCGCCGTAGCCCTGGACCCGGTGGGTCACGGTCGCGACCGCGAACTCGGGAGCGGCTGCCTTCAACTCGCCGTCCGGGCCGATGACGCCGGTGATGCCGGTGTTGGTTGCGCGCAGCATCGTGCGGCCGGTCTCCAGCGCACGCGCCTGGGAGATCTGCACGTGCTGGCGCGGCGCGATCGAGCGGCCGAACCAGGCGACGTTGCTCACGTTGACGAGCAGCGTCGCCTCCGGGAGCTGGCGGATGATCTCCTCGCCGAATGCATCCTCGTAGCAGATGTTGACGGCTACGCGCTGGCCCGCGACCGCGAGCGGCCGCTGGTCCTCCGCCCCGCGCGAGAAGTCCTGCAGCGGGATGGCGAGCACGCCGACGAGCCAGCCCAGCAGCGGACGCAGCGGGATGAATTCGCCGAACGGCACCAGGTGGGATTTGCGATAGGTCTGGGTGGGCGCGGTCCCGAAGGAGACCACGCTGTTGAAGTATTCTCCGCCCGGCAGGCGCTCCGGCACGCCGATCAGGATATCGCCGCCGTTCTCGCGCGCGTGGCCGGCGAGCTCGGACAGGTATTCCCGCGGCGCCTGCTCCAGGAACAGCGGAAGCGCGGTTTCCGGAAGGACGATGAGCGGGCTCCGGGACAGCATGGCGAGCGCGCGGTGGGTTTCGAGCGTCTCGAGCACCTTGTCTTCCCGCCATTTCAGGTCCTGCGGGATGTTCCCTTGTAGCAGGCTGACTTTGAGCGGCGAGCCCACCGGCTGCGTCCACTCGACCTGCTTCAACGCCCAGCCGGCGAGCCAGACCAGGACCAGGAGCAGAGCGGAACGATGAAGAACAACCCGAAGGATGAGGGATGAGGGATGAGGGATGGCTGCTATGGCGCGCTGCCACAGCAGGATGAGAATCCCGGCCGAGAGGGCGACGGCGAGCGACACGCCGTAGATTCCCAGCGCCGGCGCGTAGCCCGCGAGAGGGCTCGACGGGACCTGGGAATATCCGAATGTGAGCCAGGGAAAGCCGGTGAAGATCCAGCCGCGCGTCCACTCCGTCAACGTCCATGCCGCGGGCGCGAGCAGCCCGTATCTCACGGCACGCGCGACGGCAGGTCTCGCGCACGCGTAGCCCGCTGCAGCGGGAAACAGAGCAAGAAACGCGCAGAACAGGAAAGTGGCGACGGCGGCGAGCGGCGCCGGCATCGCGCCGAAATCGTGCAAGCTGACGTAAACCCAGGATACGCCGAACAGGAAGAGTCCCAGACCGTAGGCGAAGCCGGTCGCCGCCGCGGCGCGCGGGCTCTCCGCCCGGGACCACATGAAGAACAGTTCCGCCAGCGTCAGCACCGGCAGCGGAAACACGTAGTACGGCGCAAAACCGAAAACGGTCACCGCGCCGAGGAAAAAGGCGGTGATGAAGGAGAATGCAAGGGAGGAGGGAGGGGGAAGGAGGGATGACAGGCCGCCGGACCCCCTGATCCGTCGCCCCGCGCTCATTCCTCCACCTTCATCCCTGTTTTTTCCTGGCGACCTGCAGCAGGTGCAGCCGCCGGCTGTCCGCGCGCAGCACCTTGAATACGAGGTTGTCGAAACTGATCTGCTCGCCGCGCTTGGGCACGCGCCCGAAGCGCGACAGCACCAGCCCGCCGATCGTGTCGAAGTCCTGGTCGCTGTAGCGGGTGCCGAACGCGGTGTTGAAATCGGCGATCTCGGCGAGCGCCTTCACGCGGTACTGACCGCCCTTCTCGGGCACGATGTTGTCCTCGACGTCGTCGAAGTCGTACTCGTCCTCGATGTCGCCCACGATCTGCTCGATCACGTCCTCGATCGTGACCAGTCCCGCGACGCCGCCGTATTCGTCCACCACGATCGCCATGTGGTTGCGGTTCTTGCGGAACTCCTTGAGCAGCACGTTGAGCGGCTTCGATCCCGGGATGAACACCGCCGGGCGCAGCATGTCGCGCACGTTGAATTCCTCCTCGCCGGCGTAGTGGCGCAGCAGGTCCTTGGCGAGAAGTATCCCGATCACGTCGTCCTTGTTCTCGCCGAACACCGGAAAGCGCGAGTGCCCGGTCTGGATCACTATGGGGATGAACTGCTCCGGCGATTCGTGGATATCGATCGCGTCCATCTGCGCGCGCGGCACCATGATGTCGCGCGCCTGCATTTCCGACACCTGGAGCACGCCCTCGATCATTGCGAGCGCGTCGGCGTCGATCAGGTTGCGGTCGTAGGAGGCGCGCAGCGTTTCGACCAGCTCCTCCCGGTCCTCGGGCTCGCGCGCGATCCACGCGCCGATGCGGTCGAGCAGCGAGGGCTTGGCGCCAGGTCGGTCGTCAGCCATGGGGGTCAGGGTAGCCGAGCCGGGTCACGATGCGCGACTCGCGGCGCTCCATCTCGCGCGCCGCGCGCTCCGCTTCGTGCTCATAGCCCTGCAGGTGCAGCACGCCGTGCACGACGAGATGCGCGTAGTGCGCGGCGGGGCTCTTGCGCTGGGCGCGCGCCTCGCGGGCGATCACCGGCGCGCACAGCGCGAGATCGCCCTCCAGGCGCGGCCGCGTGCGCATCACGAACGTGAGCACGTTGGTGGGACGGTCCTTGCGGCGGTACTTGCGGTTGAGCGCGCGCGCCTCGCCGCCGCCGACGATGCGCACCGTCACGCGCGCATCGCGCTCGAGCGCCGCGCGCGCCCAGCGCCGGAATTGCGCGTGCGAGGGCAGGCCGCGCGCGCGGACCGCGTATTGCACGGCCAATTCGAGCCGCGGGCTCCGGTTCGCGGTTCCGGGGTTCATGGTTCCGGGTTGCTCTTCAGCCTGGGGCCGGAAGCACGGACCTTGTAATTGCCGTAGGCATTGACGATGCGCTGCACCAGCGGATGGCGCACCACGTCCTCGGCATCGAAATGAGTGAACGCGATGCCGCGCGTCTTCTTCAGCACGTCGCGCGCCTCGACGAGCCCGCTCCTCTGCCCCCGGGGCAGATCGATCTGGGTGACATCGCCCGTCACCACCGCCTTGCTGCCGAAGCCGATGCGCGTCAGGAACATCTTCATCTGCTCGGGCGTCGTGTTCTGCGCCTCGTCGAGGATCACGAAGGAATGGTTGAGCGTGCGTCCGCGCATGAACGCGAGCGGCGCGATCTCGATCGCGCCGCGCTCGAACATCCTGGCGACCTTGTCGAACCCCATCAGGTCGTAGAGCGCGTCGTAGAGCGGGCGCAGGTACGGGTCGACCTTGGCCGCCATGTCGCCCGGCAGGAAGCCGAGCCGCTCGCCGGCCTCCACCGCGGGGCGCACCAGCACGATGCGCTTCACCGCCTCGCGCTCGAGCGCGTCCACCGCGCACGCCACCGCGAGGTAGGTCTTGCCGGTGCCCGCCGGCCCGATGCTGAAGGTGAGGTCGTGGGTGAGGATGTTCTGCAGGTATTGCACCTGGCGCGGGGTGCGGCCGTGCAGGTCCTGCCGCCGCGTGATGAGCGGGGGACTGCCGTCCGGAGATTTGCTCTTCCGCGGGCCCGCCGCCTCGATCAGGCCGAGCTGGACGTCCTCCAGCGAAAGGCCGCCCTTGGCGCGCTCGTAGAACGAATGCAGGACCTGCGCGGCGATCCGCGTCTGCACCGGCTTGCCCGTCAGTGCGAAGCGCTCGCCGCGGCGCGCGATGCCGACGTCGAGCGCCGTTTCGATCTGCCGCAGGTTCTCGTCGAGCGCCCCGCACAGGTTGGCGAGGCGCAGGTTGTCGACCGGACTGAAGGCGATCTCGACGGGCTTCAAACGGGGGCTGGCGCGAGCTCGCCGCGCAGTGAATGGGGAAGGGCGGCGGTGATCGCGACGTCCACGAAACGTCCGGTGAGGCGCGCCGGCCCGGGGAAGTTGACCATGCGGTTGGCTCCGGTGCGGCCGCAGAGCTCGGTCGCGTCCTTTCGCGCCGGGCCCTCCACCAGCACGCGCTGGCGGGTGCCGACCATGCTGCGGCTGATGCTGCCGGACTGTTCGTCGATCCGCGCCTGCAGCCGCTGCAGCCGCGCGAGCTTCACCTCGTGCGGCGTGGAATCGGGCAGTTCCGCCGCCGGCGTGCCGGGCCGCCGGCTGTAGACGAAGCTGAAGCTCGCGTCGAAGCCGACGTCCTCGATCAGCTTCATCGTCGCCTCGAACTCGGCCTCGGTCTCGCCGGGAAAGCCGACGATGAAATCGGAGGAAATCGAGATGCCGGGACGGGCGGCACGCAACCGGCGCACGATGGACTTGTACTCGAGCACGGTATAGCCGCGCTTCATCGCCGCGAGAATGCGGTCGGCCCCCGCCTGCACCGGCAGGTGGACGTGGGAGGCGAGCTGCGGGATCGCGGCGTGGGCGTCGATCAGGCGCTGCGTGACTTCCCTGGGGTGCGACGTGGTGTAGCGGATGCGCCCGATGCCGGGTATCGCCGCCACGTATTCGAGCAGCAAGGCGAGATCGGCGCTGTCACCGCCCGGGGTCGCGCCGCGATAGGCGTTTACGTTCTGGCCGAGCAAGGTGATTTCCTTCACGCCCTGTTGCGCCAGCTCGGCGGCCTCGGTGAGAACGTCCTCGAACGGCCGCGAGACCTCCTCGCCGCGGGTGTAGGGGACGACGCAAAACGTGCAGTACTTGCTGCACCCCTCCATTACCGAGACGAAGGCGGACGCACCCTCGACGCGCGCGGGCGGGAGATCGTCGAATTTCTCGATCTCGGGGAAGGAGATGTCCACCTGCGGCTTGCCGCTGGCGCGGCGCGCCTCGATCATCCGCGGCAACCGGTGCAGCGTCTGCGGTCCGAATACGAGGTCCACGAACGGGGCGCGCCGCACGATGGCCGCGCCTTCCTGGCTCGCGACGCAGCCGCCCACGCCGATCAGCAGCCGGGGATTGTCGTGCTTGAGATGCCTGACGCGCCCCAGATCGGTGAAAACCTTCTCCTGCGCTTTCTCGCGCACCGAGCAGGTGTTGAACAGGATCAAGTCCGCCGCCGCGGGATCATCCGTCGGCTCCATGCCGTGCGCGCCGCGCAGGACGTCGGCCATCTTGCCCGAGTCGTACTCGTTCATCTGACAGCCGAAGGTCCTGATGTACAGCTTGGGGGGCACGAAGCGAAACGACGGGAAAGCGCGGCGGTCAGCGGGCGCGCTGGAGGTTCTCCAGCTCGTCGGGCCGCAACAGGTAGATGCGAGAGATGTCGCCGTTCATGTCCTCGACGAAATACACGTGCGCCTGCTGGGGCAGGTAGCTGTGCACGATGGTTCGGTTCTGCTCGTTGATGATGCGCCCGCCCGGGGCCAGGCGCAGTACCTTGTTGTTGATCTGAACGAGCGGGTAGGGTTGCGGGCCGATCAACTCGCCCAGCTTGCCGTTGGCCGGAAGCTGGCGGGCCAATTGGGCGTGGCTCGCCGCGGCAAACGCAACGGCCAGTGCCACGATCCAGGCGCCTTTACGCATCGATTCACAGTAGCACAATATAATCAAACACTTCAACCATGGTTCTGGAGCCTTTTCGAGTCGCGGTAGTGCGCGCAATTCGATCCAAACTGGTGGCGAGTCAGGGATTTGAACCCCGGACCAACGGATTATGATTCCGCTGCTCTAACCGCTGAGCTAACTCGCCTTGGAAAGCCGGCGAGTCTAAAGAGCGGGTCCGGCATTGTCAAGTTAAGCCA
>Ga0156023_1088_pt1 | contig 14899 bp, 15 predicted proteins | sample RifCSPlowO2_02_FD_107677 | JGI IMG/M metagenome (GOLD analysis project Ga0156023, IMG submission 107677) | Betaproteobacteria bacterium RIFCSPLOWO2_02_FULL_67_26
CGGGTTTTTGCAGCAATCCCTCGCGTTCGTAGAAACGCACGGTATCTATCGCCAATCCCGCGCTGCGCGCCACCTTGCCGATCGTCAGTCCTGCCGCGCGCGTGTCCATGCCCCCTCCAATAAGGTACCCGTTGCACATAGCCTAAACCCTGGAGCTTACTCCAGGGTCAAGCGGGCGAGGGGCCGGCTGGTCATCCTGGCCTTTGGCGGGCGCCGCAAGAAACCGCCGGCGCATCAGCAGGTACGCCACCGGAATTACGAACATCGAGAGCAGCGGCGCGGTGATCATGCCGCCGATCATCGGCGCGGCGATACGCTGCATGACTTCCGCCCCCGTGCCATCCGACCACATGATGGGAATGAGGCCGGCGATGATCACCGCCACCGTCATCGCCACTGGACGCACGCGCAGCACCGCGCCTTCGTGCATCGCGTCCTCAAGGTCCCTGCGGCTCAGCGTGCCGCCCGCGGCGGCGAGGTGACGCTCCACCGCCTGCCTGAGATACAGGATCATGACCACGCCGATCTCGGCGGCCACGCCCGCGAGCGCGATGAATCCGACGACGCCCGCGACCGAAAGATTATGGCCGAGCGCGTAGATGTACCAGAAGCCGCCGACAAGCGAGAACGGCAGCGACAGCATGATGAGCAGCGCCTCATCGATGCTCTTGAACGCAAGATAGAGCAGCACGAAGATGATCAGCAGAACGAAGGGCACCACCAGCACGAGCCGTGCCTTGGCTCGTTCGAGATACTCGAACTGGCCCGACCAGGCAAGCGAAACGCCCGGCGGCAGCTTTACCTGCCCGGCAACCGCGCGCTGCGCGTCGGCCACTACGGAGCCGAGGTCTCGTCCGCGGATGTCGACGTAGATCCACCCGGAGAGGCGTGCGTTCTCGCTCCGCAGCATCGGCGGCCCGTCGGAAATGTGCACGGTGGCGACCGTCGAAAGTGGAATTTGCGCGCCGCGCTCGGTGATCACGGGCAGCGACCTCAGCTTGTCCACCGAGTCGCGAACCTCGCGCGGGTAGCGGACGTTGATCGGAAAACGCTGACGGCCCTCGATCGTCTCGCCGACGTTGTCGCCGCCGATTGCCGCGGAAACCACCGACTGCACGTCGGCGATCGAAAGCCCGTAGCGCGCGGACGCAATGCGGTCTATGGTGATGTCGATGTAGCGTCCGCCGCGCACGCGCTCGGCGAGGACCGACGATACGCCCGGCACGTCCTTCACGGCGACCTCGATCGCTCCGGCGACGCGCTCGATTTCAGCGAGGTCGTTGCCCGAGACCTTGATACCGAGCGGGCTCTTGATACCGGTGGCGAGCATGTCGATGCGGTTGCGGATCGGCGGGATCCAGATGTTGGAAAGCCCCGGCAGACGCACGATGCGGTCGAGCTCCTCGATGAGCTTGTCCGGCGTCATGCCGGGCCGCCATTCGGAGCGCGGCTTCAACTGCACCACGGTCTCGACCATTTCGAGCGGCGCGGGGTCGGTCGCCGTCTCGGCACGGCCGATCTTGCCGAATACGCTCTTCACCTCCGGCACGGTGGCGATCAGCTTGTCGGTCTGCTGCAGGACCTGCGCCGCCTTGCCGGGGGAAAGGCCCGGCAGCGCGGAGGGCATGTAGAGGAGGTCGCCTTCATAGAGCGGCGGCAGAAATTCGGTGCCGAGACGGTAGATCGGGACCAGCGTTGACGCGGCGAGCAGCGCGGCGATGCCCAGCGTTATCCATGGGGCGCGAATGACGGCGCCCAGCACCGGCCGGTATGCCGCGATCAGCCAGCGGTTGAGCGGATTCCTCCTCTCCTCGGGAATGCGACCGCGAATGAAGTAGCCCATCAGCACCGGCACCAGCGTCACCGAGAGCCCGGCGGCGGCAGCCATGGCGTAGGTCTTGGTATAGGCGAGCGGCGAGAACAGCTTTCCTTCCTGCGCCTGCAGCGCGAATATCGGCACGAACGACAGCGTGATGATGAGAAGCGAGAAGAACAGCGCAGGGCCAACCTCGTGCGCTGCATCGCCGATGAGCAGCCAGCGCTCCTGGTTCGATATGGATTGGCCCGGATGGCGGTGGTTCCAGGCCTCGAGCTTCTTATGGGCATTCTCGATCATCACGATCGCCGCATCCACCATCGCGCCGATCGCGATCGCGATGCCGCCGAGCGACATGATATTGGCGTTCACCCCCTGGTAGTACATGACGATGAACGCCACGAGCACGCCGAGCGGCAGCGTGACTATGGCGACGAAGGCGCTGCGCAGGTGCACGAGGAACGCGATGCACACCAATGCCACCACGATGAATTCCTCCAGCAGCTTTTCGGCGAGGTGGCGCACCGAGCGCTCGATGAGCCCCGAGCGGTCGTAGGTCTCGACGAGTTCGACGCCCGGAGGCAGGCTGGCCTTGAGTTTTTCCAGCTTTGCCTTCACGGCGTAGATGGTTTCGAGCGCGTTCTTGCCGTGGCGCATGATCACGATGCCGCCCGCGGCCTCGCCTTCGCCGTCGAGCTCGGAGATGCCGCGGCGCATCTCGGGTCCCATCTGGATGCGCGCCACGTCCTTCAGCATCACCGGCGTGCCCGCATCGGTTGTCATGAGCGGGATGGCGCCGAAATCATCGAGCGTCTTCAGGTAGCCGCTCGCGCGTACCATGTACTCGGCCTCCCCCAGTTCCAGCACCGAGCCGCCCGTTTCGCGGTTGGCGTTCTGCACCGCCTGGATGACGCGCCCGTGCGAGATGCCATACGCGCGCAACCGCTCGGGAAACAGCACGATCTGGTACTGCCGCACCATGCCGCCCACCGACGCCACTTCCGCAACGTCCGGCACCGCCTTCAGTTCGTAGCGCAGGAACCAGTCCTGGATCGCGCGCAACTGCCCGAGATCGTGCCGACCCGTGCGGTCCACAAGCGCGTATTGGTAGATCCAGCCCACGCCGGTGGCATCGGGCCCGAGCGCGGGCTTTGCGCCGGCCGGAAGCCGCGACTGGGCCTGGTTCATGTATTCCAGTACGCGCGAGCGCGCCCAGTACAGATCGGTGCCGTCCTCGAACAGGATGTAGACGAACGAATCGCCGAACATCGAGTACCCCCGCACGGTCTTGGCGCCGGGCACCGACATCATCGTGGTGGCGAGCGGATAGGTGACCTGGTCCTCGACGATCCTCGGCGCCTGCCCCGGGAAGGGCGTTCGGATGATGACCTGCGTATCCGAGAGATCGGGGATCGCGTCGAGCGGCGTGCGCGCGAGCGAGATCACGCCCCAGGCGGCCACCAGCGCCGTGGTGAGCAACACCAGAAAGCGGTTCCCGATCGACCAGCGAATCAGCGCCGCGATCATTGGCTACCTCCCCGGGCGATACGCTGAATCACGTAGTTACCGTCCTGGTCGGGAGTGGGGCGCAGTTCGAACTCGACAGGGTCACCAGGCTTCAATCCCGCGAACTGCGCCTTGTCTTCGACGACGAAGCCCATACGCATCGCGGGCCACTTGAGCGACGCAATCGCCTCGTGCTCGAGCTCGATGCGGCCCTGCTGCGAGTCGAGCTGCGTGACCTTGCCGCGGCCATAGTGACCGCCGCCCTTTTTCGCAAGCGGTTCCGCCACAGCCTCGAGCCGCGCCACCGTGCCTGAGAGGCTCGCCTCGGAATCGATCAGGAACTGTCCCGACAGCACTACCGTGGCGCCGGGCCCGATGCCCTTGCGGATCTCCGACTGGCCGGCGTGCTCGACGCCCACCTCCACGTCCTGCGGGGCGAACCGGCCGTCGCCGAGCGCGACGATCACGATGCTGCGCGCGCCGGTGCGGATCACCGCTTCGCTGGGCACGAGCATTACTTCCTTGCCGCGCCCCGAGACGAACGAAAGCGTCGCGAACATGCCGGGCTTGAGCCGCGCGCCGGGATTGGCGAGCTCGATGCGTGCGCGAACGGTGCGCGTCGCGGGATTGACCTCGGGCAGGAGCGCGCCGACCCGGCCCTCGAATTTCATGTCCGGATAGGCCGCGACGCGCGCCTCGGCACGGCTTCCGGGCACGACCGCCGCCGCCTGGGTCTCCGGGATCTCGGCGTTCACCCAGACGGTGGAAAGATCGACGATGCGGAACAGCGTATGACCCGGCATGACGGCCATGCCTTCGCGCACGCCAAGCTCGGCGATCACTCCCGAGATCGGCGCATAGCGTGTGAACCGCTGCCGGACCCGGCCTTCGCGCTCGATCGCCGCGATCTCTTCCTCGCTCATGCCGAGCAGCGTCAGGCGCTGACGCGCGGCCTGGGCGAGCGGCGCCAGCTCCGGCGCATTCTGCCGGCGCAGCAGCAAATATTCCTCCTGCGCCCCCGTCCACTCGGGAAACAGCATCTCGACGAGCGGCGCGCCCTTCGCCACCGGATCGAGCGGCGCTCGCGCATGGAGTTTTTCCACGAAACCCGCCGCGCGCGCCTGGAGTTGGACCACGCCGCGCTCGTTGTACGCCACGGTGCCGACCGTATCGAAGCGCTGCTCGAGAGTGCCGGTTCTCGCCTCCGCCGTGCGCACGCCGAGGTTCTGCACCACGCGCGGGCTGATGCTGACGGTGCCGCTGTCGGCCCCGTCCGCATATTTCGGCACGAGCTGCATGTCCATGAACGGCGACTTGCCCGGCTTGTCGAATTTCTGCTGCGGAAACATCGGATCGTACCAATAGAGCACCTTCTTGCCGTTCGCCGGATCGACCTCACCGGCTTTCGGCGAGCCGCTTCCCGAGCTCGCGGTTGCGCTGGGTGCCGGCGCGGTCATCTGGACGCCGCGGCTCAAGCCAAACTGGTAGACGCCGTACAAGGCCGCTCCGAGCAGGCCCACGGCAATCAGGACAAGGATGGAATGAGTGGTTTTCATCGAATTTCCCTCGCAAAATTCGTGGCCCCATTTTCCGCGTCGCGCGCGCGCCGCGCGCTGATGTCAACCGGGAGCAGGAAATTGACCTGGGCCCAGAGGCGCGCGGTTTCAGCTTCCAACTGCAAGGCTTGCATGCGCGCCTCGATCTCGTTGCGGCGCGCGGCGAGTACGTCGGCGAGATTCGCCTTGCCCCCTCGGTACGCGGCGAGCGCGGCCTGGGTTCGCGCCCTCGCCAGCGGCACCAGCTCGCGTTCGTAGCGCGCGCGCCGCTCGCGGCCGTTTTCCCATTCCTGAATCTGGGCCCGCACCTCGCCGATATGTGCGCGCAAAGCCTCCTCGCGCTGGGCCTCCGCCTGATCGGCCATGGCGAGCTTCGCCGCCAGCTCCCGGTCCTGGCGGTTTTTCTGGTCCCATTGCAGCGGGATCGCCACGTTGACCGAGACCATATTGGAGAACGCGGAACCGCGCTGGCTGTACATCATTTCCACGCTCCAATCCGGCTTTTTGTTCGCCTGCGCCAGCCTGGCCTCGGTCGCGGCGATTTCCGACTGCCTGGCGAGCGCGGCGATTTGCGGGTGGTGGGCGAGCTGGGTGTCCAGCGCCCGCGGGTCGAGCCGAATCGTGTCGGTGTCAGGCTTACCAGCTAAAGGAGCTTCGGCGGTCACGCCGACCCAACGCCCGAGCGCGGTTCTGGCGGTGCGGATGCGGCGGCCGAATTCGCTCGCACGGTCTTCGAGCATGGTTACGGCCGAGCGCGCGGCGAAGACGTCGGCCTGGCTGCCCCGGCCGCCGCGATAGGCGCTTTCCGCGGCCTCGATTTCAAGGCGCGCTTCCTTGATCTGTTCCGACACCACGGCCGCCATGGCTTCCGCGTAGTAGCGGTCGAGCCAGGCGAGCGCGGTATCGCGCTGAATCGTGGCTAGCGTTGCGGACTTCTCGGCCAGCGTGCGCTCGGCTTCACGCTCGAAGCGCTCGGTGCGCAACTGGCGTTTCTCCCCGCGCGTGAACTCCTGCATCACGCCGATCTGGCGCATCGTCATGAAGTCGCTCGTGATGCTGTAGCGGTCCGGACCGTCGACCGGCAGGTTGTTAATGCCGAGCTTCAGCGCCGGGTCGGGAAGCTGCCCGGCGGCAACCGCCATTTCGCGCGACGCGGAAACGGCGGAATCCTGGGCGACCAGCTGGCGCGACCGTTCGGCGGCCAGGCGCTGCGCTTCAGCAAGCGTGAGCGTGGCTGCGTGGGACGAGGCAATCGGCGGCAACAGCGCCGCCACAACGGCGATGACGAGCTTCATAGATCCTCCGCGTGAATGAATACGTAGCCGCACGAGCGGCCACCGTCAACACACGCGCAGGATCAAATCAGAAGGCGGCAGAAACGAAGCGCGGGAGGAGGATCGGCAACGAGGTCACGCTGATGCCGCAGGTAAGCAGAAATCGCTGCGCCGTAGTCGGAGAGCGGCAGGAGAGTGACGGACGCTACCGCGGCCGGTGGGTAGATCGTGAATGGATTCCCGGGTCCTGGCAGCTTGTTACCGTCGGCGCACTGCACCGCGCACAGCTTGATTTCCACAACCCCGGTTTCGCAGCAACCGCCGCCCGATTGCGCCGCAACGGCCGCCGCCACCGACATGTCGGCTTCCACGCACGGCCGGGTGGCGAACGCCGCCTGTGCGAACAGCAGGGCGCCGATCAGGACGCAACACACGGGGCGAAGAAGGCGGTGGAACATCAGCATGGCGCGGGCATCGTAGGGCAAGCCGTCTCCTGAGTCAATCAGATGGGCGGGTCGGGTGAATGTTTCCGACGAAGCTTCTTTCGATCCCAGGAATCCGCAATACGCGGCGTGTGGAGGTGTATCGCGCGGGAATATACGCATGCACCATCGTATTGGATGCTGAAGAACTTGATGCTTCAACGCCGTGCTGCATTACGTGTCATCTCCCTTTGGGCCTCGCGTATCTTATTGGGCCAGCTGCTCTTGATGTACGCGAGCACCGCCCAGATCTCCTCGTCTTTTAGCTTGCCGCCGAAGGCCGGCATGTCGCTCTCGTACTTGGGCGGAGCGTACTTGCCGGGAACCAGGCTGTATTTGGTGATGCCGAACAGCACGCTGTCCGGATGGTGCCAGGTGTGCCCCGAAGCATCGTGCGGCGGCGCCGGCATGCGACCGGACGGCAGCTTTTCCTGCCAGTTGGGCTGACCCTCCAGGCGTGCTCCGTGGCAGGCCGCGCAGTGCTGCGCGTAAACGGCTTTTCCCCGCGCGACCTGTTCGGGGTTGCCGGGATCGGCGAGTGTCTTACCCTCCTGGAACAGCGCGACGACGATCGCACCAACGAGAAACGCAAACGACGCCGCCAGCAGTCCGACGCCGACCCTGTTGCGTACGGCAGAGGAGGGGGCCGAGTCCTGCGTAGCTATCTCGTTGCGCTCTTCATGCATTGCTGAAATCACTGCCGAGTAGTGCTGCGACGCTGGTCACGGGCCGGCCCCCTTCAATTCAGTGCTGCCGGACGAAACACGAGGAAATACTGGTCCGGCAGAAACGAATGCTCCTGGGCGAGCTCGAAGCCTGCGCGCGCAAGTTCCTGCTTGACCTGTTCCGGAGGGATGCGGAAAGCGTCGATGATAGCGACCCGCCCGCCGCGTTTCAGCGCCGCGCGGACGCGGCGAAAGTACTGTTCGCGCCTAGCGATGTGATGGTAGACGCCCACGAAGATCGCAACGTCTACGGGCGTGGGCAGTCGCGGGTCGTCGGCGTCTCCGCGGTACGAGGCGAGATTGGGGAGACTCTCGCGCTCGGCGCGCTTGTTCAGGTATCGCACCATGTCGGGCTCGATATCCACGCCGAGCACTCGCCCCCGCGGCACGGCGCGCGCGAGACGCACGGCGAAGTAGCCGGTTCCCGAGCCGATGTCCGCAACGACCGCGTCGGGGGGCAGCAGCAGCGCGCGGATGACCTCATCGGGCTTCTGCCAGTCGTCGCGCGCCGGGTCGTCGAACACTGGGACCCACGCCTCGGCGCTCTCGTAACGCGGAACGATGTAGTCGGCCGGCCGCGCGCAGGTGGACGCGGCCAACGCAGCAGCAAGTGCAAGCGCGGCGAGCCTCCGTGGACCGGCCCGCGGAACGCCGCATATACCGCCCCCAGCCATGTGCATCATGCCAACCGTGCCGGGCATCGCGTCGCCTTCGTCATCCGATCGTCCCGAGCGCGGGAAATGTGCGCAGCAGCCAGAACCCGAAGGCCGAGAGCTGGCCGGTGATCATGGCGACTCCCATCAGTACCAGTATGAGACCCGCTGTGATTTGCAGCACAGCCCCGAATCGGCGCAGATCCCTGAGACGCCAGACCAGTTCGCGCGTGAACAGCGCCGACAGCAGGAACGGCACGCTCAATCCGGCTGCGTAGAACGAAAGCAGCGTGATGCCGCCCGCTACGGTCGTTTGCACGGCGCTCACCGTGAGGATCGCGCCGAGCACCGGCCCTATGCACGGCGTCCAGCCGAAGCCGAAAGCGAGTCCCAGCACGTAGGCCGCCGCCGGGTGCCCGCCGGCGAGACGCGGATGAAAGCGAAACTCGCGTTGCAACCACGGCATGCCGCGCGCCGTGCCGATCATCAGCAAACCGAAGGCGGTCACGATTGCGCCGCCGATGATGTTGGCTTCATAGCGGTACTGGAGCAGCAATCGGCCCAGTACGGTGGCGCTCGCGCCGAGCGCGACGAACACCGTGCTGAATCCGAGGACGAAGCAGGCGCTCAGCATCGCCACGCCGATCCGCCCGCGGCCGCCGGTTTCCCCCTGCGTGGCGTACGACGGGTCGCCGGCGACGTACGATACGTACGCCGGGACCAGCGGCAGCACGCAGGGCGAGAGAAACGAGATCACCCCCGCTGCGAACACCGCTGCGAGCCCGACCGAGCCGCTCTCAATCATTGTTTGTTGTGTTGGCTCTTGTCTGCGCGGTGCATGCACAGGCCGAGCGCGCACATCACGAGGCAGGGAGCCACAGCTAGGATGATCGACGCCACGCCGGCGGCGACCAGCCAGTCCCAACCGAGGATCAGTGCCCCCGTGCCGCCCGCAACGGCCACACCGATCAATAAGTTTCGTGGGTTCAACCAGCCGCTTTTCGCGGCCGCCGCGCAGCATTCCTGCGCCGCGGTGTTTGCGTCAGCGATACGTACGTTTTCCATACCCGATCTCCTTTGACCGTGTGTATCTGCGTTTATCTGCGGTTTCAATTGGTGTTCCCGGGTCACGCGTGAAACAGACAGTTGCGCATCATCCCGCCGTCCTCATGCTCCAGGTTGTGGCAGTGGTACATGAAAAGGCCCGGGACCGTGGGCGCTATCTGCACGCGCACCCGCTCGCCGGCAAAGATCCCGAAGGTGTCCTTGTATCCGGTGTCGATGATGCCCTCGCGCAGATCCGCCGGCGTCCCGCCCGCGCTGCGCTCGATGATCCGGAACCGCACGCCATGGATGTGCATGGGGTGCGGCATTGGCATACCCCCGCCGTCGTTCGAGAAAGTCCATACCGATGCTTTGCCTGCCGGAAGCCGCTCGTCCTCCGCGACGGCCATCATGTCCTCCGTGTCGAAACGGCGGTCGTTGAGGAAGCCGCGCATGTGGCGGAAGGCGAGCTGCGTGCGCAGCTCGTATTTGCCCTCTTGGGCACGCGGTTCCGGCTCGGGAAGCGCGAGCGCCTGGGTGCGGGCCCGTGGCCCCGGCGAGACGGTGAAGCGCGCGACGTGCAACTCCTCGCCCTGCGACGGACCCATCATCCCGCCCATCATCCCGCCGCCCATCATCCCGCCCATCATCCCGCCCATCATGCCGCCCATGATCCCGCCGCCACGGCCGCTTTCCCCTTGCTGTCCCATCATGGAGCCCATCATGTCATCCATGCCGGAAAACTCGCGGCTGACGAGCGCGATTTCCGCGCCGTCGCGGCGCGCGCCGAAATCCTCCAGCAACTCGACGCGCTCGAAGGGAAAGAGCGTCACGTAGGGCCGCTCCTGGACGCCTTCCGCGCGGCTGAAGAGCCCGCCGTCGGAGGCGATGACGCGCAGCGGCCGGCCGTCGGACCAGGCGAGCTTGTAGACGCGGGCGTTGGATACGTTGGCGATCCGCAGGCGGTAGGCGCGGGGCGTCACTTTGAATGCGGCGTCATCCACGCCGTTTACCAGCACCCGGTCGCCGAGCACGCCGTTCATGTCGTCCATCATCATCCGCTTGAACACGAACTGGTTGTCCTTGCCGATCCGGCGATCCTGCAGGATGAGTTGTAACTCATGCTCGGGCGCGGGCAGTCCCAGGTCCCGCTCCTTGGGCTCGCGTACGATCAGCAGCCCGGCGAGGCCGTAGTACGTCTGCCGTCCCGTGATGCGGTGCGGGTGCGGGTGATAGAGGTACGTTCCCGCCGGATTGCGCACGGTGAACTCGATGGTGTAGCTTTCGCCGGAGTGCACCGCCTGGTGCGGATGGCCGTCGGCCGTGTCGGACACGATCATTCCGTGCCAATGGACAACGGTCGGGGTGCCGGTGCGATTCACGACCTCGATGCGCACATGTTCGCCGCGGCGCAGCTCCAGCGTCGGGCCGAGATTTCCCGGCGAGTATCGTATCGCGTCCCGGCGGCCACGCAGCACCTCGCCCGTGTAGCGGAGCACGTGCGTTTCGGGTCCAGAGCGAACCGATACCCTGGCCGGGGCGGCGACAAGCTTCAGAACCACGTCCGGCTCTGTTGCGCCGATGGCTTGCCGCAGCGTCGCGGGCGTCGCCAGCATGCCGCCGGCGGCGGCGATGGTCTTCAGGACATTACGTCGTGTCCACATGGCAATCTCCTCAGGATGCGCCGCCGCGCAGCTTCGCGCGCAGCGACTCGATGATTTCAGGTGAATCCCACTCCGCGGGACCGGTCTTGCGCCAGCGCTCGCGCCCTTCGCGATCCAGCAGCAATGTGGTCGGAATTCCCAAGGTGCGCAGCTTTCCCGCCGCTTCCGCCGTCGAATCCACGTAGACCGCAAGCGCGCGGATGCCGATCTCGTCGTAGTAGCGCCGCACCGCGGCGGCCCCGCCGTTGTCGATCGAAAGCGCGACTACCTGGAAATCCGGCCCGCCGAGCTTTTGTTGGAGCCGGTCGAGCGCCGGCATCTCCTTGCGGCACGGCGCGCACCAGGTCGCCCACACGTTGAGCAGCACCACCTTGCCCCGGAAGTTCGACAGCGCACGCGGCGCTCCATTCCCGTCAGCAAAACGGATATCCGGAATCGGCTCGGGAGCGTCTGCCCAACCCACGCGCGCTTGTGGGCCTGGAACGACGGAGGCGGCGTGTTCGCCGGTCGCAAAATAGATCCCCATCGCCGAAATCACGAGCACCGCCAGACCCGCCAATCCGATCCCGACGCGCAGCCGATACGAGGAACGAGGAGTTGCAAAGTCGCTCACGGCTTACTCCGCAACTGCCTGACGAGCGGCAGGAGCTTCTCGTCGAGTATGCGCGGCGTAATCGGGCCGATCTGTTTGTAAGCCACCCGTCCGTCGCGGTCGATGATGAACGTTTCGGGAACGCCGTAGACGCCCCAGTCGATACCCACGCGGCCATCGAGATCGGCGCCAGTGCGCGTGTACGGGTCGCCCAGCTCGTCCAACCATCGCGCCGCATCCTCCGGCCGGTCCTTGTAATTGAGGCCGTGAACCGGAACCACCTTCGCGAGCCGCTGGATCAGGGGATGCTCCTGGCGGCAGGGGACGCACCACGACGCGAAAACGTTCACCACCGAGACTTCTCCCTTCAGGTCCTTGTCGGAGAGCCCGAGCGTCCGGCCGAGCACCGGCGGCAGCGAAAACACCGGTACCGGCTTGCCGATCAGCGGCGAGGGGACTTCGCGCGGGTTGAGCGTGAGGCCGATCGCGAGAAAGGAGGCAATTGCGACGAACACCACCAGCGGTATCGCGACCGCGATACGGTGTCGTCCCGGCGCCTGGATTCCCGATGCGCTCTGGAGTTCAGGGGTGGTCATGGCTGCGTCATTCGCACCGTTCCTTCACCATTTCCCCGAGCTCGCGAATTCCGGCGAATACGACTGCGGCTCGATCGCCCTGCATTCCGGCGCCTACGATGACCGGCTTGCCGGGGAGCGGTCCGGTGACACTGGTGTCGGTCTTGAGGCGCAGGTTGAATTCCCAGATCTTGTGTGTTCTATCGTCCCCGGTGGTCACGAAGTAGGTATCGCCGCAGTGCCGGACCGTCTTCACGATGGCTTCGGGAGGCGCCTTCTTGAGGTCCGGCAAACGGGGCCCTCCTCGACGGAGGCCGGGCTTCGAATCGGCCACCTTGAGATACGAAATGAGATCGCGCCGCACCTTCTCGTCCTTGAGGCCGGGGAACGTCATCACGTTCCCTGGGATGAGACCGGCCGGGTCCCTGATCCAGGCGTCCAGGGTTTTCTCGTTCCATTCAACACCCGAAACTTTCAGTGCGTCCGAGTAGCGCTGGAATCCGGGCGCGGTACCGGCCTTGCGGCCGAAGAGGCTCGCGAGGCTCGGCCCGGTGAAGTGCCGCCCCGGCTCGAGCGAGTGACACGCGACGCAGGCCTGGAATGCCTTTGCGCCGCGTTCCGTGTCTCCCGCACCGAGGGCGGGAACCGCAAAGAGGCACGCGACCAGCAGTGCACAGCCGTGGTCGAAACGGCGCAACGTAGACAACGCGATCGGGAATCTTGTATTGCGGGCCATTTCCGGATTGAGCGTTTCTGTCATAAAGCCCTCCGCTTCAATAGATTCCCGTTATCTGACCATCCAGACGTTTCTAGCGCCGCCGCGCCGTTGCATCGAGCAGCGGCACGACCACGCTCATGGGCTGTGCGCCCACATACTTCTCGCCGTTCGGCAGGAACCACGTCGGCGTGGAGGTCGCGCCGAGCCGGCGTCCGAGCGCGACGAGTTCCTCGATCGGGTTCTCACAGTCGGTGGAAGCAGTGGGCTCAATGCGCTTCAGCATGAGTTCGTCCCACGCTTTCACGCGGTCCTTCGAGCACCAGACGGATTTTATCTGCCGCACCGATTCCGGCTTGACCACCGCCCACATGAAAATGTGCACCGTGATGTTGTCCACAGCGGCCAGTTCCCTTTCGAACTTCTGGCAGAAGGGGCAGTTCGGGTCCGAGAAAATCGCGATCTGCCGGCGGCCGTCGCCGCGCCGCGTAGTGACGGCCCAGTGGAAGGGCAGCTGGTTCCAGTCGATGGCCGACAGCTTGCGCAACCGCTCTTCAGTGAGGTTGCGGTCAGTCCTCATGTCTATGAGGTTGCCGACGATCATTATTTTCCCGGCGGCGTCGCTGTAATAGATCGTCATGTCTTCCCCCCTACGTACCGCAATCTCGTAGAGTCCGGCGTAAGGCAGTTTTTGGATGCTGATGACTTGTGCGTCCGGAATCCTCGTCCTGAGCGCATTGCGGATCGCCTGTTCATCGGCGCGCGCCGCTGCCGGCACGATGGCAATGGCCGCAGCGCAAATCCAGAAATTTCGATTCATCTTGCTTTACTTTGCGTTTGCATCTGATCCCTCGCTGGCGATCTGCTTCCAGCTCTTGCCTGCATCCGGCGAAAGGAACACGTTCTTGCGGCGGGTCGCGATTGCCAGCTCGGCCGGTTTCGCAGGGTTTTGAGCGATGTAGAACACGAAATCCTTTTCCATGCGCGGCAGGTTCAGCGAGGCGTTGAGCCGTCCGTCGAACGAAACGCGCAGCAGCGCATCGTTGCCGTCGCTTGCGAAATACAGGTGCTTACCGTCGAAATCGAAAAGCACCGCCGTAGCCCGCGGCGCCATGCCGATGCGTTTGAACGTCGCGCCGAAGTCGCGCGACAGGAACAGTCCACCAAGCGTGCCGAGGGCGAGCGTTCCTGGCTCGGTCGGGTGCAACGCAATGCCGATTACCTGCGCGGACACGCCGGCCGCCGCGCTGCGCTTCCAGGTTTTGCCGTCGTCGGTGGTGTAGTGGAGCCCGGGCCGTTGCATCCGCGAGTTCGGCTCCTCGTTCACGACGTACACGGCGTTCGTGTGATAGCCGGCCGCGAGGAGGTGGAAGTCGGCTTCCCCGCCCAGTCCGAGCGACTGCCAGGTCTTGCCGCCGTCCGGGCTTTTCATGAGGCCAAATGGGTTGCGCAGGGGCGATCTGGGGTCGGGATGCCCGCTGCTGTAAATCCCGCCCTTGGCGACGGAGAAACCCATGTAGTCGTGCGCCGGCCCCGGCGCAAGGCTCCAGCGGCCGTCGCGGTAGACGGCGAGCCCGGTATGAGCGGGCACCGCCAGCGCCTTGCCATCGGGCGTGAACGCGAGGCCGTGGACGTGATGAAGTATCGGCTCCGCACGGGCCGGCGCACCCGGCATCCCGAGCGCAGTTACCGTGGCGGCCAGAGCCATGAGATTTCGGAAACAAGCGGCGTGCATTCGTGCCTCCCTGATTACTTGAGCAACAGTTTCATGTCGTGAACCATCGCCTCGACCGAGCGATTATTGGCGCTGAAGTAGAGCCGCGCGCGCCCCTGCTGGTCGAAAACATAGATTCCAGTGGAGTGGTCAACCATGTACGAATCCCGGTGAGAGCCATGGGAGGAATGGGCGTCCTTGTCCGGCTTCTGCGCCTGGTAGTAGATCTTGAATTCCTTTGTCGCATTCTCGATTTCCTGGCGGGAACCGCGCAGCCCGAGAAACGTCGGATGGAACGTGGTCACATAGGCGGCGAGTTTCTCGGGTGTGTCCCGTTCCGGGTCCACGGTGACGAACAGCCCTTGCATCCGGTCGGAATCAACCTGTTTCACGACCTGCGCCATCTCCGCGAGCGCGGTCGGGCAGGGACCGGGGCAGTTCGTGTAACCGAAGAACAGCAGGATCCCCTTGCCCTTGAAATCGGCGAGCGTCCGACGGCGTCCCGAATGATCCGTCAGCTCGAACCTGCGGGCCCACTGCGCCCCGGTGATGTCGGTGCCGCGGAATGACGAAAGCGGCTCGC
>Ga0156023_1103_pt1 | contig 14831 bp, 18 predicted proteins | sample RifCSPlowO2_02_FD_107677 | JGI IMG/M metagenome (GOLD analysis project Ga0156023, IMG submission 107677) | Betaproteobacteria bacterium RIFCSPLOWO2_02_FULL_67_26
AGAAGCTGCCCGCGGGCAACATCAGGGCGGGGCGCCCGGTGGTGCTGTTCGTTCACGGCAGAAGCTGCCCGCGGGCAACATCAGGGCGGGGCGCCCGGTGGTGCTGTTCGTTCACGGCGGGTATTCGCCCTCGGTGGTCGCTTACGACCTCGACTACAAGGACTACAGCTTCATGGCGGTGCTCGCGCGCGCGGGCTTCGACGTATTCGCGCTGACGCACACCGGCTACGGCGCTTCGCCCAAGCCGCTGATGGACGATCCCTGCAACGTGGATCCGGCCAATCAGGCGCTCATCATCCCGCACGCGCTCGCGAAGCCGTGCGCGCCGCGCTACCCGTTCAAGCTCGTGTCGAGCCGCACCGAGTGGGAAGAGATCGAGACCACAGTCAATTACATCCGCGCGCTGCGCGGCGTCGAGCGCGTGAGCCTCGTCGGCTGGTCGTCCGGCGCGCCGCGCGTGGGCGGCTTCGCGGCGCTGCACCCGGAGCAGGTGGACAAGCTGGTGCTGTTCGGCCCGTCGCCGTTCTTCCCGAGCGACGAGCCGCCGGCGGAAATGCCCGAGCCCGGCGCGCCGGTGATCCTCCAGACGAAGGAGATGCTGCTCGAGAAGCGCTGGCGGAACGACGTGCGCTGCGACGGCCAGGTGGACGATCCGGACGTGCGCGAGGTGATGTGGCGCGAGCTGATCCGGCAGGACGGGCTCGGCGCGCGCTGGCGGCCCGAGGGCGTGATGCGCGCGCCCAGCCGCACGAACTTCGGCTGGCGGCGCAACGCGGCAGCGATCCAGGCGCCGGCGCTGGTGCTGGTGGGCGAGTTCGACAACTACGCGAAGCGGCGGGAGGCGTGGGCCGGGTTCGGCATGAAACAGAAGGTGTTCATCAAGGTCGCCTGCGCCTCGCACTTCATCCAGTACGAGCGCGGCCGCCATTTTCTCCACCGCGCGGCGCGTGAATGGCTCGAAACCGGCGCCATCGACGGCGCGCAGCGTGCCGAGCTGCAGGCCGATGTGGAGGGAAAGCTCGGAAGTTTGCGTGACGACTGACGGATGACGAGTGAGAATTTCCGCTGCAGGTCATGGTTCATCAGGTCACGCCGTACCACGTCACGCTGCATCATGTCACGCCTCATCCGCATTGGGCTACAATCCGCCACTACTCAAGGAGGATAAGAATAGTGAGCGATGAGAACACCCTGCGCCGCGACGTGGCGCTCGCCAACCGCATCATCGAGCGTTTCGGGCTGTCCAACGCGTTCGGTCACGCCAGCGCGCGGATTCCGGGCACCAATACCTTCTACATTTCCACGCGCCGCAGCCCGGGCCTCGCCGACGAGAACAAGCTGCTGGTGATCGACACCGACGGCAAGATCCTGTCCGGCGAGGGCACGCCCAACAGCGAGTTCTGGATCCACTCCCGCATCTACGCCGCGCGGCCCGAGGTCAACGGCGTCGTCCACGCGCATCCGCTGGCGTGCATCTCGCTCACCCAGATCGGGCAGCCGCACCGGGTCGTCCACAACCAGGGCGGCGTGTTTCTCGACGGCGTGCCGGAGTACGGGGGCATCGGCCTCATCCGCTCGCGCGAGCTGGGCGACGGGGTTGCGAAGAGCCTCGGCAAGGGCGTCGCCGTCATGATGCGCGGCCACGGCATCACCACGGCGTTCGCCGACGTGCGCGCCGCGACGGTCGCCGCCTGTTTTCTCGAGGAGAGCGCCGGCCTGCAGATGCGCATGCTGGCCGCGGCCGGCGGCGACGCGAGGAAAATCCGCGCGTTCACCCGCGAGGAAGCCGACCTGGCGAACGCGCAGACCGGACCCGGAGCACGCGCGGACCGGGCGTGGGAGTATTACTCGACGGTGGCGGCGCAGAAGCCTCTCGGTGGCTAGTTGCCCCAACCCGCGCAACACAGTGACCTGCCCGTGAACTCTATTTTCCGATGGGATTGATAGCATGGAAGCCATGACCCCCTTTACAGCTCCAGTGGTCGATGAACTGACGGTGCGGGTCGTGGTCGACTCGCGCTACGAGCGGTTCCTGCCCAAGGCGTCGCATCCGCGGGTTCACATCGAGCACATCGGGCGCATCCCCGGGCGCCCGCTGACAACCTTTGCCGCCGAGTGGGGGTTGTCGCTGCACCTGAGCTCGGTTCAGGCGGGGGCCAAGGCGCAGTACGTGCTTGATTTCGGCTATACGCCGGAGATCATCAACCGCAATTTCGAGCTGCTCGACATCGACCCGGCCGCGATCAACGGCCTGATCCTGAGCCACGGCCATCGCGATCACTTCGGCGGCCTGGACGGATTCGTCCGGCAACACCGTGGGCGCATGCGCCATGACCTCGCGCTCTACGTCGGTGGCGAGACCATCTTCCGGGAAAAGTGGATCAAGGAGGGCGGCGAAACGCTGCTCTGGGGCGCGGTGGACCGCGGCGCGCTGCAGGCGCAGGACGTTGCTTCGGTCTGCTGCCAGGCGCCGCGTGCGCTCGAGGGCGCGTTCACGTCCGGCTACATCGAGCGCACCTCGTTCGAGGAAGTGACCGGCGGCTCGTGGGTCGAGGACGACCACTACAGCGAGGCCGAGAGGAAGGGCAAGCTGGTGCGCGACCAGCACCCGGACGAGCACGCCACCTGCTACATCGTCAAAGGCCGTGGCCTCGTGGTCATTTCATCGTGCGGCCACGCCGGCATCGTCAACACCGTCCGCAGCGCCATGGCGGCCGCCAACGTCGACAAGGTGCACGCCGTGATCGGCGGCTTCCACCTCGGTCTCGCGCGGCCGGAGTACCTGCAACACAGCCTGCGCGAGCTCGAAGCGCTGAATCCCGACGTGATCGTCCCGATGCATTGCACCGGCGAGCCGTTCATCGCGTTGCTGCGCAGCCGCATGCCCGACAAGGTGGTCTATTCCAACGTCGGCAGCCGCTTCACCTTCGGCGCCTGAAAAATCTGGCTCCTTACTCCGGTCTCACGCCCGACCGCATGCTCGATGCGCTCGCGGCCGTGGGCCTGCGCCCCGACGGCCGGTTGCTCGCGTTGAACAGCTACGAGAACCGCGTGTACCAGGCATGGATGGAAGAAGGGCCGCCGCTGGTCGCGAAGTTCTACCGGCCGGAGCGCTGGAGCGACGCGCAGATCCTGGAAGAGCACGCCTTCGCGCGCGAGCTCGCGGAACACGAGATCCCGGTGGTCGCCCCGCTCGCCATCAACGGCGGCACGCTGCACGCGGCGGAGGGCTTCCGCTTCGCGGTGTTCGCGCGGCGCGGCGGCCGCCCGCCCGAGCTGGAGGACCCGAAGGTGCTCGAGTGGATCGGGCGCTTCGTCGGCCGCATCCACGCCGTGGGGGCGGCGCGGCCGTTCCGCGAGCGGCCCGCGCTCGACATCGACAGCCACGGCATCGAGCCGCGCACCTGGCTCCTCGCGAGCGGCCAGGTTCCCGCCGATCTGCGCGAGGCGTGGGAAACGGCGACGACGCTCGCGCTGGACGGCGCGCGCCGGTCGTACGAGCGCGCGGGCGGCGTGAGGTCGATCCGCCTCCACGGCGATTGCCACGGCGGCAACGTGCTGTGGACCGAGGACGGGGAAATGCGTGGCCCGCATTTCGTGGACCTTGACGACAGCCGCAGCGGGCCCGCGGTGCAGGATTTGTGGATGCTGATCTCCGGCGACCGGGCGGCCATGACGCGGCAGCTCGCGGACGTGCTCAAGGGCTACCAGGATTTCCGCGAGTTCGACCCGCGCGAGCTCGCGCTCGTCGAGGCGCTGCGGACGCTGCGTCTCATCCACTACTCGGCGTGGATCGCGCGGCGCTGGGAAGATCCCGCGTTTCCCGCCGCGTTCCCGTGGTTCGGCACGCAACGCTACTGGCAGGACCGCATCCTCGAAATGCGCGAGCAGATCGCGGCGATGGACGAGGAGCCGCTGAATGTGGCCTAGGCGGAGACCGTGACGCCGGGCCTCGAGTATGCGCTCGGCGCGATGGCGCTGCTCGCGCGGAGCTGACTCAGCCGAGGTTCCAGGAGGCGAAGCCGCAGCCCACGTACACGTTGGGGATGGGGTCGTAGCGGATCAGCTCGAATCCGCGACCGCGCGCGGCGCCGTGTGCGGCGACCCAGTTGCGGACTTCCGACGCGCCGTTGCCGGCGCCGTGCAGGCGCTCGCCGAGGAAACCGAGCAGGGCCGATGGATTCCCGCTCTCGAACTGGCGCAGGCATTCGCGGTCGAAGGCCTCGTCGATCCGGCCCATGTCGGGCTCGCCGATCGAATGGCTCAAGCCGCCGGTCGCGAGTATCCCCACCCGCAGCTTTCCCGGAAAGCTCGCGACCGCTTCCGCGAGCAGCGCGCCCCAGGCGTAGCAGCGCTTGACCGACGGGAACGGCGGCTCGATGTCGTTGAGCACCACCGGGACGACGGCGGGCAGGGGGTCGAGCCCGGCTTTCCACAGCGGTATGCAGAACCCGTGATCGAGCTTGAGCCGGTACGAGACGGAAGGCTCGAAATCGCGCTCGAGCGCGGTGCGCACGACGTGCTCCGCGAGCGGCGGGTGCCCGGCGAGCGTGCGGTGCGGGAACGCCTTGAACCACGGCTCCGGCGGCCCGTCGTGGACCTCGCCCACGCCGACGCAGATCGCCGGCAGGTTGTCGATGAAGAAATTCACCCAGTGGTCGGGCGAGATGATGATGAGCGCATCCGGCCGCGCGGCCTTGATGCGCCGGCCGAGCTCGGTGAAGGCCGAATCGAGGCTTTCGTTCTCCGCGGGCGTGAGCTTCTCGCGGTTGCGCACGATCATCGGGCCGTGGCTGGCCGCGTAGACGCCGACGAGCTCAGCCACGGGCCGCCCTCTTGGTATCCGTGGCGCCGGTCGCGCGGATGCGGCGCAGGAATTCCTCCTCCGGCATGCCCGCCATGAGGAAATAGAACCGCAGCAGGTACGGATTCACCAGCCGGTACAGGGCCGCGACATCGTCGGCCTCGACCGCCGCGCGCACCTCGGCCTTCAGCGGATAGCGCGCGAGCACCGACTTGCGGTCGGCACGGTAGGCGTCCGCCAGGGGTGGATCCTGCAGGTCGAAGAACAGCTTGGAGAGCCAGTAATCGCGCATTTCAATTCGGTGAACGGTGCACGGTGAACGGTGAACGGCAGTATCGCGCCAAACCGGAATTCACGCCACTGTGCCCGGCCCTGCGGCTTCGAGCACGATGGCGATGCCCTTGACGATGTCGTCGAGCGCCATCGACGGGGCGTCGCGGCCGGTCTGCGGCAGGCGGGGAACGTGGAGAAACCCGGCGCGAAACGCGTGCCGGCGGCCCGCGGCCGCGTGCATGAGGCCGTAGAAAACATGATTGCAGACGAAGGTGCCGGCGCTCATCGAAAGCTGCGCCGGCAGCTCCTCCGCGCGCAGGGCGGCGACCGCCGCCCGCACCGGCAGCGTGGCAAGGTAGGCCGCGGGGCCGCCTGCCACGATGGGCGCATCGACGGGGCGCAGCCCGTCATTGTCGGGGATTTCCGCGTCCTGGACATTGACCGCGACCCGCTCCAGGCACAGCGCGGCGCGTTCTCCCGCCTGCCCCACGCACAGCACGATGTCCGGTCGCGCGAGCGCGATCGCCGCTTCCAGCGCGGGCAGCGAGCGCGCATACGAGGTCGGCAGGGCCGCGGTCACGATCTCGATGGCGCCGGCATTATCCGGCAGCCGCCGCACCGCTTCGAGCGAGGCGTTGATCCGGTCGCCGCCAAACGGCTCGAAGCCGGTCACGAGCGCCTTCATAAAAGCCGGGAGATCAGGAGATCAAAGTACGGAAGATCGTGAATTCGGGATCCCGCTCTCGCGCTCTCACGCCCTCCCGGGTTTAGCGGCCGGGATGGAGCTGCCTGAGCTTCTCCATCTCTCCGGCGAGCTGCTTCGCGGTTGCAAGAGACCGCTCGCGGGCGGCGCCGACGAGCTTGTCGTCGATCAACGCGGCCGGATCGACGTACGGCGCGATCTTCTTCTGCGAAGTGGGGAACTGCCCGAGCAGGGTGGCGTACGCGGCCGAGGTGTTCCGGTAATCGCGGAAGTCCCGCTCGGCGCGTGCCCGCGCGCGCAGCGTCTCGCTGGGCCAGTTCGCGCTGCGGTCGGTGCCGGCCGCGCGCACCTGGTCCCGCAGTGCTTCCATGCTGTCGGAGAGCAGCGCGTAGGCCCTCTGGCTGGCGGCGCGGCGGCGGAGCATCTCGCGGCAGGTCAGCAGGTAATCATCGGCGGCGTCGGTGAGCCGGGTGTCGCGCTCGAGTTCCATGCGCTTCGATTTCAGCTGAACGACGAGCGCATCGATCGCCGCCCCATGCTCGTCAAGCTTTTTCGCGAGCTGCAGGCGGTCCGCCGGCGCCGGGCCCGCTTCGGCGCCCAGCGCCTCGCGCATCTGCCCGCTCGCGGCCTGCAGCAACCCCGCGACGGCGCTGCGGAATACGCCCAGCTTGTAGGTGTGATACCCCCAATAGCCGAGGCCCGCCGCGACCACGGCCGCGACCACGGCGACGACGACTATTCTCTTTCCGGTGCCCAGGGCCATGCGCGAGTCTGTCGTTCAGTGGGTGCCTGCGAGTGACTATACAACAGCGGGGACTCAGCTGCCCTGTTTTCCCCACGAATCGCGCAGCGTCACCGCGCGGTTGAACACCGGCGCGCCGGGCCGCGAGTCCTTCGCGTCGGACACGAAGTACCCGTGCCGCTCGAACTGAAAGCGTTCTTCGGGCCGCGTGTTCGCGAGCGCCGGTTCGAGTTGCGCGGTGATCGTCTTCACGGAATCGGGATTGAGGTCGAGCAGGAAGTCGCGAGCGCCGGCGCCCGGCTGCTGCACCTTGAACAATCTGTCGTAGAGCCGCACTTCGCCGCGGCAGGCGTGCCGCGCCGAGACCCAATGGATGTTGCCCTTCACCTTGCGCGCTTCGGCCCCGGGCGTGCCCGATTTCGTCCCGGGATCGTAGGTGCAATGCACGGCGGTGACGTTGCCCGCCGCATCCTTCTCCACGCTGACGCACTTCACCAGGAACGCGTAGCGCAGGCGCACCTCGTTGCCGGGAAAGAGCCGGAAATAGCCTTTCGGCGGCGTTTCCGTCACGTCCTCGCGCTCGATCCACAGCTCCCTCGAGAACGGCACGGCGCGCCGGCCCCGTTCCGGCTGTTGCGGATGGTTGGGCACGTCGCAGCGCTCTTCCCCGCCTTCCGCATAGTTGTCGATCACGAGCTTTACCGGGTCGAGCACCGCCATCCGGCGCGGCGCGGCCTCGTTGAGGTGCTCGCGCATGCAGTCCTCGAGTACCGAGTACTCGATCCACGAATCGGCCTTGGCCACGCCGATCCGCTCGGCGAAGCGGCGGAATCCTTCCGGCGTGTAGCCGCGCCGCCGCGCGCCGGCGAGGGTCGGCATGCGCGGGTCGTCCCAGCCGGAGACGTGTTTCTCCTCGACCAGCTGGATGAGCCGGCGCTTGGAGAGTACGACGTAGGTGAGGTTGAGCCGCGCGAACTCGATCTGCTGGGGCAGGGGCCGCGCCAGCAGGCCGCCTTCGGCCAGCCGCTCCAGCAGCCAGTCGTAGAACGGGCGCTGGTCCTCGAATTCGAGCGTGCACAGCGAGTGCGTGATGCGCTCCAGCGCGTCCTCGATCGGGTGCGCGTAGGTGTACATCGGATAGACGCACCACTTGTCGCCGGTGCGGTGGTGCGAGGCCTTCCGGATGCGGTAGATCGCGGGGTCCCGCAGGTTGATGTTGGGCGAGCCCATGTCGATCCTCGCGCGCAGCACGTGCTCGCCTTCCTTGAACCGTCCCTCCCGCATCTGGCGGAACAGCTTGAGGCTCTCGGCGACGCCGCGGTCGCGGTACGGGCTGCTCTTGCCCGGCTCGCTGAGCGTGCCGCGCAGCGCCCGCATCTGCTCGGCGCTGAGGCTGTCCACGTAGGCGTGGCCGTCCTCGATCAGGTGCTCGGCCGCGTGGTACATGAAGTCGAAATAGTCGCTGGCGTAGTAGAGGTGCGAGCCCCCCTCATGCTCCCAGTTGAAGCCCAGCCACTTCACGGCGGCGATGATGGAGTCGACGTACTCCTGCTCCTCCTTCTCCGGGTTGGTGTCGTCGAAGCGCAGGTGGCACGCGCCGCCGTAGTCGAGCGCGAGCCCGAAGTTCAGGCAGATGGACTTGGCGTGGCCGATATGCAGGTAACCGTTGGGCTCGGGCGGAAATCGCGTGCGGATGCGCGCCGGGTCTTGCGCCGCGCCCTCGTGCGTCCGCGCCGGCCCGGGCTTGCCGCCCCAGGCGCGCGTTGCGTACTTGCCGCTCGCGAGGTCCGCCTCGATTGCGGCGCGGATGAAATTCGACGTGGAAGGTGGCTGCGGGGCGTGCTTCTTCGGCTTCGCGACGTCGGACATGCCGCTATTCTAGCCCGGAGAATATGGGCATCCCGAAAGGCATGACCCGGGGCGCCCGGCAGCCGTCACCTGGCAAGCTTGAAGCCGGTGTCCTTGATGAGCCTCGCCCAGCGGGCTTTCTCGGAGGCGAAAAGCCGGCCCATGTCCTGCGGGCTGTTGCCGACGACCTCGGCGCCGCTGGCGGCGAGCCGGTTCGCGACCTCGGGCAGCCGGATGACGCGCACGATCTCGGCGTGCAGCCGGGAGATGATGCCCGCCGGCACGCGCGCCGGCACGAACACGCCCTGCCGCGTCCCGGTGACGAAGCCGGGAAGGTTGCCGGCTTCGGCGATCGTCGGCAGGTCGGGCACGATCGTCATGCGGCGCTCGCTTGAAACGGCAAGTGGCCGCAACCGCCCGCTCTTCACGTGGGGCAGCATGGCGAGCAGCCCTCCGAACAGCGCGTCGGACTGGCCGGTCGCGACGAGCAGCAGGGACTCGGCGCCGCCCTTGGTCGGGATGTACTCCCACCGGATTCCGGTGCGGTGCGCGAACATCAGTCCCGCCAGGTGCGGCGCGCTGCCGAGCGCCGTCGCGAAATTGAGCTGCCCGGGCCGCGAGCGGGCGAGCGCGACGAGCGCCTTGACCGTCTTCGCCGGCACCCCCGGGTGCACCAGCAGCATGTGCGGCGAATAGGAGACGACGGTGACCGGCGAGAAGTCGCGGATGACGTCGAACGGGAGCCGGTACAGGCTCGGGCTGATCGACAGGTTGCCGAGGTCCGTCATCATCAGCGTGTAGCCGTCGGGCGTGGCGCGCGCCACCAGCTCCGCCCCGATGTTGCCGTTGGCGCCGGGCCGGTTGTCCACCACCACGTTCTGGCCCCACGACTCGCCGATCCTGGAGCCGATCATGCGCGCGAGGATGTCGGAGCTGCCGCCGGGCGGCACCGGCACGATCATGCGGATCGGCCGGGCCGGATAGCGCTGCGCGCCGGCCGGCGCCACAGCGAGCATGCCGAATCCTGATGCGACGATCACTAAAGCAAGAACCTTCACGAACCGGCTCCTCCCGTCAAGCGATAGGCTATTCTATACCGCGCATGAAGGCCCTGGCCTCGAGCGTTCTGAAGCGGCTTGCCGACGGCAGCTTCCATTCCGGCGAGGCGCTGGCCCGGGCGCACGAGGTCTCGCGTGCGAGCGTCTGGCATGCCGTCCGGGAGCTGGAGGCGATGGGACTCGGCATCTACAAGGTGCGCGGGCGCGGCTATCGCCTGCCGCAACCGCTCACGCTGCTCGACCGCGCGGCCGTCGAGCGCCACCTCGGGACGAACGCCGGCCGCTTCGCAATCGACGTTCGCAACGAAGTCGCGTCCACCAACGCGGTGCTGCTGGAGCATGCCGCGGCCGGCGCGCCGGGCGGCACGGTGCTCGCGGCCGAGTGGCAAACCGGCGGGCGTGGCCGTCTCGGACGGGCGTGGCACGCCGGCGTGGGAGAGGCGCTCACCTTCTCGCTGCTGTGGCGCTTCGCGCGGGGCGCCGGCGCGCTTTCCGGGCTTTCGCTCGCGGTCGGCGTGGCCCTCGCGCGCGCGCTCGAAGCGGAAGGGGCGCAGGCCGTCGGCCTCAAGTGGCCGAACGATGTCTTGTGGCGCGGCCGCAAGCTCTGCGGCATTCTCACCGAGCTGGCGGGCGACGCGCTGGGGCCGACCGCGGCGGTGGTGGGCATCGGCATCAACGTGCGGCTGTCGGACGCGACGCGCGATCGCATCGGGCAGCCTGCGGCCGACCTCGAGAGCGCGTGCGGCGCGGCGCCCGACCGCAACCGGCTGCTCGCGCGGGTGCTGATCGAGCTCCATCGCGCGCTCGATTCGTTCGCGCAGTCGGGATTCGAGCCGCTGCGCGCCGAGTGGCAGCGCTATCATGTCCACCGGGACTGCCGCGTGACGCTGACTTTCCCCGACGGCACGCGCCAGAGCGGGCGGGCGCGCGGGGTGACGGAGGACGGATCGTTCCTGCTCGAGACCCGCGCCGGGTTGAAGCGTTATCACAGCGGGGAGATCAGCCTCCGCTCCGCGGCAACGACAAATAGACAGGATTAACAGGATTCACAAGATTAAAATCGCCAACGACCCGGTCTATCTGGTCTTAATCCTGTAAATCTTGTAAATCCTGTCTATTGCCTTTGATTTTTGACATGAGAATCCTGGCCATCGACGCGGGCAACACCCGCATCAAGTGGGGCGTGCACGCGGACGGCTCGTGGCAGGTTCAGGGCTGGATCTCGACGCCGCGCGCGGGGCGGCTCGCCGGCGCGTGGGCGAAGCTCGAGGCGCCGGACCGGCTGATCGCCGCCAACGTCGCCGGCGCGCGCGTTGCGCGCTCGCTCGGCGCCGCCGCGCGCCGCTTCAGGCGCCGCATCCGCTTCGTGCGGAGCGCCGCGGGCCAGTGCGGCGTGAAGAGCGCCTATGAAAATCCGGCGCAGCTCGGCGCCGACCGCTGGGCGGCGCTGATCGGCGCCCGTCACCACCATCGCGGCCCCTGCGTGGTGGTCAACGCCGGCACCACCGTGACGGTGGATGCGCTCACCGCGGAGGGCGTGTTTCTCGGCGGGATGATCGTCGCGGGAGCGGATCTCATGCGCGCGTCGCTTGCGCGCGGCACCGCCGGGCTGCGGCCGCGGAGCGGCCGGTTCGCGTTCTTTCCGGGGCGCACCGCGGACGCGATCGAGAGCGGAACGGTCAATGCCCTTGCCGGCGCGGTCGAGCGCATGCAGCGGTTCATGCGGCAGACGGGGCAGGCGCCGCCGCTGACGGTGATCTCGGGCGGGGCCGCCCGGCTCATCGCGCCGCAGCTTAACGGCGCGGTCGAGGTCGTGGATAATCTCGTGCTGGAAGGCCTGATTCGAATCGCACTCGAAGCAAAATGATGCGCGCGTTCTTCAAGACCCATCACCCATCACCCATCACCCATCACGGGTTGTTCTCGTGAGAGCATTTTTCCTCCTGCTGGTGCTGGGCAACCTGGTGTACTTCGCCTACGCGCACGTGGTGCACGAGAGCGCCGGCGCGGCAAGCCAGATCGCGCGGCTGCAGATCGCGCCGGAAAAAATCAGGCTGCTGAAGGCGGCGGGGCGGGCGCCGGCGGAAAAGGCCAAATCACCGGGCAAGGCGATACTGCCGTTGCCGCCGCTGAGCGCCATGGCGATACCGACGGCCTGCCTGGAATGGGGCGTCTTTGCCGGGCCCGCCGTGACCCGGGCGGAAGCGGCGCTGGCGAATCTCGAGCTGCCGCCCGCGCAGGTGGGGCGAGCGGTGACCGATGCCGGGGGTTACTGGGTTTACATGCCGCCGCAGAAGTCCAGGGCCGACGCCGACCGCAAGGTCGGCGAGTTGAAGGCGCTCGGGATCACCGAATTCTTCCTGGTGCAGGAGGCGGGCCAGTGGCGCAACGCGATCTCGCTCGGCATCTTCCGCACCGACGACGCGGCGCAGGCGTACCTCGCAAAGCTCAAGGAGCGCGGCGTGCGGTCCGCGCTCGCGGGGCGCCGCGAGAACTTCCTGAAGCAGGTGGCGTTCTACGTGCGCGAGCCGGGCGAGGCGACGGTAATACGGCTGACGGCGCTGCAACAGGAGTTTCCCGGCAGCGAGCTGAAGGCGGGGCCGTGCCCGCCGGCGCAGCCGAAAGGCTGAGGAACCTGACCTGGCCGGCATAGGGGCTGCGGAAAACCAAGAGGCCCGGCGATTTCGGCGACCCCGAGGGGCTGGATTGACAGGCAGGGCGGGCGAGCGCTAATCTGGAGCGGTTCCATTTCGGTTCCAGGAGAAATCCATGCTCACGCTCACCCTCAAGAACATCCCAAAGGACCTCCACGCCATGCTCAAGGAAAGCGCGGAGAAAAACCGCCGCAGCCTGAACAGCGAGATTCTGATGCGGCTGGAAAGCGATTTTTCCGTGCCGACCGTCGATCCCGTAGCGCAAGCGAGAGAGCTGAAGGCTTTCGCGGCGCGGCTGCCGCGGGTCGAGCACGCCCGGGTCGGCCGCTACAAGCGGCAGGGTCGGGCGTGATCGTCGTCGACAGCAACGTCATCGCCTACTGCTGGGTGAATGGCCCGCTCACCGCGCTCGCGCAGCGCGTGCGAACCAGGGACCCGGACTGGCGCGTCCCCATCCTGTGGCGCTCGGAAATGCGCAGTATCCTGACGGGTTACCTGCGCGACGGCAGCCTGACGGCGCCGCACGTCGCCCGCATCATGGAAGCGGCCGAAGGCGCGCTCGCGGGCGGGGAGCACCTGGTACCGAGCGCCTCGGTATTCGAGATCGTGGACAAGTCGCGCCTCTCCGCATACGACTGCGAGTTCGTGGCGCTGGCGGCCGTGCTGGCGGTCCCGCTGGTGACGGCGGACAAGGCGGTGCTCAGGGCATTTCCGGATCGGGCGTTGACGATGGAGGCATTCACGCGGACATGAAAAAAAGATAGCCACAGAGGACACAGAGTCCACAGAGAAACCCCCTATTCGTAATTCCCTTTCCGCGCGTTGAACAGCGATCAATGCGTCTGTTCGAACGCACGGAGTTAAACCGGCGCTGCGCGTCCGGATTTAACGCTACTTGGCGTGCTTGGCGTCGATAATTATTGTTCTCGTTTCTCTCGGCGGCCTCGGCGGTTCAGCTTTTGCCGCGGATGCGGTCGATCACTGAAGTCGTCGAGCGTCCCGCGAGCAACGGTATCGAGTGAACGGTCCCGCCCCAGCTTTTCACTTCCTTCGCCCCGACGATCGCTTCCGGCTTCCAGTCTCCGCCTTTCACCAGCACGTCGGGCTTCACCGCGAGGATCAGCTCGAGCGGCGTTTCCCGCTCGAACCAGGTGACGAGCGTCACCGCTTCGAGCGCCGCGATCACCGCGACCCGGTCGTCGAGCGCGTTGACCGGCCGGCCCTTACCCTTTTCCAGTTTTCTCGCCGAGGCGTCGGAATTGACGGCGACCAGCAGGCTCGTGCCCAGCGCGCGCGCCCGCGCGAGGTAGGTGACGTGCCCGCGGTGCAGGATGTCGAACACGCCGTTGGTGAACACCAGCGGCCGCTTCAGGCCGGCAACGCGTGCAGCTAGTTCTTCCGGCTTGCAGACCTTGCGTTCGAACGCGTCGCCGGGCTCATCCCTCATCCCTCCGCCCTCATCCCTCAGTCCAGGTACTCGAACACGCGAACCACTTTCTGCACGCCGCTCGTCGTGCGGGCGAGCTCGGTCGCGTCGGTGGCTTCCTGCTTTTTCACCAGGCCGAGCAGGTAGACGACGTTGTTCTCCGTGACGACCTTGACGTGCAGCGCGTTGAACTTGTTGGCGTCGAGGAAACGCCCCTTGACCTTGGATGTGGTGATGCCGTCGTTGCTGCGCGCCGTGTACGACGTCACGCCGGAGACGACCGTTTCGTTATAGACGCCGCGCACGTTCTCCACGCCGCGCGCGATGCGCTCCACCCCGGTCCGCGCGCCGGCGTCGGGCACCTCGCCGGTCAGCAGCACCATGCGGTTGAAGCTGGTCACGTTGACGTGTATGCCGTCCTTGTAGCGCTCGCCGATACGGCCGTGGGCCTTCAATTCGATGCCCTCGTCCTCGGCAATGGTGCCGACGGTGCGGCGGTCCTGCGCGACCATGACCCCGGTGGCGGCGGCGCCGCCGACCGCGACCGCGGCGCAACCATGGATGAGCGGGATGGCGGCGAGCATCAGCAACGAAGCAAGTGTGTGGCGCATTTATTCAACTCCCAGTAACAGACAATCAATGGCGTCGCACAGGCAGTGCAACGTCAGCAGGTGGACCTCCTGGATGCGCGCGGTGCTTTGCGCGGGGACGCAGATGTGGATGTCGGAGGGCCGCAGCGCCTCGGCCATCTTGCCGCCGTTGCGGCCGGTCAGCGCGACCACGTTCATCTGGCATTCGTGGGCCGCGTGCATCGCCGCGACCACGTTGCGCGAATTGCCGCTGGTGGAGATCGCGAGCAGCAGGTCCCCGGCATGCCCCAGCGCGCGCACCTGCTTGGAGAACACCTGGTCGTAATCGTAGTCGTTGGCGATCGACGTCAGGATGGAGGTGTCGGTGGTGAGCGCGATCGCCGACAGCGGCGGGCGCTCCATCTCGAAGCGGTTGACGAGCTCGGCCGCGAAATGCTGCGAGTCGGCGGCGGAACCGCCGTTGCCGCAGCACATGATCTTCCTGTCGCTCTTGAGGCATTGCACCATGCGCTCGGCCGCCGCCGCGATCGGCCCGGCGAGCGCGTCCATCGCCTGCAGTTTGAGGTGCGCGGACTCCGAAAAGTTCTCGCTGATGCGCGTGATGAGGTCCACGTTGCCGGTCCATTGCGTGTCAGCCGCTATTGTATCGACCGCAACCCTCATTCACCAAACGCATTGACCACCCATTCGATGCGCGGCTCGTCCCCCTGGAGCAGCACGACGTCGAAACGGC
>Ga0156023_1104_pt1 | contig 14679 bp, 13 predicted proteins | sample RifCSPlowO2_02_FD_107677 | JGI IMG/M metagenome (GOLD analysis project Ga0156023, IMG submission 107677) | Betaproteobacteria bacterium RIFCSPLOWO2_02_FULL_67_26
AAGGCGCTGCTGCGGGCGCTGCTCGCGTCGCATGCCGAGGGCAACGTCGACCACCGCCTGAAGGAGATTATCCGCGTGCAGCTCGCCCGGACCGCGGGCGATCCCTACTTCGCCGGACTGCGCTCGGCGCGGGCAAAGGCGCAGGGCCTCGACGAGGACACGATCGCGGCCGGCGCGGGCCGGTTCGAGGACGATCCGCGCTTCAGCACGGCCGAGAAATGGGCGCTGCGCTACGCGCGGGAGATGTACCTCAACCCGGAGAACGTGGATGCCGCGTTCTACGACGAAGGCCGCCGGCATTACAGCGAAGCCCAGATTATGGAACTGGGCGCGTTCATCGCGTTTCACTACGGGATGCAGGCTTTCACCCGCACGCTGGGTGTCGTGGCTCGTGGGTCGTGATTCGTGGCTCGCCGCGACACCCCGGGAGGTCGGGAGGTCGTGAGATCGAGAAAAGTTTTGTCCCCCTCCCGCGCTCACGCTCTCCCGCCCTCACGGAGCTTTATAATGCCTGCGCTATCCAAACCCCATGCTGCCCGGGGCCGATCACTCACTTGACGGGAAAGCCATGACAACTGCCGGGCAAGATTGGTCGAATCCGGTCGATTGGGCGTCGGCGCTCCGCCCGCCGCGCGTGCTGCGCCGCATGCTCGCGCTGGATGATTTCGAGGACGCCGCGCGGCGCGTGATCCCGCGCCCGATCTTCGGCTACGTGTCGGGCGGCGCCGAGACCAACGCCGCGCTGCGCGGCAACCGGGCGGTGTGGGACGAGGTCGCGCTCGTGCCCAGGACGCTGGTGGACGTGTCCGGGCGCTCGCAGAAGACGACGCTCTTCGGGCGCGCCTACGATTCGCCCTTCGGCATCGCGCCGATGGGCGGCACCGCCATGGCCGCCTACGAGGGCGACCTCGTGCTCGCGCGCGCCGCGGCGGCGGCCAACATCCCGATGATCCTCTCCGGCGCCGCGCTCACCCCGCTCGAGCGGATCAAGGAAGCCGGCCCGACCGCGTGGTTCCAGTGCTACCTCCCCGGCGATGCCGGCCCGATCACCCAGCTCGTCGAGCGCTGCGCGCGCGCCGGCTACGAGACGATCTGCCTCACGGCGGACGTGCCGGTGCTGGCGAACCGCGAGAACAACGTGCGCAGCGGATTCAACAACCCGCTGCGGCTGACGCCGCGCCTCGCCTGGGACGGGCTCGTGCGCCCGCGCTGGCTGTTCGGCATGCTCCTGCGCACGCTGCTCACGCACGGCATGCCGCATACCGAGAACATGGGCCCGCGCGTTCCCCTCTTCTCGCGCACCGCGCACCGCGACCGCGGCAAGCGCGACCAGCTCTCCTGGAAGCACCTCGAGCTGATGCGGCGCCTGTGGAAGGGGCGCCTGGTGGTGAAGGGGGTGCTGGAAGCGGAGGACGCCCGCATCGCGCGCGAGAGCGGCGCCGACGGCGTCATCGTCTCCAATCACGGCGGGCGCCAGCTCGACGGCGCCGCCGCGCCGCTGCGCGTGCTGCCCGGGATCGCCGCCCAGGCCGGCAACATGACGGTGATGCTGGACAGCGGCGTGCGCCGCGGCACCGACGTGCTGAAGGCGCTGGCGCTCGGCGCGCAGTTCGTCTTCATCGGCCGCCCGTTCCTGTTCGCGGCCGCCGTCGCCGGCGAGCCCGGCGTGCGCCACGCGATCCGGCTGCTGCACGACGAGATCGACCGCGACATGGCGCTCATCGGCATCAACGGGCTCGCCGAAATGCGGCGGGAGCGGCTGATGCCCGCGCGCGGCGTGGAATTTCTGAAAGGGTGACGCGATGACGCAAGTGTCCGCTGCCGTGGTTTCCGAGCTCGCGCCGGGTGGCAAGCTGCGCGTGGGCGTCAACATGAGCAATTTCCTGCTGATCGCGAAGGACCCGGCGACCGGGGCGCCGCGCGGCGGCGTCGCGGTGGACCTGGCGCGCGAGCTGGGCAGGCGGCTCGGCGTCCCGGTCGAGATCGTGCCCTACCCCAATCCCGGGGCCCTCGCCGATGCGGCGAAGTCCGGCGCGTGGGACATCGGGTTTCTCGGCGCCGAGCCGCAGCGCGCGAACGAGATCGACTTCACCGCGGCCTACGTCGAGATCGAGGCCACCTACCTCGTGCCGCCCGGGTCGCCGCTCAAGACCATCGCCGAGGTGGACCGCAAGGGCGTGCGCATCGCGGTGGCGGAGAAGAGCGCGTACGAGCTGTACCTGACCCGCTCCCTCAAGAACGCGGAACTGGTGCGCATCAAGGGCCCCGACAACGCGTTCCAGCAGTTCGTCTCGGACCAGCTCGACGCCCTCGCGGGGCTGCGGCCGCGGCTGGTGACGGACCACGAGAAGCTCCCGGGGTCGCGAGTCCTCGACGGGAATTTCACCGCGGTCCAGCAGGCCGCCGGCACGCCGAAGGGGCGCCCCGCGGGCGCGAAATACCTCAGCGCGTTCATCGAGGACGCCAAGGCCACCGGCCTCGTGGCGCGGACGATCGAGAAGAACGGCGTGCGCGGGCTTACGGTTGCCGCGAAGGCGTGATGGGTGACGAGTGATGAGTGAAGAGTCTCCCTCATCCCTCCGCCCTCATCCCTCATCCCTTGAACCGGCGGCGTATGTAAGCCGGTTCGTCACGGCCGGCGGACTCAGGCTGCACTATCTCGATTACGGCACCGCGGGCAAGCCGGCGATGCTGTGCCTGCACGGCGGGGCGGCGCACGCGCACTGGTTCGACTTCGTGGCACCGGGATTCACCGCGGACCACCGCGTGCTCGCCCTGGACCAGCGCGGGCACGGCGACAGCGACTGGGCGGCGCCCCCCGACTACAGCTACGCGCGCTACGCGGCGGACCTGGCGGAGGTGGTCGAACGCCTCGACCTGAGCGACTTCGTCCTCGTCGGCCACTCGATGGGCGGCACGGTGTCGCTGGAATACGCCGCCGCTCACCCGGGACGGGCCGGAAAGCTCATCGTCGTCGACTCGACGCTGCAGATGACGGCGGACCGCGTCGCCGCGCTGCGCGACGTCGGCTCGCGGCAAGGCAGCCAGTACGCCACCCCGGAGGAATTCGTCGCGCGCTTTCGCCTGCGGCCGGCCGGCACGCTGGCGGCGCCGGAGATCATCCGCCACCTGGCGCAGAACAGCGCCCGGCGATTCCCGGACGGGAGCTGGCGGCACAAGTTCGACCGCAACGTCTACGCCACGCGCGAGACCACCGACGGCCTGCCGCGCTGGAACCACATCAGGATCCCCGCGCTGCTGGTGAAAGCCGAGCGCAGCCAGCGCATCAGCCCGCAGGTCTTCGCCGAGGTGAAGTCGCGCTGCCCGCACGTCGAGCTCGCCGAAATCCCCGACAGCGACCATCACGTCACGCTCGACAATCCCGAGGGTTTCGTCAGGGCTGCAAGCGCTTTCCTGACAAAGCGGTGACGGCTGACCGCGCGGGCTATCCCGCGCTCTGCTCGGCCTTGAACTGCGCGCCGACGAGCGTCGCGATCAGCACGAGGGAAGTCGAAATGCCGATCATGATGATGCCCAGGGCCGACAGCTTGCCCCACAGCCCGTCGTCGGCGAAGCGCAGGATCTGGATGGCGAGGACTTCGGTTCCCGGCCGCGACAGCACCACCGACAGCGTCAGCTCCCGCACGAACATCGTGGCCATCAGTATCCACGCGGAGACGATGCCCGGGACCAGCAACGGGACGATGATCCGGCGCATCGTCGTCAACGCGCTCGCCCCGCAGACCTGCGACGACTCCTCGAGATGCGAGTGGACCTGGACGAAGGCGCTGGCGAGCGGCCGTATGCCGTACGGCAGGTAGGTGGCGATGTAGCCGATAAGGAGCGCCCAGAGGGTCGCGTAGAGCGGCGTCTGCACGAAGAACCACATGAATCCCACGCCGATGACGATGCCGGGGAAGGAAAACGACAGGAAGCTCAGCGACTCGAGGATCCCCGCCGCGCGGGTCTTCACCTTGACGATGACGTAGGCGACGAAAATGGAGAGCGCGACGCCGAGCGTCGCCCCGGCGACGCCGAGGAACAGGCTGTTCTTCAGCGACAGCAGCGACAGCGGGTCGGTCAGGACGGCGCTCCAGTGCTTCAGGCTCATCATCGAGAATGCGCGCGCGCTCGGCACCATCGAGTACGGCACGAACGACGTGTAGAACAGCACCGCCACCGGCAACACGGCCATGATGAACGAGAGAATCGCCACCACGAAGAACAGCGGGATCCGCGCGGCCTTCAACTCGATCACGGTCGGGCGGTAGCCGCGGCTCGAGATGGTCACGTACTTTTCGCTCTCGGCGGTCAGCGCGCGGTAGACGAAGATGAGCGTGACGGAAGCCGCGAGGACGCTCATGCCCACCGCCGCGGCCTTGCCGTAATCCGTGGCGAAGCCGGTCGCGATCATCTGGTAGAGGTGCGTCGCCAGCACGTAGACGCGGCCCGGCATGCCGATGACCGAAGGCACGGCAAAGGACGCGAGGCTGCGGACGACGCCGAGGATGAACGCGGCCAGGATGGCCGGCCGCAGCACGGGCAGGGTCACCCGGACGAGCGTGCGCCAGGTCCCCGCCCCGAACACCCGGGACGATTCTTCCAGCGCGACGTCGAAGGAAGCCATCGCCGGCGCGATGATGAGATACGCGATCGGCAGGTCGAGCAGCCCCTCCACGAGGATCATGCCCCACAGCGAATAGACGTTGAACGGCGCGCTCTCCAGCCACAGGACGTTCTTGAGCACGAGGTTGATCATCCCGTTGGACGGATTGAGCAGCAGCGCCCAGCTCACCGAGAACAGCAGGTGCGGGATCATCATCGGGACGATCGAGAGGATCTTGAACAGGAACTTGAACGGGATGTCGGTGCGGTTGTTGAGATAGGCGAGGAACAGCGCGAGGATCGTCGACAGCAGCGACGAGCCCAGGACGAAAACGGTCGTGTTGACGATGACGTCGAGCAGGGCCGGGTCGGTATAGGCCTCGACGTACTTGTCGAGCGTGAATTGCCCGAACGCGGTCAGCCCCTCGGAAAAGCTGCCGAGGACCAGCATCACCACGGGGCCCACGGTGAGGACCCCGACGATGAGGATCAGCGAGTAAGTCAGCTTCGATCGCGAGGGGTCCACGGCCGGCCCCGGTTCAGATCGCGAGCAGCAGGCAGTGGGCGGGGTCCAGGCTGAAGCGGACCGGGTCGCCGGCCTTGAGATCGACGTCCGGATCGATCTTGGCGAGCAGGAGCTCGTTCCCGATCCGGATCTCCCCTTCGTAGGTCTCGCCGACGAAGACGAGCGACTCGACGCGGCCGTTCACCACGTTCCTGCCGGCCCCGCCCTCGCCTTTCGCGATGCGGATGAACTCCGGCCGGATGCACAGGGTGACTTCGCTCCCCGCGGGAAGGTCGCGGCCGTGGCAGGCAATGGCGCCCAGGCCGCAATCCACGATGGTGTGGCCGTCGTCGTGGCCCCGCACCTTCGCCTTGACCAGGTTGGCCCGGCCGATGAAATCCGCAACGAAGCGGTGGTCGGCGTCGAAATAGATCTTCCGGGGCGCGCCCACCTCGATGATGCGGCCCTCGCGCATGACCGCGATGGTGTCCGACAGCGCGAGGGCCTCGACCCGGTCGTGGGTCACGTAGACCGCGGTGATTTTGAGCTCGCCCAGAAAGGTCCGCAGTTCCTTGCGGGTTTCCTCCCGCAGCTTGGCGTCGAGGTTGGAGAGGGGCTCGTCGAACAGGATGACCTTGGGCTCGCCGACCAGGGCGCGCGCGAGCGCGACGCGCTGCTGCTGGCCGCCGGAGAGCTTGGTCGCGGGGCGTTTCTCGAACCCTTCCAGCCGCACGAAGCGCAGGGTCTTCCCGACCTTCCGGCGGATGACGTCGGCGGGCAGCTTCCGGACCTGCAACGGGTAGGCCACGTTGTCGAACACGTTCATGTGCGGCCAGATCGCGTAGGTCTGGAACACCATGCCCAGTCCCCGCTTCTCGGGCGGGATGGCGATGTTCTTCTCCCGCGACCACACCACCTCCCCGCCGATCCGGATCTCCCCGGAGTCCGGCGTCTCGAGGCCGACAATGCAGCGCAGCAGCGTGGTCTTGCCACAGCCGCTCGGGCCGAGGAGCGTGAAGATCTGGTTGGCCGGGATGGTCAGATCCACGTCGTCGAGGGCAATGATGGCCTTGCCCTCGGAAAAGTAACGCTTGCTGACGCCCTGGATCCGAATTTCCATAGTGTATGGCCGAAAACGCCGCCGGGACCGGGCGCCCGGCGCGATTATCCCGGAAGCAGGGCAATGTACCGTTTCCGGCGGCGGATAGCCAACCGCCCGGCCTGGGGGGCCGGGCGGCGGGTGCTCGCGTTCGGAACGGCGCTACTTGACGGCGAAGATCTTCTTGAACTCGGCGCCCCACTTCTGGATTTCGGCGTCCGGCAGCTCGCGGATCGAGATGACCTTGGCCTTGCTGATCCCGTCGATCGGGGGGTAGACCCCGGGCGCGAGGACGTACTCGCCGACGTCCTTGGCGAGCATTTCCATGGATTTCTTCGAGAGCCAGTAGTCCACGAAGAGCCGCGCCGCATTGGGGTGAGGCGCCTTCAAGGCCACGCCAATCGCCCGCGGCGTGCCCAGCATCGGCTGGCTGATCCGCGCCCAGTCGAGCGGGGCCGGGGCCTTGGTGACGATGTACTTGGGCATGGAAATGCCGATCGGTTTCTCGCCGCTCTCGATCGGCGCCGGGGTGGGTCCCAGGGACGCCACGAACATCGGCCGGTTGGCGGCCAGTCCCGCCAGGAACTTGCGCCACTCGGCCTCGGACTTGAAGACGTGGTCCCTCAGCCCGACCAGCCAGCCGATGGTGGTGGCGTGGTTGGACGGATTCGGCATGACGATCTTGTCCCGCCACTTGGGATCGGCCAGGTCCTCGTAGCGCTTCGGCACATCCGCGCCCTTCACGTGCTCCTTGTTGTAGATCACGGCGATGTACTCGATCCCGAACAGCTGGATGCGGTCGTCCTTCCGCGTCCACTCCGGATAGCCTTTGGCCGCAGGCGACCGGTAGGCAGCCAGGATCCCCTTGTCCTTGAGCAGCTCCAGCACGGGCAGCGGCCCCTGGACCACGTCCGCCATAAACTTGCCCGCCTCGAACTCGGTGATGGCGGTCGCCACGAATTTCGTGGTCGAGATCCGTGTGTACTCGCCCTTTACCCCGGTGTCCGAGCTGAACGCCTTCATGATCGGCTCGACCGCGGTGATGTTGGCGTAGAACGACGCCTTGCCTTCGCTGCGGGCCCGCTTGAGCAGGTCCTGATCGGCGGCGTGGACCGTCGCGGCGGTAAACGAAATGACAAATGCGATGAGTAATGTCTTCATAAATACCTCCCATGGTAGGGCCACCATGCGGACGGGCCGGGACACCGGCTCGCCTGCGACGACGGCCATGTGGAGGGAAGGCTAACGCGCCCGGCGGCGGCGGCCTTGATTTAGATCAATCGCAGCAGGTGGTTCGCGGCTCGTGACTCGAGCCTGTTTCCGCGACCGGGGGGGCGCGTTATGGGTGTTGCGACCGGGGATGCGCCGGCCGGCTCAGCGCATCGGGCGCCTCGTACGGCCGGTGGCCCTCGACTTGCGCCGCGTAGAGTACGCGCCGGCTCTCCGGATCAAAGCCGTCCCGCCGGTGCAGCGTGGCGCGGTTGTCCCAGACGACGACGTCGCCCTGGGACCAGCGGTGCTCGTAGCAGAACCGGGGTTGCGTGCCGTGCGCCCACAGTTCCTGCAGCAGGGCTTCGGATTCCTCCAGCGAGCAGCCGTTGACGTAGGCGCCGTGCCGTCTGCCGAGGAACAGCATGTTGTGCCCGGACTCCGGGTGCGTGGAAATGACCGGGTGGCTGGGGCCGGGCACCGCGCGGATATCCATGTCGAGCGACATGCCCGGCCGGACTTTCATCGCCGTGTCGACGATGTCCGCCTGCTTGATGGTCATTCCCGATACGCGCCGCTTCAGCTCCCCGGGCAGCGCGTCGTAGGCCGCGTAGCAGTTGAGGAAAACCGTATTGCCGCCGCGTTCCCGCGGCGGCACTTCCATGCCGATCAGCATGCGGGCCGCCGTGGGCCTTTCCTTGAACGAGAAATCGGAGTGCCACACGACTTCCCCGTCGCCGAGTATGCCGATGGCCTTGCCGCCGTCCCGCACGTTGGAGACAACCGTGATCTCGGGCGGCAGGTTGAGCGCCGCGCTCGAGGTGCGCTCGTCCAGGCTGCGCTGATGCAGCTTGGACGATGTGACCGGTGTGCCGAAGCGCCGAACGAGCGTGACGATGTCCTCCGCAACCAGCGACTGGCCCCGGAATACCAGGAGCACGTGGTCGAGCCAAGCCCGGTGCAGCGCCGCGAATGTCGAATCGTCGAGACGCTTCAGGTCGACGCCGCGGATCGCCGCGCCGAGCGCGGCATCGCACGGAACGATTTCAAATCCGTTGCTCGCCACTCGTTGCTCGTCATTCATCACTGCGGTCAGGCGGCCTTTGCAAACTCCTCCTGCACCTTCTTCTCATGGGCCAGCACCTTCTGCACGCTGGGCCGCCGCTTCATGCGCTCGTAATGAGCCTGGCAGTTGCCGAACGCGGCGAGATCGAGCTTGAAGGTCGTCGCGCGCATGAAGCACCAGTAGAAGTAGGCGTCGCAGGCGGTGAAGTGCGGGAAGAACCATTCGCGCCCCGCCAGCAGGTCGTCCACGACCTTGAGGTCCTCGAACAGCAGCTTGTTGGCGACCCGTTTCACGCTCTCCTCGGAGCCGGGAAGATCGCAATAGTTCTGGGGCCGGGCGTTCGGCGTCAGGTGCGGGTGTATGCCCGAGCCGCAGAACGCCATCAGCGAGATGGCCTTGATCTCCTCCTGCGGGTCCGCCGGCAACAGCTTCGCCGCGGGGAAATGGCGGTGGATCCAGATCTGGATCGCGACATTTTCAGTCAGCGGCTCGCCGTCGATGATGAGCACCGGCACCTTGTGCTTGGGATTGAGCGCGAGAAACTCGGGCGTGCGGTTGCCGCCCTTGCGCGTGTTGACGTTACGGACCTCGAATTCGGCGCCCGCCTCGGTGAGCGTGATGTAGGGCACCGTTGCACAGGTCAAGGGGGCGTAGTACAGGGTCAACTTCATCTTCCGTGTTCCTCTATTTCGAATTCCTGATGTAGCGGGGATCGGTGAACAGCGACGCGATCTCGACCTTGCGGATCCCCGGGTCGTCCGGGACCGCGAACAGGATCGGCGTGATCAGCTCCTCGAATATCCCGCGCAGGCTGCGGGCGCCGGTCTTGTACTCGAGGGCGATGTCCGCGATCTGCTCGAAGGTCTTGCGCTCGACGCTCAGCTCGACGCCCTCGTTCCGGAAGATGTCCATGAACTGGTTGTAGATGCAGTTCCGGGGCTCGACCAGGATCCGCACCAGCATCTCCCGGGTCAGGTCCCGGAACCGCGCGATGATGGGCAGGCGCCCGGTGAATTCGGGAATCAGGCCGTACTGGAAGAGATCGGTCGGCTTCACCCGGGCGTTCAACCGGTTCAGGATGTTCTGGTTGTCGCTGTCCGATGCCGAGATGAACCCGTAGGTCTGCGACCCCGACATGATCTCCTCCAGGCCGACGAACGCCCCGCCGCAGATGAACAAGATGTTGGTCGTGTCGATGTATTGCGCGTTCGCGAGCTTGACCTGGGAGCCTTCCATGATCTTGAGGAGCGCGTGCTGCACGCTCTCGCCGGAGACGCTGCGCGGCTGGCCGTCGACGGCCTTGAGCTTGTCGATCTCGTCGATGAAGACGATGCCGTTCTGGGCGCGGGCGACGTTGCCGTCCGCCTTGTCGACGAGCCGCTGCAGGATGGCCTCGATCTCCTCGTTGACGTAGCGCGTTTGCGCCAGCGAAGTCGCATCCCCCGTTACGAAGGGAACACCGAGGATTCTCGCCAGCGTCTCGCACAGCAGGGTCTTGCCGGTGCCCGAGGGACCGATCAGCAGCACGTTGCTCTTGGCCACTTCGACGGAATCCTGCTTCGCCCGGTCGATCTTCCGGTAATGCGAATAGACGGCGACCGCCACGATCTTCTTGGCGTCGTCCTGGCCGATCACGTACTGGTCGAGGTACTTGACGATGACGCTGGGCTTGATTCGCTTGTCGAGCAAGGTGGCGTCCCGGGGATACGAGTGAATTCCGCGCAAGCTTCCGCTTCGCCCGCGGGATCGTCAAGCGCGGCGGCAGACGGTCGCGAGCCACGGCTGGCGGTCGCGCGGCAGGCCCGCCGGCCGGTAGTAGTGGGTGAGCTCGACGAGCCCTGCATCGGACAGGTGGCGACGCCAGGTCACCAGGTCCCAGTAGGCGCCGTAGCGGCCCTGGTTCCACCCTTCCTCGTTGCCGCCGCGCGGATTCGAGCTGAACAGCACGCCGCGCGGCTTGAGGCTCGCGCGCAGCTCGCGCAACACCCGCGTCAGCTCCTGGGTCGGGACGTGGAACAGCGCGGCGTTGGCGAACACGCCGTCAAAGCGGCCGGCGGGGAGATCGAGCTTCAGGAAGTCCTGCTGCCACACCTCGCAGCCGCTGTGCGCGCGCGCCATCTCCACGAAGCGCGCCGAGCCCTCCAGGCCGACGGCAACGTGGCCGAGATCGGTGAATGCCTGCAGGTCGCGCCCCGGTCCGCACCCCAGGTCGAGTATCGTGAACGGCGGCGCGCCCTCGATGTGCCGCAGCAGCGCCGCCATGTTCTGGCTGACGTCGTGATCGCGCGTCCCCCGCCAGAAATCCTCCGCGTGCCGGTCGTAGTGCTCCAGCGTGCGCCCGGCGATCGCCTCCAGCTCCCGTGAATTCAGTTCTTTCTTCACCATTCTCTCGTCACCTGCTTCCGGCTCTCGCGCCGGATGCTGGTGTAGGTGCCGGCGAAGATCACCGCGGCCCCCAGCAGGATCGAGAGCTCGAGCGGCTCGCCGTAGAACAGCATGCCGACCGCCGTGATCAGCGGCAGCCGGAGGAAATCGATCGGCACCACGAGCGAGGCGTCGGCGATGCGCAGCGAGCGCGTCAGGCAGAAATGCGCGCTCAACCCGGTCGCCCCGACCGCGATGATCCACGGCAACTCGGCCGGCCCGGGCGTGACCCAGCCGGGCATGGCGGGGAACAGGCCGAGCGGAACCTGGATCGCCGACATGTAGAACAGCACCGCGAGCGCCGAGTCGGTCTGCGCGAGGCGCTTGGTCCCGATCATGGTCGCGGCGTAGGCGAACGAGCCCGCGAGCATCACCAGCGCCGCCGGCTTCACCTCCGCCAGCCCCGGTTTCAGGATGATCAGTATGCCGGCGAGGCCGAGGACCAGCATGACGACCCGGCCGCGGTTCAGGCGCTCGCCCAGGATCGGGATCGCGAGCAGCGCGGCCCACACCGGCATGGTGAACTCGATCGCGAAGACCGTGGCGAGCGGAAGCCACGCGATCGCGTACACCCACGCGTACTGGCCGCTGAAGTGAAACAGGTTCCGCACCACGTGCAGTCCGAAGCGCCGCGTGCGCAGCGCGGCGAGGCCGGTGACCGGCAGCACGGCCGCCAGCAGGGCGAGCGAGACCAGGCTGCGCAGGAACAGGATCTCGAATACGCCCAGCGAGCGCAGCAGCTCGCGCACGGCGATCGCCATCACGGAAAACGACACCACCGCGCCCCCCATCCACAGGGCGCCGCGCAGCGCGACGGGAAGGTGAATCAGGCTACGGCTTGATTCCAAGCAGCATCGCCGCCGTCTCCCCGAGCATCATCCGGCGCTCCCTGTCGGTGAAGCCCGGCGCCTTGAGGATGTGGTCCACCGACTTCGACTGCCACGGGATCGGGTGATCGGTGCCGATGACGAGCCGGTTCGAGCCGACCTCCGCCGCCAGGTGCCGCAGCGCCTCGGAGGTGAAGACCAGGGTGTCGTAATACATGCCGCGCAGGTACTCGGTGGGCTGTTTCTTCAGCTTGACGCCGGTGTCCATCTCCGGCGCGACGCGGAGGCAGTTGTCCGAGCGCGGCGCGTACGACGGCAGGAAACCGCCGCCGTGCGCGGAGCAGATCTTCAGGGCCGGGAAGCGGTCGAGCGTGCCCTCGAAGATGAGGTGCGAGAGCGCGATCGTGGTGTCGAGCGGATTGCCGATGGTATTCATCAGCCAGCCATTGCCTCTCAGCCGGTTCGCAAGGTCCGGCGCGCTCTGCGGGTGGATGAAAATCAGCACGCCGAGCTCCTCGGCTTTCGCCCAGAACGGGTGGAACATCGGGTCGGAGAACTCCTTCCCGGCGACGCTCGCGCCCACGGCCGCGCCGCGCAGGCCGAGGCGCTTCACCCCGTCCACGAGCTGCTGGATCGCGAGGTCCGGATACTGCAGCGCGACCGACGCAAAGGCGACGAAGCGGTCGGGCCAGGTCGCGCAGAACCCGGCGAGCTTCTCGTTCTGGATCCGGATCACCTGCGTCACGAGATCGCGCTCCGCCCGGTACCACTGCGGGTTGATGCTGAGCGCCTCCATGTCGATGCCCTGCTCGTCCATCTCGCGGATACGCCGTTCCCCGACCTGGTCGATCCCCGGGCCGCGTTGATCCGTCATCTTCAACCCCAGCAGCGCCATCGCCTCGGGGATCACGCAGTGCGCGTGCACGTCTATGGTCTTGACGCGCTTGCCGCCCACTTTCACCTCGCGGCGCCGGCCCGCCGGCTTCGCCTTCGCCCCGGTCGCCGCCCGCGCCGGCGCGGCCCGCTGCGCCTGCGCCCGCGCGGCGTCCCTCACGCCGCATCCGGTGAATACCACGCCGGGCATCGCGCCGGCATTGTTCCTGGTGACGTCGCTCCTCGTGTGCATGCACTCCTCCCTGGTTGACCGGCTTGGGCCTGCAACGCGCGATTGTATCCGCGTTTCCGGTACGGCTGTTTCGCGTAAAATACCGCCCCTTGCGCGCAAGGGCCCCATGATCCGTCTCTCCCAGGTCACGCTCATCCGCGGCACCAAGGTGCTGTTCGAAGGCGCCGATCTTGCGTTGAATCCCGGCGACCGGATCGGGCTGATCGGCGCGAACGGCTCCGGCAAGTCGAGCCTGTTCGCGCTCCTGCGCGGCGAGCTGCACGCCGACCAGGGCGAAGTCGATTACCCGGCGCGCTGGCGCGTCGCGCACGTCGCGCAGGAGACGCCCGCGCTCGATCGCGCCGCCCTCGACTACGCGATCGACGGCGATACAACGCTGCGCAGGCTGGAACGGGAGCTCGCCGCCGCGGAAGCCGCCAACGATGGCTTGCGCATGGGCGAACTCCACGCCGCGCTGGCCGACGCGGACGCCTACACGGCGCGCTCGCGCGCCGAGCAACTCCTGCACGGCCTGGGCTTCACGCACGGGCAGATGGACGAGCCGGTGGCGAGCTTCTCCGGCGGCTGGCGCATGCGATTGAACCTGGCGCAGGCGCTGATGTGCCCGTCCGACCTGCTGCTCCTCGACGAGCCGACCAACCACCTCGACCTCGACGCGATCCTGTGGGTCGAGGACTGGCTCAAGCGCTACGCCGGCACGCTTCTCGTCGTCTCGCACGACCGCGATTTCCTCGACGGCGTCGTGAACGTGGTGGTCAACATCGACAACCGCAAGCTCAGGCGCTATTCCGGCAACTATTCCGATTTCGAGACCCAGCGCGCCGCGGCGGTAGTGCTGGCGTCCGCCCAGTACGAGAAGCAGCAGCGCGAGCGCGCGCACCTGGAGTCGTTCATCAACCGCTTCCGCGCCAAGGCCTCCAAGGCGAAGCAGGCTCAGAGCCGCATGAAGATGCTGGCGAAGATGGAGGACCTCGCGCCGCTGCACGTCTCCGCTCCATTCTCCTTCGAGTTCCGCGAGCCGCTGAAGGCGCCCGACCCCCTGCTCACGCTGGAGGACGTGGACGCCGGCTACCGGCTGGAGGACGGGACCCGCAAGGTCGTCGTGCGCGGCATCCGCTTCCCGCTGCGCAGCGGCGAGCGCTTCGGGCTGCTCGGCATCAACGGCGCGGGCAAGTCCACGCTGATCAAGACCATCGCGGGAGCGCTCGCGCCGCTCGCCGGAAGCGCGCACTTCAACAAGGGGCTCGCGGTCGGTTACTTCGCGCAGCACCAGGTGGACATGCTGCGGCACGATGAGTCGCCGCTGTGGCACCTCGAGCGCACCGCGCCACGGGCGCGCGAGCAGGAGCTGCGGGGTTTCCTGGGCATGTTCAACTTCCCCGGCGACCTGGCCACCGGCCCGATCACGAATTTCTCCGGCGGCGAGAAGGCGCGGCTCGCGCTGGCGCTGATCGTGTGGAGCCGGCCGAACCTGCTGCTGCTCGACGAGCCGACCAACCACCTCGACCTCGAGACGCGCGAGGCGCTGACCGTGGCGCTGGCGCAGTTCGAGGGTACGCTGGTGCTGGTGTCGCACGACCGGCACCTGCTGCGCGCCACCACCGACCAGTTCCTGATCGTCGCGGACGGCCGGCTGCAGCCGTTCGACGGCGATCTCGACGACTACCGCGACTGGCTGTTCCGGACCAAGCTCGGGGTGAAGGATGCGGCGGCCCGTTCGGAGAATGAAGCCGCCCCGGTTGAAGGTGCGGCGCTGCTGCCCGAGCCGGGGAAATCCGGGTTGGCTGTGCCCGACTCCGTGGAGCTGGCGGTGGACCG
>Ga0156023_1109_pt1 | contig 14591 bp, 13 predicted proteins | sample RifCSPlowO2_02_FD_107677 | JGI IMG/M metagenome (GOLD analysis project Ga0156023, IMG submission 107677) | Betaproteobacteria bacterium RIFCSPLOWO2_02_FULL_67_26
TGAAGCGCTCGAAATCGCCCTCGCGCAGCGCCAGCCCCGCGGCCGCGGCGTGGCCGCCGAACCTCAGGATGAGGCCGGGATGGAGCACCGCGACGCGGTCGAGCGCATCGCGCAGGTGGAGGGCCGGGATCGAGCGCCCCGAGCCCCGGATCTCGCCCCCGCCGCCCGGTGCGAAGGCGATGGCCGGCCGGTGAAAACGGTCCTTGATGCGCCCCGCCAGTATGCCGATCACGCCCTGGTGCCAGGCGGGATCGAACAGGCTCAACGTGAACGATTCGCCGTAATCGCGCGCTTCGACCGCGGCGACGGCCTCTTCCTTCATGCCGGACTCGATCGAGCGCCGCTCGCGATTCAGGCGATCCAGCTCGGCCGCGATGGTGCGCGCGCGCCCGGCGTCGTCCGTCACGAGGCATTCGATCCCGAGAGTCATATCCGTCAGCCTGCCGGCGGCGTTCAGCCGCGGCCCGAGCGCAAAGCCGAGGTCGCGCGCGGTGGCGCGCCGCGGATCGCGCCTGGCGACCTGGAATAGCGCCATGATTCCCGGCTGCGCGCGCGCCGCCCGGATGCGCGCGAGCCCCTGCTGCACCAGGATGCGGTTGTTCTGGTCCAGTGGCACTACGTCGGCCACTGTCCCCAGAGCGACGAGCGGGAGAAGGTCGGCCAGGCCGGGCTCGTCGCTCTTGAGGGATGAGGGATGAGGGATGAGGGATGAGGAGTCCTTTTCCCTTGGGCCGAACGCGCCGCGGCTCCTCAGTTCGGCGCGGAGAGCCAGGGTGAGGTAGAACATCACGCCGACACCGGCGAGGCTCTTGCTCGGGAATCCGCAGCCGGGCTGGTTGGGGTTGATGATGCACGCCGCGTCCGGCAGGCGGTCGGCGGGAAGGTGGTGGTCGGTGATCAGCACCGTCATGCCGAGGCGATTCGCTTCCGCCACGCCCTCGAAGCTCGCGATGCCGTTGTCCACCGTGATCAGGATGTCGGGCCGGAACCGGTCGTGGGCGAGCCGCACGATCTCGGGGGACAGGCCGTAACCGTACTCGAAACGGTTCGGGACCAGGTACTCGACGTCCGCGCCGAAGGCGCGCAGCGCGCGGACGCCGACCGCGCACGCGGTGGCGCCGTCGGCATCGTAGTCGGCGACGATGAGGAGCTTCCTGCGCGCCGCAATCGCGTCGGCGAGTTGCCGCGCCATGGCCTGCAGGTTGAGCATGGTCCCGGGCGCCGCGAGGTGCTCGAAGCCGGATGCAAGCAGGCGGGTGGACGTGACGCCGCGCGCGGCGTAGATCCGCGCGAGCAGGGGAGGCACGCCGTCGGCGACCAGGCGCTCGACGGCGGCGGGATCGGACGCGCGCGTGGCGATGGCGGGAGGGAGGCTAGGCGGCATAGGCGTGCAGCGGGCGCGTCCGGCGCCAGAACCGCAGGCGGTCGCGCGGCCGGTACTCGGAGACCTGACCGAAATCGGGACCCAATCCGTGCAGGGTGATCGAATTCAACCCGGAATCCGCCAGTCCCGCGAGCAGGGGCGCGAGCCAGTCCCGTTCGAGCAACGACACGGCCGCGCGCCACGCCGTCAAATCACCGTAGGCCGTCGCGGGCAATGACGACAGGACCACGAGCTGTGACCGGCCGTTCAGCGCCTTCAGCAGTTCCGTGCCGGAGGCGGGCAATCGCCGCGCCGCGACACCGCCGGCCGTCGCGAGACCGGTCGCAAGCGGGTGGCCGCCCCAGACCGCGTCGTAGGGCGTGGCGGGCCGGCGTGCCCGCCCCGCGCCCCACGGCCAGATGCTGTTGACGGGAAGCTCGCCCCGCGCTTCGCGCTCCTGGTTGCGGGGATGGTCGTGCAGCAGCATCTGCGCTTCGTTGATGACGCGCCGCCAGTGCGCGCCATCGTCCCCGGAGGGAAGGAACGGCTCGATGCTCCTGCCGGCCACTTCCGCGGTGGGGTTCGTGCTCAAGCGGGGCTCGTCCGCGGACCGCAGGTACCAGCGTTGCGGATCGGGCGCGATGATCGCGATGCCTTCAGCGGCAAAGTGCGCGCCGAGCGCCGCGATGAATGCGCGCGCTTCATCGGGCGTCACCTGGAGCCGCGTGGCATCGGCGAGGACCAGGCGATCGCCGTGAACCCTGAGATGCACGGGATCCGCGTGCATCCAGCAATCGTCGCCGGGGTCGCCGCCGTCGCCGCGCAGCGCGTAGGGCGCGAGCGGCAATCCCGCGGGCAAGCCGTAGGCGGCGGCCAGCCAGCGCTCGAGCGAAGCGCCGCCGGTGCGCAGCCGGTGTCCGCGCGCGAGCAGGGTTTCGAGGGCGGGCGCTTCCAGCCCGCGGTACGGCTCCGTGCCGGCAGCGGCCGGCCAGTACAGATTCGGGACGAGCAGATGGCAGTTCATGGCGCCGCGGTGCTGCGGTGTGTCTAACTCTAACACGGCGTTTCCCGTGATTCGTCCGGGCTTGTGTCAGAATAGCGGCCGTCATCACCCGCCCGCGCCGCGAAAGAAGGCCGCCATTGTCGTACGAATTCTTCATCGGCATGCGCTATACGCGCGCGCGCGAGCGCACCCGGTTCATTTCGGTCATCACCGCGTTCTCGGTCATCGGCATCGCGCTCGGCATGACGGCGCTGATCACGGTGCTGTCGGTGATGAACGGCTTCCAGCGGGAGATCCGCACCCGCATCCTGGGCGTGGCCTCGCACGTGCAGCTCTCCGGCGCCGACGGCAAGCTCGTGGAGTGGCAACGCGTGGCCGCCGCGGCCGCGCGCCACGAGCAGGTGCTGGCGGCGGCGCCGTTCGTCAACGCGCAGGGACTGCTGACCCGCGGCCAGGCCGTGCGCGGCGCGGCCGTGCGCGGCGTGCTGCCGGAGCAGGAGGAGCGCGTTGCGGACATCGGCCGCCACATGAAGCGCGGACGGCTCGAGAACCTGAAGGCGGGCGACTACGGCATCGTGCTGGGCGTCGAGCTCGCGCGCGCTCTCGGCGTGACCGAGGGCGACACGGTGGTGATGGTCGCGCCGCAGGGACAGGTGACCCCCGTCGGCGTCATTCCCCGGCTGCGGCAGTTCACGGTGGTCGGGATCTTTGCCGTGGACCACTACGAGTTCGATTCGGGGCTCGCGCTGGTCCACCTGGAGGACGCGCAGCGGCTGTTCCGCTTCGGCGACGCCGTGTCGGGCGTCAGGCTCAAGCTCAAGGACCTGTTCCAGTCCGGCGCGGTGGCGCGCGATCTCGCGCGAACACTCGGCCCGGACGTCTACGCCAGCGACTGGACCCTGCACCATGCTAACTTTTTCCGCGCGGTGCAGATCGAGAAGCGGATGATGTTCCTGATCGTGTTCATCATCATCTTCGTGGCCGCGTTCAACATCATCTCGAGCCTGCTGATGGCGGTGAAGGACAAGCAGGCCGACATCGCGATCCTGAGGACGCTCGGCGCGGCGCCCCTCTCCATCACCCGGATCTTCCTCGTCCAGGGCACGCTGATCGGGGTCGCCGGCACGGCGCTCGGGCTCGTCGGCGGCATCACGCTCGCGCTCAACGTCGAGACCGTGGTGCCGTTCATCGAAAGCGTGATCGGCTTCAAGTTCCTCGCCAAGGACGTGTATTACATCACCGACCTGCCGTCCGACGTGCAGGCGCCCGACGTGGTGATCACGGCGGCGGTTTCGTTCGGCTTGTCGCTGCTCGCGACCCTCTATCCGAGCTGGCGGGCGGCGAAGGTCAATCCGGTGGAGGCGCTGCGCTACGAGTGAACGGTGAACGGTGAACGGTGAATGGTGAATGGTGAACGGTGAACGGAAAGATGCCGGCGGGCCGGTGATCTCGTGCCGCGGGCTGCGCAAGACCTTCCACCAGGGCAAGGTGGAGGTTCCCGTGCTGGCGGGCGTGGATCTCGACGTTGCCCCGGGCGAGCGGGTGGCGATCGTCGGCGCGTCCGGCTCGGGCAAGAGCACGCTGCTGCATCTGCTGGGCGGTCTCGACAGCGCGACGGGGGGCGAAGTGCGCGTGCTGGGGGAGGACTTGAGCGGACAGGACGAAGCGGGGCGGGGGCGCATGCGCAATCAGACGCTGGGCTTCGTCTACCAGTTTCACCACCTGCTGCCGGAATTTACCGCGGTGGAGAACGTGGCGATGCCCCTGCTCATACGGCGCGCGGAGAGACGCGCGGCCTGCGCCGAGGCGGAGAGCATGCTGAGACAGGTGGGCCTCGAGCATCGCTTCGAGCACCGTCCCGGGGAGCTGTCCGGCGGCGAGCGCCAGCGCGCCGCGCTGGCGCGGGCGCTGGTGACGCGGCCGGCCTGCGTGCTCGCGGACGAGCCCACCGGCAATCTCGACCGGCACACGGCGGAAACGGTGTTCGAGCTGATGCTCGATCTCAACCGCAAGATCGGGACCAGCCTGGTCATCGTCACGCACGACCTCGAGATCGCGCGGCGGGCGGACCGCATCCTGAGGCTGGTTGACGGCCAGCTTCAGGAACAGGGATGAGGGCTGAGGGATGAGGGATGAGTGCAGTTTACGAGCCCCCTCACGGCGGGAAACTCGTCACCCGTCACTCGTCACCGAGGTGACGCGGAGCAAGCCAGCCCGCGTCACCTCGTCGTAGACCGCCGGGTCGTTCAGGGCCTGCTGAAAGACGAAGTGCGGCGCGGAGCGCTTGATGAGGCGCGGCGCCGCGATGCCGAGCGCGATGATGACGAGCCCGGTGAACAGCCAGCCGACGAGGGCGAGGGCGACGCCGATGCCGAGCACCGGCATCTGCATGAGCGGCAGCAGCAGCCGAGCCGAGATGAACCGCGCCGCGCCCTGCGGGTCCACGTCGACCTTGATCTCGCCGCGCGCGTAGGCGGCGGCGAACTCGGCATGCGTCATCAATACTCGACCGGTATGGGGTCCAGAGATCTCCATAAGTACCACGTGGCCACCGAGCGCCACGGGGTCCAGGTCGCGCCGATTCTCTGCATGCGCGCAATGGACAGGCTGCGGCCGCGGTTGTAATGCAGGCGCATTGCGCGTTGCAGCCCGAGGTCGGCGAGCGGCAGCACGTCGGGACGGGCGAGGTGAAACATCAAGTACATTTCGGCGGTCCAGCGCCCGATGCCCCTGACCTGCGTGAGTTCCAGGATCAGTGCTTCGTCCTCGAGCGCGTGCCAGCTCCCCGGGTCGAGCGTGCCGTCCAGAAATTTGCCGGCGAGATCCTTCAGGTAGCCGGCTTTCTGGCCGGACAGCCCGCAGTTGCGCAGAGCCGGCTTGCGGGAGCGCGCCAGGGACTCGGGCGTCACGGCGCCCAGCCGTCCGGCGAGCCGGTCCCACACGCTTTGGGCCGCCTTGACCGAGATTTGCTGGCCGACGATGGAGCGCGCGAGGGTCGAGAAGGCGTCGCCGCGGCTGCCCAGCGCGAGGCCCTGGAAGCGCCCGACCAGCTCCCGCAGCACGGCGTCGCGCTCGGCGAGCTCGCGCGTTGCCTGTGTCCAGTACTCGGGCGTTCTCATGCAGCGGCCGCCCGCCGCTTGCGGCGCCGGCGCCAGGCGCAGCGCACGTGGAGCCGCCAGGCCCAGTCCACCGCGAAATAGCCGGTTACCGCGAGCAACAGGGCGAGCAGGGGCAAGCCAATCACGAGCGGCTTGCCGACGCCGGCGAGCCATTCCAGCGCGGCCGGAATCCACTCGCTGAATCCCTTGCCCTCCAGCCCGAACGCCAGCGGCGGCAGTCCGCCGCCGCTCTGCAACAGCGCCAGCTGCCCCAGCTTGAAGGCGGTGAAGTAGAGCGGGACGATCGTGAACGGGTTCGAGTAGAGCGTCACCAGCATCGCGATTGGCAGGTTGACCCGCCCGGCGATCGCCAGCAGCGCGGCGGCGGTGAACTGGACCGGGTTGCTGCCGGGGATGAGGCCGGCGAAGAGGCCGGCCGCGACGCCGCCCGCCACGGAGCGCCGGTGCAGGTGCCACAGGTTGTGGTGCTGCAGCCAGGGACCGAGCCGCGCGATGTGGCGGTTCGACCTGATGGAATCGTGGCTCGGCAGGAACTTGCGGAAGAGCTTGCGGGGCATGGCCCGGCGATTGTACCCGCATACTTGCCAAGACGAGCCGCCGGGGAATACAGTAGGCCGCCAGCTTCGAGGCATCGATCCCATCTGGAGGAGACCGCATGATCCGCCTATCCGTCAACGGAAAAACCCATGAGGTAGACGCCGAGCCGGGCACGCCGCTGCTGTGGGTGCTCAGGGAGCAGATCGGCCTGACCGGAACGAAATACGGCTGTGGCGTCGCCCAGTGCGGCGCCTGCACCGTTCACGTGGACGGCGCCGCGGTGCGCTCGTGCGCGATGCCCGCCAGCGCGGCCGCCGGCAAGCGGATCACGACGATCGAAGGCCTGGCCTCCGGCAAGGTCCTGCACAAGGTGCAGAAGGCCTGGGTCGATCACGACGTCCCGCAATGCGGCTATTGCCAGGCCGGCATGATCATGGCGGTCGCGGCGCTCCTCAGGGACAAGCCGAAGCCGACCGACGCCGACATCGACGCCACCATCACCAATATCTGCCGCTGCGGCACCTTCCAGCAGGTGCGCGAAGCGATCCACGCCGCGGCCCGGGCGTAAGGGGGAGCCATGACAGCCATGCCAAGAATCAATCGCCGCGCCTTCATCGTCGGCACCGCCGCGGTCGGCGGCGGCCTCGCGCTCGGACTGCGGTTTCCGTTCGGCCCCGAGGTGGTCCGCGCCGCGGACGGCTCGCCCGAAATCAACGCCTGGGTCGTGATCCGGCCCGATGACACGGTGGTCATCCGGGTCGCGCGCTCCGAAATGGGCCAGGGCACGATCACCGGCCTCGCCCAGCTCGTGTCCGAGGAGCTGGAATGCAACTGGTCGAAGGTCGTCTACGAATATCCGACGCCGGGAGCGAACCTCAAGCGCAAGCGCGTCTGGGGCGATTTTTCGACCGGCGGCAGCCGCGGCATCCGCATGTCGCATTCATACGTGCGGCAGGGCGGCGCGGCGGCGCGCATGATGCTGGTCCAGGCCGCGGCGAATCAGTGGAACGTTGCGGCGTCCGAATGCAGCGCGGCGAACAGCGTCATCACGCACCAGGCGTCCGGGCGCACCGTGGCCTACGGCCGCGTCGCCGAGGCCGCGGCGAAGCTGCCCGCGCCGGATCCGAAGAGCATCAAGCTCAAGGACCCGAAGGACTGGAAGATCGCCGGCAAGCCGGTGAAGCGGCTCGACACCGCGGACAAGGTCACCGGCAAGCAGGTCTATGGTTTCGACCTCAAGCTGCCCGGGATGCTGAACGCCGCGATCATGGAGTGCCCGGTCTTTGGCGGCAAGGTGAAGAGCTTCGATGCCGCGAAGGCCGAGAGCATGCCGGGCGTGAAAAAGGTGCTGCAGGTCGGCGACACCGCCGTGGCGGTGGTGGCTGATACCTGGTGGCGCGCCAAGACCGCGCTCGACGCCGTCTCGATCGCCTGGGACGAAGGCGAGAACGCCAAGGTGTCGAGCGCATCCATCGCCGCCATCCTCAAGGCCGGGCTCGACGCCCCGCAGGCATTCGTCGGCAACCAGAATGGAGACGCGAAAGGCGCGCTGGAAGGCGCGGCGAAGAAAGTGGAGGCGGTCTACGCCTACCCGTACCAGAACCATGTCTGCATGGAGCCGATGAACGCGACCGCGCGCTACACGCCCGACAAGTGCGAGGTGTGGGTGCCGACGCAGGACGGCGAGGCGTCGTTCGCGGCGCTGCTGACGGCCTCCGGCCTGCCGGCGGACAAGTGCGAGGTGTACAAGATCAACCTCGGCGGCGGCTTCGGGCGGCGCGGCGCGTTCCAGGACTACGTGACCCAGGCCGTGCGGATCGCCAGGGAGATGCCCGGCACGCCGGTGAAGCTGCTCTGGTCGCGCGAGGAGGACATGCGGCAGGGCCGCTTCCACCCGGTGATGCAATGCAAGCTCACGGGAGGGCTGGACGCGGACGGCAACCTGACCGGGCTGCACGTGCGGCTCTCGGGCCAGTCGATCCTCGCCGCCGTGCGCCCGGCGATCGTGGAAAAGGCGAAAGGGAGCGACCCGCTCAGTTTCCAGGGCCTCGCCACCAGCGGCGAGCACGCGTTCGGCTACGGCGTACCGAACCTGCTGATCGACCATGCCATGCGCAACCCGCACGTGCCGCCGGGGTTCTGGCGCGGCGTCAACATCAACCAGAACTGCATTTTCATGGAATGCTTCATGGACGAGCTGGCCGAGGCGGCCGGGCAGGACGCGCTCGAGTTCCGGCGCAAACTGATGGCCAAGTACCCGAGGAACCTCGGCGTGCTCGAGGCCGTGGCCGAGCGCATCGGCTGGGGCAAGCCGGCGCCCAAGGGCGTGTTCCGCGGGCTGGCGCAGATGAAGGCGTTCAACAGCTACGTCGCGGCGGCCGCGGAGCTCTCGGTCGAGGGCGGCAACAAGGTCAAGATCCGCCGCATCGTCGGCGCCACCGATCCCGGTTACGCGGTGAACCCGGCCCAGATCGACCGGCAGGTCGCGGGCTCGTTCGTCTACGGCCTGTCGGCGTTGTTCTTCCAGGAGTGCACGGTCAAGGGCGGGCGCATCGAGCAGGAGAATTTCACGACCTACAACTCGATGCGCATCGCGCAGATGCCGAAAGTCGAGTCGATCGTCATGCCGACCGGCGGTACCGTCTGGGGCGGCGTCGGCGAGCCGACGATCTGCGTGGCCGCGCCGGCGGTGTTGAACGCGCTCTACCGCGCGACCGGCAAGCGCATCCGGTCGGTCCCGCTGAAGAATCACGGCATTCAGCTGGTGTAGGCGGTTGGAGGGACCGTGCCCGACCCCGGCCGCGGCGGTGCTGGTTGCCGCCCTCGCGGTGATGCCGTCCGGCATGGTTCGGGGTGACACGGCCGCGGGCGCGTACGCGGTCGTCGGCGATGCCGTGCCCGCACCGCTCACGGCAGCACCGGGCGACCCGGCGCGCGGCCGCGCCATCGTGTTGAACCGCCAGGTCGGCCTGTGCCTGCTCTGCCACAGCGGACCGTTTCCCGAAGAGCGCTTCCAGGGCGAGCTCGCGCCGGATCTCAGGGGGGTCGGCGCGCGGCTGTCGGAAGGCCAGATCCGGCTCAGGATCGTCGAGCCCGGCCGGCTCAATGCGGCAACCATCATGCCGGCGTATTTTCGAACCGGGGGACTGACGCGGGTCGCGCCCGCCTTTCGCGGCAAGACGGTGCTGACCGCGGGGCAGATCGAGGACATCGTCGCCTTCCTGGCGACGCTGAAAGACTAGATGACGACACGCCGTGATTTCCTGGTTGCGGCGGGCAGCCTCGCCGGCGGGATCGGCGTCGCATCCGCGGCCGGAAGCGCCCATGCAACGCCCGCCGCGATGGAGGAAGCGATCCGCAAGGCGATCGGCGATGCGCCGGTGCGCAAGGGCCGCGTGAAGCTCGACGTGCCGCCGCTGATCGACAACGGCAATTCCGTGGCCCTCTCCGTCGCGGTCGACAGCCCGATGACCCCGTCCGACTACGTGAAGGCGATCCACGTCTTTTCCGAAAGAAACCCGCTGCCGAACGTGCTGAGCGTCCATCTCGGCCCGCGCTCAGGGCGCGCGCGCATCGCCACCCGCGTGCGGCTCGCCGACACGCAGACGGTGCTCGCGATCGCCCAGTTGAGCGACGGCTCGTGCTGGTCCGACAGCGCGCACGTCGTGGTCACGCTCTCGGCCTGCCTCGAGGAAGGGCTGATATAGATGGCGCGCGCGGTCGTCAGCCTGCCGGCAACGGTCAAGCGCGGCGAGATCGTCGAGATCAAGACGCTGGTCCAGCACGCGATGGAGACGGGATTCCGGCGCACGCAGCTCGGCATCGCGATCCCGCGCGACATCATCCGGCTGTTCGTGTGCACGTACAACGGCGAGGAGATCTTCCGCGCCGAGTTCCATCCCGCGATCGCCGCCAACCCGTTGCTCACGTTCACCACGGTCGCGACCGAGAGCGGCTCGATCGCGTTCACCTGGACCGGCGACAAGGGCTTTTCCCTGACCGAGTCGGCCCGGATCACGGTCGAGTGAGCGCCCGCCGCGGCGGACGGCCGTTGCCTGCGCTGGCGGCCGCCTGCGTCGTCCTCGGTTTCACGCAGGCCGCGCCCGCGGCCGAAATCCCGTCCGCCGAGCGCCGCTCCGGCTACGAGTTCATGAGCCGCGAGACGCGCGCGATGCAGGATGACGACGCCACCAACCCGGCGGTGCTCTGGCTGCTCGACGGGGAGGCGCTCTGGAACCGCAAGGACGGCGCCGCCGGGCGGGCGTGCGCCGACTGCCACGGCAACGCGCGCGCAAGCATGAAAGGCGCCGCGGCCCGGCACCCGGCCTGGGATGCGGCCGCGGGCCGGCCGGTCAATCTGGAGCAGCGCATCAACGCCTGCCGCGCCGGCCGGCAGCAGGCCGCGCCGCTCGCCTACGAGAGCCGGGACCTGCTCGCCCTGACCGCCTACGTCGCCCGGCAATCGCGCGGGATGCCCGTCGATATCGCGATCGACAAGCGCACGAAACCGTTCCTCGACGCCGGGCGCGATACCTTCATGCGGCGCCAGGGCCAGCTCAACCTCGCCTGCACGCAGTGCCACGACGAGCTGTGGGGCCGGAAGCTCGCCGGCAGCACCATCCCGCAGGCGCACCCGACCGGCTATCCCCTCTACCGCCTCGAATGGCAGGGGCTCGGGTCGCTCCAGCGCCGGCTGCGCAACTGCCTGACCGGGATGCGCGCCGAGCCCTATCCCTTCGGCGCGCCCGAATTCGTCGACCTCGAGCTCTACCTGATGTGGCGCGCACGCGGGATGAAGATGGAGTCGCCGGCCGTGCGGCCCTGACCGTAGTCCGCTTCCCCCGTCGCGCGTTAGAGGGGGATGCGGCTCGACATCCTCTGCTTCGTCGCGGGCGCGTGGTGGCTGCAGCAGCAGGCGGCGCTGCCCGAGCCGGGCTGGGCGTGGGTGCTCGCGGCGGCCGGCCTCGCAGCGACGATCGCCAGGCCGGAAACTCCGGCACTGCGCATCACGCGCGAGATCGCCGTCAGTGCGGCCTGTTTCGCCCTGGGGTTCGGTTGGGCGGCATGGTGCGCGCAGCAGCGGCTCGCCGACGCTCTGCCGGTTGAGTGGGAAGGGCGCGATATTCCGGTCGTCGGCGTGGTGGCCGGGCTGCCGCAGGCGCACGAACGCGGGGTGCGCTTCGAGTTCGACGTCGAGCGCGTGCTGGCGCCGGGGGCACGCGTGCCGCGGCATATCGTGCTGTCGTGGTGGGGCAGCCCGGCGCGAGACGGGGGTCACGCCACTTTCCCGCCGCTCGAGCCGGGCGAGCGGTGGCAGTTGACGGTGCGGCTCAAGCGCCCGCACGGCACCGCCAATCCCCACGGGTTCGACTACGAAGCATGGCTCTTCGAGCGCAACCTGCGCGCGTCCGGCTACGTGCGGCCGAAAGCGGGCAGCCACCGGGCGGCGGAGAGGGTGCACGAGCCCCGCTACTGGATAGAGCGCGTGCGCAGCCTCGTCCGGGCGCGCATCCGGGCCGCCTTACCCGGTGAGCCCTACGCAGGCATCATCGCCGCGCTCGCGATCGGGGACCAGCGCGCCATTCCGCCGGAGCAGTGGCAGACCTTCACCCGCACCGGCGTCAATCACCTGATGAGCATCTCCGGCCTGCACGTCACCATGGTGTCGGGCCTCGTGTTCGCGCTCGTCTACGGCCTGTGGCGGCGCGTTCCACGGCTGACGCTGGCGCTGCCGGCCGCCAAGGCCGCGGTGCTGGCGGCCTTTTGCGCCGCGCTGCTCTATTCCCTGCTCGCCGGATACGCGGTGCCGGCGCAGCGAACGGTGTACATGCTCGCCGTGGTGGCCGCGGCGCTGTGGCTCGGGATCTTCGAATCGGCGTCGTTGGTGCTGCTTGCTGCGTTGCTCGTAGTGGTGCTGTTTGACCCATGGGCGGTGCTGGCGCCGGGATACTGGCTGTCGTTCGGGGCGGTCGCCGTGATCCTCTATGTCACCGTCGGGCGGATCGGCCGCGAGCACTGGCTGGCGAGCTGGACGCGGGTGCAGATTGCCGTGACGCTGGCCCTCATACCGCCGCTGCTGGCGATGTTCCAACAGGTCTCGATCGTCTCGCCGCTCGCCAATGCCGCTGCCATCCCCGCGGTGAGCCTCGTCGTGGTGCCGCTGACGCTGATCGGGATCGCACTGCCTTTCGACTTCATCCTGTCACTGGCGCATCTCGTGATGGGCTGGTGCATGGTGATGCTCGAGTGGTTCGCCGCCATGCCCGACGCGGTATGGCAGCAGCACGCGCCCCCGGCCTGGACGGTCGTGGTGGCGGCCGCGGGCCTGGCCCTGCTGCTCGCGCCGCGCGGATTGCCGGCCCGCTGGCTGGGCGCGATCGGATTGCTGCCCCTTTTCGTCGTGGCGCCGAATGCGCCGCGGGCGGGAGATGTCGAAGTCGTGGTGCTGGACGTGGGGCAGGGCCTCTCGACGGTCGTTCGCACCGCGCATCATGCGCTGCTCTACGACACCGGGCCCCGGTTCGGGCCCGCCGCGGACAGTGGCAGCCGCATCGTCGTGCCGTACCTGCGGGCGGCCGGCGTCAACCGTCTCGACGGCATGATCGTGAGCCACGACGACGACGACCACTGGGGAGGGGCCGCATCGGTGCTGCAGGCGCTGCCGGCCGGATGGGTGCTGACGTCGCTGCCCGACCTGGATCCGCTGGTCGTGCAGGCCGGGCCCGCCTTGCGCTGCGCGGCGGGAAGCCGCTGGGAATGGGACGGCGTGCGCTTCGAGGTCCTGCATCCGACGCGCGCGAGCTACGATGACGCCTCGGTCAGGGACAACGACCGCAGTTGCGTGCTCAAGATCGAGTCGCCCGGCGGCAGCGCCCTCCTTCCCGCGGACATCGAGCGCCGCGCGGAACAGGAAATCCTGGCGCGGGCCCGCGAGCGGCTGCATGCCGACGTGCTGGTCGCGCCGCACCAGGGCAGCCGCACCTCCTCGATCCCCGATTTCGTCGGGGCGGTCAGCCCGCGGGTCGTGGTGTTTCCGGTGGGCTACCGCAACCGTTTCGGCCATCCCCATCGCGAAGTCGTTCAGCGCTATCGCGACGCCGGTGTCCGGATCTACCGCACCGACCGGGACGGCGCGGTAACGATCGCGATCCGCGCGGAAGGCGCGATCAGCGTCACGCCCTATCGCGCGTCATATCGGCGCTACTGGCAGACGCCGCTCGCCGGGGATCCGGTGCCGGATCCCGAAGAGCTCCGAGGGATGAGGGATGAAGGATGAGGGATGACCCCCAGTCTCCGCCGGGAGCTCTCATCACTCATCACTCATCACTTAGCAAGCGGCGGAGATCGAGGGTGCACGAGCCGCCCGTAATGGCCGGCGCGGGCGGCACGGTGACTGCCCCGGCAGAGGGTCCTTTTACGACGAAGCGCGCCTTGCGCCGCGCTTCGGCCTCGGCGGCGTCCGCGGGCGCGCGGTCGTAGAGCGCTCCCGACGGATCCGTTGCGTGATAGAGGCATCCTCCGAGGGAACGCGCGATGCGCGTATCCACGACGTCGAACATGAGCGGCGCGTGGACGCCGATGGTCGGGTGCAGCATGGACGGGAACACGCGCGCCCGGTAGCGCACGCCGGCCACGCACTCGCCGTCCGCGCCGGCAGGCTGCAACGGGACGCGCTGCCCGTTGCAGAGGATGGCGTGGCGCGCGTGGTCCAGGCCGGACACCCGGACTTGCAGCCTTTCCATCGATGCGTCGACGGCGCGTGAAGTGCCGCTCGTGGATGCCGCCTCGCCCAGCACCGGCCACGGCTCGAGCGCGTGGCGCAGCTCGAGGGTGATGCCGTCGCACGACACCGTGCCGCAAACCGGGAAGCGGAACTCGAAAAACGGCGCGAGCCAATCGAATTCGAAGCCATGCCCTGCCGCGTTCAATTCGGAGACGACGTCGCGCATGTCGCTGGCGAGGGTGTGGGGCAGCATGAAACGATCGTGCAGGGCGGCGCCCCAATTGATGAGCCGCCCGCGGTACGGCGTCTTCCAGAACCGGGCGGCGAGGGCGCGGACCAGCAGCGACTGCACGAGGGCCATGCGGGCACTCGGCGCCATTTCGAACGCGCGCAGCTCCAGCAGCCCGAGCTGGCCGGCCGGGCCGTCGGGGGAAGCGAGCTTGTCGATGCAGAATTCCGCGCGGTGCGTGTTGCCGGTGAGGTCCACCAGGTAGTTGCGCAGCAGGCCGTCGACCTGCCCGGGCGTGATCGCGCCGGACTGCCGCCGCCGATCCAGTTGCTGGAACGCGATCTCCAGCTCGCCAAGGCTGTCCGTGCGCGCTTCGTCCACGCGCGGCGCCTGGCAGGTGGGGCCAATGAACAGCCCCGAGAACAGGTAGGAGAGCGCGGGGTGGTTCTGCCAATAGGAGACGAGGCTGGCGAGCAGGTCGGTCCGGCGCAACAGCGGGCTGTCCGCCGGCGTGACGCCTCCCAGCGTGATGTGGCTGCCGCCGCCGGTGCCGGTCCTGCGACCGTCGCGCAGAAACTTTTCCGCGATCAGCCCGAGCTGCCCGGCTTCCTCGTAGA
>Ga0156023_1106_pt3 | contig 14232 bp, 13 predicted proteins | sample RifCSPlowO2_02_FD_107677 | JGI IMG/M metagenome (GOLD analysis project Ga0156023, IMG submission 107677) | Betaproteobacteria bacterium RIFCSPLOWO2_02_FULL_67_26
GATCCTGAAAAGCGGCTACTACCACGAGATCCCGCAGATACACGGTATCGGGCTCGACGGGCACGAGCCCCCGGTCGGCCCGCACGCGGGAGGGCAGGTCCCCGTGAAGCGCGGCCGCCCGAAGGGTTCGATCGCGGACAACGAGGAATGGCAGCAGTTCGCCCGTACCCATACCCGTCCCACGAAGGACCTCGTGGTTCAGGAGGGCATGGTGCTTGCCATCGAGGTCAAGGCCGTGAAGGAAAACCGCCTCTTCCTGGAATTCGGGCCCTTGGTCGTGACCGGGAAGAACGGGCCGCGCGTGCTCACGCCAGAGGCGCTCGACGTGGTTGTGATTTGACGGGGACTAGAGCCGGTCGATGATCTTGCGTTCGGCGGGTTGCGGGTGAATCACGTACTTTGGCTCGCGGGAAAGCTTATCGACGTAGATTTCGCCTTCCTTCATGATGAGCTTTATCCGCGCGCGGTCCTGCAATACCCGGATGTCCTGTGACGGGTCGCCGTCGACCGCGATCACGTCGGCCAGTTTCCCGGCCTCCAGCGTGCCGAGCTCGCGCAGCATACCGAGCGCGTCGGCCGCGTTGCGCGTGGCCGAGGTGATCGCCTCCATGGCCGACATCCCGAGCCGCACGTAGATCTCCAGTTCCTTTGCGTTCTGGCCCATCTCGGGGTCGATGGTCATGTCGGTGCCCATCGCGATCCGGATGCCGGCGGAACGCATACGCTGGAACGTCTCGAAGCACGACGGCTGTATCTCCTTCATTCTGCGCACCAGGCTCTCCGACGCGCCGTGCTCGCGGCGACGCTCAATGGCCGCATCGGAACGGTGCAGCAGCGTCGGCACGACGTAGCGTCCGCTGTCCCTGATCCGGGCGATCGCGTCGTCGTCGGTGAAAACCATGTGCTCGATGGTGTCGACGCCGGCCTCGACGCACATGCGCTGGCCGTCAGGCGTGAAGCAGTGCGCCGCCGCGGGCTTCCTGAACGCATGCGCCTCGTCCACTACCGCATTGAGCTCCTCCTGCGTCATGTTGCGCACGTCGTATTCGGACCTGGCCGCCATGCCACCCGATACACACGTCTTGATCACATCGCAGCCCGTGCGCAGGTGCTCGCGCGCGAGGCTTCGCAGCGCGTACGGTCCATCGGCGGTGAACCCGGGCTCGCGCTTCGCGGCGCGCGGCAGCGTGAGGAGGTCGAAATGAGAGCCGGTGATCATGGTTCGGCCGCTGACGATCAGGCGCGGTCCCGGGACGACCCCCGCATTGATGGCATCACGCAGCGCACAGAGCTCGGCGGTGTACGCGCCGTAGGGCGTGCCGCGGCCCATGTCCCGCAGGGTGGTGAAGCCCATTTCGAAGCACAGCTGGGCGTGGTACAGGCAATAGAACATCTGCAGTTGCGGGGAGACCTCGAAGGTCGCTACCCGGTAATTCTGGAAAGTCAGGCAGTTGAAGGCGGCCACGTGCACATGCATGTCGATCAGGCCGGGCATCAGCGTGCAGGCGCCCGCATCGACGATACTCGAGCCGTCCGGAATGGCGATGTCGCCCGCGGCGCCGACGGCCTTGATGCGGCGGCCCTCGACCAGTATGACCGGGTTCGCGGTGGCCGCGCGTTGACGGCCATCGATCAGCGAGCGGCCGCGGATGGCAACGAGCGGGGGCGTAGCCTGGGTCATGCCTGTACCTTCATAACATACGAATGATTATAATGATTGCCAAGTGCGTCGGCCAACCCCGGGTTGGCCGTTTCGCGAACCGTGCGGGGGGAAGTCCATGAAGATCACGCAGGTCGAGGTGTCTCGTGTCAGGATCCCGATCAAGGGGAACTACCGCGCCGCGCGCGGGGTGCACACGGCGCTGCGCTCGGTCGTCGTGCGGATCCGGACGGATGCCGGCGTTGCCGGGACGGGCGAGGCGCACCAGGGCATAGCCGGCTATTCATCGGAAACCCTCGGCACCATGGAAGCGGTCATACGGGAGGTGTACGGGCCGGTCCTTGTCGGCCGAGATCCCGGCGCGGTCGAAGTCGTCTCGGCGGAGATGGGGCGCGCGCGCCGCGGAAACTTGTTTGCCCGCTGCGCGGTGGAAACCGCCTTGTTCGACGTGCTCGGTCGCGCGCGCGGGATGTCGATCGCCGCCATGCTGGGTGGCCCGGCGCGGCGACGCCTTGAGCTCTGCGGCAGCATCGGTATCGACGAGCCGGAGGTGATGATGGAGAGAGCCTCCTCGCTGGTCGCGGCCGGCTACCGCACCGTCAAGGTCAAGGTCGGCACCCCCGACCTCGCCCGGGACCTCCATAGCGTGCGCCAGGTTCGAAAGGCGGTCGGCGACGCGGTGGCGATCCGGCTCGACGCGAACGCCGGGTGGTCCTACACCGACGCGTTGACTTTCATTCGCGGGCTGGGAGACCTGGGCATCGAGTACATCGAGCAGCCGGTCGCCGCCGAGCATCTGGACGCGACGATCATGCTCAGGCGCCTGGGTATCGTGCCCATCCTCGCCGACGAGAGCGTGCACACGCCCGACGATGCTTACCGCGTCGTCTCGGCGGGAGCGTTCGACGCAGTCAAGATCAAGATCAGCAAGGTAGGCGGCTACATTGCCGCGCGCAAGATCGTCGATATCTGCGAAGCGGCGGGAATCAAGCTCGTCGTCGGGCAGGGCATCTGCTCGAGCCTGGAGGCGGCGGCCGAAGCGCAGCTGGCGTGCGCCTATCCGCATGTATTCCCGGTAGCCGAGATGGCAGGACCGGCGAAGCTCCATGGCGACCTGGTCGAACCCGGGCTCGACCTGAGGAACGGCTACCTTGAGTTGCCCGAGGGCCCGGGTTTGGGGGTTACGTTATCGGAAGGCGCGTTGAGCCGCTACACCATCGAAGCAGAAAGCCCGGCGGCCGTGGCTGAGGCCGATGCGTAACCCGCGTTCCTGCGGGCCTGCGGTCTTTGGGTTGACCCGCCCCCGCAATCCTCTCTAAACTGCGCACTCCTACCGGCAGTCCACCATATTAAAGGAGGGAGTATGCGCAAGCTGTTACTCGCGCTCGTCGCCTGCGCGGCGGCATCATTGCCCGCGGCCGCTCAGCAGAAGATCACGCTGTCCATCGCCACCGGGCCCACCGGCGGGGTCTATTACCCGATGGGCGGGGGCATGGCGAACATCCTGTCGAAGAACATTCCGGGCCTATCGGCGACCGCGGAATCCACCGCGGGCTCGATCGCCAACCTCGAGTTCATCCTGACGAAGAAGGCGGACGTCGCGCTCTCGATGGCGGACGCGAGCTGGGACGCGTACAAGGGGCAGCAGCGGTTCCAGGGCCGGCCGGTGCCGGTGCGGGGCCTGATGGTGCTCTACCCCAACCGCTTCCACATCGTCACGCTGGACGGCCTGGGCATCAACAAGGTCGCCGACCTCAAGGGGCGGCGCGTCTCCACCGGCCCGCCGCGCAGCGGCACCGAGGTCAAGGCGGACCGCGTCCTCGAGGCGGCGGGCCTGAACCCCAACAAGGACATTACCCGCGAGCGGCTCACGGTGCAGGAATCGGGCAACGCGCTGAAGGACCGCAAGATCGACGCCTTCTTCTGGTCGGGCGGCATTCCGACCGCGGCGGTGACGGACCTCGCGGCCTCGCCGGGCGTCAAGATCAAGTTCGTCGAGCACGACGACCTGGTTGAAGCGCTGAACAAGAAGTACGGCCCGCTCTACGTGAAGGACGTGATCCCGGCCAAGTCCTATCCGGGCCAGGCGACCGACGCGAAAGTCAGCACCATCTGGAATGTCCTGGTGACGGGCGCCGACACGCCGGACGACATCGCCTACAACATCGTGAAGACGATGTTCGAGAAGAAGGAAGACATGGTCCGGGTGCACAAGGAATCATCCAACTTCGACCTGAAGTGGCAGACCAACGCGGCGATCGTGATCCCGTTTCACCCGGGCGCGGTCAAATACTTCCGGGAACGAGGGCTGAACGTCAAATAGCCCGGGAGAATCCGGGAGCGGTTGGAAATCCAGCGCGCGCTGCGCGCTGGATTTTTTGTTTGACGGCTCCGCGCCTGGAGCCGTCGGAAAACGGCCACGATGAGCGACAAGGACGAGCTGATCCACCAGATCGCCGCGGAGCGCCAAATCGCGATCGACGAGGCGGCGCTCAAGAAGGCCGAAGAGTACATCGAGGCGGAAGAGGGCGCGACCAACCGCCTGACGGGCTTCCTTGGCCGGTTCGTGGTGGTGGTGACCGTCGTCATGTCGCTGTTCCACCTCTACGCGGCCTACGCCATCGTGCCGACCCAGCAGTTGCGGATGATCCACGTCGGCTTCGTGCTGTTCCTGGTTTTTCTGCTGTTCCCGTTCTCGCGCCGCTACCGGCACCGCGTCATGTGGTGGGACTGGATCGCGGCCGCGGTCTCGCTCGTCGTCGTCGGCTACGGCATCGCCGGCGGCGACGATTTCACCGACCGCAGCACCATCCCGACCAACGTGGACATGGTGCTCGGCGTGCTCCTGACGCTGGTCGTGCTGGAGGCGGCGCGCCGCGGCACCGGCTGGATCATGCCGTTCGTGTGCATCCTGTTCGTCGCCTACGCCATGCTCGGTCCGTACCTGGGCGAGCCGTGGACGCACCGCGGCTACGACATCTCGCGGCTGGTCGGCCACATGTACATGACGCTGGAGGGCATCTTCGGCGTGCCGGTGGACGTTTCCTCCTCGCTCATCATCCTGTTCACGATCTACGGCGCGTTCCTGCAGCTCTCCGGCGCCGGCAAGTTCTTCATCGACTTCTCGTTCGCCGCGATGGGGGGCAAGCCGACGGGGGCCGGGCGCACCATCGTGCTCTCTTCCTTCCTGCTGGGCGGGCCCTCGGGCAGCGGCGTTGCGACCACGGTGACGCTGGGGACCGTGGCGTACCCGATGCTGGCCAAGGCGGGCTACGGCAAGGATGCAGCGGGTGGACTGCTGGCGGCAGGCGGCCTCGGCGCGATCATCTCGCCGCCGGTGCTGGGCGCGGCCGCGTTCCTCATCGCGGAGTTCCTCAAGATCTCGTACCTCGACGTGATCCTGATGGCGACCATCCCCACCTGCCTCTACTACTTTGCCCTCTTCCTGATGGTCGAGATCGACGCGCGCAAGTTCGGGATGAAGAACATCCCGTTCGACAAGACGGAGACCCTCTGGAACCTGACCAAGCAGTTCGGGTTCCACTTCCTGTCGCTGGTGGCGATCATCTTCTTCATGCTGCTCGGCTTCTCGCCGGTGTCGGCGGTGTTCTGGGCGACCGTGACGGCGTTCGTCACCAGCGCGCTGCACCCCGACTGCGCGCTGATGAGCCGGCGCCAGATGGTCCTGTTCTGCGCCGTCGCGGTCGCGGCGAGCGCGATCTACTCGGGGGTCTACGGCCGCTTTCACCAGGACGCGCTGTCCTGGGCGCTGCCGGCCGGCGCGCTGACGCTCATCGCCGCCGCGCTCGTCGCACCGGGCTGGCGCCTCTGGCCGGCAAAGCTCGTCAAGGCCCTCGAAGTCGGCTCCGTCGGCGTGCTGAACGTCGCGGCGACTTGCGCGGCGGCGGGCATCATCGTGGGCGTGGTGACGCTGACCGGCCTGGGGCTCAAGTTCAGCGCGATCGTGATCAACTACGCCGATGCGCTCACCCAGGGCACGACGGGCCTGCTGTCCGCGGCCGGGATCGAGATCACGAAATCGCTGGTGCACGACGTGAAGCTCCTCTACACCGCGGTCTTCACCTCGCTCATCGTGTGGATCGTGGGGCTGGCGGTGCCGGTGACCGCCTCCTACATCATCTGCGCGGTGATCGCGGCGCCGGCCCTGATCACCCTCGGCGTGCAGGATTTCGCCGCGCACATGTTCATCTTCTACTACGCGGTGCTGTCGGAAGTGTCGCCGCCGACCGCGCTGTCGCCTTTCGCCGCCGCGGCGATCACCGGCGGCGATCCGTACAAGACGACGCTGCAGTCGTGGAAGTACACCATGCCGGCGTTCCTGGTGCCGTTCATGTTCGTGCTCGACCCGGCCGGGCTCGGCCTGCTGCTGATGGGCTCCTTCAAGGGCCTCGCAAGCGCGTCGGTGGTGGACATCGCGGTCGTGTCCGTGACCGCGATGTTCGGCATCGCCGCGCTCGCCGGCGGCATGCAGGGCTGGGTGTTCAGGAAGACGAACAGCCTCGAGCGCTGGCTGCTCATCGCCGCCGGGCTCGCCCTGGTTTACCCGCGCGCGGCGTTCGACTATATTGGGCTGGCGCTGCTGATCGCAGTGGTGGTGATGCAGAAACTGCGTCGTGGTGAAACCGCTACCTCACCTGGATAACTATTCCGCGCGCATCGCGACGCCGTTCGCGGTGCTCGGCATCCGCACCGCCGGGGCAAGCCTCGCCGGCATCGACTACCTTCCGAAGGGCGCCGCGACGCTCGAGCCGGTTAACCGCTTTGCCGGGCGCGTCTGCCGGCAGATCGAGCGCTACCTCGACGATCCCGCGTTTCGTTTCGACCTGCCGTTCGACTATCGCGGCACGGCGTTTCAGTGCCGGGTTTGGCGGGCCATTGCCGGCATTCCCAGCGGCGGGACGCTCACCTATGTGGACGTCGCGCGGCAGCTGCGCACGGCGCCGCGCCCGGTGGGCGGCGCCTGCGGCGCCAACCGCATCCCCCTCGTCATTCCCTGCCATCGCGTGGTCGCGTCCAACGGCATCGGCGGCTTCATGCATTCCCGCCGCGGCCCGGGAATCGAGATCAAGCGCTGGCTGCTGAAACACGAAGGCGTGACCTGTGACCGGTGACCCGTGACCGGCAATACCGGACTGATCGACGAATTCTGCGACGCGCTGTGGCTCGAGGACGGGCTCGCGAAGAACACGCTCGAAGCCTATCGCCGCGATCTCGCGCAGCTCGCGGCATGGCTGGAAAAGCAGCACGGCAAGCCGCTCGCCGCGGCGGGGCACGCGGAATTGCTGGGTTTCCTCGCCTGGAAGGTGCGCGCCCGGGCCAAGGCGACCACCACGAGCCGCCAGCTCTCGAGCCTGAAACGGTTCTACCGCTACTGTTTGCGCCAGGGCAGGATCAAGGCGGATCCGACGCTGAACATCGATTCACCCAAGCTGCCGCGGCCGTTGCCCAGAAGCCTCACGGAGGAGGACGTCGAAAGCCTGCTCGCCGCGCCACCGGTGGAGAAGGCGCTCGGCCTGCGCGACCGGGCGATGCTCGAAACCCTCTACGCGAGCGGGCTGCGCGTCTCGGAACTGGTCGCCCTCAAGCTCTCGCAGGTGAGCCAGGACATGGGCGTCGTGCGCGTCGTCGGCAAGGGGTCGAAAGAGCGCCTGGTGCCGCTCGGCGAGGAGGCGCTCGCCTGGATCCGGCGCTACCTCAAGGAGGCGCGGCCGGGGCTGCTCGGCGGCCGCGCCGCGGACGACCTGTTCGTCACCGCGCGCGGCGCGGCGATGACGCGCCAGATGTTCTGGCACCTGCTGCGCCGCCACGCGCGGGCTGCGGGGCTGCGCAAGCCGATCTCGCCGCACACGCTGCGCCACGCCTTCGCCACGCACCTCCTCAACCACGGCGCGGACCTGCGCGTGGTGCAGCTCCTGCTCGGCCACTCCGACATCTCCACGACGCAGATCTACACCCACGTCGCCCGGGAGCGGCTGAAGCAGCTGCATGCCAAACATCACCCGCGAGGCTGAGGGATCACGTCTTGGTGCCTCTCTCGATGGTGATGCCGACCCGTTTCACGTCCTTTTCCACCGCGAGCTTGCTGACGCTGACCTTGATCCACTGCGCGTTGAATTCCTTCATCACGAGCTCGGCGAGGTGCTCGGCGAGCCGCTCGACGAGGAGGAAACGGTTCTTCTTGAGCGATGTCTTGATGGACGCGATGACCCTGGCATAGTCGATGGTCTCGCGGATCTTGTCGCTGCGCGGCCGGCCGCCGTCGGGAATGCCGATCTCGAGGTCGAGCTGGACGGTCTGCGGCACCTTGCGCTCCCAGTCGTAGACGCCGATCAGCATGTCCACGCGCAGGTCGCTGATGAATATGACGTCCATTCGGAGCCGGTTGCCCTTCCGCTATAGAATGAGCGGCAATTGTAAGTGAATTCCCATGGACCTGGTGACCGTTGCCCTGGTGGCGTACCTGATCGGCTCGATCTCGTTCGCGGTGCTGGTGAGCCGCGCGTTCGGGCTGCCGGACCCGCGCAGCTACGGCTCCGGCAATCCCGGCGCGACCAACGTGCTGCGCACGGGGCGGAAGTGCGCGGCGGCGCTGACGCTGCTGGGAGACGCGCTGAAAGGCTGGTTCGCGGTGGCGGTGGTACAGCAGCACGTCATCGCGGATCCGCTCGCGGTCGGCGTGGCGGCGGTCGCGGTGACCGTGGGGCACATGTGGCCGGTGTTCTTCCGGTTCCAGGGCGGCAAGGGCGTTTCCACGGCGCTCGGCGTGCTGGCCGCGCTCGACGGGTGGCTCGCAGCCGGCGCGGTGGTGACCTGGATCATCGTCGCCTTCTTCTTCCGCATCTCCTCGCTCGCGGCGCTGGTCGCATCGGCGTTCGCGCCGTTCTTCTCGTTCTTTCTGTACGGCATGGGCCGATTTGCGCTCGAGCCGGCGGTCGGCGTGGCCGTCATGTCGGCCCTGCTGGTCTGGCGCCACCGGGCCAATATCCGCAACCTCATCGCGGGCACCGAGGGAAGACTCGGCGGCGGCTCCCGCTAGCTGGCGGCGGCCAGCGTGGCGAGTGCCCACCGCGGCCGCACGGTGAAGCTGCCCGGTGATGGGTGATGCGTGATGGGTGATGCGTGCTCCAGCCGCAGGGCGGCGGCGAAGGCAATCATCGCGCCGTTGTCGGTGCAGAACTCCAGTTCGGGATAGAACACGGCCACGCCGCGTTGCCGCGCGCGGGTGTCGAGCCGCGACCGGAGCGTCAGGTTGGCGCCGACGCCGCCTGCCACCACGAGCCGATCGATTCCCGAACGCTCCACCGCGGCGAGCGCCTTGGCGATGAGCACGTCCGCGATCGCGGATTCGATCTCCGCCGCGAGGTCGGCGCGCGCAGCGGCGTCGAGCGCGCGCGCCTTGACCACGGTCAATACCGCGGTCTTCAATCCGCTGAAGCTGAAATCGAGATCGCCGCTCGTGATCATCGGGCGCGGCAGCGTGTAGCGGCCCGGCTTGCCCCGGCCGGCGAGCCGGGCGAGCGCGGGGCCGCCTGGATAGCCCAGGCCGAGCAGCTTGGCGGTCTTGTCGAAGGCCTCGCCGGCCGCATCGTCCAGCGTTTCTCCCAGCAGCTCGTAATCGCCCACGCCGGCGACACGCATCAACTGGGTGTGGCCGCCGGAGACGAGCAACGCGACGAAGGGGAATGCCGGCGCCGGCGTCGAGAGCAGCGGCGACAGCAGGTGCGCTTCGAGGTGGTGCACGCCGACCGCCGGGACGCCGAGCGCATAGGCGAGCCCGTTTGCGGTCGAGGCGCCGACCAGCAGGGCGCCGGCGAGTCCCGGGCCCTCGGTGAAGGCCACGGCGGTCAACTCGCCCAGGCGGCAGCCGGTTTGCTCGAACAGTCCGCGGGTGAGAGGCAGCAGGTGCCTGATGTGATCGCGCGAGGCCAGTTCGGGCACCACACCCCCGTATTCGGCGTGCAGCCGCGCCTGGGAATGCAGGCCGTGCCCGAGCAGTCCCCGGCCGCCGTCGTAGAGCGCGACCCCGGTCTCGTCGCAGGACGTTTCGATCCCAAGTACCAACATGGAATGACTCTGGCACGGTGTGTTGTGGCTTGATATAATACAAGTTTTCCCAATTCGCCAGGAGCGACATGCCGACCGTCAGAGTCAAGGAAAACGAGCCGTTCGAAGCGGCGCTGCGCCGTTTCAAGCGCACCGTGGAAAAAACCGGCCTCCTCACCGAGCTGCGCGCCCGCGAGTACTACGAGAAACCCACCACCGAGCGCAAGCGCAAGCTCGCCGCCGCGATCAAGCGCCACCACAAGAAACTGCGCGCGCAGTTGCTGCCGCCGCGGATGTATTGACCCTCAAGCAACGCATCAACGACGACGTGAAGTCCGCCATGCGCGGCGGCGACGCCCGCAAGCGCGATGCGTTGCGGCTGCTCCTCGCCGCGCTGAAGCAGCGGGAAGTGGACGAGCGCAAGGAGCTCGGCGACCCGGACGTGGTGGCGATCGTCGACAAGCTGATCAAGCAGCGGCGCGAGTCCATCGCCCAGTTCGAGAAGGGCGGCCGGCAGGACCTGGCGCAGAACGAGCAGTTCGAGATCGGGGTGCTGCAGGCGTACATGCCGCAGGCCCTGACCGGGGCCGAGATCGAGGCCGCGGTCACCGAGGCAATCGCGGCGGCCGGCGCCAAGGCTCCCTCCGACATGGGCAAGGTCATGGGCGCGCTGAAGGGCAAGCTCGCCGGAAGAGCCGACATGGGCAAAGTCTCGGCGCTGGTCAAGGCCAAGCTGGCAGGGTAGTTGCTTGAGGCGCTAGTGCCGGCCTTGCCGCGCTGATCGCTGTTGTTGTCCCGCACGGCGCGGCTATACTTGCGTCATGCCGGGGTTGTCGTCACTCATCACTCATCACTCATCACGCTGTTCCGGCAGATGATCCCGCAGTCCTTCATCCAGGATCTCCTCGGCCGCGTCGACATCGTTGAAGTCGTGGACCGGCACGTGAAGCTGAAGCGGGCCGGCGCCAATCACGTCGCGTGCTGCCCGTTCCACAGCGAGAAGTCGCCGTCCTTCACCGTCTCGCCCACCAAGCAGTTCTATCACTGCTTCGGCTGCGGCGCGCACGGCACCGCGGTCGGCTTCCTGATGGAGTACAGCGGCATGGGCTTCGTCGAGGCGGTGAAGGAGCTCGCGCAAAGCGTCGGCATGAAAGTGCCGGAGGAGCCGCGTTCCGAGTCGGCGCAACGCAGGGCCCAGCAAGGCGAGAGCCTGCATGAAGTGCTGCTGCGGGCGGCCCAGCACTACCGCAACCAGCTGAAAGACGCGCCGCAGGCCATCGCCTACCTCAAGCAGCGCGGGCTGTCCGGCGACATCGCCAAGCGCTTCGGCATCGGCTACGTCCCCGAGGAATGGCAGAACCTCGCGGCGGCCTTTTCGGATTACGATGGCCCGATGCTGGCGACCGCGGGGCTGGTGAAGCAAAAGGATGACGGCAAGCGCTACGACGTGTTCCGCAACCGCATCATTTTTCCGATCGTGGACGTGCGCGGCAACGTGATCGGCTTCGGCGGCCGCGTTTTGGAGGGAGGAGGCGCCGACCCCGCGGCTCAGGGGCAGCCGAAGTACCTCAACTCGCCGGAGACGCCGGTGTTCGAGAAGGGGCGCGAGCTCTACGGCCTCTACCAGGCGCGGCGCGCGATCCGCGACGCCGGCCGGGTGGTGGTGGTCGAAGGCTACATGGACGTGGTGGCGCTCGCGCAGGCCGGCGTCGAGTACGCGGTGGCGACGCTGGGCACCGCGACGACGCCGCAGCACGTGCAGAAGCTGCTGCGCCAGGCCGACGAGATCGTGTTCTGCTTCGACGGCGACGACGCGGGCCGGCGCGCCGCATGGCGCGCGCTGGAAAACAGCCTCGCCCTGCTCACCGACGGCAAGCAGCTGAAGTTCCTGTTCCTGCCCGAGGGCGAGGACCCGGACACCTACGTGCGCAAGCACGGCAAGGGCGCGTTCGAGAGCCTGCTCGACAAGGGCGCCGTCCCGCTGTCCCGCTTCCTGCTCGACGAGCTGACGGGGCGCGTCGACCTTGCCACGGCCGAAGGCCGCGCAAAATGCGTGCACGAGGCGAAGCCGTTGCTGAAGCAAATGCCGGCCAATGCGCTCAGGATGCAGCTGGTGCGGGAGCTGGCCGAGAAATGCCGCCTGTCGCCCGAGGAGGTCGCGCAACTTTGCGAGCTGGGCGCGCCGGCGGCCGCCAGGCCGCAGGCCGCGCCGGCGCAGGTTGCGCGCAAGCCGGTGACCCCCCTCGCCAGGCAAATGCTGCGCGCACTCGTGTCCAACCCGGCTTGCGCCGGCAACCTGCCGGCGGGGCAGCGTGTGCTCTTGAGCTCGCCGGAGCTGGCCCCGGTGGCCGCGCTCGTCGATGCCGTGATGGAAACCGGCGCGGACACCCCGGGCAAGCTGTTCGAGGCCACCCGGGATACCCAGTATGCGAACCTCTACCAGGAAGTCGCGGCCGACGTGATGGCGCCCACCGACGACGCCTCGGCGAAGGCCGACCTGGACGGCGCGTTCAATCAACTGGAGCTGCAGTGCGTCAAGAGCGAGTTCAAGCAGCTGAGCGACGGCGGTCAGCGTACCGAGGTCGAGCGTCAGCGTTTCCAGGAGGTCAAGCAACGAATGGCCGAGCTGCAAAAGGTGACCACCGGGAGTCGGGCCCAGATTTGAATGAAATCGCGGATTGAAGTGTTCACCTCGCGACCCCATATATCAGGCTGCCGGGACTGGCTCAGAAATTGCTTACGCGACAATCAGTTGGGCAGTAACTTTCGGGTGTAACCGGGGTCGAACGAGGGTATAATTCGCAGCTTTTTTGACGGCCCCCCGGGTCGAAGCGGAAACGGTGAGATGACGAATTCCAGGAAGACGAAGTCCAAGGCGAAGGCCGCGGCTCGCGGCAAGTCCCGCGGCAAGAAGCGGTCCGCCGCGAAGTCCAGGGCGAAGCCGCTCAAGTTGCGGGCAAAGCTCCGGCCCGCGGCGCTGAAAGCCGCGCCGCCGGCCAAAGGCGTTCGCGCAGCGCCGGCGCCGGCCAAGGGCGCGGCCCTGCCCGCGGCCAAGCCGGGCAAGGTCCCGCAGAAGATGGACAAGGCGGCGCTGAAGAAGGCGCTGCTCGACGAGCGCATCGCCAAGGCGAAGGCGAAGAAAGCGGAAGGCAAGCGCTCCACGCGCGGCCTCACCGCCAAGGAACGCGCGCTGGTCAAGGAGTTCGAGCGCAAGGAATTGTCGCCCGCCGACGCCGAGGCGCGCCGCACGCGGCTGAAGAACCTCATCGTGCTCGGCAAGGAGCGCAGCTACCTCACCTACGCCGAGATCAACGACCACCTGCCGGACGACATGCTGGACGCCGAGTTGATCGAGAACGTCATCAGCATGATCAACGACATGGGCATCCAGGTCTACGACGAGGCCCCGGATGCCGAGACGCTGCTCATGTCGGAGGCGACGCCCCCGGTCGCCGACGAGGAGGCCGTCGAGGAAGCCGAGGCGGCGCTGTCCACCGTGGACTCCGAGTTCGGCCGCACCACCGACCCGGTGCGCATGTACATGCGCGAGATGGGTTCCGTCGAGCTGCTCACGCGCGAGGGGGAGATCGAGATCGCCAAGCGCATCGAGGACGGCCTGCGGCACATGATCCACGCGATCTCGGCCTGTCCCACCACGATCGCCGAGATCCTGGCGCTCGCCGACAAGATCGACAAGGACGAGTCCCGCGTGGACGAGGTGGTGGACGGACTGATCGACCCCAACGCCAAGAACGAGCCGATCAAGGAAGTGGTGGAGGAAGAGGAGGACATCGAGGAGGAGCTCGAGGCCGCCGAGGAAGAGGACGAGGAAGGCGCGGCCGTGCAGACCGCGGACCAGCTGCGGCTCAAGGCGGATGCGCTCAAGCGCTTCGCCGTGATCCGCTCGCTCTACAACCGCATGACGCGCGCGCTCGGCCGCAACGGCCCGCGCAGCCGCGCCTACCTGCAGGCGCGCGACCAGATCTCGGAAGAGCTGATGAAGATCCGCTTCGGGGCGAAGCAGATCGAGGCGCTGTGCGACGCCGTGCGCAAGCTCGTGGAGGAGGTGCGGAGCTACGAGCGCAACATCATGGAAGTGTGCGTGGACAAGGCGCGCATGCCGCGCCCGCACTTCATCAAGGAGTTCCCGGGCAAGGAGGGGAACCTGCGCTGGATCAAGGGCGAGATCGAGTCCGGCCGCCCGTGGAGCGAGGCGCTCGAGCGCTTCGAGCCGGCCATCGTCGAGCAGCAGCAGAAGCTGCTCGCGCTGCAGGCGCGGGTCGGCATCCCGATCAGGGACCTGAAGGAGATCAACCGCCAGATGTCCACCGGCGAGGCCAAGGCGCGCCGGGCGAAGCGCGAGATGACGGAAGCGAACCTGCGCCTGGTGATCTCGATCGCGAAGAAGTACACCAACCGCGGGCTGCAGTTCCTCGACCTGATCCAGGAGGGGAACATCGGCCTGATGAAGGCGGTGGACAAGTTCGAGTACCGCCGCGGCTACAAGT
>Ga0156023_1107_pt2 | contig 14131 bp, 11 predicted proteins | sample RifCSPlowO2_02_FD_107677 | JGI IMG/M metagenome (GOLD analysis project Ga0156023, IMG submission 107677) | Betaproteobacteria bacterium RIFCSPLOWO2_02_FULL_67_26
CGGTGAAGGCGGTGCTCGCGTCGGTCCCGGGCCAGGTCATCGGCACGACGGTTCTGGCCATTTACGTGCTGGTGCAATACGGCACGCTGCCGGTTCATTTTGCGCTGCTGCCCGTCCTGATGCTGTTCCAGGTCATGGGCATCATCGGGGTGTGCTTCGTTCTCGCCCCCATGGGCGCGTATTTCCGCGACCTGAAGGACATCGTGCAAATCCTGTGCTCGATCGCGCTGTTCCTGACGCCCGTCATCTACCTCCCCCAGCAAGTGCCGTCATTCTTTCAGCCGATCCTCTACCTGAACCCCTTCAGCTACATGGTCTGGTGCTACCAGGACGTCTTCTTCTACGGCCGGATCGAGCACGCGTGGGCCTGGCCGGTCTTCATGGGCGGAAGCGTGTTGAGCCTCGCGCTGGGGTACCGCACGTTCACGCACGTCAAGAACCTGATCGGCAACGTGCTATGAGCGGCTACCCGGTCGCCATTCGCGTCGGCAACCTTTCCAAGGCCTACCCCGTCTACAGCGGGCCCCTGGACCTGGCCCTCGATCTCCTTTCCAGGAAACGGGACCGCCAGCTTCAGTGGGCCCTGAAAAACGTGTCCTTCGAGGTCAGCCGCGGCGAGGTGATCGGGGTCGTCGGGCGCAATGGCGCCGGCAAGAGCACGCTTCTGAAAATCCTCGCCGGCACGCTGGACCGGACCGAAGGCGAGGTCGAAGTCCGCGGGCGGATCTCGGCCATACTCGAGCTCGGCACGGGATTCCATGGCGAATATACCGGGCGCCGCAACATCTTCATGGGCGGGATGTGCCTGGGCATGAGCAAGGCCGAGGTCCGGAAAAAGCTCGACTGGATCATCGATTTCAGCGAACTCGGCCCGTTCATCGACCGCCCGTTCAAGACCTACTCGAGCGGAATGCAGCAGCGCCTGACCTTCGCCGTCGCAACCAGCGTCGAACCGGAAATCCTGATCATCGACGAGGCGCTCTCCGTCGGCGACGTCCTGTTCCAGGAGAAATGCTCCGCGCGGATCCGCGAGATCGCCGGCGGCGGCGCCACCGTGATCCTCGTCTCGCATGCCCTCCAGAGCATCTACGACCTTTGCGACACGGCGATGCTCCTGTCCGAAGGCCGCCTCGTGGAAAAGGACGTCCCGCGAAAAATCGGATACGCCTATGAGCGGCTGCTCGCCGAGGAAAAGGCCCGCCGGCCGGTTTCCGTCTCGCTCAAGGGCGGGCCATGGAGCGGGAACGGCACGGCGCAGGTCATCGACATCGCGTTCATCGACCGGTCGGGCTCGCCGGTCTCGACCCTGGCTCACGGCGAGAACTACGAGGTCCGCTGTCGTTGCCGGATAGGCCGGGATTTCTCCGGCCTCTCCCTGGGCTATCGTATACAGAAGCCCAGCGGGCAGATCGTCTACGGCACCTCGACGCAAACGCAAGGGCTCTCGATCACCGGCCGGACCGGCGAGACCATCGAGGCCCGCTTCTCCTTCCCGTGCATGCTGAACCATGGCGCGTACGTCTTGGGCGCAGGGGTGGCAGAGGTGTTCGCAGGAGGTCATTTTCACGTGCTGCACTATCTGCGCGATCATGCATTCGAAGTCGCGGGCGCAGCGGCATTTCAAGGGGACGTCGATTTGCGCAGTGCCGTCACCAACGTTCTCAAGTGCACGGAAGAACGGCCCGCCGCGGACTCCGGGCGCGCGTGAATGCGAACCAGGCGGACACAAGTTGTGCCATGAGCCCCCCGCCGTTCTTCATCGTCGGCAGCGCCCGGTCCGGAACCACTTCGATCGCCCGCATACTGGGCGCCGCCAGCAACGTCTATCTCCTGGTGGAGCCGATGCCCAATCTCAACATCGAGACCCGCCTGATGATGGATGGCCGCCTGGAGGATCCCGTCGCCGTGCTGCGCGGCACCGTAATCAAGCGCGTCGAAACCGGCCACGGGCCGTCCCGGATTTACGGGGAAAAGAATGTGACCCTCGGGCCATTTCTGAAATATCTGCACGATGCAGTGAAGTGCAAAATCGTTTTCATACACAGGGACGGGCGTGACGTAGCCCGGTCGATGATCGACTGGCACACCCAGAAGTTCGGAAACATCTACCGGGAATGCGGCGAGCTGCCGCCGCTGGCCCGGCCCGCCCTGGAATCAGCGGCTGCTCTTCCGGTCCACCACGACACGTCCGACTATTCCAGGCCCCGGCCGCCGGTGGGATCTGCTCTCTGGCATGACTGGCCCCACCTCAGCCGGTTCGAAATGTGCTCGTATTACTGGTCCACGATCAATGAACTGTTTCTCGACCAGATCGAGCAGCTACCCCGGGAATCGTGGACCGCTATCGATTATACGAACCCGTCTCCGGAGGAGCTGCTTCGCGTCGCGGATTTTTGCGGCCTGCGCGGGCTCGCCCGCCAAGAGGTGGAGCGCATGCTCGGCCAGAGGATCAATTCCCTCGAGGATCGCGGGGTGTCCTCTTCCTCCGCAACCCTCCAACCCGCATGGGAAGCCTGGGATGGCGGGCTGCGGAGAAATTTCGACAGGCTCGCCGCGGCGACGATGCGCCGGCTCGGTTACTACCGCGGCAGCCCGCGCGACTGGGCGCCGCCAAGCTACGGCAAATGGTGGAGCCGCCACGACGCGGGACTCGAGTGGTACGAATGGATGTACCAGTCCCGGCGGCGGATGCACGAGGACTTCATTGCCTGGGTGCGCGCGCTGGAGCGCGCGGGTCAAGGGATCGCGTCGCTCGCTGACTTCGGTTGCGGCCTCGGCGTCGGCTATGCCGACGCTTTCCGCGACCGGAGATATATCGGCCTGGACCTTTCCGCGCGGAACGTCGAGTGGTGCAGGCACAACCGGAGCAATCCCCTTCACCGTTACGCTTGTGTGGATTTCGTCGTCGACGGCATCGGGGAAACCGCCGACGTTGTGTCCTCCAGCGGGACGATAGACAATGCCTACGATGTGGACGCCTTCGTCCAATCGATGATACGGGCGTCAAGCGGCTGGATTTATTTCACCTGCTACCGCGGATGGTTTCCCGACCTGCGCGAGCATCGTTACTCCTGGGATGAAAAAACCACCTGTTTCTACAACGACATCTCGCCGCGACGGATCCGTTCGGTGCTGGAGCGGGCCGGATGCACCGAGGTGGATATCCGCCCGATGGCCACCGGCCGCAGCGACGTGCGATATGAAACGCGCGTCATCGCCCGCGTCCCCGTGAAGCCGGCCCATGAAACCGGGAGTATCCGTGCCGCGGCTGAGTGAGCTGCTGCTCCGGTCCACCCTCCTTGCCCGACTGCGCTACTGGGCCGGGCGGAAACGCCGCTCGCTGCTGAAGGCGATCGATCCCGACACGCCGCTCCTGGAGCGGTCCCTGATCCGCACCGTCCGCAGGAAATTCCCGTGGCTGCCGGGGGGCGGCGATTTTCCCGCGTGCCTGGCCGCGGACGCCTTCGACATGGACGGGTATTTCGCCCAGCTGAGCGAGACCTACCGGCCTCACGCCAACCCGTTTCACTACTACGAGCAATTCGTCGACGTGGTCGAGTCGAGTCCGCTGACGGCGATCCGGCCGCTGTTCGAGCTGTTCGCGCCCGGCGCGGAGCAGCGCCGGGTGATGGGCATCCGCCACGATATAGACGCCGATCCCGTGACCGCCGTGCGCTGCGCGCGTCATCTCGCTGCGCGCGGGATCTGCGGCAGCTTCTACCTGCTCCATTCGGCGCCGTACTACGGGCATTTCGCGCACAATCTGTTCCTGCGCAACCCGCAGCTCCGCGGCTGGGTCATGGGGCTCGTCGCGGCCGGCTGTGAAATCGGCGTCCATAACGATGCCTTGAAGGTCTACCTCGAATGGGGCAAGGACGGGGCGAGCGCGCTGGAAACGGAGATCGCCTGGCTCCGGATGCTCGGTGCCCGCGTCAGGGGCACGGTCGCGCACAATTCCGGTCCCACCTACGGGGCGGAGAATTTCGAGATTTTTTCGGGAAGAACTCTCTGGGCTCGTCAGCTGACGGATCGACGGGGACGCGCCCTGCCTCTCGATAATCTGGCCGAAGCGAAACTGGGGCTGGCCTACGAAGGCACTTTCGCGAAGCGCAAACACCGCTTCGACCGTGATGCGGCCGAGCGGTTTTTCGCCGACCGGGAAGCCGCCAGCGTGCGCTCGGAAGCCTGGATGCGCCGCTACCTCCTGGATAACCCGGCGCTGGACTGGGCGATCGATTACCAGTTCTGGCTGGTGGGCAAGGACTCGTGGGTGGCGGCCGGAAGGTTCGCGGACGAGGAGCTGTTCGAGTGGCAAGTCGATCTCGACCGGGTCCGGCAGCTCGTATTGCGCCTGCCGGCCGGCTCGAGGACGGTATTCGTGGTGCACCCGGAGTACGTGAGAGGCTAGGAGCACCATGGATATCCCGCAGGCCGGCACTTCCTGGGTCGACGCCTTCCGGCGCCGGCACGGCCGCGCGCCGCGCGTCCTGCACATCGGCAACATCGCGAACAACGCCTACAAGATCGCCAAGGCACTGAACCTCGGCGGCCTCGACTGCGACGTGATCTGTCACAGCTACTACCACATCATGGCCTGCCCCGAATGGGAGGAGGCGGACGGCGATTTCCGGTTCCGGGATCAGTTCCACCCGGATTGGCATGAGGCCCGGCTCGGAGATTACGAGCGGCCGAGATGGTTCGTCCAGGGGGAACTGGAAACCTGCATCGCCTACCTGCTCGCGCGGCGCCGGCGCGACACGGCGCTGGGTGAAAAACTCTGGAAAGTGCTGCAGCACGAGAACCGTACCCGTCGTTTCGGGCCGGGCGGCCTGCTCGCCCTGCTTCCCCAGGTGCTCGCGCCCCGCACGGTGCGGCTCAGGCGGCGCGTGAAGGCCCTGTTCCATGACCGCAAGGCGGCCCAGCGCGCGGCCCGCCGCATCGAAGCCGCCATCGGCACGGAAACGCGGCTCCGCCGGGCGCTCGCCCGCCTTGCCGCCGGCGTGGCGGCCGCGGCCATCACCGCCTTCCAGGCCTTGCTGCCCTTCCGGGCGGCACGCGCCGCGTACGATGCGGCGGACTCGGAGTTGCAGGACCAGAAGGCGCGCTGGGCCCGGCGGTTTCAGGAGTCGTTCCCGCTGCGGCGCGACCAGCTCGGCGAGGACGAGGTTACGGATTTCCTGCGCACGTCGAAACTCTGGGCCGGGTTGCTGCAGGAATACGACATCGTGCAGGCGTACGCCACCGATCCCATCATTCCGATGCTCAACGGGAGCCATCCGTACGTCGCATTCGAGCACGGGACGCTGCGCGTTTTCAGCCTCGAGGACAACACGACGTCGCGGCTGACCGCATTGGCCTACAATCGGGCCGACCATGTCTTCATCACCAACGGCGACTGCCGGGACTACGCCGAGCGTATCGGGGTGACGCGCTATTCGGGGATACCGCACCCGGTGGAAACGCCGCAGGCGCTGGGAGTTCGTGGAGATCCAGGTTCCCTGCGGCGGCGCTACGGGGTGTCGAGCCTATTTCTCTGCCCGCTGCGGCACGACTGGGCCATCAAGGGCACCGACCGGTACATCAGGGCATTGCCGCTCATCAAGGCGCGCCTCGGGCCCGATTTCAAGCTGCTGGCCACCAACTGGGGGGCGGACCTGGCTTCCAGCCGGTCGCTCGCGGAGGAACTGGGCGTGATGGACCGGATCGACTGGATAGACCCGCTGCCACGCCACGCGTTGTTGCGCATGGTGGGGTCGGTCGATATCGTCTTCGACCAGATCGCGCTGCCCGTTTTCGGCGCGACGGCGCCCGAGGCGATCGGCGCGGGCACGCCGGTGATCATGTCCTACGACAGCGCGCTCACCGAGTGGTTTATTCCCGAGCCCGCGCCTATCCTCTGCGCCTGGACCCCGGACGAGATCGCCGCGCAAGTCGCCGTGGCGCTGGACGGCTCCTGGCGCAAGGAGTACGAAGCGCGCGCGCGGTTGTGGTTTGAGCGATGGCACTCGATCCAGGCCGTCGCCGCGGAGCACCTGAAGGTGTACAGCAGGCTGTGCCCGGCAGGGTGAGCGCGATGCGGACGACCAACCCGCGGCCATAGTCATGTCCGAAGCGAGGCATATGAACCGGGACGTTCCGTTCAGGCCGGCATGGGCCGCGATCCTCCTCGCCCGGTGGCTGATCGAGATCGTCAAGCTGCCGCTGCTGATGGCGGTCGCATGGGCTTCGCGCCTCGCGCGCAGGCCGGTCGACGTGGGCCTGGGCCCGACGCCGATGATCAACAACGTCTACCACCAGCAGGCCCTGCGCCAGTACGGGTACTCGGCGGAGACCTTCGTCGATACCCTCTACTACATCACGGATGAGTTCGACTGGAAGTTCATTGCCTCCACCGCCCTCGGCCGGAGACTGATGAACGAGTGCCATTTCGTGTTCCTGTTCGCGATCTTCCGCTACCGCGCGCTCTACCTCTACTTCACGGGCGGACCGCTCCAGGCCACCGCGATGCTCTGGCGATTCGAGCCCCTGCTCTACCGCATAGCCGGGATCAGGACCGTCGTGATGCCGTTTGGCGGCGACGTGCATGACCTGCGGCAGACCCGCAATCTCCTGTTCCGCCATGCGATGGCCAGGGACTATCCGCTCCACCGGGTCCGCCAGGACGCGATCCGCGCGAAGATCGGTGCATGGTCGCGGCACGCGAGCCACGTCATCTCGGGGTGCGACTGGGTCGAGTACATGCCTTACTGGGACACGCTGATGCTGGCCCATTTTTCCATCGACACCGGGCGCTGGCGGCCGCCCGAAGCGCAGCGCGGCGGGCGCGACCCCGGCCGCCCGCTGCGGGTGCTCCACGCGCCGAACCACCGCGAGATCAAGGGATCCCGCCATTTCATCGATGCCGCACGCAGGCTGCGCGAGGAAGGCGTCGCGATCGAGCTCACGATCCTGGAGCGCGTTCCCAATTCGGAGATTCGCAAGGCCATCGCCGAGGCGGACGTCGTGGCCGATCAGCTGATCGTCGGTTGGTACGCGATGTTCGCGCTGGAAGCCATGTCGATGGGGAAACCGGTCATCTGCTACCTGCGCGAGGATTTCCTGCATTTCTACGAAGCCGCAGGGCTGGTGCATAAAGATGAAATCCCGATCATCAACTGCCGACCCGCCGACGTGGTGGACACGCTGAGGAGGCTGGCCACGACGGAGCGCGATACCCTTGGCGATCTCGGCGCGCGCGGTGTTGCCTTCGTCAACAAGCATCATTCGGTGGAGGCTGTCGGGCGCGTTTTCGACCGGATCAATCGATCCCTCGGCGTCCTGCCCTCCTCGGCAGGAACGGCCCCGGATGCGCGCGCGAACGGTTCGATGGAGCGGCGCTCTTGAAGTCCATACTCCTCACCGGCGCGACTGGCCTGGTCGGATCGCACTTCCTGGCGGCACACCGCGATGACTTTGCCATCCGCACCGTTTCCCGGCGGCGCCCGGCTGAAGGCACCGCACCGGGGATGCACACCCAGGTCGATCTGTCGGAGCCTTGGGATGCGGGTGTGCTGCCGCAACGTATCGACGCCGTGATTCATCTGGCACAATCCGAACACTTCCGCGAATTTCCCGAGCATGCCGTCGACGTATTCGCGGTCAATGCGACCGCCACGGTTCGTCTCCTGGATTACGCCCGGCGCGCCGGCGCGCGCACCTTCGTGCTGGCGTCCTCGGGCGGGGTGTACGCGGCCAGTGATTCGGACTTCACTGAAAATGCGAGAATCTCGGCGCGCGGCGACCTGGGATTTTACCTCGGGACCCGGCTTTGTTCGGAGATCGTGGCGCAGTCCTTTGCGGCCTATTTCAATCTCATCACGCTGCGGTTCTTCTTCGTCTACGGGCCCGGCCAGAGGCCGGACATGCTCATACCGCGGCTCATCCAGTACGTTCGTAACGGCACGGCCATCACGCTCCAGGGAAAAGAAGGAATCCGCATCACCCCGACTCACGTGTCTGATGCCGTTGCAGCCGTACGAAAATCACTCGAGCTCTCCGGCACGCACACGATCAATGTCGGCGGCCCCGAGGAGTTCAGCATAGCGGAGATCGCCAGCATCATCGGCCGGCACGTCGGGCGTTCCCCCGTTTTTGCCGTCGATCACGGCGCCGCGCCGAAAGACGTCACCGGCGACATGACCCGGATGCGCGAATTGCTGGTCCCGCCGGTGGTGCGCTTCGAGGACGGCGTGCAAACGATGCTCCGGCCGGGAAGTGGCGCTTGATCAACGAATCGGCCACGGGCGCGGTGACCGCGAAGCCGATACGCGTACTGCACTGTCCCACCCTCACCGGCGGCAACTCACCCCAGCTCGCCCGCAGCGAAAGGATGCTCGGCCTTGCGAGCTGGGCCGTGGCGTTCGAGCAAAATTACATCAACTACGATTGCGATGAGATATTGTGGCGCGCCGATGATTGCATCGTGGCAAGGGAATTCAAGCGCTGGAAACTCCTTTATAGAGCCCTGTCCTCGTTCGATGTCGTTCATTTCAATTGCGGCCTGTCCATCCTGCCCAATCGCGTCGACGCGCAGCCGGGCCCGACGAGCCGGCTGCGCGGCATACTGCGCCACCTCTACCGGCTCTATGGACGCCTGTTCAGTCTGAAGGACCTGCCTCTATTGAAACGGGCCGGAAAGGCGATCTTCGTGACCTACCAGGGAAGCGACGCGCGCCAGATGGATTACTGCCGCAGGCATTTCGAGATCAGTTTTGCCGATGAGGTCCCGCCTGGCACCTATTCGGCGGCCAGCGATGCCCGCAAACGCGAGGATATCGGAGTATTCGAACGCTATGCGGACGGGATCTTCGCGCTGAACCCCGACCTGCTACATGTCCTGCCGGCGCGGGCGCAGTTCATGCCGTACGCAAGCGTTGATCCTGCTCGGTGGCGGCCTCCCGACTACCGGCCCGGCGCGCGCGCCTGCCCGCTCGTAGTGCATGCGCCGACCCGCCACGGAGTGAAAGGCACGCGTTTCCTCCTGGATGCGGTCAATCGCCTGAAATCCGAAGGCATGGACTTCGAGTTTGTGCTCGTCGAGAAAATGTCTCGCGCCGAAGCGCGCCGCATTTACGAGCGCGCCGATCTGCTCGTGGACCAGTTGCTCGCGGGATGGTACGGGGCAGTGGCCGTCGAGGCGATGGCTCTCGGCAGGCCGGTCGTCTGTTACTTGAGACAGGACGACCTGCGGTTCCTGGATCCCGGCATGCGCTCGGATCTGCCGATAATCAACGCCACGCCGGGCACTCTATGCGACACCCTGCGCGACCTGCTCGGCAAGCGCAGGCATACGCTGGCCGAGGCGGGGGCCCGCTCCCGAAACTACGTGGAGAAATGGCACGATCCCGATACGCTTGCCGCCCGGATGAAGAATTGCTATGTGGCCGCACTTTCGAGAACCTCCCGGGTAACGCGAAACTGACCCGTGACGACGACCGGATATGCCGTGCCGATTTTCGTCCTCTACGTCCACCACGCGGGCGCGTTCGGGGGCGCTTCGTGCAGCCTGCTCGAGCTGATCGAGGGCTTTGCGCCCGGCAGCGTCAAGCCGCATCTCGTCACGCAGCGCGGCGGCATCGTCGGGGCCTTCGCCGCCCGGGGTGTCGAGGTCATCGACACGGCGGGGATATCCCGGTTCGACCATACCCGCTACGGGCATTACCGCGGCAAGCGCTGGCTGCTGCTGTTGCGGGAAGCGTTCTATCTGCCGTTTACCCTGTTCGCGCTACTCCGGGCCCGGCTGCGATGGAAAGACATCGGCGTCGTGCACGTCAACGAGCTCGTCTCGCTCGCGGCGATCGTGATGGCGAAGGCGCTGTTCCGGTGCCCGGTGGTGGTGCACGTGCGCTCCGTGCAGAACGGCCCTGACCGGAGCTGGCGCGCGGCGCTGGTCCGGCGCGTGCTGGAACGATGGGCCGACGCGGTCATCGCGATCGACGAGACGGTGCGCCGCAGCCTGCCGCCCGGCATCGCGGCCGAGGTCATACACAACGGGTTCACGCCGCGCGAGAGGGAGAACCCGCGCCGGGCGGCGGACGACCGCAACCGGCCGCTGCGCGTGGCGATGGTGGGAAACCTGCTGCCCCTCAAAGGCGTGCGGGAGTTCATCGAAGCGGCGCGGCTGTGCCGCGACAGGAGCCTGCCCGTCGAGTTTCTGCTGGTCGGCGGCAACGTTCGCGACCTTGCGGGATTCGCCGGCTGGGCCTTGCAGCGCACGGGCTTCGCCGTTGACCTGCGCGCCGAGGCGGCGCGCTATATCGCGGAGCACCGGCTCGGCGCCAGCGTGCGCCTTGTCGATTTCACGCCGGACATGGACGCAATCTATCGCGGCACCGACCTGCTGTGCTTTCCCTCCCATCTCGACGCCGTGGGGCGCCCGGTTTTCGAAGCCGCTTACTTCAAGGTGCCGAGCATCGTCGCCGTGAGCGCGCCGCTGCCCGACACGCTGATCCCGAAGAAGACCGGTCTCAGCATTCCGCCCGGCGACCCGCGGGCGCTGGCCGATGCCATCGAGTATTTTTGCCGCAACCCGCGCGAGATCCAGCGCATGGGAGAGGCGGCCTACCGGCTGGCGCTGCGCAACTTCGACAGCCGCAGGAACGCCGCCCGCGTTCTCGACGTCTACCGCCGGGTGCTCGCCAAGTAACGCAGCAAGCTTGCGATGTGCCAGAGCAGGTAACGAATGCTCGCGTGACTCCATCGACGCGCGTTGTGCACGACCCGCGCCGCCGGCACGAGCTGGACCCGGTAGCCGAGTCGCGCGAGGCGCCGGCACAGATCCACGTCCTCGTAATACAGGAAATAGCGCTCGTCGAACCCTCCCGCCCGCTCGAACACCTCCCGGCGGAAAAGCATGAACATACCGCCCACCCAATCGGGCGAAAATGGCTCGTTGCCGAAGGCGTAGTCCAGTGTCTGCCGGCGCGCGAGGGCCTTCCTGACGAGGCTCGGCAACGTCGGGAATTTCCTGGCGCTGTCCTCGATGGCCCCCACCGGCGACAGCACGACCGGGGCGGCCACGCCGATGTTCTCGCTGTCCAGCGCCCGGCACAGCGCGGGGAACGGATCCGAGTCGAGCCGGACGTCGGGATTCAACACGCAAAAATAGCGGCCCTTCGACAGCTGGAACGCCGTGTTGTGATTGGCGCCAAATCCCTTCGGCGTCTGGTTCGCGATCACCTTGACCGGGAACCCGAAGGCATCCGGCTCGAACGGAAGCGGCTCCGGCACGTTGACCGTGAGCAGCACCTCGACCCCCTGGCAGCTGCGCGCGATGTCGCGCAGCAGCTCGTGCACCAGCGCCCCGTGCTGGTGGCTGACGATCGACAGCGAGAGGAGCCGCTCCGGCGAAGCGGATGGACGAACCTGCGCGTCGGCTGGCATTGCGCGAAGCAGTGTAGCGCAGGCGGGCGGGCGCGCCCTAATCACCGGATGCCGCATCGAAAGGATTGCTTTCGGGTCCACATCGATCGCCTAGGATTTTGATAGACTGGGATTTTTTCCGGGCCTCAGCCCGCAGCGGGGAGCGCAAGGGAACGGGATGGAAAGCCTCTGGAACGACGCCGAAGCCGCGCGCTACGTGACCGATGTCGCCTTGCGGGTCTATACCTCGCGGCTCCTCGGCCGGGACTCGACGCTGGTCCTGCACGGCGGCGGCAACACCTCGGTCAAGGCGAAATCGCGCAACGCCGTGGGCGAGGCGGAGGACATCCTCCACGTGAAGGGCAGCGGCTGGGACCTCGAAACCATCGAGGAGGCCGGCTTCGCGCCGGTGCGCACGGCGCATCTCCTGAAGCTCGCCCGGCTCGAGGCGTTGAGCGACCCCCAGATGATGAACGAGCTCGCGACCCAGGTCACGCGCGCCGGCGCGCCGGCGCCGTCCGTCGAGGCGATCCTGCACGCGATCCTGCCGTACCAGTACGTGGACCACACCCACGCCGATGCGCTGCTCGCGATCACCAACACGCCCGACGGCGAGCGCCGCGCGCGCGAGATATATGGCATGGACACGGTGATCGTGCCGTACGTGATGCCGGGGTTCGATCTCGCCCGGCAGTGCGCGCGCCAGTTCGCCGCCGAGGCCCGCGCGGACACGATCGGCATGGTGCTGCTCAACCATGGCATTTTCTCCTTCGGCGCCACGGCGCGCGAATCGTACGAGCGCATGATCGCGCTGGTCGGGCGCGCCGAAGCGTACCTCGCGCGGCACGGCGCCTGGGCGCTGCCGCAACCGAAAGCCGATGCCGGCGCCCCGGTGTTGCGCCTCGAGCTCGCCCGACTGCGCCGGGACCTGTCCGACAGCGCCGGCTTCGCGCTCGTGCTCGCGACCCATTCGGCGCCGAAGTACCTCGATTTCGCCCGCAGGAGCGATGTCGCCGCCTTATCGCAGCAAGGACCGGCGACGCCGGATCACGTGATCCGCACCAAGCGTGTCCCCATGCTGGGTCGTGACGTCGGCGCTTACGCCGGCGCCTACCGCGATTATTTCAACCGCCACGCGCGCCCGGCCAAAGCACCCAGGACCATGCTCGATCCCGCGCCGCGGGTGGTCCTCGACCCCGCGTTCGGCATGGCCTGCGCCGGGCGCACGGCCAGGGATGCGCGCATCGTGCACGACATCTATGCCCACACCGTCGACGTCATCCTGAGGGCCGCGGCGCTGGGCGGCTACCGGGCGCTGCCCGAGCGCGACATTTTCGACGTCGAATACTGGGACCTCGAGCAGGCCAAGCTCAAGAAGGCCGGCGCGTCGCCGGTATTCGCGGGCGAAGCGGCCCTCGTGACCGGCGCTGCCTCGGGCATCGGAAAGGCCTGCGTGGAAGCGCTGCTGAAGCGCGGCGCGGCGGTTATCGGTCTCGACGTCAACGCCGATGTCGTACAGCTGATGGGTGGGCGCGTGGATTTTCTCGGCGTGCGCTGCGACGTGACCTCGGAGCGGGACGTGACGGATGCGCTGGAGGCCGGCGTGCGCGCGTTCGGGGGCGTCGACATGCTGGTGCTCAATGCCGGCGTGTTCCCGGGCGGGCAGCGCATCGACGCACTCAAATCGGAGGAATGGCGCCGTGTCATGAGTATCAACCTCGATGCCAATCTCGCGCTCATGCGCGAGTGCCATCCGCTGCTCAAGCTCGCGCCGCGCGGGGGACGCGTCGTGATCATCGGCTCCAAGAACGTGCCGGCGCCGGGCCCCGGCGCAGCGGCTTACTCCGCGTCAAAGGCCGCGCTGACCCAGCTCGCGCGCGTCGCGGCCCTGGAGTGGGGTGTGGACCGCATCCGCGTGAATACGCTCCACCCCAACGCCGTGTTCGACACCGCGGCCTGGACCGATGAGGTTCTCGCCGCGCGCGCGGCGCACTATGGCGTTTCGGTCGAGGACTACCGCAAGGGCAACGTGCTGAAGGTCGAGGTGACGAGCCGGGACGTCGCCGAGCTGGCTGCCGAGCTGTGCGGCCCGCTATTTGCCAAGACCACCGGCGCGCAGCTTCCGGTGGATGGCGGCAATGACCGTGTCATTTGAAACGCTGCGCTGGCGGGACGGGCATCTCGAGTTGATCGACCAGAGGCTGCTCCCCGGCCGCATCGAATACGTCTCCTGCGCGAGCGCGGCGGAAACCGCGCGCGCCGTGCGCGACATGGTGGTGAGAGGCGCGCCTGCGATCGGATGCGCCGCGGCTTACGGCGTCGCGCTCGAGGCGGCACGGCTCGCGGGCGCCGCGCCGGCTGCGTTTTCCGCCGGTATGGGCAAGGCGTTCGACCTGCTCGCCGCTTCCCGCCCCACTGCAGTCAACCTGTTCTGGGCGCTCGAGCGCATGCGCGCCGTGCTCGAAGGCGCCAGGCCCGGGCAGCCGCCGGCGATCGCCGCGCGCCTGCTCGAAGAGGCGCACCGGATCCTGGCCGAGGATATCGTCGCCAACCGGGCGATGGGCGCGCACGGCGCGGCGCTGCTCAGTGACGGAACGCGCGTGCTCACCCATTGCAACGCGGGGGCGCTCGCGACCGCCGGGCACGGCACCGCGCTCGGCGTGATCCGCTCCGCGGTGGCGGCGGGCAAGCGGATTTCGGTCATCGTGGACGAGACGCGCCCGTTCCTGCA
>Ga0156023_1035_pt4 | contig 14003 bp, 16 predicted proteins | sample RifCSPlowO2_02_FD_107677 | JGI IMG/M metagenome (GOLD analysis project Ga0156023, IMG submission 107677) | Betaproteobacteria bacterium RIFCSPLOWO2_02_FULL_67_26
CGAGGGCCATTTCCGAAATGCCGAGCGGCCCGACCACGTCCTCGTTGAGGACGCGGATCCCGCCGCTGGCGATCGCCCCCATCGCGAGTTCTTCCTGGCCCGGCGTGCCCAGCTTGCGCACGATCATCAGGTCCACCTGCGCGCCGAGCGCCGCGGCAATCTCGCACGCAACCGGTACGCCCCCGCGCGGCAGCGCCAGCACCAGCACGTCACCCCGGCCGCGATACGCCTCCAGCGCCCGGGCGAGCATGCGGCCCGCCTGGACCCGGTCCCGAAACGGCAGCGCGACCTTTTCCATCACGCCCTCCGCGTCCCACTTACCGTTCCGGTGCGCTCACTTCCGGCGGGGCGGTACGTCACGGTCGTTTTTACCGGTCGCGTTGCCCGAATCGTGGAGATTGAGGAACAGCGCGAAGATCAGCAGCACCGGCAGCGCCGCGAGGAGCACCATCCACAGGCGCTCCCCCCACAGCCAGCTCAGGAATTCCGCCAGTCGCATGGCATCAATCCTGCTCCAATGCGCGCGCGTCATCGGGCAGTTGCGCGATCATGCAGTCCGTGGTGAGGACCAGCCCGGCAATGGAGGCGGCATTCTGGAGCGCCGAGCGGGTGACCTTGCACGGGTCGAGCACGCCGAATTGCACCATGTCGCCGTACTCGCCGGTCAGGGCGTTGAAGCCGAAGTTGTCCTTGCCTCCCACCACGCGGTCCAGCACCACGGAGGGCTCTTCGCCGGAATTCGTCACGATCTGCCGCAACGGCTCCTCCACCGCGCGCATCACGATGCGGATGCCCGCGTCCTGGTCCGGGTTCGCGCCGCGCAGGCCCTGCATCCGGGCGCGGGCGCGCAGCAGCGCGACTCCGCCGCCCGGCAGCACCCCTTCCTCGACCGCGGCATGGGTGGCGTGCAGGGCATCTTCCACGCGCGCCTTCCGCTCCTTCATCTCGGTTTCGGTCGCCGCGCCGACCTTCACCACCGCCACGCCGCCGGCGAGCTTTGCCGCGCGTTCCTGGAGCTTTTCCCGGTCGTAATCGCTGGTGGTGTCCTCGATACTCCGGCGGATATCGGCGATGCGCGCTTTGATCTTTTCCGGATCGCCCGCCCCCCCGATGACCGTGGTGTTGTCCTTGTCGATCTCCACGCGCTTGGCGCGGCCGAGGTCCTCGAGGACGACCCGCTCCAGCGTGAGGCCGGCCTCCTCGGAAATGACCCGCCCGCCGGCGAGCACCGCGATGTCCTCGAGCATGCTCTTCCGGCGGTCGCCGAAACCCGGGGCCTTGACCGCGCAGGTCTTGATCACGCCGCGCAGCGCGTTCACCACCAGCGTCGCCAGCGCCTCCCCTTCCACTTCCTCGGCAATGACGAGCAGCGGCCTGGCCGCCTGCGCCACCTGCTCGAGGAGCGGCAGCAGGTCGCGGATCGCGGCGATCTTCCGGTCGCAGACGAGGAGGTACGCGTCCTCGAGCACCACGCGCTGCTTCTCCGCGGAATTGATGAAATAGGGGGAAAGGTAGCCGCGGTCGAACTGCATGCCTTCGAGCACTTCCAGCTCGCTCGCGAGGCCCTTGCCGTCCTCGACCGTGATGACGCCTTCCTTGCCGACCTTCTCCATCGCGTTGGCGACGATCTCGCCGATGGCGCGGTCGTTGTTCGCGGAGATGCCCGCCACCTGCGCGATCTCGGTGCGCGTGGCGCAGGGCTTCGCGAGGCGCTTCAATTCGGCGACCAATGCCTCCACCGCCTGGTCGATGCCGCGCTTCAAGTCCATGGGGTTCATGCCGGCGGCGACGTATTTCATGCCCTCGGTCACGATGCCGTGCGCGAGCAGCGTGGCGGTCGTGGTGCCGTCCCCGGCGACGTCGGAAGTCTTGCTCGCCACTTCCCGCATCATCTGCGCGCCCATGTTCTCGAGCCGGTCCTCGAGCTCGATCTCCCGCGCCACCACGACGCCGGAATTGATGATGGCGGGCGGGCCGTAGGGCTTCTCCAGCACTACCGTCCGCGCTTTCGGGCCGAGGGTCCCCCGGATGGCATTGGTGAGCGTGCTCATCCCGGCGAGGATCCGGGCATGGGCGTTCCGGCGAAAGACGATCTGCTTGGCGGTCATGGTCGGTTGGTCATGGTCGGCTGGGGGCCGCTGGACGGCGGTAAGGCGATGGTGCGCCGGCACCCCCCCACCGGTCTTGATTTAGGTCAAGGGTTGCCCGCGGCGGCCGTGTAGAGTGCCCCTAAGGCCCGCGCCGCAAGTGCGGGCCGCAATCCGTCCAACCCATGCCAGGAGTCAACCATGAACGCACCCACTGAAAAACTGATCGGCGACGTGAAAGTCCTCGCGAACGACGTCGAGGAATTGCTGAAGGCCACCGCGGCGCAGAGCGGGGAGAAGATCGCGGAGGCGCGAGCCCGCACGCAGGCGGCGATTGCCCGTGCCCGCACCGTCGCGGTCGAGCAGGGCAGGCAGGCGGCGCAGACGACCGACCAGTACGTCCGCGATAATCCCTGGGCCGCCATCGGCGTCTCGGCCGCGATCGGGTTGCTGGTCGGCTTGCTGATCGGCCGGCGCTGAGTCCGGGGAGCGGGCGCGACGGGGGGAGATCAACGGCCCGCCACGGCGCGGATGACGCCGTTGCGGACGAGGCGGTCGTACAGCTCCGGGGCCGTCAGGCCCGTGAAATCCCGCGCAAGTTCCTTCACGGCGATTCCCGGTTTGAGCACGCCGCGCACCGTTTCACGCAGCAATCCCAGCGTGCGGGGCTCGGCGATCAGGACCACGGTGCCCTTCGCCCAGTCGTCCACGAGTCCCGCCGCGGTTTCGGTGATGCTCGAGGCGAAACGGCGCTCGATCTGAAGGCGGTGCCGCTCGCGCTGCGCGCCCATAGGGTGCACCGGTCCGGCCTGGCGATTGGTGTTGGTCTCGGTCCGCGGCCGGCCCGTCACGCTCGTCCCGAGCGTCCTCAAGTCGGGCTGGGCCAGCGCGGCCTGCTCGATAAGGCGCCCCCCCTTGCGTGGCCCATCGAGCTCCACGAAGAAAAGTCGCGCGCGCGCGCCGTCCGCGACCACGATGCAGAGTTCGTTCATTGGCCCGCGCTCCGGGGCTTGCGCGCGGCGCGCGCGATGCGGTGCGCCTTCGCGCTGCCGTCGCGGCGCCGGACGTGGTCCTCGATCTGGCGCCGCGCCGCGTCGAAGGCGTCGCGCACCGCGACGTAGACGTCCTCGCTGTGATCGTGGTTGACCACGATCTCGCCGCCGGGCACGCCGATGTGCAGGCGCACCACGAAGTGCCCGCCCTGGTGGCGGTGGTGATGCGGCTGCTCGACCACGACGCGGCAGCTCGTGATCGCGCCGTGGAACCGTTCGAGCCGGGCGGCCCGGCGCCGGATGTTCTCTTCCAGGGCCTCGGAGCGGGTGAGGCCGTGCAGCGTGATCTGGAGCTGGTTCGGCATGGTCCTTGACTGCCCTACCTGCGCGCCACGGCTTCGTGCGCCTGCTCGCGCGACACGATCCGGGCGAGCTCGCTCAGCTGCTCCGCCAGGACTTCCAGCAGGTCGTCGATGGTCACGATGCCGATCAACTGGCCGTCGCGGCCCACGATCGGCAAGCGGCGCACGCCCTTGTAGCGCATGATCTCCATCGTCTCGAGCAGCCCCTCGGACTCGCGCGCGGTGACCAGCGCGTCGCCCATGATGTCTCCCACCGTGATCGTTTGCGGGTCGAGGTCCATCGCCGTCACCTCGACGACGAGGTCGCGGTCCGTCACGATCCCGACCGGCAGGCGCTTGCCGCCGTTCAGCTCGTCCGCGATCACGAGGCTGCCGACGTGATGCTGGCGCATCAGCCGCGCCGCGGCCGCGACGGTCATCTCGCGCGTGCCGTACACCACTTCCCGGCTGCAGATTTCCCCGACATGGGTTGCCATGATGCGTTCCTCTCGAATCGTTGAATCCGGTTTCAGGCGTAGCGCTCGACGCCGAGCGCCTCGTCGTGAACCCGCTCGAAGTCGCGCAGGATGCACTCCACTTCCACCGCTTCGTCCTGACGGTCCGAGAACAACTCGGGCGGCTCGGGACTCAGTTTGCGCAGAGCGGCCTGCCAGCGTGCTTCCGCGGTGCACAGCGCCCTGCGCTGCGCGTTCACTCTTCTGGTGATCCGGGTTCCCATGACGATCTCCACTGTGCCGTTGTTATCCATCATACGAACCGGCAAGGGGCCGGCATTGATCTGGATCAACTCTAGAGTATGGAAAACCGCCGGTGCGCCATCGCAGCCCGCACGCGGCGCACGGCGATCGCCTCGGCCGCCGCCCGCGGCAGCACGCCCTGCCGCCTCGACTCGCCCAGCACCGCTTCGGTATTTGCGCGGATACGCTCGGCGATGGCGTCGAAGGCGGCGCTGCGCGTTGCGCCGGCGTACTCCATCGCCGCGCAGATGACGCCGCCCGCGTTGGCGATGAAATCGGGCACGATCAAGACCCCGCGCGCGGCGAGCGCTTTCTCCGCCCCGGCGGTGAACGGGATGTTCGCCCCCTGCAGCACGAGCCGCGCGCGCAGCCGGTCCACGTTGTCCTCGCGCACCACGTCCGGCCGCGCCGCCGGGATCCAGATATCGCATTCCACTCCGATAACCGCGTCGCGATCGAGCTTGGCTCCGCGCGGGTAGTCGCACACGCTTCCGCCCTGCCGCTTCAACTGCGCCAGCGCCTCGACGTCGAGTCCCGCCGGATCGGCGATCGTCCCCTTGCTGTCGGACGCGGCCACGAGCTTCGCGCCGCGGCGCGCGAGGAAGCCCGCGGCATGCCGGCCTACGGCGCCGAATCCCTGGACCGCGACGCGCGCGGCGTCGAGCGCGAGCCCTGCGTGCGGCGCCGCCACCTCCGCGCAGTGCGCGAGCCCCCAGCCGGTGGCGCCGAGCTCGTCGAGCGGCAGTCCGCCGAGCGCCTCCGGCAGGCCCATGGCGCGGCCGATCTCGTCCTTGATCCATGCCATGCAGGTCTCGTCGGTCCCCATGTCGGGGCCGAAGATGTAGTCTGTCTCGTTCTTGAGCGCGTGGGCGAACGCGCGAATCAGCGCTTCCTTGCGGCTGCGCCCCATGCGCGGATCGCCCCACAGCACCGACTTGCCGCCGCCGTGCGCCAGCCCCGCCGCCGCGTTCTTCATCGTCATCGCGCGCGCGAGCCGCGCGCACTCCGTGGTCGAGACGTCGGGCGCCATGCGCAGGCCGCCGATAGCCGGGCCGCACGCGACGTTGTCCACCACCAGCACCGCCCTCAACTGCAGGCCGGGCTCGCAGACCTGGATCACTTTGGCGGGACCGAGTTCATCGCCGCCCTGGAACACCTCCGTCACGATTCCTCCCGCGCGGCCAGCTGCCGCAACAACCTGCGGACCGACGCCTCGTCGGCTCCAGCGCACAGCACGATGCCGCCGCCCTCTTCTTCCAGCGCCGCGCGCAGCGCCTCCAGGTCGCCCGCGCGAACGATGCGCAGGCGCAGCGACGGCGGCAGCTCGACCGGCTCCTCCACGTTCGCGATGACGAGGTCGGCGTCCTCCGCCGCCGCCAGCAGCTCGACCAGGGGCGAGCCGCGCGCGACGCGGAACGACCAACGCACCGGGGCGCGCCCGGCGATGCTCGCCAGCATCTCGTGCGCCTCTTTCGCCAGCGCGCGCAGCAGGCGCTCCATGCTTTCGAGGTCGCGCGGGCGCCGCGTGGCGGACGCGACGCCCACCTCCCGCGCGAACGGCAGCGCCGCGAAATGCAGGAGATCCTGGTTCTCCACGAACAGCCCGACCAGCTCCGCCTCCATCCGCCCGGCGGCCTCGGCCGCCGCTTCCAGCAGCGCCCGGTGCCGCGGCGCGGGATCCAGCGCGACGATGACGCGGCGGATCTTCACGCGCGGTGCCCCCTGCGCCGCGGCTTCGTGCCGGTTGCCCCGGCCTGCGGCGCGCGGCTGCGGTCGGCGAACTCCGACAAGCGCTGCTCGACGCGGAAATTGACCGATCCGGCGGGGAACCTCCCGAGCGCATCGCGCTCGCCGGCCGGGACGCCGGTGAGCAGGGTCATTCCCTGGTCCATGGTTGCGACGGGGTAGATCGAGAACTTGCCCGCGGCGACCGCTTCCACCACGTCGCGGCGCAGCATCAGGTTCCTCACGTTCGACGCCGGGATCAGCACGCCCTGCCCGCCGGTGAGCCCCCGCGCGCGGCACACGTCGAAGAATCCCTCGATCTTCTCGTTCACGCCGCCGATCGCCTGCACCTCGCCGTGCTGGTTCACGGAGCCGGTTACCGCCAGCGACTGGTCGAGCGGCGCGTCGGCGAGCGCCGACAGCAGCGCGTAGAGCTCGGCCGACGAGGCGCTGTCGCCCTCGACGCCGCCGTAGCTCTGTTCGAACACCAGGCTCGCGGCGAGCGACAGCGGCTTGTTCGGGGCGTAGCGGCCGGAGAGGCAGCCGGACAGGATCAGCACGCCCTTGGAGTGGATCGGGCCGCCCAGCTCCGCCTCGCGCTCGATGTCCACGACCTTGCCCGCGCCGAGACGAACGCGGGCGGTGATGCGGTGCGGGACGCCGAACGCGAAGCCGCCGAGTTGCACCACCGCCAGCCCGTTGACCTGCCCGGCGCGGCTGCCCGCGGTGTCGATGAGCAGGCGCCCGCGCAGGATCTCCTCCTGCAGCCGGTCGCGGACGCGGTCCGAGCGCTCCACGCGGGCGTCGATCGCGCGCTGCACGTCCTCCGCCGATATCACCTTGCGCGCCGCGGTTCCCGCCCAGTAGTCGGATTCGCGCATCAGGTCCGAAATGTCGCGCAGCCCCACGGAGAGCTTCTCCGCGTCGCCCGCGTTGCGCGAGCCGAACTCGATGACGCGCGCCACCGCCGCGCGGTCGAACGCGCGCAGCTTCTCGTGGCGCGCCACGGTGGCGATCAGGCGCGCGAAGAGCAGATCGGCTCCGGGCTCGCGCCCCATGTCCTCCTCGAAATCGGCCACGACCTTGAACAGCTCGCCGAACTCAGGGTCGTGCGCGTGCAACAGGTAATAGATCAGCCTTTGCCCGACCAGCACCACCTTCACGTCGAGCGGGATCGGCTCCGGCTCGAGCGACACCGTGCTCACCAGGGACAGCATCTGCCCCAGCGATTCGATGCGGATCTCGCGCGAGCGCAGGACGCGCTTGAGCGCCTCCCACGCAAACGGCTGCGACAGCACCTTCAGCGCGTCGAGGATGAGGTAGCCGCCGTTGGCGCGGTGCAGGCTGCCCGCCTTGATGAGGGTGAAGTCGGTGACGAGCGCGCCCATCTGGGCGATATGCTCGATGCGTCCCACCAGGTTGTCGTGCGTCGGGTTGTCCTCGTAGACGATCGGCGCGCCGCCGGCGGCCTCGTGCCCGATCAACGCGTTCACCTGGTAGCGGCGCAGGAACGATTCACCGCCTTCGGGCAACGGCAGGGGCACGCCGAATAGCGTCGGCTGCTCGCCGTCCTTGGGCTGCCGGAACACCTCGGCGTGGTCGAGCACGTCCTCCTGCACCCGGGCGAGGTACTCCACTACCTGGGGCAGCGCCCGGTAGGCGGTTTTCAGCTCCTCGATGAGGCCGTTGACCGCCGCGCGCGTGACCTGCCGGTTCAGCTCGCGGAGCTTCCTCTGCCCCTCGCGCCGCCACTTCGGCGCCTCGTGGATGACCTGCTCCAGCTCTTCCTGGAGCGTGCCGATCACCTGCTCCAGCCGTTTCTGTTCCGCCTCCGGCAGCTTGCGGTACTCCTCCGGGCTCATCACCCCGTCCTTGTGCATCGGGGCGAAGCCGAACCCGCCCGGCGTGCGCACCAGCGCGATGCTCTGCGTCTTGGCGCGCTCTTCGATCGCGCCTATCCCCTGTTCCTGCCGCTCGGTGAACTCGGTCGCGATTTCCTTCTGGCGCGCGCGGTACTCGTCGGATTCGAAAGCCGCGGGTATGGCCGAGCGCAGGTCCTCAACCAGCCGCTCCATGTCGTCCCTGAACTTGAGGGCCTTGCCGGCCGGAAGCTGGATGGCGCGCGGCTTGTGCGGCGTTTCGAAATTGAACACGTAGCACCAGTCGGGAGGCGTCTCCCGGCGCGGCGCCTGCTCCTCCAGGTGCCGGCGCACGATGGTGTGGCGCCCGATGCCCTCGGGCCCCATCGCGAACAGGTTGTAGCCGTCGCGCGCCATGCCGACGCTGAACCGGATCGCATCGACGGCGCGTCCCTGCCCGAGGACCTGCGCGAGGTCCTCGAGCTCGTCCGTGGTCCGGAACGGCAGATTCTTCTCGTCGCAGGCGCGGCAGAGTTCACTGGCGGCAAGCTTGCGGACCGGAAGCATGGGGGAATCGCTCATATTCAGCGCCATTTTGCGCAAGGCCCCGATTCCGGACTTGATTTGCATCAATCCTTGGAGATCCGTTGATTTAGGTCAAGTTCCGACCGCCGCCGGCCGCTAAAGTGGGCCCATCAATCAGGGAAAAGGAAAGGAATCAGGCCTATGTCCAAACGCATACTGGTACCGGTGGACGGCAGCCGCCCGTCGAAGCGCGGCCTGGCCGAGGCCATCAAGCTGGCAAGGAGCCAGAAAGGCAGGCTGTGCCTGCTCCACGTGGTGGACGAGCGCGCGGTGGCGCTGAGTCCCGAGGCGGGAGGGGTCTACCTGGACCGCCTGCTGAACGTCATGCGCGAGAGCGGGAAGAAGATCCTCGCGCAAGCGGCGGGCGCCGCGCGCGCGCGCGGCGTCAAGGTCTCCACGGTGCTGGTCGAGAACATCACGCGCACCGTCGCCGACGTGGTCGTCGCGCACGCCCGGAAATGGCACGCGGACCTGATCGTGATCGGCACCCACGGCCGCCGCGGCGTTTCGCGCCTGGTGATGGGCAGCGATGCCGAAAACGTCGTGCGCACGACGCCGGTGCCGGTGCTGTTGGTTAGAGCGTCTACGCGCTCACGCTAGCACGTACCGGCCTGATTTGCGCGTCCCCACGCGTTTGACCAGGCCCGCCTCCATCAGCGGGCGCAGCAGGTCCATTGCGCCTTGCCGGGAGACGCCCACCCCGTCCCAGATCTCCTTCGGGCTCAGGCTGCGTTTCTCGCGCAGCATCCGCAGGAGCTGCTCCTGCTTCGGTCGCAGCACGAGTTTTTTTCCCTTTGAGCGCGCCGAAAGGCGTTGTATTCGCTGCCATGCCCGCTCGAGCGTAATCAGCAGACCTTCCGCGGTGTACTCGAGCCATGAAGTCAGGTCCTCTCCCTGCTGTCGCACGGCCTGCAACGCGGCGTAGTAGCGAGGGCGCCCCTCCCAGTAGTACTCATCCACCGAGAAGATATGGTGCGTGTCGAACCCGCGCCGGTACAGCTCCCACAAAGCCAATGCGCGCCCGGTGCGCCCGTTGCCGTCCGCGAAAGGATGGATCGCCTCGAACTGGTAGTGAACGATCGCGGAACTCAGCACGGGCGTCAGCGACCCGGAATCCCTGTTCCACCATTCCAGGAGCTCGAACATCAGCCCCGATACCAGCTCGGGCGGCGGCGGCGAATAGGGGCCGACGCGGACACGGATCGTCCGGTAGCGTCCCGCGTCCCCCTGATCCATGACCCGCCCCGCGATGATCCTGTGCAGGCGCAGAACGTCTTCATGGGTGATCGACTTCTTGCCGGCTCGCTTCTCGATATGCCGCAGCGCCGCGAAGTAGTTGACCACCTCCCGCCGCGCGCGGTCGGGAACGGCGGTCAGTGTCCGGCCCTCCTCGACGGCCCGCACCTGTTCGAGCGTCAGCGGATTGCCTTCGATCGCCGTCGAGGAATGCGTGTTGCGCGCCCGCGTGTCCTTTTGCAGCGCCGGGATCCACGGCACCTCGATCGTTGCGCCAGCGATGCGCTCGCGCAATACGGCGATGTCCTGGACGAGCGTGAGCAGGCGGGACGTGATGGTGAACTTTGGCTGGTAGCTCATGGCGCGAGCCTAATCCGTAAGTCAAGTATAAGTCAAGTTATCAGTCAACCCGGGGGCAACCTACGCCCCGTTCGCCGCCGCACACCCCAACTGCAAGGCAAAAGAAAAAAGATGGAAGGACGCGGATCACCCGGAGCGCTTCCTATGTGCCACCCTTGGCATGGTCTTCGCGGCCTTCGCGGTGAGGCTTTTCTGTTGATCTGCATCAATCGCTGACTTGGCCCGACCCGTAGCATAATCAGGCTCTTATGGCTCCCACCGAAGGTTCCATTTCCCCGCGCCGCTGGATCAAGCGCGGGCTGATCATCGCGCTGCTGCTCGCGGCAGCGGGCTTACTGTCACGCAATGTCATCCTCGGCACGCCGGTTGAAACGCATCGGGCGGTCCGCGGCGACCTGATCCAGACCGTCGTGGCGAGCGGGCGCATCACGACGCCGCAGCGCGTCGCGGTAGGCGCCGTCATCACCGGCCGCGTCATGCGCATCCCGGTGAGCGAAGGCCAAAGCGTGAAGCGCGGCGACGTGCTGATCGAGCTGGACGACAACGACGAGCGCGCTTCCGCCTCCCAGGCGGCCGCCGCCGTCGCGCAGGCCGAGGCGAAAGTGCGCCAGCTGCGCGAAGTCGGTCTGCCCGGCGCGGAACAGGGCCTCATCCAGGCGCAGGCGAACCTCACCCAGGCGCGCCGGCAGTTCGAGCGGGCGAAGGAACTGATGGCGAAAGGCTTCGTCAGCCAGGCCGCGCTCGACGACGCGCAGCGCAATCTCGACGTCGCCGAGAGCCAGCTGCGCGCGGCGACGCTGCAGGTGCAGTCGAACAGCCCGGCGGGCAGCGAATTCGCGCTGGCCCAGACCGCCCTCGCCCAGGCCCGGGCCAATCTCGGCTTCGCCCAGGCCCGCCTCGACCAGACGGTGATCCGCGCGCCGGTGGACGGCACGCTCATCGCGCGCGCCGTCGAGCCCGGCAACGTGGTGCAGCCCGGCAAGGAGCTGATGGCGCTGGCGCCGGCCGGCGAGACGCAGGTCGTGGTGCAGATCGACGAGAAGAACCTCGCGCAGTTGAAGCTCGGGCAGAAGGCGCTCGGTTCCGCCGACGCGTATCCGCGCGAGCGCTTCGCGGCGGAGCTGGTCTACATCAATCCCGGCATCGACGCGCTGCGCGGGTCGGTGGAGGTGAAGCTCAGGGTCCCGGACCCGCCCGCGTATCTGCGGCAGGATATGACGGTCTCGGTGGACATCGAGGTCGCGCGCAGCAGTGGCTCGGTGGTGGTGCCGGCCGACGCCGTGCGCGACGCAAACAGCGCGCAGCCGTGGGTGCTCGCCGTGGACGGGTGGCGGGCGAGCCGCCGCCCGGTGAAGCTCGGCCTGAAGGGCGACGGCCGCATCGAGGTGCTGGAAGGCGTTGCGCCGGACGAGCGGCTGATCTCGGCGGCCAACGGGATGGTGCGTGAAGGGCAGCGCGTGCGCGCCATCGCGGCAGCAGCGCGCGGCGCGCCGTGAAACGTTTCGCGTTTTTCGAGCTGATCGTCGCCTTCCGCTTCATGCGCGAAGGCCTGATGCAGACGCTGCTGATCATCCTCGGCGTCGGGCTCGGCGGCGGCGTGATCGTGTTCATGTCGGCGCTGCTCTCCGGGCTGCAGGCCAACGTCGTGCGCCGCACCCTCAACTACCAGGCGCCGATCCGCATCCTGCCGCCCGACCAGGTGGCGCGCCCGTTGCGCGCGGTCGAGGGCGCCGAGATCGCGGCGCAGGTCCAGCCGCGGTCGCAGCGCCTGCGTTCCATCGATCAGTGGCAGAAGATCCGCGACCAGATCGAGCGCACGCCCGACGTCGTCGCGGTGACGCCCGTCGTGGCGGGACCCGGCTTCGCCCTGCGCGGGGATGCCAGCAAGTCCGTGACCATCACCGGCATCGAGCCGGAAAGCTACTTCCGGGTGATCGCGCTCGACGAGAAGATCGTCGCCGGGCGCCACGACATCGGTCCGCTCGACATCGTCATCGGCACCGAACTGGCGAAGGACCTCGGGGCGAACGTCGGCGACAAGTTCCGGCTGGCGACCGCTGTCGGCGCCAACGCGACGCTCACCGTGATCGGCCTCTTCGATTTCGGCAACAAGGGCGCCAACGAGCGCAACGTCTACGTCGCCCTGCGCTCGGCGCAGAACCTGCTCGACCTCGTCGGCGGCGCCTCCGCCATCGAGGTCAAGGTGCGCGATCCGTTCGCCGCGGAGACCATCGCGCAGACGATCCGCGGCGGCACCGACCTGCAGGTGGAAAGCTGGATCGTGACCAACGCGCAGTTTTTCACCGCGATGCGGGCCCAGATCCTGACCAACACGCTGATCCGGCTTTTCGTCGGGCTGACGGTCGCGCTCGGCATCGCGAGCGTGCTGGTGGTGTCGGTGATCCAGAAGCAGAAGGAGATCGGCATACTGCGCGCGATGGGCGCCTCGCGCGGCCAGGTGCTGCGCGTGTTCCTGATCCAGGGCGGCGCGGTGGCGCTGGCGGGCTCCGTGCTGGGGTCGGCTCTCGCCTGGACGTTCCTCCTCGCCTGGCGCGAGCTCGCGCGCAATCCCGACGGCACGCTGATGTTCATCGTCGAGATCGAGCCTTCGCTGTTCGCGATCGCGATGGTTACCGCGACCCTGGTGGGCATCCTCGCCGCGGCGACGCCGGCGCGGCGCGCGGCGCGCCTCGACCCGGTGGTGGCGATCCGCAGCTAGGCCGTCCGGTGGAGACATTGCGACTATCGGGCGTGCACAAGTCGTACGGCGTCGGCACGCCGGTGGAGCTCGAGGTGCTGCACGGGATCGACCTCGTCCTCGAGCGCGGGGAGTTCACCGCGCTGGTCGGGCCGTCGGGATCCGGCAAGACCACGCTCCTCAACCTCATCGGGCTGCTCGACCGGCCGAATGCCGGGCGCCTATTCATCGAGGGGCAGGAGACCGGCGGCCTCGGCGAGGAGGACATCACCCGGCTGCGCGGCCGCTCGATCGGCTTCGTCTTCCAGTACCACTACCTGCTTCCGGCATTCACGGCGCTGGAGAACGTGATGATGCCGATCCTCGCCGCGCGCGGGCGGCCGGACGACGAGATGCGCGCGACCGCCGCGACGCTGCTCGACCGGGTCGGGCTGACGCCGTGGCGCGACAGCAAGGCGACCGAGATCTCGGGCGGGCAGCAGCAGCGCGTCGCGATCGCGCGGGCGCTCGCCATGAACCCGGCGCTGGTGCTGGCGGACGAGCCGTCCGGCAATCTCGACACCGCGTCGGCCGACGGCGTGTTCGACGTGCTGCGCGAGATCAACGAAACGAGCCGCACGACCTTTCTCATCGTCACGCACGACCCGCGCCTCGCGCAGCGCTGCGACCGCATCGTCGAGCTGGTGGACGGGCGCATCGTGTCCGACCGGCCGAACGCTCATGTTCTCCGGAGCAGCTCAGGCTGATGCCCGGCGCGACGCCACGACGCGCCGCAGCTTGCCGCTCGACGCGCTGCGCTCCAGGGGCGCGGCGTCGAGATGCAGCGCAACGCCCGGCAGCCCCTGCGCGTCCAGGTAGCTCCGCAAAGCGCGCGCCACATTGAGCCATAGCGACTCGCGCGCGTTTCGATCCGTCTCTTCCAGCCGCACGCGCAGCGCGTCCGGCGCGACCTGCACGACCTGGAACTGGTGCGCGCCCGCGAAATCCTCAACGACCGTCGTCAACGCGAGCGGGAGCAGTTCGACCCACTCGCCGTTTGCATTGCGGAGCCAGAGCTCGTCGTCGCACCGGCCCTGCACCCGCAGCGCGGGAAACGGGCTGCCGCAGGAGCAGGGCTCCGTGCCCAGCGTGACGCTGTCGCCGAGATCGTAGCGGATGACCGGCTGGACGCGGTTCGCCAGGTTGGTGAGGAGCACCGTGTGCGAGGCCGCGCCGGGCGGCACCGGGCGATAGTCGCGGTCCACCGGCTCGAGCATCGCCCAGTCCGAGTTGAGGTGCAGCCGGCCGCGGCTGCACTCGCAGGCGATGCTCATGCATTCCGACGCGCCGTATTCCTCGACGACACGGCAGCGGAAAGCGGCG
>Ga0156023_1020_pt1 | contig 13734 bp, 15 predicted proteins | sample RifCSPlowO2_02_FD_107677 | JGI IMG/M metagenome (GOLD analysis project Ga0156023, IMG submission 107677) | Betaproteobacteria bacterium RIFCSPLOWO2_02_FULL_67_26
GGGCTCGACGAGCTCGGGCGGCCCGAGAGGCTCGGCGAGGCGGATCGAACGCGGCTTCGCCCGGGGTTCCGCCACCTTGATGTTGGACGCGGAGAACAGGCCCCATACCAGGCCGGCGACCAACAGGACCGGGTTCGACGCGCCAAACCACGCTGCAAGCGAGCGGCCGGTCATGGTGCCGCTCACGACGGCGCTGGTTCGCTGCAACGTGACCCGCTCCTCCGGGTCCATCGGCACGGCGTCGAGGGCCTTGCCGACGAGTCCCTTGTAAACGACGTCACCGACGTCGGGCGGCGGCTGCGGTGCATCTTCCGCCCGCGCCGGGATCGCCAGCAGCAGGCATGCGGCGACAACGATGGCGCGATTGACGGGCATGGCAGGACGAGAGTGAGCAAGCCGCGTGCCATTGACCTATTCTGTTGATTTGCCGGCGATAGTGCCGGAGAGCGGAAGTGCCCGGAATAGCGCAACGGAACCGTGGTGGTGCGGCATACTGGGGTTGCGCCCCAACCTGGTGCGCGATGTGACAGCGTAACGTGTCCCGCAATGCAGATCGATATTCCTGACCCGGCGTATACCAGTTCGGCGCGCGCGCGAGAGAATTTCCGGCTGGCGGCCAGGATCGCGCTGGGCGCGGTCACGGTGCTCTGGGCCATCCACTTGCTCGACTGGGGGCTCGCACTGGAGCTCCGGCGCTTCGGCGTGCGGCCGCGCGAGCTCGCCGGGCTGCCCGGCATCCTGCTCGCGCCGCTGCTGCACGGCGGCTTTTCGCACCTCGTCGCCAACTCGCTGCCGCTGCTGGTGCTGGGAACGGGCATGCTGTATCTCTATCCGAATTCGGCGGTCACGGTCCTGCCGGCGGTCTACCTCGGTCCCGGCATCGCGGTCTGGATGTTCGCGAAGACCGGATCCGTCCACGTCGGCGCGAGCGGGCTGGTCTACGGCCTGTTCGCCTACATCCTCGCCGCCGGCCTGATCCGGCGTGACCGGCGCGCCATCGCCGCGTCCCTGCTGGTGAGTTTTCTCTACGGCACGCTGGTGTGGGGCGTATTGCCGATCGAGCCCGGGGTCTCGTGGGAAACCCATCTCGCTGCCGCGCTGATCGGGCTCGCGCTCGCGATCGCGCTGCGGCGCCTGGACGTGCCGCCGCGCAAGCGCTATTCCTGGGAAGACGATGACGGCGAGGGCCCGGAGGACGGGAAGCCTCAAGACGCGTCGCGCGGAGGTTCCGAATAGTGGCGCGGGAGAGCAACGCGCGTTATCTCGTAGTGTTGGCGGTGCTGGCGGCGCCGTTTTACCTGAACGACTTCGCCGGCATTTACGTCACGGACTGGCGCTGGTGGCTTGCGATCGACTACGTCTCGGTCAAGCTCTTTCCGCTGGCGGTGGTCGCCTGGCTCATCGCGAGCCGGAAAATGGAGCTCGCGGACTTCGGGCTCAGCGACCAGGACGCGTTGCCGTTTCTGGCGGCCTTTTCCATCGCCGCGCTGGCCGGCACGCTCATCGATCAGAACGCCTATGCGCTCGTATGGAAGCTGCCCGGCTACGGCCCGCTGGGCGCGATGCCCGAGATCCGGAGCGGTGCCTGGAACCGCATCGACCTGAGCTTCGGCCTGCTCCTGGTCGGGGTGCTGGAAGAGCTCGTGTTTCGCGCCTACGCGTACACGGTCATTCGCCGCTACACCGCGAGCCCGGCGGCCATCGTGGCGATCTCGGCGATCGCGTTCGGCCTCATCCACTGGAGCCTGGGGCTGCACACGGTGCTGGTCACGGCGGCGATCGGCGCGGTGTTCATGGTCATCTACCTGTGGACCCGTTCCGCGCCGGCGTTGATGCTGGCCCATTTCGCCGTCAATTACATCGACTATGCGCGCGTCATTCCGAAGTCCGTTTTCCGGTTCTTATGAGATCGAGCGGCTAGGTGAAGTCCAGGCGCGTGTCGCGCAGCACCCCGAACAGCGGGAGCGCCTCCCGGCGCGGTATTTCCAGCGGCGGCAGCGCCTTGGTCTCGAGCGCGAATCCGGCCGCCGCGAGCGCGTCCATGACCGCCTTCGACATCACGAACTCGCCGGCCCGGGCGCGGTGCAGCAGGCGCTCGGCGACGCTCACGCTGTCGCCGATCACGAGCGGCTGTCCGGGCGTCAGGCCGTCCGCGGCGCCGATGACCGCATCGCCGGCGTGCAGCCCGATCGCGACCGCCGCGCGAATACCGTATTGGCGCTCCCACGATTCCTCGAACGCGGCGAAGTCGCGCTGGATTTCCTGCGCCGCCTGCACGGCCAGTTGTGCGTTACCTTTGCCCGAGAATGACGCCATCAGGGTGTCGTTCAGCACGTTGCGAACGGCGCCACCCTGGCGTTCGACCGCCGCCCGCACCAGGGCGAAAAATTCGGAGACCCGCGCCAGCACCACCGGCGCCGGGAGGATTGCGGACGTGCGCGTGAACCCGCGCGTCTCGGCGAACAGGATCACCACCGGCGCGCGCTCCGGCGCGGCCACTTTGGATTTCGGCGCTGCCATGCAAAGGCCTCCATCGCCCCCGTTTTTTTTCAGTATAGATGACCCGCCCCTGTTTCACGGTGTGACGGAATTCACGCTGACTGGAGGCGGAAGGCGGATGGATAGGTCGATCACTGGGCCTTGATGTTCCGCTCCTGGATGACCCGCCGCCATTTCACCTGCTCGTTCTTGAGGTAGGCGGTGGCCTCGCCCGGCGAGGTGGGCACGGGCTCCATCCCGCCCTTTTCAAAACGCTGCAGGATGACGGGATCCGCCAGGGCGGCCCGGACTTTCTCGTTCAGCGTCTTGATGATCGCCGCCGGCGTGCCCGCGGGCGCCCCGACCAGGTGCCACGCCACCATCTCGAATCCGGGCAGCCCGGCCTCGGCGACGGTCGGCAGGTTCGGAAGCGCGGAGGAGCGCTTGAGGCTGCTGACGGCCAGCGGGCGCAGCCGACCCGCCTCGGCCAGGCGCGCGGTCTGCGTGATATTGGAGAAGCCGACCTGCACTTCGCCGCTCACCACCGCGGCGAGCGCCGGGCCGCCGCCCTTGTAGTGGATCGCCCGGATGGAGGTCCGCCCCATCAGGTTGAACAGCTCGCCGGTGATGTGCGCGTTGGTGCCGATGCCCGCGGAGGCGTAGTTGAGCTGGCCGGGGCGCGACTTCGCGAGATCCAGCAGCTCCTTCACCGAGCGCACCGGGATCGACGGGTTCACCGAGACCGTCGTCGGCACCTTGGAGATCAGCGAAACCGGTATGAAATCCACCAGGGGGTCGTAGCCGGCGTTCGCGTAGAGGATGGGGCCGGTAAGGAACGCGACGGTGTGCAGGAACAGCGTGTAGCCGTCGGGCGCGCTGTCCTTGACGATTCGCGTCCCGATCTGGCCCGAGGCGCCGGCGCGGTTGTCGATGACGAGCTGCTGCCCGAGGAGGGCCGACAGCTTGTCCTGGATCGCGCGCGCGTTGAAATCCGTGCTGCCGCCCGGCGGGAACGGCACGATCATGCGCACCGGCTTCGCCGGGTAGCGTTCCGCCGCGTGCGCCGGCAGGGCGATGGCGGCCAGCAGGGCGGCGGTCAACACACCGAAACGGATGGGGCTGCGGCAAATGCGTTCCATGGTCTTCCTCCTATGTCATTATTGAGCGGTATCCGTACCGTCTTTCGCCAGTATCCACCAAAAAGTCTCTCCAGGCCAAGTAGGCCGCTTACCGATTCCGCAAAGGAGAACCATGGCCAGACTGCCTTCCATCACCGCCAAGAACCAGGTCGCCGCCGAATACCATCCTGTCGTGGACCGCGTCATCCGGAGCCGCGGCGCGATCCAGGGGCCGTTCACGATGCTGCTCCATTGCCCGCCGCTCGCCGAGCACGTCATGAGCCTGGGCGCCTACGTGCGCTTCGAGGGGGAGCTCGACAAGCGCGTGCGCGTGCTCGCGGCGATGACGGTCGCGCGGGAGCTCGACGCGGTCTACGTCTGGGGCGCGCAGACCGGACAGGCCCGCAAGCAGGGCGTGCCGGAGGCGACCATCGCCGCGATCCGCGACAAGCACTCGCGCGGCCTCCCGCCGGAGGACGCGCAGATCGTGGATTTCACGCGCGATCTCATCCGCAAGCACCGGGTCGGCGCGGCGGCCATGAAGGCGCTGCAGGAGCGCTTCGGCAACTTCCAGCTGATCGAGCTGACCGGGACGATCGGCTACTACAGCATGCTGGCGATGACCGCGAATGCGTGCGAGCTCGAGGCCGCGCAGGGAGCGGACGTGTTGGAGGTCTAGAAGACGGGAGAGCGCGAGAGCGGGAGAGGGGAAAACTCCATTTCACGACCTCCCGATCTCCCGGATTTTCTGCGCTCAGTGCAGCTTCGGCTTGCGCAGAAAATCATTGCGGTCCGCCGACTTGATCGTGACGTGCAGCACGTCGCCGCCGCGCGAGAGGGTGAGCGGCACCTCGACCCCGGCCGCGCCCAGGCGCCACACGGCGCGGAAAAACTCCGCGAGGCCCTGCACGCCGGCGCCGCCCACGCCGAGCACCTGGTCGCCGGACTTGACGCCGGCGCGGCTCGCCGGGCCGCCCGGAGAAAGCCTGTCGACGATCAGCTTGCCGCCCGGGTCCTGCGTGCGCATTCCCAGCCACGGGCGGGGCGGGTGCGGGCCGCTGCCGGTTTTCAGCATGGCGTCGAGGATCGGGTTGAGCAGGTCGATCGGCACGAACATGTTGACGTGGATGGGCTCGCCGTTGACCTCCTGCTGCACCAGCAGCGACCCGGTGCCGATCAGGTTGCCCTGCGCGTCGAGCAGCGCCGCGCCGCCCCACTGCGGGTGCGCCGGCGCGGTGAACAGCGCCTCGTCGAGCACGTATTCCCAGGGGCCGGCGAATTCGTGCTTCGCGATGACCCGCGTCCTCAGGGAGTGGGCGCGGCCGCCGTGGCCGATCGCGAATGCCGAGTCGCCGACCTTGACGTCGGACGCGAGGCCGCGGGACAGGTGCGGGGCCGGGAGCTTGCCCAGGGGCTGGATCAGGCCGAACCCCGTCGCCTGGTCGTAGGCCAGCGGGTAGCCGGCAACGGAGACGCCGCGGTTGGTGGTGAGCCAGATCTGCGTGGCCTCGTTGATGAGGTAGCCGATCGTGAGCACGAGGCCGTCCTCGCGGATCACCGCGCCGTAGCCCCCGCGCTCGGTCCCGAGCGTGGCGGCGCTGTAGGCATCCTCCGGAATTTCGGCGCGCACCAGCACCACCGCGTCGAACGCGCGCTCGAGGTCGAACTGGGTCTGGCCGGCCTTCGGCTGAACCGATTCAGGGAAGGCCCAGGCCTGCTCTTCGGACATACCCCAATTCTAAGGCGAAAGGCGAATAATGAGGGTCAGTATGACCCTGTCCATTCAAAAAACGAGGTGATCATGTTCGATATTCGATTGTCGGCGGAGCAGCGCGAATTCCGGAATCTCGCGCGCGATTTCGCGCAAAAGGAGATCAAGCCCGGTTCCTTTGCCCTCGACCAGGAGCCGAAGTGGGAGAAGCGCGTCCCCATCGAGCTCTTGAAGAAGGGCTCCCGGCTCGGCTTCCGGACCTTCGTGCTGTCGGAGGAGAACGGCGGCGCCGGCGCATCCGACCAGCTCACGAACAGCCTGGTCGCCGAGGAGCTGGCCGCCGGCGACATCGGCACCGCCTATTACTTCATGCTGACGGCGCGGCGCGCGCGCGACTGGTTCGAGCTGCGCATGACGCCCGGGCAGAAGGCCTATTTCCTGCCGAGGTTCCTGAACGACGACCTGTACTTCACGACCGTCGCGATCCACGAGCCCGACACCGATCTCGGCTTCGATTACTTCACCGAGACGCCCGAGACCGCCCGCTTCAAGACCCGGGCCGTCGAGCAGCCCGACGGGTCGTGGATCATCAACGGCGCGAAGAACTTCCAGACCGTCGGCTACATGGCGAAGCTGCTCGTGGTCATGGCCCAGACCCCGGATGGCGCCCGGCCCTTCCTCGTCGAGGGCGACTCCAAGGGTCTCGTGCGCCGCCCGATGTCGAAGATCGGCCGCCGGGTCGGCGACAACGCGGAGATCTTTTTCGACGACGTGCGGGTGCCGCAAGGCCGCATCCTGCCGCCGGCGCCGAAGGGGCGCACCGACATGGGCACCCACCTCGTGATCGCCTCCCTCACGCTCGGTCTCGGGCGCGCGGCGCTGGAGGAAACGCTCAAGTACACCCAGGAGCGGGTCTCCGGCGGCAAGCCCATCATCCGGCACCAGGCGGTGGGCCTTTTTCTCGCCGACATGGCCATGAACCTGGAGGCGGCGCGGCGGCTGATCTGGACGGCGGCGTGGGTGAAGGACCATCCGGAGGCGATCGCGGATGGCACGGTCGAGAACCAGCCCTACGAGCTGATGGCGCTGGCGTTCACCGGGACGGCGGTCCAGCGGCTGACCGAGCAGGGCATGGAACTGTTCGGGGGCATGGGCGTGATCGCGGGCATGCCGATCGAGAAGTACGTGCGCGACGCGCTGATACAGAAGCACATCTCGTTTCCGTTCCCGTCGCGCTTCAAGATCACCGAGGCGCTGGCGGGCTACCAGCGGCGCGTGCCGCCCTTCATCGGCGCGAACTAGGGCGCCAGCACCATCTTCCCCAGGCTGCGCCCCGCCTCCATCATCTCGTGGGCGCGCGCGGCCTCCGCGAGCGGCAGCACGGTCGGCGGCGGCGGGCGCAGGCGCCCGGCCGCCATGAGCCCGATCGCGCGCGCCATCAGCGCGCGCCGCAGCGCGCGGTCGTGGTCGAGCGTGTGGATCGAGTAGCAGCGCACCCCCAGGCTCTTGCCCGCGCGTTTACGCAGCTCCCCGTAGAGGTCCGCGTCCGGCATGAGGCCGCCGAGCACTCCGAACGAAACGACGGTGCCCAGCGGCGCGAGCAGGTCGAGATTGGCCATGAATGCCGCGCCCGGCCCCCCCATGGCGTAGACCACGTCCACGCCGCGGCCGCCCGTCAGCGCCATGACCCGCGCGGGAAGATCGTCCTCGCCGCGGATCAGCACGTTCCCGATTCCCGCGCGCTGAACGAACGCGCGCCTCTCCCCGGTGCTGACGATCCCGATGGCCGCGATGCCGTCGCAGGCCGCGAGCTGGAGCAGCGCCATCCCGACGCCCCCGCTCGCGCCGTAGGCGGCGATGCTGCGCGGCTTGCGCACGCCGGACTCGTACAGCAGCGCGCCGGCGAGCTGGTAATTCGGGAGGCTCACGGCGTCATTGGGCGCGATCGCATCGGGAAGCGGGAACACGGCGGCCGCGGGAACGAGAATCGCCTGCGCATAGCAGCCGCCCCGGAACGGGAGCTCGCGCGAACTCACGAGCACCCGCTGCCCGGCGCGGACGCCGGTTGCGTCGCGCCCGAGCGCATCCACGATCCCCGCCATCTCGTTGCCGGGAACGGCGGGGAGCGGCGGCATCCAGTTGTAGACGCCCTTGCGCACCAGCATGTCCGCGCTGCTCACGCCGATGGCCTGCGCGCGCACGCGCACCTCGCCCGCGGACGGCTCCGGCAGCGGCTGCTCCGCGACCTCGAGCACTTCCGGCCCGCCCGCCTTCCGCATCTGGATGACTTTCATGTGGCGTATTATGCACAGTCAGCATGCAAGTCGATCCTGATCGCATCCGGTGCGTCGATCCGCTCGTCACGCCGCAGTACCCGTTCGACGGCCCGTTCTACCAGGAGCGCTCGGCCGGGCCGCGGCTCGACCAGGTGAAGATCCCGGCCTACTTCGGCTCCGGGTGGTACATGCACGAGCTGCATCTCAAGGGCGCGTTCGACGGCTACAACGGCACCGGCAGCATACCCAAGCGCATGCTGGTGGTGCCGGTCATTCCGCGCTAGGAAATCACTGCGGCTTGAATCCCGCCGCCTTCGCGACCCTGCTCCACTTCTCGATTTCCGAGCGGACCATCTTCGCGAACTCCTCGGTCGGCATCCCGCTCGGGTCGCCGCCGATGCCGTGCATGCCCTTGATCACGGCGGGAGTCTTCAGGATGTCGGCGATGTCGTCGCGGATCTTCCTGACCACGGCCGGCGGCGTGCCGCGCGGCACGAACATCCCGAACCACGCGATGGCCTCGAAGCCGGGGGCCGCCTCGGCCATGGGCGGCGCGCTCCTCGCCACGTAGGTGGCGCCCACCGTCGAGGCCGCGCCCACGTGCGGATCGACGATGACCTGCTGCTTCCAGCGCTCCGAGAGATGCGGCAGGAGAACGCGCGCGGTGAGGTCGTTGCTCCCGCCGAGCGAGAACGGGATCACGATGCGCACCACCTTGCCCGGAAAGGCCTGGGCGAATGCGGCCGAAGGTGCCAGCGCCGCCAGCACCGTTGCGATGAGCGTCGTACGGAACGTTGAACGCATGACTCGCCTCCTTCGATAGGGCAAATACCAATACTACTTATGGCGTCCGACCTGAGAAAGCCACTCCGGCGGGCTCGAGCCCAGCACCGGGGACGGCTTGTCCCAGTACGGCCTGGTTTCGGACAGGCTCAGCACGGGGGCGAGGTGCTTCAGCGTGCCGTGGCCGCCCTTCGATTCGACCATGATCGAATCCAGTTCCGCGCGCGCGAGCCCCAGGTCGGCTTCCGGGCAGCGCACGTGGCCCTGCTGGTAGATGTGCATGCCCGACCGGCACAGCGAGACGCGAACGTGGTACGAGCCGCCCTCGCGCGCGCGCCGCGCCAGCGCGAGCAGCACGCCGTAGGCGCCGTTGTAGCCGGTCGTGTAGTCGCACGCGGAGGCCGGCAGCAGCTTCGGCCGCTCGTCGCCGTTGTCGAGGCAGATCCCGGTTGCGCACTGGGCGATCTGCTCCCATCCGCCGCGGTTCGTGAACGGGCCGCCGTGGCCGTAGCAGCTGACGGAAAGATAGATGATCCCGGGGCGCTCCGCGGCCAGCTGCTCGGGACTCAACCCGTGCTGGTCCATGATGCCGGGGCGGTAGCCCTGGCTGAACACGTCGGCGCTGCGCACGAGCTTTTTTAACGTCGCCACGTCTTCGGCCCGGTTGAGGTCCAGGAAGGAGCTGCGCTTGCCGTGGCTCGTGTCCATGACGTGCTCCGGAACCTGCGGCAGGTGCTGCGCCGTGACCATCAGCACGTCGGCGCCGTGCTCGGCCAGGGTGCGCGCCGCGATCGGCCCGGCGAGGATGCGCGTCAGGTCGAGCACCCTGATTCCCGAGAGCGGCCGCTCGCCCTCGGGGAAAGGAATCGGGTCGCTGTCGCCGATCCGGGTGACCTCGATCAGCGGCTTGCCGGACAGCATTTTTCCGTGCGGGTGGGCCAACCACTCGGCGTTGGAGCGCACGATCGAGCCGCAGGCGCGCGCTCCAGCGACCGCTTCTTCCAGGTCGTGCGAATCCCATTGGGCGACCGCCTTGGCAACGGCATCCGCGCTGGATTCGCACTTGAGCACGCCGATCACCCGGTCGTGGAGATGGGGCAGGTTGAAATGCGGCAGGTACCAGCGGCCGTCCCGGGTTCGCCACGGCTGGGTGATGGAGCGCATGTGCGCCATGGACGGCGACTGCACCACTTTCCAGCCGCCCCCGGCGGCCGGCTGGCTCACGAACTTGGAGCTCTGGCAGGTGGCCGCCGCGTGGCGGACGTCGATCGCGACTTTCTGGCGCCGGCCGGTCTTCAGCTCGTGGATGTCGGTGACCGCGACGCCGACGCCGGCGAGGATGTTCGCCGTCGTCTCGCCGATCCTGAAGCGCGCGGAAAAGACCGGATCGTGCCCCTTGATCGTGACTTCGCCGTCCCCGGGCATGCCGCGGCCGCGGATGGCCATGATCTCTTCGAAACCCGGGGTCATAAATTCATATCCTTGCGATGTCCGCCGATTTTACCGGCAGAAGACGGGAGAGCGGGAGGGCGGGAGGGCGAATCCGCGTTCCGCGCGGTGCCGCCGGGAACCGGGAGGAGTAAACTTTGTACGGGCCGCTCGTGACCCGTTACCCGACCGGAGGTGCCACCATGTGCGACGACAGCCCCGCTGAACGGAGATTCTGGATCCAGAAGATGGAGCAGATGCGGAAGGAAATGGAGCAGCAGGAGAGGGAGCGCCAGCGCCAGGCGGCTGCACCGCCCGCCGCGCCGGCGAAGCCCACGGCCGATGAGCCCGAGCCGCTGCCCGTTTGATCGTTTTCTACCGTCCCAGACAAAGCCCCGCGAGAGCGGGGTTTTTTGTTCCGGGGCGCGCGGCTGAGTTCCAGATTGCGGACGCTCAGGCGCCCCGCGCGAAACGCACTACCATAGCAACCCGGATGATGCGGCTATACAGTCTGGACCTGTCCCAATAGAGAGGAGCGGCAAGGATGGCGAAGATGAAGGTGTATCAACGATTGGCCAGCGCGTTCAAGGCGGAAGGCGTGACCGCCACCTTCGGCATGATGGGCGACGGCAACATGTACTGGATCTACGAGATGAACCAGCTCGGCGTCAAGGTGCACGAGGTCCGGCACGAAGGCGCGGGGCTCGGGATGGCCGACGGTTTCGCGCGGGTCACGCATACTCCGGGGGTCGCCACTGCAACCTGCGGTCCGGGCGTGACGCAGCTCGCCACGGCGCTGGTGACCGCCAGCCGCGCGGGATCGCCGCTGGTCGCGTTTTGCGGCGAGGCGCCCATCGTGGACGACGAGTACGCCCAGTACCTGGACCAGGCGCGCTTCGCCGCCGCCTGCGAAAGCGGCTTCGTTCGCCTCGTGTCGCCCGACCTGGCGGACGACGTCGTGCGCAAGGCGTTCTACCTGGCGAAGACCGAGAGCCGCCCGATCATGCTGAGCTGCCCGCTGGACATACAGCAGAAGGAGTTCGAGGACGACGATCCGTACCAGCCGTCCTCCACGCTCTTCACTCCCGGGGTCGTGCACCCGGACCCCAGGGCGCTGGAGCGCGCCGCCGACATCCTGGCCGGGTCCAAAAAGCCGGTGATCATCGTCGGGCGGGGCGCGCAGTGGGCGGGCGCGGGGCCGGCGGTGCTCAAGCTCGGCGAGCGCATCGGCGCGCTGATCGCGACGACGCTGCTCACCAAGACCTTCCTCAACGAGTCCGAGTTTCACGCGGGCATCTCGGGGCTGTACGGCTCGCGCCCGGCGATGCAATTGTTCCACGAGGCCGATTGCGTCATCGGCGTGGGCGCGAGCCTGAACCGCCACACGCTCGAGAACGGCTACCTGTTTCCCGAGGCCACCTACGTGCAGATCGATTCGAAGCCGCACCGCATGATGGGCGGCGGCCGGGCCGCCGATTGCTACCTGCAGTCGGATGCCCGGATCGGCGTGGAAGAGCTGGAGAAGCTGCTCGCCAGCCGGCGCGTGAAGTCCACCGGCTACCGGACGCCCGACGTCAAGACCCAGCTCGTGAATCACAGCGCTGACCGCACGGAATTCGAGATGGATCCGGGCACCGTCGACCCGCGCGACGCCTGCATCGCGCTCGACCAGATCGTGCCGCCGGAAGTCGGCCTGCTGTCGGGCAGCGGCATGACCTCCGCGTTCGCGAGCATGCTGATGATGCGGCGGCGCGGCCTGGTGGCGGGCGGCCACTTCTTCGGCTGCATCGGGCAGATGCTGCCGGCGGCGATGGGGGCGGTCGTCGCCATGGGCAACAAGCCGGCCATGCTGCTCGACGGCGACGCCAGCGTGATGATGCACCTGGCGGAGTTCGAGACGGCGGTCCGCTACGACATGCCGCTGCTGGTGATCGTGATGAACAACGAGGCGCTGGGCGCCGAGTATTACAAGCTCGACGCGCACCATATGGATGTGAAGGGCGCCACGATCACGACGCCGGACCTGGGCGGCGTCGCCGTCGCCATGGGCGGGCGCGGCCGGATGGCGCGAACCATCGAGCAGCTTAAGTCGGCGGCGGCGGAGTTCGTGGCGAAGCCCGGCCCGATGATGGTGGATCTCCGCATCTCCCGGAGCGTGCCGAGCGTGCCCTACCGGCGCATGCACTACGGCCGGGACGAATAGCCCGCGCGCGTCAGAAAGCAAACGAAATTCAGCCCGGCCTCTTATTACGGCGGAAGCAGAGGAGGGACTGAAAAGGCTGGCGGAAGCGTTGCGGGGGAAGGTGCAAGTCCCAGGCGGTCCGACCCGGATATGACGGGCTGCTACGCGGCGGCTTGTTCGCGGTGCGCGACTGACGCGCGGCGGGAGAGCACGGCCGCGGCGTTTCCGTGGAGGATCTTGCGTCTTTCTGCTTCGTCGATGCGCGCCTCGGCGAGCGCTTTCCGGGTCCAGTCCACGCCGAACTCGGTGCCGTCGGTGCCGCACACGACGCGCTCGGCGCCGTATAGCCGCACCCCGGCCTCGATGGCGTGCGGACCGAACGAATTGCAGTCCACGTACACGCCCGCGCGCCGGAAGCGCGACGAGGGCAGCTCTTCCTTCGGCGTGTCGAGCAGGCTGCGGTGGTCCATGCGCTCGACCTCGTAGGGGATGTTGCCGCCGAGGTTGTGCAGGTAGACCGTCGCGTCGGGGTAGGGCGCGAGGAAATCGGTGAGGCACAGGGTCATCATCGCCGAGGACAGGCACGCCTGCATGTCGAGCGTGCCGTTGCGGCGGCGCATGTTGTCGGTGTCGCCCGCGTGCCTGGGGAAAGGGTCGCCCGGCAGCGGGCCGTGGTGGATGAAGAGGAGCGCGCGGTGGCGGTTCGCGACCTCGAGCAGGGGACGCATCTTCTCGGCGTCCTTCCGGGTGAGGAAGCCGTTGCCCGGCAACTGCGCGCCGACCATGCCCGGCAGTGCCAGCGCCCGCTCGAACTCCGCGGCGGCGACGGAAATGTCCGTCAGCGGCAGCGCGGCATGGGCGAGGAAGCGGCCCTGGTGCGCCTGGCAGATCCCGGAGAGGGTGTCGTTGACGAGCCGGCACAGCGGCACGGACACTTCCAGCGGCTGCGCCTCGACCCAGCAGAACGAGCCGAGCAGCGACAGCACGCCGGTGCTCACGCCCTGCCGGTCCATGCGGTCGAGATGGAACGCCACGTCATCGAACGCCTCGGACAGTTGCTCCTCGCCGTAGCGGGCCGACTTCAGCACCTCGACGCCGCTCGCGTTGCGCTCGATCTTCGGATTCCGCGTCCGGGCGCGCAGCGCGTCCGCCAGCTCGGCGGGCTTCCAGTGGGCATGCATGTCGATCATGGCAGTCTCCTCAATTATGGGCAATCTAGTCCAACGGGCGGGGAGGGGCAAGCGCCGGAGAGAATGCGGATGACGAGAGGGGTAAATGGGGCCGGGTCCACTGTTTTGAAAATGCGAACCGGGCCTCATTTTTCTCTCGGTGCTTGGGAGTTGAGACTTGCGGTTCATGATTGAATAATACCGCCATGGCGCCGGACGAAATCATGGTCTACACGGGCATGTTCATCGTGCCCGTCGTTGCAGGCATCGCGAGCTTCTTCCTGCTGCGCGCCGTCCATCGCAAGGCCCTGCCGGTCTGGGGCTCCTGCGTGCTGTTTGTCGCCGCAGTCGGCGGCGGCATGGGTCTCAGCTTTGGCTACGTGGTGATGCGCAGCTCGCTGCTGCACGGCGACGGGGCGCTGGCGATCATTGCGGCGCCCATTACCGGCGCGATACTGACCGCACCGGTGGCGCTCGTGTTCGCCATCGTGCTGGCGGTCATCTGGTCGAAGCGGCGGGGGTCACAGGACTCCTAGACGCACGCTTTGCCGGTCAGAAACGCGGTTCTAAGCCCTCAATTGGCGGTCTG
>Ga0156023_1066_pt1 | contig 13357 bp, 11 predicted proteins | sample RifCSPlowO2_02_FD_107677 | JGI IMG/M metagenome (GOLD analysis project Ga0156023, IMG submission 107677) | Betaproteobacteria bacterium RIFCSPLOWO2_02_FULL_67_26
TGAAGGTGAAGTACGGTATGAACCCGCTGCTGGTGACCTACAACCACTTGTTCAACACCAGGGTCGGCCTGCGCAACCTGGAGAACCTCTTCCGCAAATTCAGCTGCGACCTCATCCGCTTCTCCTCCAATCCGGATTCGGTGCGGAGAATCGCGCGCTACATGCTGCACAAGGTCGGCGACGTGACCTGGCACTATCACGCCGGCATCATGACGTTCCCGATCCAGATCGCCGTCAAGTACCGCATTCCGCTCATGATCTGGGGCGAGGAAGGGTTCTCGGAGCTCACCGGCATGTTCAACCAGGACGACATGGTCGAGTTCACCAAGAAGAAGCGCCAGGAGCACGACATGCGCGGCTTCGAGCCGGAGGATTTGCTGAACCAGCCGGACTCGCCGTTCGAGCTGCACGATCTCGCGCCCTTCTTCTACCCGTCGGACGAGGAGATCGAGAGGATCGGTCTTCGCGGCATCTATCTCAGCAATTACATCAGCTGGAACGGAAGAGCGAACGCCGAGCAGATGATCCGCGACTACGGCTTCGAGACCGCTCGCGAGCGCGACCGCACGTTCAACCTCTACGACAAGGTGGACGACGTCCACGCCAATGGCGTGCACGACTACCTCAAGTACCTCAAGTTCGGCTACGGGCGCGCCACGGACGACGCGAGCACCGAGATCCGCCACGGACGCATGACGCGCGAGCAGGGCATCGCCATGGTGGTGAAGCACGACGCGGCGCGGCCGCGCGATCTCGATCTGCTGCTGGAGTTCCTGGGCATGACGGAGACGCAATTCGAGGGGCTGGTCGAGCACCTCCGCGACGAGCGCATCTGGGGCCACGACCCGGCGACCGGGAAGTGGCAGCCGAAAGACAGCATCGGCAACCACCGCAACGACCCGGGCGTGGAAGCGGCGCGGCTGCCGCTGAAGGGCGGCGGCGGGTTTACCGTGAATTCCAGGAACACGCTGCCCGACCCCCACATCATGGAGGGCGGCGGGTACAACTACCTCTAGCCGCCCGCCGGGGTGACGTGCACAACTTCCTCAGGATCACCCCCGCCAACTACCTGTACGCGCTCGCGCTGAGCCTGCGCCAGCCGGTGGGCGTATGGAAGCTCGAGGTGCCGGGGTGGCTGGGTGGGCGCTTCGCGCGCCTGCGTCCGTACCGGCTGTTTACCCGCGACGAGTGGCTGCTCGAGATCGACCGGTGTTTCGACGCCTGGAAATCTGCGGTGCTGCCCGGCCTGCTCGAAACGCAGCGTTGCGAGGCGCGCTACCGCGGCCGCGCGATCGACCTTTCGACCAATCTCCTGCAGTGGCTCGGCTCCGAGTTCGAGAGCCTGTTCCTGTTCGTGGCCACCGTGCAGCGTTACCACGCGGCGGCCGGACTGCCGCCCGTGATCGTGGCGCCGTGGATCGTCCGCGTGATGCCGGCGAACATGCTCGAGCGGCTCTTCCCCGGCGTGCGATTCCGCCATTCTCCCCTCCACGGCCTGTTGGATGGACTGCACGAGCGAGCTATCACGATGGCGCACGTCGCCCGGACCGTGCTCTTCGCGCTGCTGGCCTGCGTCATGCCGCGCCGGCAAGTCGGTGAACGCCAGGCGGTATGGCTCGGCGTCAGCGCGCAGGAGATTCCCTCGGGCGACCGCCGGCTGAACTTCGCGTGGGCCGCGCAATACGGCCTGCTGGCGAAGGACCAGGTATTGTTTTTCCCGCCCTGCCGGATCCGTGGGGCGCAGCGCGACTATCTCGCGAGCGAGGGCATCGCTTGGCTGGAACCGCACGAGACCTTCTGCGCCCTGCCGCTGTCCGCGCGCCTGCGCGCGCTCGGTGCGGCGATCGCTTCCTGGATCGCCGGCTGGTTCGACGGCTCGCCCGCCCGCAGCGTGCACCGGCCCCGCTACATGGCGCGCGTGCCGTACTGGGACGAGCTCGCGGACACGTTAAAGGTCCGCCGCTATTTCACGACCACGAGCTATTCCTGGCCGGAAAAACCGGAGGTCGCCGCCCTCCGTAGCAAGGGCGTGCGCTGCGTGATCTGGGCGTACAGCGCCAATTCGCTGTTGTTCACCACCGGCAGCCCGTCGTTCCGGGACCTTGGCGTACAGCGATCGATCATGCTCACCGACGAATTCTGGGTGTGGAACCGCGCTTACGCGCGATGGCTGGAAAACCGGCGCGCGAGCGCCGCACTTCCGGTGCCAGCGATCCGGATTACGGGTCCGCTGATGTGCGGCGACCCGCGGCACATGACGCTCGATTCCGCGTCAGCCCGCAAGCTGCTCGGGCTGCCCGCGCAGGGGGCCTGCATCGGGGTCTTCGACGTGCCCCATCCCAACGACCGGTGGCGCGACGCGTTCGGCGGCGGGCCGGGGATGTTCGACCTGGCTTCCTACGCCGCCTTCTACGACGGTATCAGGGCGGTACTGGACCGGGTGCCCGGTACCTTCGCTCTGATCAAGCTCAAGCGGGCATTCAACGACATCTGGCGCGATTTTCCCGCTTCCCTGCGTGAGCTGGTTGATGAGGCGTCATCCTACGTGACTGGAGGGCGAATCTTCGTCGTGGATGTGAACGTGGACCCGTACCTGCCCGTGGCCGCGAGCGATGTTGTCATCGGCATGACCTACACCTCCCCGGTGCTCGCCGCGCGCGCCTGCGGGCGTCCCGGATACTACTTCGACTCCGCCGCGCGCGCGAATTTCCCGTCCGATCCCGCGTTGCGGACCATTACGATACAAACCGTCGATGAACTGGTGAACGCGGTGCGCGGCGCGCTCAGCAATACCAGTGCCACGCTCGAGGCCGGCGTGGAAACGATCACGCCGCCGTTGCCCGCTTTTCCGGACTCGCGGGAGGCCGCATGAACGCAGGGCACGCGGGGAATCCGGGCCCCGGGCGGGGGCGCAAAGGGTATCATCGCCGGATGGCGCAAGTGGGCCGGAAGAAAAATGGCTGACGCAAAGCCCACGATGTTCGAGCGGATCACGCGCCGCTTCTTCTGCACCTTCCTGCCCTTTCTGGTGCGCCGCCAGGGCGGCGCCGGCACCCGCGAGCATTGGGAACGGCACCCCACCGCTTCCGCGTTCGAGGGCATCGACCCGGCGAGCCAGGCGCAGATGGACGAGATCGTGGCGCTCGTCCCCGACCGAGCGGCCGCCATCCTCGACATGGGCTGCAACGTCGGGCGCCACCTCGACTACTTGTACCGCAAAGGCTACCGCAACCTGCGCGGCGTGGACTGGAGCGCAGCCGCGCTGCGCGACATGGCGAGCCGCTACCCCGAAGCGCACGCCGCGTCGAAACTCACATGCGCCTCGTTCGAGGATTTCCTCTCCGGCGATGCCGAGCCCGTCGAGCTGGTGTACACGCGCGGCGCGACGTTCGAGCTGGTGCATCCCAGCTTCCCGCTGATCCGTCGCGTCTGCCGCGTCGCCAGGCAGTATGTCGTCATGGTGATATCCGAAGCCGGCCACGCCTATCCGCGGTTCTGGGAGTACGAATTCGCGCGGGAGGGATTCGAGCTCGCGCATCTGCGCCGTCCGGCATCCGTGCTCGCGCCCGAGCACAAGGTGTCGCTCATGACCTTCCGGCGTCTCGGCTGATGGGACTGCTGAACTACGCCTGGCGCGTCGCGGAAGGATCCCGGCCGGCGATAGCCGGAATCGCCGCCCTGGGTTTCGTCACAGCGCTGACGGAGTCGGCGACGCTGCTCGCCCTGTTCAACTTCCTCGCCGAGATCACCTCAGCCTACGGCGGCGGCTCGGGCGCGGGATTCCGCAGCGGGCCACTGGTGCCGCTCGGGCTCTCCGCCACCGCGCAGGGGCTGCTGGTGCTGCTGTTCGCCACGCTCCGCTTCGCGCTTGCGCTCGTCCTCGAGTGGCGCATGAGCCGCCTGTGGACCGACCTGCGCAGCCACATGCAAAGAACGATGTTCGCGCTGCATCTCAACGCGCGCTTCAGCTACCTGCTCTCCCGGAAGGCCGGCGAGCATCTCTATCACATCATGGAAGGCCCGTCGTTCGCGGCCGTGTTCTACCTGCACCTCGCGCGCTACGCATCGACCGCCATTCTGCTCGTGATCCTGTTCCTCACGCTGCTCTCCGTGTCGTGGCAGCTGATGCTGCTCGCCGCCGCCGTGGGGCTCGTCTACGGGGCCTTCGTGCGGCGTATCAGCAACTCGATTTCCTACGTCTCCGGCCAGACGCAGGCCGATGCGGTCAAGAGCCAGACGCAGCTGGTGAACGAGGGCATCGCGGGCGCGCGCTACCTGAAGACGCTCGCCGCAGTCCCGGTGTGGCTCGCGGATTTCGCGCGCGAAGCCGCTACCGCCACCACGGCGATGCGCCGCTCGTCGTTCTGGAACACGGTCCCCTCGCGCACGATCGAGTACCTCATCCTCGTGCTGTTCCTCGCCGTGGTGTTCTACGCGCTGGGGCAGCGCGGGGAGCTGATGGTCGCGCTGCCGACGCTGGCGGTCTATTTCCTCGGCATCACGCGCATCCTGCCCACGCTGTCCCTGCTCGGCAACGCGCGCATGCAGATGATGCAGGCGCTGCCCACCCTGCAGTCATACCTGGACTTGCGCCGCACCGTCGAGAGCGAACCCGCACCCGCTGACGGCAGCGCGCCGCCGGATCTCGCCGCGAGCACGCTCACCTTCTCCGCGGTGGAATTCGCCTACGGCGAAAAGCGCGTGCTGGACGGGTTCAGCGCGGAGATCCCGCTGTCCGATATCACCGCGATCGTCGGCCTGTCGGGCCAGGGCAAATCCACGATCATCGACCTGATCCTGCGCCTGGTCGAGCCGCAATCCGGCTCCATCACCGTGAACGGCGCCGACTACCGCGCTTATGCGCTTGGGGCATGGCGCGCGCGATTCGCCTACCTCGGGCAGGACCCCTTCATCTTTCACGCCACCGTCGCGGAGAATATCCGCCTCGGCAAGCCGTCCGCGTCGCTCGACGAGTTGCGGGCGGCGGCGCAGGCCGCCGGTGCCGGCGAGTTCATCGGTCACTTGCGCGACGGCTACGATACGGTGCTGGCCGACCGCGGGCAATCGCTCTCGGGCGGGCAGCGCCAGCGCATCGCGCTCGCCCGCGCGTTCGTGTCGGATGCGCAGGTGCTGGTGCTCGACGAGCCGACCAGCCAGCTCGACGCCGAGACGGAGGCGGCCGTGCTGTCCGGCCTGTTGGCAGCGCGGCGCGGCCGCGGCATCATCCTGGTCACGCACCGGGAAGACCTGCTGCGGCAGGCCGCACGGATCCTGGTGATACGGGACGGCCGCGTCGTCGAGCACGGCGCCCAACAGGCGCTGCGCGCGACGGGGCGGCATTATCGCCAGATTTTCAAGATAGACGCGGAGTAGCCGGTCGTGGACATTTTTTTCGGTTCTTCGTTGCACGAGCGCTACGCGGCGCGCCCGTTGACGCTCGTCGACATCGGGGCGCGCGGCGGCCTGCAGCCCAACTGGGCGCCGGCGCGCCGCTACCTGCGCGTGATCGGCTTCGAGCCCGATCCCAAAGAGCACGCCCGGCTCGCGGCTGCGGCCGATCCCCGCAGCAGGGTCTACATCAACGCCGCGTTGCACCGGCAGCCGGCCACCCTCGCCCTCAACGTGGGGCGCGACGGCGGAACGTCATCGCTGCTGGAACCCAACCTCGATTTTCTCAGGCGCTTTCCGGACCCCCAGCGCTACGAAGTGGCGCGCCAAGTCCCGGTGCAGGTGGACACCCTGGACCGAGTCCTGCCGGCGCACGACGTGCGCGACCCCGATTTCATCAAGATCGATACGCAGGGCGCGGAACTGGCCATCCTCGAAGGCGGCCGCGAGGCGCTGACCCGCGCCGTCTTCGGAATCGAGGTCGAAGTGCTGTTCGCGCCCCTCTACTGGGATCAGCCGCCGTTCGGCGCCATCGATGCGTTGCTGCGGGGCCACGGTTTTCAGCTCTTCGATCTGCGGCCGAGCTACTGGAAGCGCGCGGCCGGCGCGCGCTACGGCGGGCCCAAGGGCCAGCTCGTGTTCGGCGACGCGCTCTACCTGAAAGCCGAGGCGAGCTTCCAGCGGCAACTCGAAGCCATCGCTGACGACGACGCGCGCTGCTCGAAGCTGTTGCGCGCGCTCTCGGTATGCCTGCTCTACGGCTATCTGGACTACGCCATCGAGCTGTTCGAGCCGAACCGCGGCCTGCTCGACCCGGACACGGCGGGGACTGTTGCTTCGCAGCTGCGCTCGCGAATACCGCTGTCCGCGCGCCTGCCGCATTTCCGGGGCCGCGGGTGGCTCTCGCATCTTTTTTACCGCGCGCACCGCGCGCTGTATCCGACGGTCGGGGGCTGGGGCAGCGGCGGGCGCAACATCGGCAATCTCGACTGACCCCGGGAATTCCCGACCATGGACCTGCTGATTGCCGAGCTCTGGGACTGGATCGCAGCCATCGCCGACGCGGTGCCGGGTCGCGCCGGCCGGCTGCTGCGGCGCTGGCTCTACCGCGCAGCGCTCGCGGAGAGCGGCCCGATCCTGTCGGTCGGGCGCGGCGTGGAGATCGCCTGCCCGCGCAATATCCGCGTGGGAAACGGGATTTATCTCGTGGGCGGCGCGGTGCTGCGGGCGTGCGGCAACGGCAGCATCGTCATCGGCAACCGCTTCGGCGCGAACGGGAACGCGCGCCTGATCGCCGATAACGGCGGCAGCATCGTGATTGGCAATGACGTCATGGTCGGACCCAACGTCGTGATCCGGGCGAGCAATCACGGCACCGGGCGCATCGATGTCCCGATGTGGGACCAGGGTCACACCGGCGGGCGGATCGAAATCGGAAACGATGTGTGGATCGGCGCCAACGCGGTCGTCGTGCCGGACGTGACGATCGGCGCGCACGCCGTCGTCGCGGCGGGCGCGGTAGTGACCCGGGACGTTCCGGAATACGCGGTGGTCGCCGGCGTGCCGGCGCGCGTCATCGCCGACCGCCGGCAGAAGAGCGCTGCGCCCGGCGCTGGCGCGTGAGGCAGCTCTAACCATGGAGGACACGGCCTGCCCTGCTTGCGGGGGTGCCTTTGGCGAGCGCATCCCCTATCCCGGCGCGCAGGCCGGCCGTTTTTCGCTGCATTTCGAACACATCGGGGTGTGCGCGGGCTGCGGCCTCGGCATGGCATTGCCGCGCCATACGCAGGCGGAGCTCGATGCGTTCTACGCCGACGGAAGCTACTGGAGCGATGCCGTCGGACGCTCCCGCGGCCAGAGCTTCCACGAGCGCAATCAGTGCCGCCATCGTGTGGCCCGAGCACTTGGCGTCCTGGGCAATGCATCGGCTTTGCGCGTGCTCGACGTCGGCGCGGGACACGGCTGGACGGCGCACTGGCTCGAGCGCCTGGCGCCGGGCGCCGTCGCCGCTTTCGAATTCATCGAACCCGACGAAGCCTGCAGCCGCGAGATTCTCGCGCGCCGGCCCGGCGCGGGGACAACGCGCCTGGCTTCGCTGGCCGTGGCGCGCGCCGGCTACCACCTGGTGTTCCTCAATCACGTGCTCGAGCACATGGCGGAGCCGGCGCAGTGCGTGGCCAGCGTCAGCGCGCTGCTCGCGCCGGGCGGCGTGGCCTATTTCGAGATGCCGCACGCCGACCAGCGCTTCAAGGCGGACGTGTTCCCCCACACCTGGTTTTTCACGCCGGCGGCACTCGCCCGCCTGGCTGCGGGTTGCGGCGTTGCCGAAGTGCTGCGCGAGGCGTTCGGCCGGATGCCCTCCCGCCGCGGGCTCGACCTCGCCTGGCGGGTCGCCTTTCGAGTGAGCGCCGCGCTGGGTCTCGCGGACCTCGCGGGCGCGCTCGACGACCGGGTCTGGCGCTACCAGGCAGGCGCCGACGGCATCTGGCTGCGCTGGGTCCTCGCGCGGGGCGCCCGCGATGCGGCGCCGGTCAAACCAGCATCGCGTCCGGGATGAAAGCCTGCTGAAACGCCGAGAACTGCCGGTAGGCCGCGCGCGGGAATTCGTAGTTGCGGTGAGGGTAAAACGGCCGCAGCGGCACGAAGACGGCGTAGCCCAGGTCGCGGTAACCCGTCTGCGGCAGCTGCGCGCGGTGCAGGCCGCGGGTATCCTCGATGATCACGGTGCCGGCCCTCACCTCGCTCACCACCCGCCGCGGGTCGCCCGCGGGGTACGCCCGGTCGACCTCCGGGTCGGTGAAATAGCGCTGCCCGTTCAGCACGTCGAGCCGCCGATGGCTCTCGTTGATGAATTCGTGCGGCCCGGTATCGCGCGCGCAATCGGTCAGGAAGAAAAAGATCTTCAGCAGGTGAAACGGCGTGTTGAGGTCCCGGTGCCAGAAGTGATTCATCGTGCGGTGCGGCGCCGGGAAATTGCGGCGCACGTACGCCTCCGACAGCTTCGGAACCATCCCCATGCACCCGCTCACGATGCCGAGCAGGAACGGGTCGAGCCAGGCCTCGCGGAACGCCGGTGAATAGCCGAACGGCTGCACCGACAGGGTCGACGGATTGAAGTCGCGCAGGACCTGCTCGTAGTCCCGGGCCTCGTCGCGGTCGAAGGCCGCGCCCTGCGCCTTCAGCTGCTGCGGCGAGCCGTACAGGAAATTGTCGATCAGCGCGGCGTGGCGGACCGGGTCGACGCGCGTCTGCGCGAGACTCGGCATTTCGAATTTCAGCGCGCGCAGCGCGGCGTCGAGGTCCTGCTGCAGGCGCGACAGCAGTCTCGCCGGAAGGTAGCGCTCGAGCACGATGCAACCGTCGCTGCGCAACTGGTCGATCAGCGCGTGCTGCCGCGCGGTCAACTGCGGCATGAACCGGCGCTTGGCGTAGCTGTCGTGGAAAACGACCCGGCTCGCGACGCGGTCGAGGAACCCGGGCTGACGAACCGTCAATCCACCGCTACCGAGAAACATGATCTCCCTGCATCTTCCTGCGCGATGGATGTGATTATACTGCCGTTCGTGCGAGCGCCCGGTTGGACGCCGCGGGAACGTCAATACGTTGGAGACGCCGTTGGCTTCAACCGTTCGGCAGATCGCGCTGGTGGCCGTCGATGACGGGCCGCGGTCGACGCTGGAGCCGCTGGCAAGCCATCTGGCCAGGGCGCTGCCGCGTTTCGAAGGCGGCGCGGCGGAAAGCGAGCCGTACTGGCTCGACGCGTACGCCCGTGCCGGGTCCCGCCTCGTGGTGGTCGGCACGTCCAACAGCGCGCCCGGCCGCCGCATCGAATCCGCCGCGCGGCGCGCCGCCACCCGCGCCGGACTGCCGGTCGCCGCGATCGAGGACTACCCAGGAAATTATTTCGAGGTGCCGGATTCCACCACGCGACTGCTCATCGTCGAGAGCGCGTTTTCAGAACGGGTGTACCGCGCACGCCCGGGCACCCCGCCGCCGATGGCGATCATCCCGCCCGCGCGATACGATCGTTGGCGCGGCAAGGCGCGAAAGATTGTCGTCCCGCGCGCCCCATACACCGTGCTGTGGGCAGGGCAGCCCGAATCGAATGCCTGCGTCGCGACCCTGGAGTGGCTGCTGCCACGGTTCGCCGGCTTGCCGGTGAAATTGTTGTTACGCGCGCATCCCCGGGATCCCGCATTCGGCGGCCGCGTCTACAGCGAGCTGTGCGCGCACGCCGGCATTGCGTGTCTCGACACATCGACGGAGCCGGTCGAGGCGACCCTCGCCCGGCAGCCGGACCTGGTGGCCACCCAGTTCTCTTCGGTCGCAGTGGACGCCGGGTTTGCGGGCGTGCCCTCGCTGCACGTGCTGCTGCCCCATGCCGGCGGGGGAGTGCTGCGCCGAATGAAGGGATACGACATCCCGGCCGTCTGCGACGCCGGCGCCGCGTTCCTCGCCACCGGCGGGCCGCGGGACGACCCATTGAGCGTGGCGCTGCTTGACCCGCAAGCACGGGCGCGCGTGATGGCGCGGTTTGGCGCGCTTTATGCCACGGAAGCCCCGACGGTGCAGTTGGTGGCCGCGGCGTTAAACGATATAATGTCGTGATTCTTGGGGTTTTTTCCCAAGGGCGCCCATGACCACTGTCATCATACCGATCAAGCCGGTCGACCGTTACGGCGACGAGCCGTTGCTGAACGACGGCAGCGTCGCGCTCGCGCACGACCGCATCGCGGCAAAGCTGAGAGCGATCCCCGTGGACGAACCGATCACCCGGCTGCTGCACCCGGAAGTCCGCTACGAGGTGACCGACCACTGCAACGCCACCTGCATCATGTGCCCGCGCGACAAGCACGAGCACGGTCGCGAGCACGGCATCATGGACCAGTCGCAGTACGAGCGCAGCATCGACGAGGTCGTCGCGCTGGGCGCGAAGCAGGTCGTGCTGACCGGTTTCGGCGAGCCGATGCTCGACCGGCGCCTCGAGGACAAGATCGCCTACGCTGACAGGAAAGGGCTTTCGACCTACTTCATCACCAACGGCTCCGCGCTGACGCCGAAGCGCTCGCGCAAGCTGATCGAGTCCGGCCTGTCGGAGATGCGCGTGAGCTTCTACGGCATGCGGCCCGAGACCTACAACGCGGTCATGCAAGGGCTCGACTTCGACCGCACCATGAAGGGCATCCTCGAATTTCTCCGCCTGCGCGACGAACTGCGCGCTCACACGCGCGTGCAGATCTCGTACCTCGAGCTCGAGCAGAACAAGAGCGACACGCAGGCGTTTCGCGAGTTCTGGGAGCCGAAGGTCGATGCGATCGAGATCTGGAAGCCGCACAACTGGGTCGACGGCCGCGACTACCGCGAGCTGCTCGCCGACTCCTACAAGAAGAGCTGCGGCCGCCCCGAGAACGGGCCGCTGCAGATCCAGTGGAACGGCGAAGTGATCCCCTGCTGCTTCGATTTCAACAACCAGATCATCCTCGGCAACGCGTTCGAGCGGCCGGTGCTCGATATACTCAACGGGCCCAAGTACCGCCTGCTGCGCCACGCGCATCGGAGCCGGGAATTCAGGCTGTTCCCGCACTGCGACAAGTGCGACCAGTTGCTGCCGCACGCCGACGCGCTGATCTACACCAACCGCCACAACCTGCCGCCCGAAGAGGCCGTGAAGCTGTCGAACACGGACCTCTACAACCTCGCGGACGGCAGGCAACTCGAGGCGGAACGCCTGAGCGAGCGCTACCGCGGGCGAGACGGCGCGTAACGCCCAGCCGCGGCACATGCAGGCGCGCCTGCTCACGACAGAAGGCGCCTTCCTTGAAAGCCTGTCCCAAACGGCGGACGCCGTGTATGCCGTCTGCGGGCGCAGTTGCGCGCCGGCTTCCCTACTCGCGCGCATCGAGTCCGTCGGCGAAACGCGGCGCCACCGCGACCTGCTCGGGATTTCCGGGTTGCGCGCCGAGGCGGAACGGGAAAGCGCCCGCTTCTTCCGGGCAGCCGCGGAAAGCGACCCGGCTGGCGACTTCGCCTACACCGCGCGCGTTCCGCTGTCGGTCCCCGAGTACGAGGATCTGCAGCTCGCGTTCCTGCTGCAGGCGCTCGCCCGCAGCGAACCCGGCACCCGCGTCTTCGTGCTGGCGACCGACGGCGGGGTCAGCCGCCTGTTTGCGGCACTGTTCCTGCAGGGGGGCGCGCCGCGACCGAAGCGCTGGCCCGGGATCGGGGCCTGGCTGCGGCTCGCGCGCTCGGCGCTGCGCGCGGCGATGGCGCCCGGGATCGCTACCGACCCCATCCGCATCGTCATCGTCACGCTCGGCGCTGCCGCAGCCGAGGGGCGGCCCGACGTCTACTTCGGGCGCTTCGCCGAGCCGCTCAACGCGCTGGCGCCGGTCATTACCGTCTTTCTGGCGGAGGGCGGCCGGGTGCGTTTCCCGCGCACCGGCCGCGCCCTGCCGATGGAGTCGTTCGTCTCATGGCGGGACCTGCTGCAGGTCGCGGTGAATGCCGTCGCCCGCGCCACGACGCGCCGGCACGCGGCAGAGGGGTTGAGCGATCCCGCTCATGCGCTGCTTGCCGGCTACCTGTGCGGTCGCGAAGTTGCGCGCGGCGAGCCGATGATGCTGGCCTTGTACCAGCGGGCGTTCTCCGCGATGATCCGCAAGCTGCGGCCGCAAACCGTGATGTTCCCGCTGGAGTGCCGGACGTGGGAGAAGCACCTGGTGGGCGCCTGCCGCGACGGGCACGTGCGCTGCTCGATCGGCTACCAGCATTCCTCGATCACGCCGCGCCACCTGGCGTTCCGGCTCGACCAGGATCCCGCCGGCGGCCGCGACCTGCCCGACCGGATCATCACCTGCGGCGAGGTCACCGCGGGCTGGCTTGCCGGCCGCCTGCCGGGTCTCGCGGGACGCGTGACCACCGGTGTGGCGCTGCGGTCCCTGGACGGACGGCCCGGTGAAGCCGCGCGCCCTGCTGTGCTCGTTTCGCTTTCCTCCACCCGCGCCGAAGCCTGGGCACTGATGCAGGCCACTGCGTTCGCCGCGCGCCGCATCCCGCTGCCGTTCTTCATCCGCCGCCATCCGGCGATCGCAGTGGACGACCTGTTCGACCAGATCCGGTGGGAGGGAGCCGTGGAGCTGTCCAGCGGGAGGTCGCTGCTGGAAGACATCGGGCGCAGCGCGTTCATTGTCTACTCCTCCTCCACGGTCGCGCTGGAGGGCATGCGCTCCGGGCGCATTCCCGTATTCCTCGACATCGGCGACGTCCCGAGCGGGGACCCGGTGGGCCCGGGCGTGGCGTGCAGGTTCGGCGCTGCAAACCCGCAAGAGCTGGTCATGATCCTGGAGCGCCTCGTCGCAATGCCGCTGGAGGAGATGGAGCAGTTGCGCGCTGCCGCACGTGATTTCGGATCCCGCTATCTGCGCGCGCCGGACGAGGCCGGCGTCTCCGTAATGGCGGCGCTGGTTGCGTCGTGCTGATCACGGCGGTCATTCCGACGAAGAACCGCCCGCACGACCTGGCGCGGGCGGTGGCGTCGGTGCGCGATCAGCAACGGCTGCCCGACGAACTGCTAATCGTGGACCAGAGCCCGGACGAGGCGTCGCGCGCCGCCGTGGAGGCTGCGCTCGATGGCTCGGCATTGCGCGCCCGGATGAACTATGTGCTCGACAGCAGCATCGCCGGCCTGGTGCCCGCGAAAGCTGAGGCGGCCCGGCGTGCGAGCGGCGATGTGGTCTGTTTCCTTGAGGACGACGTCGTTCTCGAGCCGGATTACTTGCTGCAGGTGGAGCAGGGATTCCTGGAGACGCCCGGGATGCTCGGCTGCTGCGGCGTCGTGAGCAACCTGCCGCCGCTGCCGCCCGGCTACGTGCGGCTGTTCCACTTCTTCCATCGCGGCATTTTCCACGACACGCGCGTAGGCGTGCACGGCGCCGCCCGCGACACGCTGCCGCCGCTGATTCCGAGCACC
>Ga0156023_1104_pt2 | contig 13014 bp, 15 predicted proteins | sample RifCSPlowO2_02_FD_107677 | JGI IMG/M metagenome (GOLD analysis project Ga0156023, IMG submission 107677) | Betaproteobacteria bacterium RIFCSPLOWO2_02_FULL_67_26
TTGTCCGCGGCGCGCAAGCCGCTCGAATCGCGCATCAAGCGGCTGGACGAGAGAATTTCGAAGCTGAACGCGCAGCAAGCCGCGGTGGACAAGCTGCTCGCCGACCCGGCGCTGTACAACGAAGACAAGAAAAACACGCTGAAGGCCGTGATCCTCGACCAGGCGTACGTCGCGCGGGAACTTTCGCAGCTCGAAGCCGAGTGGCTCGCGCTGCACGAACAGCTGGAAACCGTGATGAGCGACGGGTGATGGTGGTCACCGCTTCTGGAGCGCCTCCGGATTGACCACGTACTCGGTCCGCGGCGCGCCGTCGAGCACGGAGAGGATGTTCTTCACCACGGTCAGCGCCCCGCGATCGAGCGACTCCAGCGAATTGCCGGCCATGTGCGGCGAAGTGATGACGTTCGCGAGCGTGAAGAGCGGATTGTCGGTCAGCGGCGGTTCCGGCGAAAACACGTCTATTCCCGCGCCCGCGAGCTTGCCCTTGGCGAGCGCGGCGTAGAGCGCTTGCTCGTCCACCAGGCCGCCGCGCGCGGTGTTGATGAGCCGCGCGCCCTGCTTCATGCGCGCGATACGCGCGGCGTCGAACAGGCCCGTGGTCTCCTGGTTCTTGGGGCAGTGGAGTGTCACGAAATCGGCGCGCGGCAACGCGGCGTCGAGGTCGGCGACCGGATTGCACCCCGCCGCGCGCACCGTCTCCGCCGGGACATACGGGTCGTACACGTCCACTACCATCTCCATCGCCAGGGCGCGCTTCGCGATGCGCGTGCCGATGCGGCCGAAGCCGATGATGAGGAGCCGTTTGTTCATCAGCTCGGTGGTGAGGTCGTCGTAGCGGTTGGCCCAGCGCCCTTGCCGGGCAATTGCATCCATCGCGGGGCCGCGCTTGCACAGCGTGAGCATCATGAACATCGCGTATTCGGCGACGGTGGGCGAGTTGTCGGTGCCGCAGGTCATCAACGGGATGCCGCGGGCGTTCAGCGCCTCGACGTCCACCGCGTCGAAGCCCACGCCGATGCGGCCGACCGCCTTCAACCGCGGCGCGGCCGCGATATCGGCCGCTTTCAGCGGCGTGCTGGTCAACGCCACGCCGTCGATGTCGGCGAGCAGCTTCTGGAATTCAGGCGCCCGCAGGCCGGGTGTGAACGGGATGGCATCCACGTCCGCGCGGCTATTCGCCAGCTCCCAGCCCGGACGCGCCATGGTCTTCGGCAACAGCAGTCTCTTCTTGCTGGTCGTCATCGCCTTATCCGGGAATGGAGGAAAGTACCGCGGCGGCTAAGATAGCACAGGTTCAAGCGGCCGCGCGGCGCCGGCGCAGCTCGCGGACGACGAGAATGGCGCCGAGCGCGAGGCCCGCGATATCGGTGACGATCGCGCCGCGGAACATGTCCGCGGGGATCAGCGTGAGCACGCCCGCGACGACGAACAGCGCGCGGGCGCCGGCCGCGACCGGCGCGTAGAAGTGGCCGACCACGCCGATCGTCCCGAGCCCGATGCCGATGGCGGCGCTCGCCACCGCCCACGCGATGACGAGCGGATGGCCCTGCATCAGCAGGCTCGGCGACAGCACGAACAGGAACGGCACGATGTAGGCGGCCCAGCCGATGCGCGTCGCGGTCCAGCCGGTCTTGTCCACGTCGGAGCCGGCGATGTTGGCGGCGGCGAAGGCGGAGAGCGCGACCGGCGGCGTCACCATCGACATCACGCCGAAGTAGAGCAGGAACATGTGCGCCGCAATCGGCGTGATTCCGATCTTGACCAGGGCCGGCGCGATCAGCGTCGCCATGATGATGTAGACGCCGACCGTCGGCAGCCCCAGGCCGAGCACGATCGCGATCACCGCGGTGAGCGCCAGCATCAGCGGCAGGCTCTCGCCGGTGGCCGCGAGCAGCTGCAGCGTCATGCCGAACGCGAGGCCCGAGATGTTGAGGATGCCGATGAACATCCCCGAGACCGCGCAGATCAGGATCAGGTCCACCACCGCGCCGCCGGTCGAAACGACCGCCTTGACGAGGTCCTTCAGCGGCACGCGCTCGCCCTTGTAGCCAAAGGCGAGCGAGCAGGCGATCAGCACGCCGGACGCGATCAGCGCGCAATACTCGGCGCGCAGGTTGAGCTCGACCAGCGCGTAGACCAGCACCACGAACGGCAGCGGGAAGTACCAGCCGGCCTTCAGCACCGGCATGAGCCGCGGCAGCCGGTCCGCGGGCTCGCCGCGGATGCCGCGCTTCGCCGCCTCGACGTCCACCTGGAAGAACAGCGCGAGGTAATAGAGGAACGCCGGGATGATCGCGGCGATCATCACTTCGGCGTACGGCACCCCCAGCACCTCCGCCATCAGGAATGCCGCCGCCCCCATCACCGGCGGCATCAGCTGCCCGCCGGTCGATCCGACCGCCTCGATCGCCGCGGCGATCTGCGCCGGGTAGCCCGAGCGCTTCATGAGCGGGATCGTGACCACGCCGACGGCGGTCACGTTCGCCACCGCGCTGCCCGAGATCATGCCGAAGAAAGCGGAGCCGACCACCGCGACTTTCGCCGACCCGCCGCGATAGCGCCCCATCCACGCGCGCGCGAGGTCGGTGAAGAACTCCGAGCCGCCGCAGCGGCCGAGGAGCTGGCCGAGCAGGATGAACGGCACCACGACGATGATCCCGATCTGCAGCGTCGCGCCGAGCAGCGCGTTGGTGTCGAGGTTGAGGTACACCAGCAGCCGCGTGAACTCCACCGGCCGCGCCTGGAAAATGCCCGGCAGGTAGTGCCCGACCATCGCGTACACCACGCCGGCGAGCGTGAAGCCGACGAGCGAGAATCCCGCCATGCGGCGCGTGCCCTCGAGCACCAGGAGCGCGAGCGCCGCCGCCATCAGGATGCCGTCGAGGGGCCGGGTGGTGAGCTCGTCGCTCAACTGCGGGTAGCGCCAGGCCAGGACCAGGCACAGCGCGAGGCCGCCGAAGGCGGCGGCGAGATCCCACCACGCCGGGCGCTTCGGCGTGATGAGAAAGCAGATCCCGAGCGCGAAGCCGAGGACCGTCAGCAGCAGCTGCTCGGTGTAGAGGTTGAGGCCCAGCAGCGAGCGCTGCAGGTCGAGGACCCAGCCCACCACGCAGGCGACGAGCAGGGCCTGGAGCGCGAACAGCGTGCGGGCGCAGGGCCGCTGGCCGGCCGGCCGGTCCTCGATGAACTCCTCAGGCATCGAGGATCATTTCTTCGCGCCGATGCCCTTTTCCTTGTAGTACTTCTCGGAGCCCGGGTGGAACGACGCCGGCATGGTCTTGCGCATGTTGTCCGGGTTGAAATTGCCGAATGGGCGGAAGCTCTCGACCAGCTTCGGCTTGTTCTCGTACATCGCCTTCGCGATGGCGTAGACCACGTCGTCCTTGACGTGCGCGCCGACCGCCACCAGGTAATCGTAAGCCATCAGCTTGGTCGGGCCGTCGAGGCCGACGAAGGCGGGCGACGGCTTCACCTCCGTGACATAGGCGTAGGGCATCAGCTTGCGCATGGCGGCGAGCGCCTTGGGGTCGTCCGGCACCGGCAGGTAGCGGATGCCGCCGACCGCCTTGTTCACCTCCGCCACCTTCCCCGCGCCGATCGCGAAGAAGCCGCCGTCGATCTTGCCTTCAATGAAATCGTCGGCGCCGCGGATGACGTTGGGCACCAGCACCGGCACGACGTCGCTGCGGCTCAACCCGCCGGTGGCGATGATCGCGTCCACGATCCGCTCCAGCGTGACCTGCGCCGAGAAGCCGTACGGCAGGCGCTTGCCCTTCAGCTCGGCGAGCGTCCTGATCGGAGAATCCTTGCGCACGAAGACGCTGGAATACAGCGGGAAGATCACCCCGAGCACGCGCAGGTTGGGCTGCTTGCGGCCGGCGTAGGGCCCCTCCCCGCTCGTCGCCTCCTGTATCTCCATCACGTTGCACACCGCGAGGTCGAGCTCGCCGGAATTCACCAGCGGCAGCACCGCGCTCGAGCCCGAGTACGGCTGGACGCGGCTCTGGAGACCGGCAGCCTCGGCGATGGTCTTGGCGATCGCCGAGCTCATGTTGTAGCCGATAGAGCCCTGGGGCGCGCTGCCGAAGCCGAGCGCCTGAGCGTGGGCGCCCGCCGCAAACAGCGTAGCGGCCGCGAAAGCGAGTAGGCGTGTCATGGAACCTCCTTTGGGTGGATGATTTTTGCGGCCAATGTAGCAAACGCCCCGCCGGGGAGCAATCCAGAATAAATACCGGGAGGTCGGGAGATCGTGAGTTCAGGCGCCCTCGGCCGCGCCGGGATTCCACTGCCCCTTGCGCATGCGCGTGATGGTGACACTCTTGAATACGCCGTTCTTCGTGAACGGGTCTCCGTCGGAGAACGCCTTGGCTTTCTCGCGGCTGTCCACGTTGACGATGAACAGGCTGCCGACGGCCTGCGTGCCGTCGTCGTTCTGCGTCGCGCCGGCGAGCACCAGGATGCCTTTCTGGCTTCCCAGGTAGTCACGGTGCGGTTGCAGAACCCTTTCTCGGATCGCGGCGGTATTCGGGTTGTCGACGCAGGAAATGGCCCAGAGCATGGAGAGTCTCCTTGAGTGTTGTCGGATGCGCCGCAGGGCGCGGCGCGGGGAGCGCCTATGATATTGCATTTTCCCCGGTACTTTTGACCTAGGTCAAAACACCCCCGGTCTTCGGGACCCTATACTTTTTCCTCGTGAAGCAGCGCGCGCCGCGCGCAGCGAGGTGACCTATGGCACCGGGAAACGAGTGGGTGCGGTACGGCAGAAGGGCATTCGAGTTTTTCATACTGGTCGCGGGCGCCGCGGTGATGATCGCGGCCGCGTCCGACGTGGCCCGGGGCGCCGGCCCACCGGTCACGCAATCTACCGAGCGAGAGGTCATTCCGGGAGCGGACCGCATGACCAGCGCCGAGCGCGACGCCTACCGGCGCCGGATGGAGAAGGCCGCGACGCCGGCAGAGAAAGCCAGGATCCGCGACGAATACGTCAAGGCCGCGGAGAAGGGCGCGGCACCCCCACTCGTCGGCGACCCGGTCAGGGGCGCGCAGGTGCACGGGGCGTGCTTTTCCTGCCATGGCATCGAGCGGTATGTCGCGCCGGTAACCCACGCGGCCGCCAGCTTTTTCGATTCGGTGCTGAGGGCAAGCGGGCTCTCGGACCTGCCTCCGGCGGAACCCGTCACGTTCAAAGGCCGGATCAAGTCGCTCGCGGCGCTGCGGGATGCCGTGGCCCGGCGCAACGATTACCTCAATCCCAAGCTGACGCCCCAGGAATTCGAGGACGTCGTGGCCTACCTCAACGCGACCTATTACAAATTTCCGCAACAAACGGCGCGCGCGCCGGAATCAAGAAAATAGGGGTCAACTGGACCGGGCATCAGGCTTCGACCATGACCACGTCGCCATCAACGCGCGCGGGATACACCGCGACGCGGACCTGCGGATCTTCCAGGCACTGGCCGGAAACGAGGCTGAAATGCTGCTTGTACACGGGCGAGGCCACAACCAGCTCCCCTTTCAGGTCACCGACGATGCCGCGCGAGAGCACGTTCGCGCGCGAGTAGGGGTCGTGGTTGCTCATGGCGTAGACGCTGTCGTCATCCAGCCGGAAAACTGCGACCTGGCGCCCGCCGACGAGCGCGCACACGCCAGTGTTGGGCACGATGTCATCGAGCTTGCAGACCGTGATCCAGCTCATATGTCCATTGGCAACGAGGGGCCCGCGCCCCACGTTCAATGTTCCACGGCTTCCAGCGCCGACTCGCGCTCGTCCGGGCGCGCGGGCCGGATCTGGCCGCGCTCGGCGACGAACACCACGTTGCGGTCCGGCTGGTCGCTGTTCACGAAGTGGCGGAAACGCTTCAAGGTCTCCGGATCGTTGATCGCCTTCTTCCACTCGCACTCGTAGGAGTCCACGAACTTTTGCATATCGGCTTCGAGCTCGTGACCAAGGCCCAGCGAGTCCTCGCACACGACCTTGCGCACGTAGTCGATGCCGCCCTCGAGGTTCTCGAGCCAGGTCGCCGTGCGCTGCAGCCGGTCGCCGGTGCGGATGTAGAACATCAGGAAGCGGTCGATGTACTGGACGAGTGTCTGGTCGTCGAGGTCCCGGGCGAGAAGATCGGCGTGGCGCGGCTTCACGCCGCCGTTGCCGCACACGTACAGGTTCCAGCCTTTTTCGGTGGCGATGATGCCGACGTCCTTGCCCTGCGCTTCCGCGCACTCGCGGGTGCAGCCCGACACCGCCATCTTCAGCTTGTGCGGCGAGCGCAAGCCCCGATAGCGGTTCTCGATGTTGATCGCCATCAGCACCGAGTCCTGCACGCCGTAGCGGCACCAGGTGCTGCCGACGCAGGATTTCACCGTGCGCAGCGCCTTGCCGTAGGCGTGGCCGGACTCGAAGCCCGCGGCCACCAGCTCCTTCCAGATCAGCGGCAGTTGCTCCACGCGCGCGCCGAAGAGGTCGATGCGCTGGGCGCCGGTGATCTTGGTGTAGAGGCCGAACTTCTTCGCCACCTCGCCGAGTACGATCAGTTTTTCGGGCGGGATCTCGCCGCCCGGCACGCGCGGGATGATCGAGTAAGTGCCATCCTTCTGGAGGTTGGCGAGAAAGTGATCGTTGGTGTCCTGCAGCGGCGCGTGCCTGGGCTTCAGGATGTATTCGTTCCAGCACGCGGCGAGGATCGAGGCCACGGCCGGCTTGCAGATGTCGCAGCCGCGTCCCTGTCCATGCTTCGACATGATTTCGTCGAAGGTCTTCAGGGCGCCGATGCGCGTGAGATGGAACAGTTCCTGGCGCGAGTACGGGAAGTGCTCGCACAGGTGGTTCTTCACGTCCACGCCGCGCTTCCGCAGCTCGCAGTCGAGGATCTGCTTCACCAGCGGGCCACAACCGCCGCAGGTGGTGCTCGCCTTGGTTCCTTTCTTCAGCGCGCCGAGGCTCGTCGCGCCCGCGGCGATGGCGCCGCAGATCCCGCCCTTGGTCACGCTGTTGCAGGAGCAGATCAGCGCCGTCGCCGGCAGCAGGTCCACGCCCATGCCCTTGCCGCCGCCCTCGCGCGCCGGCAGGATCAGGTCCTCGGGGTGCTCCGGGAGCGGAATCACGTTGAGCGTCATCTGCAGCAGGCTGCCGTAGTCGGCGGCATCGCCGACGAGCACCGCGCCGAGCAGCCGCTTGCGGTCGTTCGAGACAACCAGTTTCTTGTAGAGGCCCGTCGCCTCGTCGGTGAAGACGCAGTTGAGCGCGCCCGGCGTCGCGCCGTGAGCGTCGCCGATCGAGGCAACGTCCACCCCCATCAGCTTGAGCTTCGTGCTCATGTCGGCGTCGGCGAATCGCGCATCATGTTCGCCGGCGAGGTGGCGCGCCGCGACTTCGGCCATCTGGTAGCCCGGCGCGACCAGCCCGTAGCTGCGGCCGCCCCACAGTGCGCACTCGCCGAGCGCATAGATATCCGGGTCGCTGGTCTGGCAGTGGTCGTTGATCACGATGCCGCCGCGCTCGCCGATCGCGAGCCCGGCTGCGCGCGCGAGTTGATCGCGCGGGCGAATGCCGGCCGAGAACACGACGAGGTCGGTCTCACGCGATCCGCCGTCGGCGAACAGCAGCTTGTGGCGGCGTTCGGCACCCTTGACGATTTTCGTCGTCTCCTTCGAGGTGTGGACCCCGACGCCGAGCGCCTCGATCTTCCGGCGCAGCAGCCGCCCGCCCGAGTCGTCGAGCTGCACCGCCATCAGGCGCGGCGCGAATTCCACGACGTGTGTTTCGAGGCCGAGGTCGTGCAGGGCCTTGGCCGCCTCGAGCCCCAGCAGCCCGCCGCCGATCACCGTGCCGGTGCGCGCCGTGCGCGCAGCTTTTCGTATGGCTTCGAGATCCTCGATCGCGCGGTAGACGTAGCAGTCCGGCCATTCGGCGCCCGGAACCCTGGGCACGAACGGATAAGAGCCGGTGGCGAGCACCAGCTTGTCGTAAGGCAGCTCGTGGCCGCGAGCGGAGCGCACGGCCTTCCGCCCGCGGTCGATGGCGAGCGCCTTGTCCCCCAAGCGCAGCGCGATCCCGTGCCGCTCGAAGAAGCCTTCGGGTACCAGGTTCAGGTCGGCGGCCGATTTGCCGGAGAAAAAGCTGGTGAGCTGCACGCGGTCGTAGGCCGGGCGCGGCTCCGCGCAAAAGACGGTGATCCCGGCCGCGCCGTCCGGCCGGCCGACCAGCTGCTCCAGGAAGCGCTGGCCCACCATGCCGTTGCCGATCACGACGATTTTCCCGGTCTTCATCGCTGTGCTCCGCGGACGATCCTGTGCCATGGTTTCACGCAAGGCGGGCGCGCGGCGCGCCGCCGAACATCGGGCGCCAGGTCACCGCGATCGCGTAGGCCGCTCCCAGCCAGAGCAGGAGCTCACCCGTCCACTGCTGATCGCCGGCCAGGTAGGCAAGGCACAGCCGCTCTTCGGCGGCGAGATAGCCCCAGCCGAAGCGGAACAGCGTGGCGATCACCTCCAGGTGCACGACCGCCCGCGCGATCGCCGGCAGCCGCGGCCAGGACAGCGCCACCGCCAGGCCGGCGGCCGGCACGGTGAGGAACTTGAGCGCGTCGGCGGCGGCATCGAGGCGGGCGAGGTCGAGGAGCCGCGGCAGCATCCACAGGATCATCACGAAGCTCGCGGCGAGGATGCCGGTCACGCCGCCCGCGTTGCACGACTGCGTGCCCGCCAGCGCGCGCGCCGCGGCGCTGCCCGGGCGCGATTGCAGCCACGCCCGTCCCAGGCAAAAGCCGATGGCGCCGAGGAGCGGCAGCTGCACCAGCATGTGCAGCGCCATGCTCGACTCGAGCCACGCGCGCAAGGGGGGCGCGGCGAGCGCGGGCCAGAGGCCGGCGGCCAGCAGCACCGCGAAGGCCGGGTCAGCGCATCGCCGCATGGAGCTCGCTCCCGCCGGAAACTTCCCGGGCGGCCTTCACGATTCCATCGATGTCGTCGAGGCCGAGGATGGCGACGAGTTTGCGGTCCGGGCCAACCACGTGCACCGCCGCATTGTGCGCGTAGCCGCCGAGCCCGTCCGGGATCACCACCACGCCGAACGCGGCCAGCCAGCGCTTCAAGTCCGGTTCGCGCCCGGGCCGCCCGAGGTCCCAGCCCGCCGCGCTGGCGCTGTGGCGCGAGCGGTACTGGCGGAGCTCGGCGGGACCATCGTGCGCCGGATCGAAAGTGACCGACACCAGGCGCACTTCCCCGGCCGCGATTTCGGCGGCGAGCCGCTCTTGCAGCCGCGCGTAAACAGAGCCGAGCGCCGCGCAGTACGTCGGGCAGCCCGTATAGATGAAATCGACCAGCAGCACCGGCTCGCGCAGGTCGGCGAGCCGCGCGGGACCGCGGTCGGCCAGCTCGAGCGCGAGGCCCGGCACCGGCGCCGGCGAGCGCAGCGCGGCGAGCCGCCGTGCCGATTCGAGCGTGTAGGCCTCGAACCCGTCGGTGGCCGTGTGCGCGGCCGCGAGGCCCGCCGCGAGGGCGAGAGCGGCGGCGGCCGTGGTCCGTTTCGCGCTCACGCCGAGAGCGACACCCGCGGCAGGCGCGCGAGCAGCCGCACCCCGAGCACGACCGCCGTGACCAGCACCAGGACCGCGGCCAGGGTCCCGACCTGCGCGAAACCGAGCCAGGGCGCGTCGTGCACGGCGAAGCGCCGCGGCACGCCCAGCCAGCCGCCCGCGAGGAACACGAAGCAGAACACCGCGCCCGCGACGCCGTAGGTCCAGAACGCCGCGCGGTCGAGCGCGGTCTCGGTCCACCGCTCGCGCGTGCACGCGTAGAGCATCGCGCCGAGCAGCATCGGCACCAGGCCCAACAGCAGGTAGAAGTGGAAGTGGCCGGGCACCCACTGCGTGTTGTGCATGACGAGGTTGACGCGAATCACGCCGTCGATGACCGCGGGGACGACGCCCGCCGCCCAGCCGAACAGCGCGAAGACGAGAAGCCGCAGCGGCAGGTCCCACTTCAGCCCCGAGCGGTGGATGTTGACCAGCGCGCCGGTCACCGTGACGAACAGGACCGGGATGCCGCTGAGGTACGACAGGACCTGCCCCATGACGACCATCCACTTGGGCATCACGTAGTCCATCAGCAGGTGGTGGGGATAGACCGCCATCACGATCAGCGTCACCGCGGCCCAGGAGGCGAGGAACGGCCGGCTGATCGTCCACGGCCGCCCGGTGTAGCGCGGCACGATCTCGTAGACCCCGATCACCGCCATGTAGATCGTGGCGTTGATGAAGACGTGGCCGAAAAAGAAAATCAGGTTCTTCATCAGCAGCGCGTCGAACGCGACCTCCGGCAGGTAGATGGAGACGAGGCTCATCACCAGCACCACGGCGCCGGCCAGGATGCCGAGCACGTTGATGATGACCACCATGGTGCTCGCGACGACCGTCGGCGGCAGTGTCGTGTCGAGCGGGCCCGAGCCGAACAGCTGGTCGAGGCCGAGCCCTTTCGCGAGGCTGCCGTAGCGCCGGATGATCGCCAGCGCGCAGTCGAGGTAGAACAGCAGGAAGCCCACGCCGATGAACACCAGCCCGCCGACGAAGGCGCCCGCGGCGTGCGGACCCCAGGTCCCCATGCTCTTCGCCGGCAGGGGATAGAGGAAGGTCCAGCCGCCGGCGAAGCGGCCGATGCCGATCGCCGCGAGGATCATCACCACGCCGACGAGCGAGAGCGCGAGCATGGCGAGAAACATGCCCGTCGAGAGCGCGACGTAGCGCCGCAGGAAGTACCACATGACCGCGGCGCCGGCCAGGCCCGAGACGCCGACCATGCCGGCGCCGTGCAGCGTCATCAGCTCGTAGCCGAAGCTCGCGGGTATCGGCAGCCAGGCCGCCTGCACGGCGCGGAACACCGCGCCGGCGATCATCATGAGCAGAAATACCGCGATCCCGATCGCCACGTAGAGCTGGAACGCGAGCTTCGCGGCGGGGGTGTCGGGGGAATGCGTCCGGGCGGCGTTCATGGTCGTCCTCCTCTTATGAGCCGGCGCGGACCTTGATGACGGCCCGCATGTTGTGGTGCGCGATCCCGCAGTATTCGAGGCACAGCACCTCGTAGTCGCCGGGCTCGGTGAAGCGCACTTGCAGCTTGTTCACGTAGCCCGGCATGGCCTGGGTTTGCGCCACCATGCTGTTCTTGTCCCGGTAGATCGCGAAACCGTGGTTCACGTCCGAGCTGGTGAGCTCGAACTCCACCAGCTGCCCGGCCTGCACCGTGTCGCGGTCGAGCTGCCAGCGCCACTGGTGGCCGACGGCGCGGATCACCACGTCGGGCTTCGCCGCCGCCGCGGCATGCCCGGCGATCGGCCATTCCCACAGCGTCGCAACCGAGATCACGACGCCGGCGGCGATCACGAGCCAGAACAGGCGGTCGCGCAGCGCCAGGGCCAAGCGGGCGCTGGCGCCGGCGTCGCCGCCCGCGCGGCTCGCGCCGGCGGCCACCCACAGGAAGACGGCGGCAACGACCGCCATCAATACGAGAGTCAACGTCCACGCCAGGTTCTGCATCGCTCCTCTCCTACTTCATCGGGATGCGGATCACCACGCCGCCCATGGTCTGCCCGATCTTGAAATCCGTCTTCGGGCTGTCCTTGTGGTCGTTGTGGCAGGTGACGCACGCCGGCGCCACCGCCTTGTCGGCATAGATCGCGGTGAAGTACTTGGTCTTGCCGAGGGTCTCTTCCGCATAGAACGGCTTGGTGTTGTCCTTGGCGACCGCTTCCAGGCCCTTCTTCTCCACGGGCGTCTTGGGCGCGTTCTGCTTGTTCACCGGCCACAGCGACTGCAGCGAGTAGCTGAAGGGCATCTTCTTCTCCGCCACCATCTCCGCGCCGAAGCGGAACATCTGCGCCGGCAGCGGCAGCGCCTTGTCGTCCTTGAAGTGCTCGCTCGCCTTGATCACCTTCTCCTCGTTCTGCAGGCGGTTCACCACCATGCGCGTGTACACCGTGCGGTCGGATTCCATGACCGCGTGCAGCGCGTCCGCCATCGCCTTGTAGGTCACCTGCCCGTGCGCCGGCGCCACTACCGCGAATCCCGCCGCGGCCAGCGCCGCCACCATCGTCCTGCTCGTCTTCATCGTATTGCTCCCTTTCCGAGTTAACCATCGAAACCCGCCGGCATGCAGCGGGCGCCCCACACCCTCATTTGGCCGTTGCCACGGCGCTTTTCCGCCGCCGCTTTTCTTCCAGCTCCTTCACGCGGATGGCGACCATGTCCAGGCTCTTGATGTGCCCGGCCGGCTTGCCGGCGAAGTTGTCCCTGACGAGCTTCGCGTCCGCGAGCGCGTCGATCGAGTAGCCGAGCCCGTGGCAGCTCATGCACACCGGGCGGATCATCTTTTCATTGGGGCGCAGGTTGTCGTTCTGGTTGTGCTGCACCACCACCCGCTTTGCGTCCAGGCCCGGCACGCGGTACTCGTCGCGCGGCAGGTGGCAGCTCGCGCAGGAGACGCCGCTGCCGGCGGGCAGTTCTCCCGCGAGTTCCTTCCTCCACAGCGCGTAGTGCGGCGAGCGCTCGTAGGCGGCGGTGTGCCCGTCGCGGTGGCAGCTCACGCAGGCTTCCACCGCGGCTTTCCGGGTGTCGAAGCGATGCGCGCCGTGGCAGCTCGTGCAGCCGAGCTCGGTGGCGCGCGCCCTGGCATGCATCGGCTGGCGCGCGCGCGCGGGCGTCATCGGCGCCAACCCCTCCGCAAGCCGCATGCCGTGCTTGCCGGCGAGGTAGCCCTTCGCTTCCGGCTCGTGGCACGTCGCGCAGGCCTTGTGGTCCGGCCGCCTTACCCATGACGCCGCGCCCGCCGCCTCCGCCCCGTCCTGCCCCCCTTTATGGCAGCCGCTGCAGTTGACGCCCGCCTGCGCGTGCGCGGTCGCGAGCCAGTCGCCGACGGCGTCCTTTGACTTCATGAGATCCGCGGGGGCGTCGGGCACAGTCTGGGGCTTCAGCGGAAAGCGCTCCGAGGGATAGCCGGGAAAATCAGCCGCGACCTCGCGGAAGT
>Ga0156023_1008_pt2 | contig 12892 bp, 14 predicted proteins | sample RifCSPlowO2_02_FD_107677 | JGI IMG/M metagenome (GOLD analysis project Ga0156023, IMG submission 107677) | Betaproteobacteria bacterium RIFCSPLOWO2_02_FULL_67_26
AGCCGAAAGAAGCCGCGGCTACTGGCTCGCCGGGCTCGCGCTCGCGGTCGGCGGCGTCGTCTGCTTCTCGCTGCGCCCGATCTTCATCAAGCTCGCCTACGCGTACGTCACGGACCCCGTCACGCTGCTCGCGCTGCGCATGGTGTTCTCGCTGCCGTTCTTCATCGCGGCGGCGCTCTGGGTGCGCAGCGGCACGGAGCACCGCCCGCTGGGCGGGCGCCAGCTCGCGGCGGTCGTGGCCCTCGGCATCCTCAGCTACTACGGGGCGAGCTTTCTCGATTTCCTCGCGCTCCAGTACATCCCGGCCGGGGTCGGACGCCTGCTGCTGTTCACCTACCCGACCATCGTCGTGGTGCTGTCGGCGCTGCTGATCGGCAAGCGCGTGACCGCGCGCGAGGTCGCGGCATTGGCGCTCACCTATGCCGGCCTCGCGCTGGTGTTTGCCCACGCCCTGGAAGGGGAGCAGAAGAATTTCGGGCTGGGCGCGACGCTGGCGTTCGCGAGCTCGGTCTGCTACGCGCTCTACCTCGTCGCCGGCGCCGAGGTCATCACCCGCGTCGGCTCGGTGCGGTTCACCGCCTACGCGATGAGCGCGGCGAGCGTCGCCTGCATCCTCCAGTTTTTCGCGTTGCGCCCGCTCGCGGCGCTCGATCTGCCGGCCCCGGTATACGGCTACGCCATCGCGATGGCCGTGCTCTCCACGGCGGTCCCGGTATTCATGACCTCGGAGGCGTTGCGCCGGGTCGGCGCCAACACCGTCGCGATCATCGGCGCGCTCGGCCCCGTGACCACCATCGCGTTCGGCTACTTCGGGCTGGAGGAAATCATGACGCCGCTGCAGCTCGCCGGCTCCACCCTCGTGCTCGTGGGGGTAGTCGTCATCAGCCTGCGGCCGCAAGCCAAAAAGGCGTGACGGGTGTCAGCGCCCCGCGCAGCGCTGGGCGAACTTCTCGCCCGGAGCAAGGCTCTCGGCGCACTTCAAGGCAGACGCCAGGCTCCCGTGGTTGTTTTTCTGCGCCAGCTCCGCGGCGGTATGGCCCAGGTAGACCCTGATCCGGGCGTTGGCCCCGGCGCGCAGCAGCCACAGCGCCGTGTCCGCGTGGCCCTGGATCGCGGCCATCATGAGCGGGGTGTTGACGTAGGCGATGCCGTCCTCCACGTCGCCATTGACGCGCGCCCCGCGCTCGAGGAGGTAGAGAACGATACGCTGATGGCCCTGGTACGCGGCGTAGGCGAGGGGCGTGTAATGGTAGGGCTCGTTCTCCAGGCTCGCGCCCGCATCCACCAGCAGGCGCACCGCCCGTTCGTGCTGGTCGCCGGACGCCATGCCGCGGTCGCCATCGTCGGCGCGGAAATAGGAAGCCATCATCAGCGCCGTCTCGCCGATGGGCGTGCGGGCGTTCACGTTCGCGCCGGAAGCGATCAGGTAGCGGAGCGTCCGGATGGCCGCGTGGCGCGCGGCAACCGTGATCAGCGGCGCGCCCTCCCGGTACCCCGGCGTCGAAATCGACTGGTTCACGCCCAGCTTTCCGGACTTGACCGCTGCCTGGATGTAATCGACGTCGTCGATGGCGATGGCGTTGTAGAGCCGCTCGCCGTCCGCGGTGCCGGTGGGCAACTGGGCGCACCCCGCGAGCACGCCGAGCACGATCGCTCCGAGTTTGAAGGCCCTCAGCATTTCCCTCGCCCCTTCATGCCCGCGTCGTTTTCGTTGTGGAAATAGTATATCCCGGCAGCACTCACACGGCGAACCTGAAAAGGATCACGTCCCCGTCGCGGACGGCGTAGTCCCTGCCCTCGAGCCGCATCTTCCCCGCTTCCTTCGCCCCCTGCTCGCCGCCGCACGCCACGTAATCCTCGTACGAGATGACCTCGGCGCGGATGAAGCCACGCTCGAAGTCGGTGTGGATGGTGCCGGCGGCCTGCGCGGCCGTATCGCCCCTGTGTATCGTCCATGCCCGGACTTCCTTCGGGCCCGCGGTGAAGAAGGTCTGCAGGCCCAGCAGCTCGTAGGCGGCGCGGATCAGGCGGTTCAGGCCCGGCTCCTCCAGCCCGAGGTCGGCGAGGAACGCGTTCCGGTCCGCCTCGTCCATGCCGGCGATCTCGGCCTCGAGCTTGGCGCAGATCGCCACCACCGGCGCGCGCTCCGCCTCGGCATGCCGCCGCACCCGGTCGAGCAGCGGGTTGTCCTTGAAGCCGTGCTCGTCCACGTTGGCGACGAAGATGGCGGGTTTCGCCGTGAGCAGGAACAACGGCCGCACCAGGGATCGCTCGGATTCATCCAGCGCGAGCGCCCGCACCGGCTTCCCCTGGTCGATCTGCGATCGCACGCGGGCGAGCAGCGCTTCCAGCCGGACCGCCTCCTTGTCTCCCGAGCGCGCCCTGGGCGCCACGCGCTCGAGCTGCCGCTCGACCGCCGCGAGGTCGGCGAGAGCAAGCTCGGTCGTGATGGTCTCGATGTCCGCCACCGGGTCGACCGCGCCGGCGACATGCACCACGTTCTCGTCCGCGAAGCAGCGCACCAGGTTGATGATGCCGTCGGTCTCGCGGATGTGCGCGAGGAACTGGTTGCCCAGGCCCTCCCCTTTCGACGCGCCCGCGACCAGCCCGGCGATGTCCACGAATTCCACCACCGTCGGCGTCACTTTCGCCGGCCTCGCGATGACGGCGATGCGGTCGAGGCGCGGATCCGGCACGGGCACCACGCCGACGTTGGGATCGATGGTGCAGAACGGGTAGTTCTCGGCCGGGATCGTGGCTTTCGTGAGCGCGTTGAAGAGCGTGGACTTGCCGACGTTGGGCAAGCCCACGATGCCGCACATGAGGCTCATTTCTTGCGGGCCGGGTCGCTGTCCGGCAACAGCTTCTTGAGGAACGCGCCGAGCCCGCCCGCCTTCACGGGCTTTCCGGCTTGCGCCGGGGTTTCAGCCTCCGCGGGCTTCGGGGCTTTCTTCGGCTTGTCCGGGGCCGCGGCTGTCCGCGAAGCCGGGGGCGGCTCCGCCTTGGCGGGTCGCGGGGCCGGCTCCGGCGCGGAATGCAGCTTCAGCATGGCCCCCTGCAGGTCGCCGGCGAGCACGAGCGGCAGCACTTCGAGCGCGCGCCCGATCGCGGCGTCCATCTCGGCGCGCTCCTCCTGCGCCGGCTTGTGCAGCACGTATTCCGTCACCGCGTTGCGGTCTCCGGGATGGCCGATGCCGATGCGCAGCCGCCAGTAGTCGTGCGATCCGAGCCGGGCCGAGACATCCTTCAGCCCGTTGTGACCGGCGACGCCGCCGCCCTGCTTCATGCGGACCACGCCCGGCGGAAAATCAAGCTCGTCGTGCGCGACGAGTATGTCGCCCGGCGCGATCTTGAAAAAGCCCGCCAGCATCTGCACCGGGCGTCCGCTCGCGTTCATGAAGTTCTGCGGCAGCACCAGCCACGCGCCGCTCGCCTCGTGCCGCCCGACCAGCGCCTGGAACTTCGCGTCCTTGCGCAGCACGGTATGGGTTTCGGCGGCGAAGCGCTCGACGAGCCAGGAGCCGGCGTTGTGCCGCGTGGCCTGGTAGCGGTCGCCCGGGTTGCCGAGGCCGACGATCAGTTTCAGTGCTATTCCTTCCCTTTCTTGCCGCTTTCCTTCTTCTCGGCGGCGGCCGGCTCTTTCTTCTCGGCAGGGGCCCCTTCCTTCTTCTCGCCTTCCGCCGCGGCTTCGGCACCCTCCTCGCCCTCGGCCGGGACTTCGCCGATGATCTCGGTGACCGGCGCCGGCGCTTCTTCCTCGATCACGATTTCCTTCGGCACGTGCACCGACACCACCGACGGGTTCTCGTGCTTCAACTTCGGCACCGGCTCCACGCCCTTGGGCAGCACCAGCTCCATGACGTGCAGGGTTTCGTTCAGCTCCATGTCCTTCAGGTCCACCTCGATGAACTCCGGCAGGTCGTCGGGCAGGCACTGGATGTCGAGCGCGTTCATCGCGTGCTGCACCACGCCGCCGCCGGTCTTCACGCCGGGGCAGATCTCGGCGTTCACGAAGTGCAGCGGGATCTTCATGTGGATCTTGCGGTTGCGGTCGACGCGCTGGAAATCCACGTGCAGCACCTGCTTCTTCCACGGATGCATCTGGTAGTCGCGCAGCAGCACCTGCATCTTCTCGCCGTTCAGCGCCAGCTCGAGTATCGAAGCGTGGAACGTCTCGAGGCCGAGGTTCCGCAGCAACGGCTTGTGGTCGACTTCGACGTTCTGCGCCGCCTTGTCCGCGCCGTAGACGATGCCCGGCACCCGTCCGGCAACGCGCAGGCGGCGGCTCGCACTCGATCCCTGTTGCGCGCGCGGGAATGCCGTGATTTCAATTTTCATTGCTTGCTCCTGAAAAACGGGACGTCCGCGACCAGATCATCCCGGGGTTAAATGGTTCGCTATTCAACGCTCATTCTACGAATAGCGAACTGACTGAGTCTTCGTTGCTGATGCGGCGCATGGTCTCCGCCAGCAGGCCGGAGACCGTGAGCACGCGGATTTTCTTGCAGGCTTTGGCTTCCTCGCTCAGCGGAATGGTGTCGGTCACCACCAGCTCGTCGAGGGCGGAGCCCATGATGCGCTCCACCGCGCGTCCGGAGAGCACCGCGTGCGTGCAGTAGGCCAGAACGCGCTCCGCGCCGCGCTCCTTCAGCGCCCCGGCCGCCTCGCACAGCGTGTTGGCGGTGTCCACCATGTCGTCCACGATCACGCACGGCCGCTTCTCCACCTCGCCGATGATGTTCATCACCGTGGCGACGTTCGGCCGCGGCCGCCGCTTGTCGATGATGGCGAGGTCGGCTTCCAGCCGCTTCGCGAGGGCGCGCGCCCGCAGCACGCCGCCGACGTCGGGCGAGATCACCACCAGGTCCTTGAACCCGCGCTTCCACACGTCGCCCAGCATGATCGGCCCCGAGTAGATGTTGTCCACCGGGATGTCGAAGAACCCCTGGATCTGCTCCGAATGGAGGTCCATGGTGAGCACGCGGTCCACGCCCACGCTCGACATCATGTTGGCGACCACCTTGGCGGAGATCGGCACGCGCGCGGAGCTCGGGCGCCGGTCCTGGCGCGCGTAGCCCAGGTAGGGGATGGCGGCGGTCACGCGCCCCGCGGACGCGCGCTTCAGCGAATCCACCATCACCAGCAATTCCATCAGGTTGTCGTTGGTCGGCGAGCAGATCGACTGCAGCACGAACACGTCGCGCCCGCGCACGTTCTCCAGGATCTCCACCATCACCTCGCCGTCGCTGAAGCGGCCGACCTTGGCGCGCCCGAGGTGGATGTTGAGGTGCCCGACGACGTCCTCGGCAAGCCTGCGGTTGGCGTTGCCGGCGAACACCATCAGGCGGTCGAATCCCGAGCTCTCAGCCTTGCGTGCCTGCAGCATCTCGACCTCGATTCAATCCGGGGCGGTTGCGCGCCGCCTCCGGCAACGTTGGGCAGGGGAGGAAGGATTCGAACCTTCGAATGCCGGAATCAAAATCCGGTGCCTTAACCAACTTGGCGACTCCCCTACAAAATCCTGGGCTAGCGTGCCAGGTCGCGCAGCGGATGCCGCGCCAGTCCCCGCGCGATGAATCCTTGCATGCCCCTGGGCGCCCGTTCCTGCACCTGGCGAGCCGCGCTTTCGGTCGGGAACGCGGCAAATACGCATGCCCCGCTGCCGGTCACCCATGCCGGCGCCGCCTGCCTGAGCCAGGCCAGGTGCCGCGCCACTTCCGGGTATTCGCGGCATACCACCGGCTCCAGGTCGTTGCCCGCCTGCTCCACCGAAAAGGCCGTGATTTTAATAGGTTTTGAGTCCCGTTTCAATTGATTATCGGCAAATATCCGGGCGGTCGGCACCGCCACCGGCGGCATGAGCACGAGATACCACGCCGGGGGGAGGTCGAGCGGCATCAGGCGCTCGCCGATGCCCTCCGCCAGCGCGTTGTCCCCCCCCACGAATACCGGCACGTCGGCCCCCAGCTCCAGCGCCAGCTCGAGCAGGCGGCTGCGGGGAAGAGCGGCGCGCCACAACCGGTTGAGCGCGAGCAGGGTGGTGGCGGCGTCCGAACTGCCTCCCCCGAGCCCGCCGCCGAGCGGCAGCCGTTTCTCGAGCGTGACGCTGGCTCCGAGCCGCGTTCCGGCGGCCCGCTGCAGCAGCCGCGCCGCCCGCAGCACCAGGTCATCCTGGGCAGGGACCCCCGCAACCTCGTTCAGGCGCTCGATCGCCCCGTCCTCGCGCACGCTGAAGGTGAGCGTGTCGCCGAAATCGATGAAGCGAATCACGGTCTGCAACAGGTGATAGCCGTCGGCGCGCCGTCCCGTGACGCGCAACATGAGATTGAGCTTGCCCGGCGCCGGATAGGCGTGCAGCCCGCCGCTCATGGCGCGTCCCTCATTGCGATTCCTGGCGCCACCCGTCGATGACCAGCCGGATCCGATGCGCGTCGCGCGCCAGTTCCAGGCGCTGCGGCAAGGCGGCCGGCCCGTTCGCGGGCGAGTGCGTAAGCGTGATCTGCCAGCCGTCCTGCCGGAGGCGAACCAGGCGGCCCTGCTGGTCGCGTACCACTTCCCCGATCACGCCACCGGGCAGGATCTCGCCCCGCACCCACCAGCTGAGGTGTTCCAGCGGCAGTTCCCACCCCAGCGCCTCGCGCGTGAGGCTGCCCGCGTCGCCGGCGCGGTGCTGCTTGCCGTCGGCCGCGGTCAGCGTGGCGCCGGTCGCGTCGGCCTCGATATGCGCAAGCGTCTGCCCCACCGGGGTCAGCAGCCAGATTTCGTCGCGTCCCGCCAGGTGCTGCCAGCGCACGCCGGATGAAAACGCGCGCCCGTCGTGGGTCACCGCCACCCGGCCCATGAGGTCGAAAGCGGCCGCCCGCTGCGCCGGCGCGCCCGGCGGCGGCAGCGCGGCGCACGCGGCAAGCACGGCGCCCGCCGCCAGCATGGCGCACAATCTGAAGCGGCTCATCGGGACGGTACTGCTACGGCAGGAAACGCTTGAGGGTACCCTGCAACAATTCGTTGTTGGGGTGGTCCTTCAGCGCCTCGGTCCAGACCTTGCGCGCCTGCTCCTGCTCGCCCACCGCCCACAGCACCTCGCCCAGGTGGGCGGCGATCTCCGCGTCCGGGCGCAGGTTGAAGGCCTTCTGCAGGAAGTCGAGCCCTTCCTTGCCGCGGCCCATGCGGTAGAGCACCCAGCCCATGCTGTCCATGATGAACGGGTCGTCCGGCGCGAGCTTCAACGCCGTCTCGATCAATCCGTGGGCCTCGTCGATGCGCTGATTGCGGTCGGCGAACGTGTAGCCGAGCGCGTTGTAGGCGTGCGCGTAGTCGGGGCGGAGCTTGATCAGGCGCTTCAAATTGCCCTCGAGCACGTCGAGGCGATCCACCTTCTCCGCCGCCATCGCGTGGTCGTAGAGGAGATCCGGGGTGTTGGGCATCTTCTCCAGCGCCCGCCCCAGCAGCTCGAACGCCGCCTGGTACTGATTGGCGTCGCGCAGCAGCTGCGCCTCGGCCTGGGTGAGCTGCACGCGCTGCTGGATGTTCTGGGCGACCGCCTGCTGCAGGTGCTTGCGCGCCTCGGGAAGCTTCCCCTGCTTGGCGAGGATGCCGGCGAAGCGCGACTGGGCGTTGATGTACTGCTCGCCCCCGGTGACCGTGCCATACCATTTGAGCGCTTCGTCGAACCGCTTGCGTTCCTCGCTCAACTGCCCGAGGTAATAGCGCGCCACGTCGGGGTCCTTGTAGTTCAGCTCCAGCACGCGCTTCAACTGCGATTCCGCCGCGTCAAAGTCGCTGGCCTGGATCGCAAGCAGCGCGACCGCCATGCCGACGTCGGCATTCTGCGGGTACTCCCCGACCAGCACCTCGAACTGCTTGCGCGCCTCCGCGAAATTCTTGGTCGTGACCAGCAGGCGCGCGTAGGTCAACCGCACGTCGCGCGCCTTGGGATGGGCCTGCAGGTATTCATCCAGGTAGCGCGCGGCCTCCTCGCCGGAGCGGCGCTGCAGCACCTGCGCGACGAACAGCGCGGCGATTTCCCACTCGGGCTTCAATTTCAGCGCCGCGCGCGCCTCGTCGAGCGAGACCTGCTGCTCATCGGCGTTCCAGGCCGCCTGCGCCACCGCCAGCCGGGCCTCCGGGACATCGGGATACGGCTTCGCCAGCGCCTGCATCAGCTTCAACACCGCGGCCTTGTCCTTGTGGCGCGCCAGCAGCGAGTTCAACTGGAGGAAACTCGGGCCGACGTTGCCGCGGTCGGCGGCGAGCCACTTTTCGAGGTGCGGCTGGGCTTCGGCGATCTGCGCCTGGTTGACGAGCAGCGCCGCGATGATCTGGCGCGCCTGCGTCGAGCCGGGGTCGGCCTGCAGCCAGATGCCGGCCGCTTCCAGCGCCGCGGACACGAAGCGCGCGTTCCACGCCACTTCGGTCGCGCGCTGCGCGATGCGCGGGTCGCGGGTTTCGCGCGCGAGATCGAGATAGGTCTGCACTGCGACGTGCGGCTGCCCGCGCTGCACGGCGACTTCCGCCAGCATCATCTTGAACAGCAGCTCCTCCGAGAGCTCGACGCCGGGCAGTTGCAGGTCGCGCGGCTCGGGCTTCGCCGTCACCACGCGCGGTGGCCGCGTCTGCGCCTTTGCCGGGGCCTCGTCCGCGGGACCGGGCTGCGGCGGCTGCTGCGCGCAGGCGGCCAGCGCGGCGCACGCCGCGAGCCCGAGGAAGCGATACACGCTCATGGGAGTGACGGGAGGAAACGCGGAACGATCAGTGACGCCGCAAGCGGGCCGGAAGCTTCATATTCAGCGCCAGTTTAGGTATATTTCGTGGTCTCCACAAGCGCGGACCGCATTCTTTCGAACGCCACGATGCTGGAAACGGAAACGGCCGTCACGATCTGCGCGCGGGGCCTCACTCGCAGCTTCGGCGGACACGTCGCCGTCAACAACCTCACCCTCGAGTTGAAGCGCGGCGAAGTGCTCGGCTTCCTCGGCCCCAACGGCGCCGGCAAGACCACCACGATGCAGATGCTGACGGGCAATCTCGCGCCCTCGGGCGGAGAGGTCAGCATCTGCGGCGTCGACCTGATGGAGGAGCCGGTGCGCGCCAAGGCGCACATCGGCTACCTGCCGGAAGTGCCGCCGCTCTACCGGGAACTCACCGTGGACGAATATCTCCTGCTCGCGGCGAAGCTGCACCGCGTGCCGCGCGCGCGGCGGCGCGACGCGATCGCCGCCGCGCGCGAGCGCTGCGGCCTCGCCGGCGTCGGCAACAAGCTGATCGGCACGCTGTCCAAGGGCTACCAGCAGCGCGTCGGCATCGCGCAGGCGATCGTGCACGCGCCCGACGTGGTGATACTGGATGAGCCGACGGTGGGACTCGACCCCAACCAGATCCGCGAGATCCGGGGATTGATACGCGAGCTGGGCGGCGCGCACAGCGTGATCCTCTCGACCCACATCCTGCCGGAAGTGGAAGCGGTGTGCGATCGCGTGCAGATCATGCACCACGGCAACATCGTCTACGGCGATACCATCGTCGCGCTGCGCCAGATTCACAGCGGCGCCACGATACTGCTGGGCCTGCGCCGCCCGCCCCCGCTCGCGGAACTCGCCGCGCTGCCCGGCGTGGGGACGGCCGAAGCCGTCGAGCCGACGCTGTTCCGCATCCAGTTCGCCGCGGGCGCCGACCCGACGGATACGCTGGTGAAGCAGTCCGCGGCGCGCGACTGGGGCCTGTACCAGTTGAAGCCCGCGCAGACCAGCCTGGAGGACGTGTTCGTCAACCTCACCCGCAAGGAAGAAAGCCAATGAACCGCCGAGGCGCCGGGAGAGCCAGGCAAAACGGAGTAACTGACGTGCTACGAGCCACGATCCACGACCCACGACCCACGGATTCACGATGATCTTCACCATCGCGGGCAAGGAGCTGAAGGGGCTGTTCGCCTCGCCGCTGGCGTGGGTGGTGCTGTGCGTCGTGCAGATCATCGCCGGCTACGCGTTCCTGCGCCGGCTCGACGATTTTCTGCAGCTGCAGCCGCAGCTCGCGAACATGGCGAGCGCTCCCGGCGCGACCGAGCTCGTGGCGGCCCCGGTATTCGGCACGGTCGCGGCGCTGCTGCTGTTCGCGATCCCGGTGCTGGCGATGCGGCTGATCGCGGAGGAGCGCCGCAACCAGACCATGGTGCTGCTCATGTCGGCGCCGGTCTCGATGACCGAGATCGTGCTCGGCAAGTTCCTGGGCCTGCTGGCCCTGCTCGCGGCAATCGTCGCGCTCGCCACGCTGATGCCGCTGTCACTCGCCACCGCCACGCGCCTCGATTACGGGCTGCTCGCGGGACTGGCAACGGGCCTGGTGCTGCTCGCCGCCGGTTTCGCCGCCGTGAGCCTGTTCGTTTCCTGCCTCACCGTGCACCCGGTCGCGGCGGCAATCGGCGCGTTCGCGGCGCTGCTCGCGATGGTGCTGATCGGAGACGCCGCCGGCGATGGCCTGCGCGCGCGCGGCTGGCCGGTGGCCGCCGGCCTGGCCCAGGTGCTGTCCCCGATCCGGAATTTCGAGCCCTTCGGCAAGGGCCTGCTCGATACCCACGCGGCCGCGTGCTCGGTCCTGCTGATCGCGGTGTTCCTCGTGCTCGCCATCCGCCAGCTCGACGCGCAGCGGCTGCGCGGATAGAAACCGCATGCAGATCACCCGCAAGAGCCGCCTGCAGCTGATGGTGCATCACGGCCTGTTCGTGGTCCTGCTGGTCGCGGCTGCCGCCCTGCTCGCGTACCTCTCCCGCGAGTACCGCGTCGAGCACGATCTCACGCGCAGCCACCGCAACACGCTCTCCGCGGCCACGCTCGATGTGCTGAAACAGATGGACGGCCCGCTCACCGTCACCGCCTACGCGATGGCGCGGGATGCGCGCGGCGAGCACACGCATCGGCGCATCGAGGAATTCATCGCGCCCTACCAGCGCGCCAAGCCCGACCTCACGCTCAGCCTGGTGGATCCCCGCGAGCAGCCGAAGGCCGCCGCTCAGGCCGGGGTGCGCGCGCCGCTCGAGCTCGTGGTGGAGTTCAAGCGCCGCTCCGAGCACCTGACCGAGTTCAACGAGAAGGCGTTTGCCAACGTGCTGATGCGGCTCGCCCGCGGGACGGAGCGCCTGGTACTGTGGCTCGACGGGCACGGCGAGCGCAAGCTGAACGGCACCGCCAATCACGACCTGGGCGAGTTCGGCCGGCTGCTCGAAAGCAAGGGCTTCCGGTTGAGCGGCCTCAATCTCGCGATCGCCCAGGACGTGCCGGGCAACGCCGCCATGCTCGTGATCGCCAATCCCCAGGTCGACCTGCTGCCGGCGGAAGTGGAAAAGATCCGCCGCCACGTGGCGGGCGGCGGCAACCTCCTGTGGCTGATCGATCCGGAGCCGCTGCGCGGCCTCGCGCCGGTCGCCGAGATGTTCGGGCTCGTGTTGACGCCGGGGGTGGTCGTCGACCCCAATGCCGCGCGGCTCAACGCCTCGCCGACGCTCGCCGTTGCCGCAGCCTATGGCCGCCATGCGATCACCGATGGCTTCAGCCTGGTCACCGTGTTCCCGCAAGCGCGGCAGATCGGCACCATCGAGAGCGACGTGTGGCGCAGCCGGACGCTCGTCGAGGCGGCGCCGCGCGGCTGCGTCAAGACCGGCAAGCCGGAAGGGGGTTGCGACCGCGGCCGCGACACCCCCGGTCCGGTCGCGATCGCCATGGCGTTCGAGCGCGCGGCGGGCGACAAGCAGCAGCGCGTGGTGGTGGTGGGCAACGGCGGCTTCCTGTCCAATACGTTCCTCGGCAACGGCGGCAACCGCGACCTCGGCGTCAACATCGTCAACTGGCTCGCCACCGATGACAAGCTGATTGCGCTCCAGCCACGGACGAGCGCCGACAGCAACATCGACATCGACCAGGTCTCTCTCTATCTCATCGCGTTTCTCTTCCTGTTCGTGGTGCCGCTCGCCTTCGTGATCACCGGCGCGGTGATCTGGTGGCGCAGGCGCCGGATATGAGGCGGGCGCCGTGGCTGAACGTGGCGCTCGCCGCGGTGGTCGCCGCGCTGGGCGCCTGGGTCTATTTCAAGCCGGCACGCGACACGCCCGCCGAATTTCCGCTGTCCGTGCTGAAGCCGTCGGAGGCCAAATCGATCCGCGTCGAGCGCCCGGGTGAGCCCCCGATCCTGATCGAGAAGCAGGCGGGATCCTGGCGCGTCACTGCCCCGTTCGCCGCGCGCGGCGACGATCTGAGGGTGCAGCGGCTGCTCGAGATCGTGGAGGCAAAGACCGCTCACAAGCTCCCTGCCACCGATCTCGCCCGCTTCGAGCTGGAGCGGCCGCAGGCGAGCGTCATCATCGACGGCCAGGCCTTCGCCTTCGGCATGGTGGGCGCGGTGGCGCGCGAGCAATACGTGCTGACGAGAGGGTCGGTCTATACCGTGCACCCGCGCTACGGCACGGCGCTCCCGGCAAGCGCCGGCGAGCTGGCGAGCCGCCACTTGCTCGCCCCCGGCGAGGCTCCGGTGCGTATCGAGCTCAAGGATTTCACGGTCGAGCAGCGCGATGGCAAGTGGACGCTCTCGACGGGCACGGGCGGGCTGAGCCAGGATGACCTGATCCGCTGGATCGAGGACTGGCGGCTCGCCGGCGCCACGCGCGTGGAGCCCGGTGTCAAGGGAAAGACCCTCGCGGAGATCAGAATCCGTTTGAAGGATGGCGGCGCGCTGACGCTCGGCATGCTTGCTCGCGAGCCCGAGCTGGTGCTGGCGCGGCCCGACGAGAAGCTGCAATACCACTTCCGTCCCGAGATCGCGAAGCGGCTGCTCTTCCCGCCTGCCGCCGCCCAGGAGCGGGCGGCGAAGAAGTGACTCGTGACTGGTGACTGGTGACTCGTGCCGGAGT
>Ga0156023_1113_pt1 | contig 12868 bp, 13 predicted proteins | sample RifCSPlowO2_02_FD_107677 | JGI IMG/M metagenome (GOLD analysis project Ga0156023, IMG submission 107677) | Betaproteobacteria bacterium RIFCSPLOWO2_02_FULL_67_26
AGGAGACCGGGCAGGAGCCCGATCCCGCGCTGCTCGCCGAGAAGATGGAGATGCCCGAGGAGAAAATTCGCAAGATCCTCAAGATCTCCAAGGAGCCGATCTCGATGGAGACGCCGATCGGCGACGACGACGATTCGCACCTCGGGGATTTCATCGAGGACCAGTCCACCGTCGCGCCGAACGAGGCCGCGGTCTACGCGAGCCTGCGCGGCGTCACCAAGGACGTGCTCGACACCCTCACCCCGCGCGAGGCGAAGGTGCTGCGCATGCGCTTCGGCATCGAGATGAACACCGACCACACGCTGGAAGAGGTCGGCAAGCAGTTCGACGTCACCCGCGAGCGCATACGCCAGATCGAGGCGAAGGCGCTGCGGAAACTGCGCCACCCCTCGCGCTCCGAGCGGCTGCGCAGCTTCCTCGACCAGGAAAATTGAGATTCAGGGATGAGGGCGGACGTCTCTTCATCCTTCGTATAATCCCCGGCGGGGGTCTGTAGCTCAGCCGGTCAGAGCAGGGGACTCATAATCCCTTGGTCGTTGGTTCGAATCCAACCAGACCCACTCGCAACCCGCGAGTTCCGCTACACTTCTGGCGCCATGAAGGTGATCCATGCTGGCTTGATTGCGCTGCTGGCCGTCCCGGCCGCCTCGGCGCAGGTGCCGGTCGAGGACCGCGCGAGCCGCGAGCCGGCGATCCAGCAAAGCCAGCAGCGGACCGGCGCCGCGTACCGCGAGCTGCAGCAGGCTCAGTACGAATCGAAGCTGGCCGGGCAGGAGCTGCTCAACGCGCGGGAAGCGCAGCGCGCGGCGCAGCAGCAGGCCGACGAGATGAAGCGGCGGCTCGACGCCGCGAACAAGGCCCTGGCCGCGGCGCGGCAGAAGGAAACGCAGGCGCGGAAACGCTACGACGAGTCGCTGGGCGCCGTGGACCGGGCCTTTCAGAAACCCTCGACGAAGTGACCGTCACCGATTGGTGCGCGCGGCGGCGCCGCCGTCGACGGAGATGACGGTCCCCGACACGTACGACGCGCGGTCCGAGCAGAGGAACGTGACGACGTCCGCGATTTCCTCCACCGTGGCCGGCCGGCCGAACGGAAAGCCCTTGGTCAGCTCGCGCCAGCGTTCCGGGTCGCCGAGGTCCTTCTGCGCCTGGTTGCGCCAGCGCACGACCCCGCGGTCGGTCGCGGTCGCGCTGGGATTCAGGCCGATCACCCGCACGCCGTGGTTGGGGCTGTCCGCCCCGAGGGCCCGCGAGAACGCCATCAGACCCGCGTTCGCCATGCTGCCGGCGATGTAGCCGGGGGTGGGCCGCTCGCCGGCGCCGCCGATGATGTTGACGATGACGCCGCGCTTGCGCTCGCACATCGCCGCGTAGATCGCGCGCGACAGGTTGATGTAGCCGAACACCTTGAGGTCCCAGGAGTCGCGCCACGCCTTTTCGTCGAGACCGGTGAGGGTGCCCTGGGGTATCGCGCCGGCGTTGTTCACCAGGATGTCGACGCCCTTGCACGTCTCCCCGAGCTTCCGCGCGTTGTCGCTGACGGCGAGATCGAGCGCGTGGCAGGTCACGTTGACCTTGTGCGCCGCCAGGATCCTGCTGCGCGCCGCCTCGAGGTCGGCGGCGTTGCGCGAGGAGAGGTGGAGGTGGCAGCCCTCGGCGGCGAGCGACTGGGCCACGCCCAGGCCGATGCCGCGCGAGCCGCCGGTGATCAATGCGGTGCGTCCGGAAAGCTTGAGATCCATGGGGTATGAACAGGGGTCGTTGTTGTCGGGCGGCTATTCTACTGTACCCGTCCGGCGACACCCCGCCGGGGGGGCGGCGGCGGTCAACCGCCGCCGGGTTGGCGCGTTATTAGCTGCACCGGAAGCATTTTCCGGGACAACCATCCCGCACTCTAGAAAAGGAGAGACCATGAGCAAGCTGCTGTCCACCCTGATCGCCGCTGTCTTCGCGGCAACCACCTTCGGCGCCGCGGCGCAGGCCCCGGCCCCGGCCAAGGGCGACGCGCCCAAGGCAGCGCCGGCGACCCCGGCCACCCCGTCGCCCATGGCCGACAAGCCCAAGGCGGAGAAGAAGGCCAAAGCCGAGAAGAAGGCCAAGGCGAAGAAGCCCAAGGGCGAAGGCAAGAAGGCCAAGGGCGAAGGCAAGAAGAGCGTAGGCAAGGCCAAGGGCAAGGCGAAGGCCGCGGAAGAAAAGAAGTAAGGTCGCTTCCAGCCGCGCCGCTCGCGGCGCGGAGCCGGAAAAAGGCGGGTATCCCCCGCCTTTTTCTTTTACGATGGGGCCATGCATTACATCGATTCGCTGACCGGCGCGACCTACCCGCTGGAGGCGCCGCGCTGGCGCGGCGAATCGGGCGGCCACGTCAATCTCGGCGATGCGCCGGGGCTCGCTCGCCGCGACATCGATTCCTCCGCCCATTCCCTGTGGCGCTACCGGAAGGCACTGCTGGTGGACGCCGCGGACGCGGTGACGCTGGGCGAGGGCTGGACGCCGCTCGTGGCCGGCGAGTGGGACGGAGCGCCGGTCCGGTTCAAGCTCGAGTTCATGATGCCGACCGGTTCCTTCAAGGACCGCGGCATGACGGTCATGGTGAGCTACCTCAAGAGCCGTGGCGTGACCGAAGTGCTGGAGGATTCCTCGGGTAACGCCGGCGCCTCCCTGTCCGCCTACTGCGCGCGGGCGGGCATGCGCTGCCGCGTCCTCGTGCCGGAGACGGCGTCGTACCCGAAGATCGCGCAGATCGCCGCGTGCGGCGCGGACGTGGTCACGATCCGGGGCTCGCGCCAGGACGTGGCCGATGCGGCGGCTGCGATGAGCCGGGAGATTTTCTACGCCAGCCACAACTGGCAGCCGTTCTTCGCTGAAGGCACCAAGACGCTCGCCTACGAGCTGTGGGAGCAGCTGGGCTTCCGTGCGCCGGACAACGTCGTGGTACCGGTCGGCTACGGGGCCAACGTGCTGGGCTGCGACCGCGGCTACTCCGAGCTGCTGCGCAACGGCGAGATCAAACGGATGCCGCGCCTCTACGGGGTGCAGGCCGCCAACTGCGCGCCGTACTACGCCGCCTTCCGGGCGGGCGTCGAGCATCTCGTGCCGGCGCCGGTCGGCCCGACGGTCGCGGAGGGGATCGCATCCTCGAAGCCGACGCGCATGCGCGAAGTGCTCGCGCCGGTGCGCGCCTCCGGCGGCGAGATCGTGGCGGTGACCGAGGACGAGATCGTGCGCGCACTGGGCGCGCTGGCGAAAAAGGGGTTCTACGTCGAGCCGACGTCGGCGGCCGCCGCGGCGGGTGTTTCGCAATTGATCGCCCGCGGCGCGATCCGCAGGGACGAGACCACGGTGCTGGTGCTGACGGGCTCCGGCCTGAAAGCGTCCGAAACGATCGGAAAGCTGCTCAAGCTCGGCGCGCGAAGCGGGTAATCAACGCCGGTTGTGAGGCGCGCGCCTTGCACGCTTCGACCGGCAGCCAGGGCGCGGGGAAGCGCTTGCCGCGCTCCGGCGGTTGGAATAAATTGCTCGTTGTGACCGCTGATACCGCTCACAACCCGCCCGGATCATAGAGGCGCGCAACCGGACGGGCGGTGAACGAAAACGTGGCTTGCAGGCGTAGTCGATTTAACTGTGGACGATGAATTCCCCGGCTGATCCTGCCAAGCTCGATGCCCTCGCCAGCGTAGCCTTGAACGCGCTTGCGCGCGGGCGCGCGGACCTGGCGCGCGCGCCGATCGAGAAGCTCTACGCGCTCCTGCCGGCCGACTCCGATGTCGCGTATCTCCACCAGTGCGCGGCGATCATCGGTTTCAAGTGGCCTGCGCAACGTGCGCCCCACACGACCACGTCGGGACCGGCGCCCGACCCGTCGTCGATCGACGTGGTGTCATTCCATGTCGACCTTCCGCAGGCGCTAAGCGGCGTTCACCTGAACATCGACTACCTCGCGGCGCTGGCGCTGGCCTTCGAATCGGCCCAGCTGCGAGCGCCGCGAGCACGGCGCATCCTGCTCACCGACGAAACGACCGCGGTGCCCCCGGGGATGAAGGTGGACGAGGTGATGCGCTTCCCGATGGATCGCAACCGCTTGATGTACGAACGCATGCGCGTCCAGGCGGCGTACCTCGAACGCCGGCCGGCCAGCCGCCACTCGGTGCTGGTGGACTCCGACATCGTGGTGAATCGCGACCCCACCCCGATATTCGCCGAGGATTTTGACGTCGGGCTCACCTGGCGCGGGGGATTCCCTGATGCGCCATTCAATGGCGGGATTATTTTCGTATCGAGCGGCGAGGCGGGCCTGGAGTTTTTCCGCAGGTCGCGCGCCTGTTACGACGCAATTGCCGAGAACCGTGCAATTGCCCGCGCAATCCCGCAGGACCTCCGGGCGTGGTGGGGAGATCAGTACGCCATTGCGCATGTCGTCGGCTATCGCGCGTTCGCCGAGCGAAAGACCGACTGCCTGGCGGTCGAGGGCATCAGGGTGCGCTTTTTCCCGTGCAGCGATTACAATTTTGCCTTGGAGGCGCGTGGCTATCCCATGTCGCTACTCGCGCCAAAATATTTCCTGCACTTCAAGGGAAACCTGAAGTCCAATCAGGCGAAATACCTGGACCTGATGCGCGCCGGGAAGTCCTGATCCGGGCCCGTGGCTGAAAGTCCGGCCGAGGCTCTTGCGCCTCCCGCCGCGCGGGATCAGGCGACGCCGTATTTCCTGAACCACGCCTGCATCCGCTTCCAGCCGTCCTCCGCCGCTTCCTTGCGGAAGCTCGGGCGGTAGTCGGCGTAGAAGGCGTGCGGCGCCTCCGGATAGACGACGATCTCGCTCACCGTGTTGCCCGCGCCGTTCAGCGCCGCGCGCATCTGCTCGACGTGATCGGGGGGAATGCTCGCGTCCTGCCCGCCGTAGAGCCCCAGCACCGGCACCTTGAGGTGCGGCGCGAGATCCACCGGATAGGCGGGCTGCAACGCCGCCCTGGCGGGCGCGACGAGCCGCCCGTACCAGGCAACGCCCGCCTTCACCTTCGGGTTGTGCACGCAATAGGTCCAGGTGATGCGGCCGCCCCAGCAGAACCCGGTGACGCCCAGCCGCGAGGTATCCGCCTTGCCGGTGGACTCGGCGTAGACGATAGCGGCGTCGAGGTCGCTCATCACCTGGCTGTCGGGCACGTGGTTCACCACCTTGGCGAAGATTTCCTGATTGTCGGTGAATTTCGTGACGTCGCCCTGGCGGAAGTAGAGCTCGGCGGTGATCGCGAAATAGCCGAGCTTGGCGAGCCGGCGGCACACGTCCTTGATGTGCTCGTGCACGCCGAAGATCTCCTGCACCACCAGCACGACCGGCAGCTTGCCGCCCTTTTCCGGCATTGCGCGGTAGGCGGGCACCGGGCCGGTCATGGTCTGGATCTTCACTTCGCCGGCGACGAGGCCCTGCGTGTCGGTGGCGATCGTCGTCGAGGCGATCGGCTGCACGATCTTCGCGAAGCCCTGCGGCAGCCACGCGGTCATGATGTCGCGCAGGTTGGTTTCGCTCAGGTTACTGTCGGACGGCGGAACGCCGCGCAGCACGGATTCGGTCATGAGAACTCCCCCGGTTGAAAAGTTGCGCCGCCCGGCTGGCGGCGTGGAGCGGAGAATTATATAGGCTTGTGCGGCCGCATCAATCGGCCGGCTTGACGTTCTTGACCGCGCCGCGCCAGCCGCTCGCGGTGATATCGAAGATGATCCCGGTGGGGTCGCGATACTTGACCTCGTAGTAGCTGTTCGGCGTGTTGGGCGGGCGGCCCTGGTAGTGGACGGCCCCCGCCTGCTTGACCTGCTCCTCGGCCTGCGCCAGGTCGTCGACCCACACGCCGAAGTGCATGACCCCGTAGTACGGGTTGTCGATTCCCGGGACCTTGCCGCCCTTGGCGAGCAGCGCGACGTTGATGGTGCCGTCGGTCATGTAGATGCCGTTCTGCGCGTCGCCCGCCTTGGTCATGCCGAACGCGTCCTCGAAGAATTTCTGGGCCTTCGCCACGTTCTCGACCGAGAGCGCGATGTGCCGCAGCTTGTATTTCTGCTTCGCCATGAGGGGCCCTCCGGTTCGACCCGTTGTTTATGCGATCATAGTATGCAAGGCAATATTTCCATCCGCAACCCGGCACAAGGCACGCATCCATCATGAAAATCACCGCGGTCAAGAGCTACACGGTCCATCCCGGCTGGCGCAAGAATCTCATCTTCGTGAAGGTCGAGACCGATGCCGGCGTCCACGGCTGGGGCGAGGCCTACTCGCAATACGACCGCGACACCGCGGTGATGGCGCAGCTCGAGGCGCTCGGCCGCTACGCGGTGGGCAGGAGCCCGTTCGACATCAAGCATTTCACCCAGGTCGCCTTCGACGACTACGCGCAGCGGCGCGGCTCGGTCGAACTGTTCTGCGCGGTCTCCGGCATCGAGCAGGCGATGTGGGACATTGCCGGCAAGGCTTGCAAGCAGCCGGTATACAACCTTCTCGGCGGGCGCTGCCGCGACAAGATCCGCGTCTACGCCAACGGCTGGGGCTATCAATTGAAGGTGCCGGCGGATTACGCGCGCGCGGCGGAGGAAGTGATCAAGCAGGGGTTCACCGCGCTCAAGCTCGACCCGCTGCCGGCCCCGTGGCGCACCTGGATCCCCCGGGAGGAGGAAGAGCGCGCCGTGAGCGTCGTGAAAGCCGTGCGCGACGCGGTGGGCCCCAAGGTGGACATCCTGATCGACCAGCACCGGCGGCTCGCGCCGATGCACGCCATCCGGCTCGACCAGCGGCTCGCGGAGTTCGGGCTCTACTGGATGGAGGAGCCGAACCTCGCGGAAATGCCGGAAGCCATGGCGGAAGTGCGCCGCGCGACGGGGCTGCCGATCGTGATCGGCGAGGCGACCTACACCAAGACCGGTTTCCGGCCGCTGCTCGAGGCCCGCTGCGCCGACATCCTCAACCCGGATGTAGCGTGCTGCGGCGGCATCCTGGAGCTGAAGGAGATCGCCGCGATGGCCGAGCCGTTCCTTGTCGCGATGTCGCCGCACAACTACAACTCGACGCTGGTGGCGCTCGCCTCCACCGTGCACGCCTCGGCCACGATGCCCAACTTCATCATCACGGAGTATTTCGTGCCCTTCGTGGATTTCTGCGACAGGATCTCGCCGAACCAGCTGAAGCCGAAAAACGGCTTTATCGAACTGCCGACTGCGCCGGGGCTGGGCGTCGATGTCGACGAAGAGGCGCTCAGGAAATATCCCGGCAAGCCCTATTCCATCCGCAAGCTGCGGCACCCCGGGGACGAGCCCGGCGGGATCTAGACCCGCGGCGCGTTCAGAGCGCCACCACCACTTCGTCCCCTTCCACCGAGAACCGGGTTCCAAACGGGGCGCTGCGCTCGGTGAGGTCGAGCAAGGCCCCCGGCTCCTCGCCCGCCGTCCGCAGCAGCGTCTCGTTGCGGTCGTTGTGGCGCACGAACTTGAGCGCGACGCGCCTGACCGTTCGGTCTTCAACCGTCACCCGCGCCGTCAGGCCGGTCCAGTCGCCGTGCCTGCGGCCGCCGTGCCCGGTGTGGAACGAGAAATTGCCCATCCCGTAGAAGATGGGCTTGCCGTTGTAGATTTCGACGGGCAGGACGAAGTGGGGCCCATGGCCGATCACCACGTCGGCGCCGGCGTCGATCGCCGCGTGCGCGATCTCGGTCATGTACTCCAGCACGTCCTGGTGCAGGCCCCAGTGGTGCGACGAGACCACGACGTTGACCTGTTTGCGCAGGGCGGCGAGTTCCTCGCGGTATCGGGCCAGATACTGGGTGTCGGCCCACGTCAGGATGACCGGCGGCAGTCCCGGGCGGTTCATCGGCGGGATTTCCGGCCGGATCTTGTGCGCCGGCACCTGGTACGCGGTATGGCCACGGATCACGGCGACGCCGGGAGAGTGCTCGCCGGCTTCGTGGTTGGTCGGCCAGTAGACCGAGGTGCGCTGCATGATCCCGAAGCGCAACCCGTTGCGCTCGATCACCGCGGGCGCGTGCGCGGCCGCGCGATTGGCGCCGCTGCCCGTGTGGGCAATGCCGAGCCGGTCCAGTTCCCGCAGCGATTGCATGATCGCGTCGGGGCCGTAGTTGACGTTGTTGGCCGTGCCGACCGCGTGGTAGCCGGCGAGCGTCAGCGCCGCGCCCACGGCGGGCGCTGCATAGAACCCTTCGTCGGCGAGGGAGCGCTCGGCTGGCGGCGCGTAGAGGCAGCACTCGAGATTCCCGAAAACGAGGCTGGCCGCGCCCAGGGTGCCGGCGACATGCGCGAACGGCACGCGGGCATCAGCCACGTTCATGAGATTGACGTCGCCGGTGAGTAGCAGCTGGCACTGCACGGTCGGAGGCGGGGGATGAGGAGTGGTGAGCGATTATAGCCGGAGCCTTCCTCCGGGGCCGGGGGCACGAGCCGATGCGCCGCCCTTGACAGCCCCGGCTTTGAGCGACAAGCTTGACGCGGGGTCCGGATGATGGAACCCGTTCAATAGAGCGCGGAGGAGGCGCCGATGTTCAAGAACATCCTGATACCGACCGATGGCTCGGAGCTGTCGCAACGCGCGGTGCGCACGGCCATGGAGCTTGCGAAGCTGCATCAAGCCAAGGTCACGGCGATACACGTCATTCCCGATTACCACCTGCTGATCGCCTACGAGGGCGCCTTCGACCCGGTCACCGAGGAGCGCATCGAGGAAGAAGCGAAAGCGCGCGCGGACGGATACCTTGCGTTCGTGCGCAAGGTGGCGGACGCCGCCGGGGTGCCGTGCGATACCGTGTGCGAGACCAGCGACCACCCGTACGAAGCCATACTCAAGTCCGCGGACGGGCGCAAATGCGACCTCATCGTCATGACATCGCATGGCCGCAAGGGGCTGGCTGCAGTGCTGCTAGGCAGCGAAACACGCAAGGTATTAACTCATTCCAAGATACCAGTCCTCATAGTTAGGTAGAGCAAGTAATTGATTCTAAATGTTTTATGTATGTTGGGCCGTATCTTATATTGCATAGCAGCAGCAAACGCTTGCATTTAGCCACAAAGTTCGGGATAATGGTGTCGTGCTGGTGTCTCCCAGATGTCGGCACACTCCTCCAAAACCTCCTCCTTTGGTGGAACCTTAAGCGCAACCCTTACCGGTTGCGCTTTTTTTTGCCCGCATCGCGCAGCGGCCTCGCGCGCCAACGCCCGTTCTCGGCATCCCGCCGGGAGCGCTATTCCGGTTTGTTATACTGCCCCGCTCGACACAGCGCTCCCCATGAAAATCCACGAGTACCAGGCCAAGGAAATCCTGCGCAAGTACGGCGTCGCCACGCCGCGCGGCACGCCCTGCTTCAGCGTGGACGAGGCGGTGAGTGCGGCGAAGAGGCTCGGCGGCAAGGTGTGGGTGGTCAAGGCCCAGATCCACGCCGGCGGCCGCGGCAAGGGCGGGGGCGTGAAGCTCGCCAGGTCTCTCGACGAGGTGAAAAGCCATGCCGGGAGCATCCTCGGCATGCAGCTGAAGACCCACCAGACCGGGCCCGATGGCCAGAAAGTGCGACGGCTGCTGATCGAAGAAGGGGCCGACATCCGGAAGGAGCTTTATCTCGGGATGGTGGTGGACCGCGGCACGCAGCGCGTGGTGCTGATGGCGTCCAGCGAAGGCGGCATGGACATCGAGGAAGTCGCGGCGAAGACGCCGGAAAAAATACACAAGGTCGCGGTCGACCCGGTCAAGGGACTCGCTGACACGGACGCCGAAGACGTCGCGCGCAAGATCGGCGTGCCGGCGAAGGGCATCCCGCAGGCGCGCGATCTCCTCAAGGCGCTCTACCAGGCATTCAACGAGACCGATGCATCGCTCGCGGAGATCAATCCCCTGATCGTGACCGGCGACGAGCGCGTGCTCGCGCTCGACGCCAAGATGAACTTCGACGACAACGCGCTGTTCCGCCATCCCGAGATCGTCGCCATGCGCGACCTCGACGAGGAGGACCCGGCGGAGATCGAAGCCTCCAAGTACGACCTGTCCTACATTTCGCTCGACGGCAACATCGGCTGCCTGGTGAACGGCGCGGGACTGGCGATGTCCACCATGGACATCATCAAGCTCTACGGCGGCAGCCCCGCCAACTTCCTCGACGTCGGCGGCGGCGCCTCCACCGAGAAGGTGACGGAAGCGTTCAAGATCATGCTGAAGAATCCGAACCTGAAGGCGATCCTGGTCAACATCTTCGGCGGCATCATGAAATGCGACGTCATCGCGGAGGGGGTGGTCACCGCCGCGCGCCAGGTGAGCCTCAAGGTGCCGCTGGTGGTGCGGCTCGAGGGCACCAACGTCGACCTCGGCAAGAAGATCCTCGCCGAGTCGGGGCTGCCGATCATATCCGGAGCCAACATGGCCGATGCCGCGCAGAAGGTCGTTGCGGCGGCCAAGGGGAAATGACCGGGTGACCCCGCTCGATTCAGCCTCCCGAAACGCCTGAAGTGAGCAACCACTAACCTCGGATTTCCAGCGCCGCGCCATGAGCATACTGATCAACCAGAACACCCGCCTGATGACGCAGGGCATTACCGGCAAGACCGGCCAGTTCCATACCAAGATGGGCAAGGAATACGCCAACGGCAAGAACTGCTATGTCGCCGGCGTCACGCCGAAGAAGGGCGGGCAGAGCTTCGAGGGCATCCCGATATTCGAGACCGTCAAGGAGGCGAAGGAAAGGACCGGCGCCACGGTGTCGGTCATCTACGTTCCGCCGCCGTTCGCGGCCGCGGCGATCGACGAGGCAGTCGACGCCGGCCTCGATCTGGTGATCTGCATCACTGAGGGCATCCCGGTGCGCGACATGATCCTCACGCGCTACAAGATGCAGGGGGCGAAGACGCTCCTCGTCGGGCCCAACTGCCCCGGCGTGATCACGCCCGACGAGATCAAGATCGGCATCATGCCCGGCCACATCCACAAGCGGGGCCCGGTCGGCGTGGTGTCGCGTTCCGGCACCCTGACCTATGAAGCGGTCGGCCAGCTGATGGAGGTGGGGCTCGGGCAGTCCACCTGCGTGGGCATCGGCGGCGACCCGGTGAACGGGCTGAAGCACCTCGACGTGCTCAAGATGTTCAACGACGATCCACAGACCGAGGCGGTGGTGATGGTGGGCGAGATCGGCGGCACCAACGAGGAAGAGGCGGCGCGCTGGGTGAAGGCCAATATGAAGAAGCCGGTCGTCGGCTTCATCGCTGGCGTGACGGCGCCACCCGGGAAGCGCATGGGCCACGCCGGGGCCATCATTTCCGGCGGCAAGGGCACGGCGGCGGAGAAGCTGACAGTGATGGAAGAGTGCGGCATCAAAGTGACGAGAAATCCCGCGGAAATGGGCAAGCTGCTGAAGTCGGTCTTGAAATAATTTTCATACGGGCTCAATCAGTCCCGGGTTCGAGGAGCGCGGTTGGAAGGCGGTAGCGTGAAGAAGAAGCGCGACGGCGGCGCGCGCGGCAGGCCCAAGGGCCGCCCCGTCGACTCCCGCGCGCTGGCCGAGGTCGGGGCGCTGCTCGAGGAAGGGCGCCGGGAAACCGGCATGGAGCCGCGGCGCCGCGACCTCCTGATCGAGCACCTGCACAGGATCCAGGACCGCTACGGCCACATCGCGGCGGCGCACGTGGTGGCGCTCGCCCGTGAAATGGGCCTGGCGCCGGCCGAAGTCTACGAAGTCGCCACGTTCTACCACCATTTCGATGTCATCAAGGAAGGCGAGGTGCCGCCTGCGCCGCTCACCGTGCGCGTGTGCGATTCGCTCTCCTGCGAGCTGTCGGGCGCCGGCGAGCTGATGGCCGGCCTCAAGCGGGCGCTGGGATCCGGCGTGCGCGTGATCCCCGCGCCCTGCGTCGGCCGTTGCGAGCAGGCGCCGGTTGCCGTGGTGGGGCAGAACCCGGTGGCGCAGGCGACGGTGGAGAAGGTGAAACCGCTCGCAGTCGCGGGCAAGACGAAGTGCCCGGTGGCCCGGTACGTCAGCTATTCCGAGTACCGGAAAAAGGGCGGCTACAAGATCGCCGCCGAATGCCTCGCCGGCAAGCGCGACGCCGAGAGCCTCATGAAGACGATGGAAGACTCCGGCCTGCGCGGGCTCGGCGGCGCGGGCTTTCCCACCGGGCGCAAGTGGCGGCTGGTCAGGAACGAGAAGGCGCCGCGGCTGCTCGCGATCAACATCGACGAGGGCGAACCCGGCACCTTCAAGGACCGCTATTACGTCGAGCGCGACCCGCACCGCTTCCTCGAAGGCGCGATCATCGCGGCCTGGACGGTGCAGATCGCCGAAGTCTATATCTACCTGCGCGACGAGTACGCCGGCTGCCGCCAGATTCTCGAACGGGAGCTGAAGTCGCTGCAGGCCGATCCACCGTGCCCGCTGCCGCCGATCCATCTGCGGCGCGGCGCCGGCGCCTACATCTGCGGCGAGGAATCGGCGATGATCGAGTCGATCGAAGGCAAGCGCGGCATGCCGCGCCTGCGGCCACCCTACGTCGCGCAGGTCGGCCTCTTCGGCTATCCCACGCTCGAGCACAACATGGAAACGCTCCACTGGGTGCGCGAGATCCTGGAGAAGGGCGCCGCGTGGTTTTCCTCGCATGGGCGCAACGGGCGCAAGGGGCTGCGCTCGTTCTCGGTCTCGGGCCGGGTGAAGAAGGCGGGGGTGCACCTGGCGCCCGCGGGTATCACGGTGAAGGAATTGATCGAGGAGTATTGCGGCGGCATGCAGCCGGGGCACTCTTTCTACGCCTACCTGCCGGGCGGCGCGTCGGGCGGCATCCTGCCGGCTTCGATGGGCAACATCCCGCTCGATTTCGACACGCTCAACCAGTACGGGTGTTTCATCGG